>JAAUXY010152779.1_pt1 | contig 10739 bp, 5 predicted proteins | sample 7278121 | NCBI WGS metagenome assembly JAAUXY01 (sample SAMN14350117, study PRJNA611818) | marine sediment metagenome | isolation source: surface marine sediment (1.8m) | place: French Polynesia: Moorea | collected 2018-08
CGCGTTCGCGTCTGGCCGGGAGTAGTGCGCTAATGCCTTGAAGTCAGGGCATTACATCCGGCCAGATGGATCGCGAAGCGATTCCATCTGATCGGATAATGCCCTAGTGTCGCAGAGCCTGCATGAGTGCAACTTATCCGACAGGCACGCATCGGATTGAAGGCACCCACCCAGGACCAGACGTTCGAACACCTTTCCGCGGGCTCAGGCGAGATCGAATCGATCAAGGTTCATCACCTTGGTCCAAGCGTCAATGAAGTCACGCACGAATTTCTCGCGTGCATCGTCGGCTGCATAGACCTCTGCGATTGCGCGCAGCTCGGCGTTCGACCCGAAAATCAGGTCGACGGGAGTCGCCGTCCATTTGAACTTACCCGTCTCGCGATCAAGCCCTTCATAAACGCCCTCAGATCTGGGTGACTTCGTCCACTTCGTGGACATGTCGAGCAGGTTCACGAAGAAATCGTTGCTCAAGGTCCCCAGCCGGTCGGTGAGCACACCATGTTTGGACTGTCCGGCGTTTGCATTCAGCGCCCGCATGCCGCCGACCAGAACTGTCATTTCGGGAACGCTCAGGGTCAACAGGCTCGCCCGATCGACCAGCATTTCTGCCGGCGATCGACCGTTGCCGTCACCGAAGTAGTTGCGGAACCCATCGGCGGTCGGCTCGAGCACGGCGAAAGACTCCACATCGGTTTGTTCTTGCGATGCGTCCGTGCGTCCCGGATTGAACGGGACCTGCACGTCGTACCCGGCGTTCTTTGCGGCCTGCTCGATGGCCGCGGAACCGCCTAGCACGATGATGTCTGCGAGCGATACCTTCTTTCCGCCCGACTGCGCGCCATTAAAGTCCTGTTGGATCGTCTCCAGGCGCTCCAGCACCGTTGTAAGCTCATCGGGATCATTGGCTTCCCAATCCTTCTGCGGTGCGAGGCGAACCCGCGCTCCGTTAGCGCCACCGCGCATATCCGTACCGCGATAGGTCGAGGCCGACGCCCAGGCGCTCTTGACCAGTTCGGCTGTGGTCAACCCTGATGAAAGGATCTTGGCCTTCAGCTCCGCGATGTCCTCGGCGTCGATCAATTCGTAATCGACCGCGGGGACCGGATCTTGCCAAAGCAGTTCCTCTTCAGGAACCTCCGCGCCGAGATAGCGCGCCCGCGGGCCCATGTCGCGGTGGGTCAGCTTGAACCAGGCCTTGGCGAACGCGACTTCGAACTCCTCCGGGTTCTCTTGGAAGCGCTTCGCAATTTCCCGATAGCTCGGGTCGAGCTTAAGCGACAGGTCTGTCGTGAACATGATGGGCGCATGGGTCTTCGACGGATCGTGAGCATCCGGCACGATATTCGAATCGGATCCGTTCCGCGGAACCCACTGAATCGCACCCGCGGGGCTCTTGGTCTGCACCCACTCGAAGCCGAACAGGTTGTCCAGATATTGCGTGGTCCAGGCGATCGGATTGGCGGACCATGCGCCTTCCAGCCCGCTGGTGATGGTATCGCCGGCCTTGCCGCTGCCGCACTTGTTCTCCCAGCCGAAACCTTGCTGCTCGATGCCTGCGGCTGCGGGTTCGGGACCAAGACATTTGGATGGATCGGCGGCGCCATGGGCCTTGCCAAAGGTATGTCCGCCAGCGATGAGAGCAACAGTCTCTTCATCGTTCATCGCCATGCGACCGAACGTATCGCGAATATCCTTGGCTGCCGCGATCGGATCCGGGTTGCCGTTGGGCCCTTCCGGGTTCACGTAGATCAGGCCCATCTGAACAGCGCCGAGAGGCTGTTGCAGTTCCCTGTCGCCGCTGTAGCGCTCGTCGGCGAGAAACTCGGTCTCGGGCCCCCAGTACACCAAGTCGGGCTCCCAGTCGTCTTCGCGCCCGCCCGCGAAGCCGAAGGTCTTGAAGCCCATGGATTCCAGCGCGACGTTTCCGGTCAGGATCATCAGATCGGCCCATGAAAGCTTTCGACCGTATTTCTGCTTGACCGGCCAAAGCAACCGACGCGCCTTGTCCAGGTTGGCATTGTCGGGCCAGCTGTTGAGCGGCTCGAAGCGCTGTTGACCGCCGCCCGCGCCGCCGCGACCGTCAGCCACGCGGTAGGTGCCCGCGCTGTGCCAGGCCATCCGTATGATAAACGGCCCGTAGTGACCGTAATCCGCCGGCCACCAGTCCTGTGAAGTCGTGAGCACCGTCTCGATCTCCTGCTTCACGGCATTCAAGTCGAGGCTTTTGAACTCCTCGGCATAGTTGAAGCCTTCGCCCATGGGATCGGACTCAGCGGCATGCTGGCGAAGGGGCTGCAGATTCAGCTGTTCAGGCCACCAAAATTGGTTCGACTTTGGTTTGTCTTGGGCGGAAGTAGGGGTGGCTGCGACCAGCGCAATCAGTAGAGACAGCACGGTCGCCGGGATGGCGACTATGGACACCGCAGTTCTAACCATTTGAGTTGGGTCCTCCCGGTTGCTCGCGGATTCGCGATGTCAGTTTGAAGCAAACACGCACGCCTTCATCCCTACTGAGCCCCGGGCCAACTTCCGTTGAACACCGTGACGGGAGCGTGACCTGAGGCGCAGAACCAGCGGCAATTTTCGCAACCTCTGAGGCGTGCCTCATCGTCGCAATACCTTAGAATGATTCTTAAAAAAAGACAAGAAAAACTCGGGGATACTGCAACCTAAAATATGCCAGAGCGCCTTTCTTGGGCTCACCTGGGAGCGACGCTCAGATGTGGTGTCGGAACCCAGTCGCAAGACGCCGGCAACGCTCGCTGGCCTTGGAGATGAGTGTCGTCAATGACTTGGAGAGGCGTCACCCGGGGTCGCGAAAGGATCGTCCTTCTTCCGATCCGGCCCGTCACGGCAAGCTTACAGATCCGCCGCGCGATGCTGCCCGGCGCATGTTGCAAATGGCGACGAACGCCAAAGTTGAGATTGAAACGCCAATCCTCTGCAGGCCCGTCCGAATGTCTGGGTCGGGTCTCAGCTTGCCCTTCGCCGACGGCGCCAACCACGCCCGGATGCGTATAGACAGGGACATCCTCTATGTCCGAACGACGTGTTCAGCCGAATGTTGGTTTTGCCCGGGTTTTGTGGACACCTAGGGCATTACATCCGGCCAGATGGATCGCTTCGCGATCCATCTGGCCGGATAATGCCCTAACTTCAGAGCGATAGCGCATTACTCCCGGCCAGACGCGAGCGCGTCTGATCGGGATGTGCGCTAGAACGAGGCGCCTTGAGCGCCGGGAGGTGTCAGATGACGAAGCCGAAGCGATACAAACGCTACAGCGCAGAGTTCAAACGGTAAGCCCTTCTCCGGGCGAGCAAAAAAGGCATAACAGACAAAGCGGTCTGCGATGAGCGGGGGATGATCAGCATACGGCAGTTTCGCCGCTGTCGAGGGGAGCTGGAGCTCTTGGGTAAAGAAGCATTTCCTGACAAGGGCCGAAGCCGCGATCGAGCGCGCCACATCCGGCGATCGTCAAGCGTTCAAGAGTCCGAAGCCCGGGTAAGCGCTTGTCTCACGCCGCCAGGATCCAGTCGCGGACCGTCGTGGCCTGAGGGGAGAGGGTCTGGTCCTTGGGCCAGACGACGTAGAAGCCGGCGCCGGTGGCCTGGCTCTGGGGCAGGGGGCGGAGGAGGAGGCCGCGCTCGACCAGGGGGGCGGTCAGGTGCTGCCAGCCCAGGGCCACGCCCTGACCCTCCAGGGCGGCCTGCAGGACCAGGGCGTAGTCGTTGAGCCGCAGGCCCTCGCCGCGGTCATCGTGGTCCAGGCCGGCGGCGGCGAACCAGTCGCGCCAGCTCGGGCTCGGCCGGAAGGGCTCGTCCAGGTGGATCAGCTTGTGGCGCGCCATCTCGGCGAGGTCGCGCGGCGCGCCGACGGCCTGAAGATAGGCCGGGCTGCAGACCGGGAAGATCTCCTCCGGCGCGACCAGGGCCGAGTCGTAGGACGGCCAGGCGCCGTCGCCCAGGCGGACGCCGAGGGAGATGCCCTCGGCGCGCAGGTCGACGTCCTTGTCCGAGGTCTGCAGGCGCAAGTCGATCTCGGGATGGGCCTCGCGCAGTTGAGCCAGGCGCGGCACCATCCAGTAGCCGGCGAAGGCGGTCGAGGCGGAGAGCGTGACGTGGCGGTCGCCGCGCTGGCGCTTCAGGGTCTCGGCCGAGCGGCGGATGTGGGCAAGGCCGATGGCCAAGTCGTGGAAAAAGCGCTCGCCGTTCTCGGTCAGGGCGATGCCGCGGTGGCGGCGGTGGAACAGGGTCACGCCGAGGGCGGTCTCGAGCTGCCGGATCGAATAGCTGATCGCGGCCTGGGTCACGCCCAGCTCCTCGGCGGCGCGGGTGAAGCTGCCGTGGCGGGCGGCCGCCTCGAAGGCGAAGAGGCCGCTGGGCGAGGGGATCAGGCGGCGTAGGCTATCCATAAGCTGAGCTTATTCAAAGGCTCAGGATTTTCCAAGTTCACCCGCCTTCGGCCCTGAGCTAGCCTGATGAAAAGGACCGCTTTGGCAACCTCTGCCGGAGGGAGGCAGCATGGCCGCATCAGCCGCCCGACGCCGTCGCGAGGTGACGGAGAACCCATCCCCGGCGCGGCGCGCGGGCCGACGTGCCCGGCGCGAGCGCGCCCCGGTCACCGGGCCGGCCTACATCACCCGGCGGATCCCGACCTACGAGCTGGTGAGCGAGGAGGGCCTGGCCCTGATCGAGGCGCAGGCCGAGCGCATCCTGAAGGAGATCGGCATCGAGTTCCGCGGCGACGAAGAGGCGCTGCGGTTGTTCAAGGCGGCCGGCGCCGAGGTCTCCGGCCCGCGAGTCCGCTTCGAGCCCGGCCAGGTCCGGGCGCTCTGCAGCACGGCGCCGCGCCAGTTCACCCAGGTGGCGCGCAACCCGGCGCGCTCTGTCGTGATCGGCGGCGACCACACGGTCTTCTCGCCGGCCTACGGCGCGCCCTTCGTGCGCGACCTGGAGGGCGGGCGGCGCTACGGCGCGATCGAAGACTTCGCGAACTTCGTCAAGCTCGCCTACCTCTCGCCCTGGCTGCACCATTCCGGCGGCACCATCTGCGAGCCGGTCGACATCCCGGTGAACAAGCGCCATCTCGACATGGTCTACGCGCACCTGCGCTGGTCGGACAAAGCTTTCATGGGCTCGGTCACGGCGCCCGAGCGGGCCGCGGACTCGATCGAGATGTGCCGGATCCTCTTCGGCGCCGATGTCGTCGACGAGACCTGCGTCATCCTCGGCAACATCAACGTCAACTCGCCCTTGGTCTACGACGACGTGATGTCGGGGGTGCTGCGGACCTATGCCGCGGCCAACCAGGCCACCATCGTGGTGCCCTTCATCCTGGGCGGCGCCATGGGGCCGGTGACCCCGGCGGGGACCATCGCCCAGGCCCATGCCGAGGCCCTGGTCGGGGTCGCCCTGACCCAGCTGGTGCGGCCCGGGGCGCCGGCGATCTACGGCAACTTCCTCTCCTCCATGTCGCTGCGCAGCGGCGCGCCGACCTTCGGGACGCCGGAGCCGGCGCTGGCCTACATCGCGGTCGGCCAGCTCGCCCGCCGGGCCGGCCTGCCGGTCCGGGTCGGCGGGGCGCTGACGGCTTCCAAGGTGGCGGACGGGCAGGCCCTGCAGGAGAGCGCGGATTCCATGATGCCGGCGATCCTGGCCGGCGCGAACTTCATCCTGCACTCGGCCGGCTGGCTCGAAGGCGGACTCTCGATGGGCTACGAGAAGTTCGTGCTGGACTGCGACCGCTTGGGGATGCTGCACGTCTTCATGAAGGGCCTGGCCCTGGACGAGAACGCCTTCGCCATGGCGGCCTTCCGCGAGACCGGGCCCGGCGCGCACTTCCTCGGCACGGCGCACACCATGGCCAACTACGAGACCGCCTACTACGAGCCGCCGCTCGCCGACTGCAAGTCCTTCGAGCAGTGGCGCGACGAGGGCGAGAAGGACTCTCTGCAGCGGGCCAGCGAACGCTGGCGCGAGCTTCTGGCCGGCTATGAGGCGCCGGCCCTCGATCCCGGCATCGACGAGGCGCTCAAGGCCTTCATCGCCCGGCGCAAGGGCAGCCTGCCCGACATGTGGCACTGACGGCCAAACCATGCGGATCCTCGACGCCGACGCGGTCCTCGCGCTCTCGCCCTTCGGCCCGCTGATCGAGGCCCTGGCCGAGGCGCACCGCCAGGCCCTGCCCGAGATCGGCCGGGTCTTGTTGAGCCCGCCGGCCGAGAGCGGCCACGGCGAAGAGGGGTTCCTGGTGCTGCCGGCCTGGGCGCCGGGGCGGGCCCTGGGCGTCAAGATGGCCAGCATCTTTCCGCAGAACGTCGCGGCGAGCGAAGGCCTGCCGACGGTGCAGGCGGCCTACCAGCTCTTCGACGGGGGCAACGGCAGCCCGCTGGCGGCAATCGACGGCACGATGCTGACCCTGCGCAAGACCGCGGCCGACTCCGGCCTGGGCGCCAAGCTCCTGGCGCGCGCGGACGCGGAGGTGCTGCTGATGGTCGGCGCCGGGGCCCTGGCGCCGCATCTCATCGCCGCCCACCGCACGGCGCGGCCCTCGATCCGCCGGGTGCTGCTGTGGAACCGCAGCGCGCCGCGGCGCGACCTTCTGCTGCGGGAGCTGGAGGCCGAGGGCGTTCCGGTGGAGGTGGCGGAGGATCTGGATACGGCGGTGCCGCAGGCCGACGTGATCTGCGCCGCGACCATGGCGACGGCGCCCCTGGTCCAAGGCGCCTGGTTGAAGCCCGGCGCGCACCTCGACCTGGTCGGCGGCTTCACGCCGACGATGCGCGAGGCCGACGACGAGGCCGTGCGCCGGAGCCGGGTCTTCGTCGACTACCGCGGCTCCACCGTAGGCGAGGCCGGGGACCTGACCCAGCCAATCGCCGCCGGGGTCATCACCGAGGACGACGTCCTGGGCGATCTCTTCGACCTCTGCTCTGGGCGGCAGTCGGGCCGGGAAAGCGAGGCGGAGATCACCTTCTACAAGAACGGCGGCGGCGGGCACCTCGACCTCTTCACCGCCGAGTTCATCTTCCGGCAGGCCTGAGGGGGAGGGCGATGCCGCAGACGGACTTCCCGCACCTCTTCTCGCCGCTCCACCTGCGCCACAAGACCCTGAAGAACCGCCTGGTCTTCGGCGCCCACACGGCCAACATGTCGGCCGAGGGCCTGCCGGGCGAGCGGCACCGCGGCTACTACGAGGAGCGGGCCCGCGGCGGCGCGGCCATGATCGTGGTCGAGCCCATGCCGGTCCATCCGACCGCCGTGCTGACCCGCGGCAACTTCCGCCATTCCGACGATGCCGTCATCCCGGCCTTCCGGCGCATCACCGAGGCCTGCAAGGCCCACGACGCGGTGATGCTGCAGCAGCTCTACCACGTCGGCCAGCACGGCGACTTCGACAACTCCTTCCGGCCCAACTGGTCGCCTTCGGGCCAGCCCTCCTACCACGACTCCGACGGCAGCCACGCCATGACCGAGGCCGAGATCGAGGAGGTTCTCGAGGCCTTCGTCCGGGCGGCCTGGCGCTGCAAGGAAGCCGGTTTCGACGGGATCGAGCTCTTCGCCGCCTACCACGCCCTGATCGACCAGTTCTGGACGCCCTGGTCGAACCGGCGCGAGGATCGCTGGGGCGGGTCCTTCGAGAACCGTATGCGCTTCTCGACCGAGCTGACCACGCGGATCCGCAAGGTCGCCGGCGAGGACTTCGTCATCGGCATGGCCGTCTCCCTGCATCCCGTCGTGGAGGTCTCGCTCTCGGTCGAGGCCATGCAGGAGATCGCGGCCTATCACGACCGGCGCGGCCTGATCGACTACATCACCTGCGGCACGGGCAGCTACTTCGACTTCTATCCTTTGATGCCGACGGCGATCTATCCGGACAAGTTGGGCGCGCCCTACGCCGAGGCCCTGAAGCAGGCGGTGACGCATGCACGCGTGCAATGCGAGAGCCACATCCGCACCCCTGAGGCCGCCAACACCGTGATCGGCGCCGGCCAGGCCGACATGGTCAGCATCGTGCGCGGCCAGATCGCCGACCCGCAACTGGGTGTAAAGGCCTTGGAGGGCCGGGCCGAGGACATCCGGCCCTGCCTGTCCTGCAACCAGATGTGCTGGGGCCGGCGCCACCGGGACTACTGGATCTCCTGCCTGGTCAATCCCTCGGCGGGGCGGGAGTTCGAATGGCAGGGCGACCGCTTCACGCCGGCCGAGAGGCCGCGGCGGATCCTGGTGGTCGGCGGCGGCCCGGCGGGCCTCGAGGCGGCGCGGGTCGCCGCCTCCCGTGGCCACCGGGTGACCCTGGCCGAGGCGGCGCCGCAGCTCGGCGGCCGCTTCCGCCTGGCCGGGGAGCAGCCGCGGCGGGCGCAGATCCTCGATCTGATCCATTGGTACGAGACCCAGCTCGCCAAGCTGCAGGTCGAGGTCCGGCTCAACACCCCGGTCGAGCCCGAGGAAGTGGAGGCGGCCGAGGCCGAGGCCGTGGTCTTGGCGACCGGCTCCCTGCCGGCGGAGACCGGATTCCAGCGCGGCCTGCCGCAGCTCGAGACCCTGCCCGGGATCGAGAGGGGCGGGGTCTATTCGGTCGAGGACGTCATGGGACTGGCGGCGCGGCCTGGCAAGCGGGTCGTCGTCCTCGACGACATCGGCCATTGGCACGGCGCCGGCACGGCCTGGCAGCTGGCCGAGCAGGGCCACGCGGTCACCATCGTCACCCGCTTCCCCATGGTCGCCTGGGAGCTGATCCGCACGGCCACCGACTGGCCGCTGCGCAAGAGGCTCAAGGAGCTTGGGGTCGAGAGCGTGACCGACGCCGGCATCACCGCCTGGCACGGCGACGCGGCCGAGGTGCTCGACCTGCGCGACGGCACGACCCGGCGGATCGCGGCCGAGGCCCTGGTGCTGGCCACCACCAACGTCTCCCAGACCTGGCTGGCCGAGGCCCTGGCCGGGAGCGGCAAGGAGATCCACTCGATCGGCGATTGCGTGGCGCCCCGCCTCGCGGTCATGGCAATCTACGAAGGCCGCGAGCTGGGGATGCGGCTGTGAGGAGCGGGGCAAGAGCGATGACTGTTGGTCGAAGCCTGACGGCTCCACCCCCCACCCTAACCCTCCCCCACAAGGGGGGAGGGCACGATGAGCTGCGCCAAGGAGTTTCTCCCTCCCCCTTGATGGGGGAGGGATGGGGTGGGGGTGATATCTTTAGGCTGACAAGGTGGGCTTGGTGCCGTGCAAAGGCCATTCAAGCAGGAGGCCGGCATGACCTCTAAGGACCCGCTCCTGCAGCCCTATCAGCTGAAGCACCTGACCCTGCGCAACCGGATCATGTCGACGGCGCACGAGCCGGCCTATTCCGAGGACGGTCTGCCCAAGGACCGCTACCGGCTCTATCACCTGGAGAAGGCCAAGGGCGGCATCGCCCTGACCATGACCGCGGGCTCGGCCCTGGTCGCCGAGGACTCGCCGGCCGCCTTCGGCAACCTGCACGGCTACAGGGACGAGATCGTGCCCTGGCTGAAGCGCCTGGCCGACGACTGCCACGAGGAAGGGGCTGCGGTGATGATCCAGATCACCCACCTGGGCCGGCGCACCAGCTGGAACCATTCCGACTGGCTGCCGGTGCTGGCGCCCTCCTCGGTGCGCGAGCCGGCCCACCGGGCCTTCCCCAAGGAGGCCGAGGACTGGGACCTGGAGCGCATCATCGCGGCCTACGGCGCGACGGCCCAGCGCATGCAGGCCGCGGGCCTGGATGGCATCGAGCTGGAGGCCTACGGCCACTTCATGGACGGCTTCTGGTCGCCGGCCACCAACAAGCGGACGGACGAGTGGGGCGGCAGCCTGGACAACCGCCTGCGCTTTACCTTCAGGGTGCTGGAGGAGATCCGCAGGCAGGTCGGGCCGGAGTTCATCGTCGGCATCCGCATGGTCGCCGACGAGGACTGGGAGAAGGGCCTGAGCCGCGAGGAGGGCGTCGAGATCGCCCGGCGCCTGGTGGCCGGGGGGCAGGTCGACTTCCTCAACATCATCCGCGGCCACATCGAGTCCGACGCGGCGCTGTCCAAGGTCATCCCGGTCCAGGGCATGGCCTCGGCGCCGCACCTGGACTTCGCCGGCGAGGTCCGGGCCGAGACCAGGTTCCCGGTCTTTCACGCCGCGCGCATCAACGACGTCGCCACCGCCCGCCACGCCGTGGCCGAGGGCAAGCTCGACATGGTCGGCATGACCCGCGCCCACATCGCCGAGCCGCACATCGCGCTCAAGGTCATGGAGGGGCGCGAGGCGGAGATCCGGCCCTGCGTCGGCGCGACCTACTGCCTGGACCGGATCTACGAGGGCCACGAGGCGCTCTGCATCCACAACCCGGCGACCGGGCGCGAGGCGACCATGCCCCACGTCATCGCGCGCGGCGAAGGCCCGGCCCGGCGCGTGGTGGTGGTCGGCGCCGGCCCGGCCGGCCTGGAGGCGGCGCGGGTCTCGGCGGAGCGCGGCCACGAGGTGATGCTCTTCGAGGCGGCAGGCGATCCCGGCGGACAGGTCCGCCTGGCGGCCCAGCACCGGCGCCGGCGCGAGCTGATCGGCATCGCCGACTGGCGGGCCGAGCGCTGCGCGGCGGCGGGGGCCGAGCTGCGCTTCAACGTCTACGCCGAGGCCGAGGACGTCCTGGCCGAAGAGCCGGACGTGGTGGTCGTCGCCACCGGCGGGCTGCCCAACGCCGAAGTCCTCGATGAGGGCAACGCGCTCGC
>JAAUXY010201891.1_pt1 | contig 10737 bp, 12 predicted proteins | sample 7278121 | NCBI WGS metagenome assembly JAAUXY01 (sample SAMN14350117, study PRJNA611818) | marine sediment metagenome | isolation source: surface marine sediment (1.8m) | place: French Polynesia: Moorea | collected 2018-08
CGGACTACGCGCGCGAGCGCGTAGTCCGCGGCATGCCGGTAGAGCGCGATGCTGATGCGGCGGACCTCTTCGGCAACATCGCGTCCGATTTTATCGCACACCGATTCGAAACTGACGTTTTCGTCGTGGTCGCCGACCTCGGCCTTGGTCGACGGGGTAAAGATCGGTTCGGGCAGCTGTCCCGCCTGCGGCAGACCGGGCGGCAGTTCGATGCCGCAGATCGCACCGGTGGCCTGGTAATCCTTCCAGCCCGAACCGATGACGTAACCGCGCACGATCGCCTCCACCGGCAGCGTCTGCAGGCGGCGCACGATGATCGAGCGGTTTTGGAGCTGTTCGTATTCGGCGGCGGAGACGTAATTGCGCAGGTCGAGATCGGTGAGATGATTGGTAACTATATCCGAGGTGCGGGCGAACCAGAAATTCGACACTTCGGTCAACAGGGCGCCCTTGCCGGGCACGGGCTCGTTGAATACGACATCGAACGCGGACAGGCGGTCGGTGGCGACGATCAGCATGTGCGCTTCGTCGATGGCATAGATATCGCGCACCTTGCCGCGTGCTATCAGCTCGAGCTGTTCGATCCGGGACTGGAGAATGGCGGTTTCGGTCATGACCTTGATCATTGGCAACAAGCGGCGAATATTAGCATGCGGCCGTGGTGGAATCGTCAATCGAGGCTACATTTTTTAAGGCTTTTCGCGTTATAATCGCCCGCTTTTTTGGGGCATACCCCGGAGCGAACCATGGCACAGGCGAAAGTGGCAGTGGTAATGGGCAGCAGCAGTGACTGGCCCACGATGGAATACGCGGTCGATACCCTCGTGGGTTTCGAAGTCGCCTACGAAGCCCGCGTGGTTTCGGCGCATCGCACGCCCGACCTGCTGGCCGAATTCGGCAAGGGAGCGGCGGCGGCCGGCCTGCAGTGCATTATCGCCGGCGCCGGCGGCGCGGCGCATCTGCCGGGCATGCTCGCCGCGCACACGCGCGTACCCGTGCTCGGCGTGCCGGTCGCGAGTGAACATTTGCGCGGACAGGATTCCCTCTACTCTATCGTGCAGATGCCGAAGGGCATTCCGGTCGCAACCTTTGCCATCGGGAAATCCGGTGCCATCAACGCGGCGCTGTTCGCGATCGCACTGCTGGCCAACCAGGACCCGGCGCTGGCGCAGGCGCTGGACGATTTTCGCGCGCGCCAGCGTGATTCGGTACTGGGCGTCACGCTGCCGCCCGAGGCCTGAGATGCCGATATTGCCCGGTGCAACCCTCGGCATGCTTGGCGGCGGCCAGCTCGGCCGCATGTTTGTGACCGCGGCACGCACCATGGGTTACGAAGTCATCGTGCTCGATCCGGATCCGAACAGTCCGGCCGGTGGTCTTGCAACGGAGCATCTGGCCGCTGCCTACGACGACCGCGAAGCCCTGGACCGGATGGCTTCCCGCTGCGCGGTAATTACCACCGAGTTCGAGAATATTCCCGCCGATACGGTGGCTTACCTGGCGGCGGACGTACCGGTGCACCCGTCCGCGGAGGCGCTGCGCATCGCCCAGCATCGGCGCCTGGAAAAAGACTTTTTCCGCGCCCGGGGACTGGCCACCGCCGAATACCTCGCGCTCGATACCGCGGCGGATCTTGCCGCCGCCGCCGATTTTCCGTTTCCGGCGATTCTGAAGACCGCGCAGCTCGGCTACGACGGCAAGGGCCAGGTGCCCTGCGCCGATTATGCCGCGCTCGCGCCGGCGTTCGAATCGCTCGGTGGCAAGACCTGCGTGCTCGAACAGCGAATCGATCTGGCCTGCGAGGTTTCCGTGGTGCTGGCCCGCTCGCAGGCGGGCGAGGTCGACTGTTTTCCGATCGCGCAAAACAGTCACGCCAACGGCATTCTCGACGTCAGTTTTGCCCCGGCCGCGATCGATGCCGGCCTCGCCGACGAAGCCGTCGACGCTGCGTGCCGGATCGCAGACGGACTGGACTACTGCGGCGTGCTGGCGGTCGAGTTCTTCGTCTCTACCGACGGCCGGGTGCTGGTCAACGAGATGGCGCCGCGGCCGCACAATTCGGGGCACTACACGCTGGATGCCTGCGCAACCTCGCAATTCGAGCAGCAACTGCGCATGGTATGCGGGCTGCCGGCGGGATCCACGCAACAGCACAGCCCGGTGGCAATGTTGAACCTGCTCGGCGACGTCTGGCCGGAGAACTCGATCCCGGACTGGGCCGCCGTGCTTGCCGAGCCAGATGCCAAACTGCATCTATATGGCAAAAAAGAGGCCCGTCCCGGCCGCAAGATGGGACACGTCAACTGTCTCGGCACCAGCGTCGACGAAACTCTCGACCTCCTGCAAAAAATCAAAACCCACCTGTCACCCTAGCCCGGATTGCTGCCGGGACGTCTTTGCGAGAATCCGGGGGCGTCGATTCAGGACCGCTTGATGCCGCGGGCGACGGTATAGGTTTTACCCTGCTTGATCTTGTCGTAGTTGCCGAACACTTCGTGGAAGCCGCGCTTGAAGAATTGCCGCAGGCCGGTAATCGTGACGATATAAAACGACCCGCCGGGACGCAGGTACTCCAGCGCATCGAACAGATAGATATAAAGCATTTCCTTGCCGACCTTGGCAGGGATATTGGACACGATCACGTCGAACTGCTGTGGCGGAATCTGGGCAAAGCCGTTGGAGAGCAGGCATCCGGCGTTGTCGATGTGATTGGCGCGACGGTTTTTCTCGGCATAGTCCACCGCGACAAAATCCTTGTCGACCATCAGCGTGTGGCCGCGTGGGGCGCGGCGCGCCATGACCAGGCCGAGCACACCGTAGCCGCAGCCGAGATCGAGACAGTTGCTGTCGGGTTCGAGTTCGAGGTAGTCCAGTAACAGGCGGGATCCGTCGTCGATCGCACGGGGGGAAAACAGGCCCCAGGTGGTGGCGAAGCGCAGGCCCTCGTATTCGATTGCGAGATCGGCGCGAATTTTTCGGTTGTATTCGGACGGGTTTTCGAGCACGAATCGGGTCTCTCCGGTGCGCTTTACATCAACGGGTGGCTTTGCAACAATGCCTCGCCATTATCCGTTGTGACTTGCGAGAATTCCACCCGGGAGGTCGCGTTGAAGAAGTATGTGCTCAGCCTTTGTATTGTGGTGACCTGCCTGTCCAGCGGAAGCCTGCGAGCCGATGCGGCGGCCGGCCAGACCGCTTATGCCGCGCGCGGCTGCATCGGTTGTCACGGTGTCGGCGGCGTCAGTGCGGTGGCGGCCAATCCGACGCTCAAGGGTCGCGACGCGGCATTCATCCGCAAGAACCTGACCGATTATCGCAGCGGTGCGCGCAAGAATCCCGTCATGAACGCCATGGCGGCCGGTCTCAGCGACGCCGACATCAACAACATCGCCGACTATATCGGCAGCCTCAAGTAGATTCGTCGAAACAGTTCAGTCATCGAACCAGACATCCGACAGGCGCTGATTCGATTTCGCCGGCGGTTTTTCCGGCAGCACGATCTGGGTTGAAAGACTGCGCGTGCCGCGCGACGGCGTGATTACGATCGCGAGCGTAATCAGCAGGCACGCGATCCACTGAATCCAGCCGATAGTCTCGGCAAATACGAACCAGCCGATCAAAAACATCGTCGGCAGTTCCACCGCACCGGCAACGGCCGAGCGTGCGGCCCCGATGCGCGGTGCAAAGGCCGAGTAAATCAGCTGCGGTATTAGCGCCGTACCGAGCGCGAGGCCGATGACCAGCCACCAGTGAGCCGGATATTGCGGCAAAACCGCCGTGCTATCAGACGCCAGCAACAGTGGTAACAGCGCGAGCGACGATCCCAGCGAAAAAGACGCAACCCGCTGCAGCGGTGAAATCGGCGTCAGCTTGTGAATCAGGATGTTGATCGCGAGGCCAAAGGTAATCGGCGCGCTGAGTGAAATCAGCATCGCCATCAGGTGATGCGACTCCACCGCGGCCGGCGAACTGGCGAGCAGGGCGGCCAGGATCACCATCACGGCGCCGCTGATCGCGCGCTTCGAGGGCAGGTCGCGAAACCAGGCCCAGCCGATCAGCAGCGTGAATACCGGGTAGGTCATGTAGAGCACACCCACGTTGGCGACCGGAACGGTCTTCAGCGCGTAGACGAATCCGATCCAGCCGAGCCCCACGCCGACGCCCGAGAAAGCACCCCAGAGCACCACCGGCCAGTGTTCGCGCGGCAGCCGCCACCACAGCGGCAGCAGGATCAACGCCGACAGACCGTAGCGACAAAACGCGACCGCGTAGGAAGCCATACCGGCGTCGGTCAACGAGCGGGCGAAATACGGGATACTGCCGAAACAGACGCAGGACAGGACCACCAGCACGGTCGGCAGCAGACTGCTGCTCTGGCGGGGGAGGCTGCGGGCGAATCCGGTCATGTTCGGAGTGACTCGGTTTCCTTGCGAACGGACCAAGCATAGGTTCGAGCCGTGCCCACGGCCATGGATATTTTTCGATGGCCGACCCGAGAAAAGCCGATGGCCGGGACTTCAGGCCTGCTGCAGGTCCCGAATATGGGCCTCGATTGCAAAAATATGCGGGTCGTCGAGGCCCAGTTCGCGCAGCGAATGGGCCAGATCGAGCAGGTAATCCGCGTTTTCACCGCTGGGCCCCCGCGCGCCGCAGATATGGCGAGCAATGTCGAGTTCGCTGGCCTCGCCGAGCCAGGCCTCGTTGTCGGGCGTCGCGAGGTAGGTGAGCCCGGTCGTCCGGGAGTTGTCGTCGAAGGTCATTTCCGCCTCGACCCGCAGGTAGCCGTTTTTTTCGCGATGGTCGAGCTGTTTGAACACCGGCGCCTCGACCAGGTAGGCGACGCCGCCGCAGACCGCCTGCGCATCTTCGATCAGCGTGACCACCCGTCCGGGATGATCGGGGGTGCCGCGGTGATCGTGCGATCCCTGCCAGAAGCGTCGGCTCCAGCCGCGGATGCTCGCCGGACGTGACGCCAGGTACGGGAAATCGACCAGATAAATCAGCGAGCCGTAGCCGAACAGCCAGACCTGGTCGTCATCGGTCAGGTTACAGCGGCGCTGGTTTTCGTCGAAGGTGTCGTGACTCATGTCGGCACCGATTTTTATCATAACGCCATCGGCCTGGCTAGCCGCCTGGTCGCGGTCGCCGTCTGGGAGCGCGTGACAATTCTTGTTAGACTCGAGCTCGAGGATCGCTCGCGCGGCCAGTGACCAGAATGATGAAGCCGAAGCTCGCCAGTTTTCGCTTTTACGAGGAATTGAACGATTTCCTCGATCCCGCCGATCGGGGTAAAACCCTCGAATATCCTTTCGACGGCAAGCCCGCCGTCAAGGATCCGATCGAAACCCTCGGTGTTCCGCACAGCGAGGTCGACCTGATTCTCGTCGACGGCCTCTCGGTGGGATTTGGCCACTCGCTGGCCGACGGCGAACGGGTTGCGGTCTACCCGGTGTTCGAGAGTTTCGATATTTCCCCGCTGCAGCGCCTGCGGCCTAAACCGCTACGGGTGACGCGCTTCATGGTCGATGTCAATCTCGGCAAGCTCGCACGACGGCTGCGTATGCTGGGTTTCGACACCCGCTATGGCAATCGCCTGGAGGATCGGGAAATCGTCGATATCGCGCGACGCGAGCATCGCATCATCCTGACCCGCGACCGGCGCCTGCTGTTTCGCAAGGCGGTCAGTCACGGCTACTGGCTGCGCTCGGACGATCCGGATACCCAGTTGCGCGAAATCGTCGAGCGCCTCGACCTGGCCGGTCAGGTCGATCCGCTCAGGCGCTGTCTGGAATGTAACGGCCTGATCGAAAGCGTCGACCGCGAAACGGTCTGGTCCAGCCTGGAGCCGCTGACCCGGCGTTTCTACCAGGCCTTTTACCGCTGTCCGGACTGCGGCAGGATTTACTGGGAAGGCTCCCATGTTGCGCACATGAGCGGCGCTATTCGCCGCCTGGTCGAGTCCTGAGATCGGCCTCGAGCTCCCGGCGGCATAACTCGATATTTTTGCGCAGCTGGCGTTCACGGCTTTCGAGAGCCGGCGTGCGATTGCGCTCGAGCCCGTCGCGCACACGGCGCAGTTCGTGTTCGAGCGCCGCGATTTCCTGCTGCAGCGCTGTTTGCGATTGGGACGGTACAGTCGGCGGCATGGCCGCAGTGTATCAAAGGTTATGTCGGTCTATCCCCGATGGCCGGGCTGTAATCCGAGCGCCGATGGTGTAAATTGCGGCCCTCTTGTCAGCGGGAACCAGCATGTCGGATTACCAGATCGCGCCTTCCATCCTGTCCGCCGATTTCGCGCGCCTCGGCGAGGAAGTCGACAACGTGCTCGCCGCGGGTGCGGATATCGTGCATTTCGACGTCATGGACAATCACTACGTGCCCAACCTGACCATCGGACCGCTGGTCTGCGAGGCGCTGCGCAAGCACGGTGTCGAAGCGCCGATCGACGTGCACCTGATGGTCAGCCCGGTCGATCGCATCATCCCCGATTTTGCTTCGGCCGGTGCCAGCTACATCACCTTTCATCCCGAGGCATCGGAGCATGTCGACCGCAGCCTGGGACTGATTCGCGACAGTGGCTGCAAGTCGGGGCTGGTGTTCAACCCGGCAACGCCGCTGAGCTACCTCGATTACGTACTCGACAAGGTCGACATGATCCTGCTGATGTCGGTTAATCCCGGTTTTGGCGGGCAGAGCTTCATCCCGGCCGCGCTCGACAAACTGCGTGCCGCGCGCGCATTGATCGATGCGTCGGGTTACGATATCCGGCTCGAGATCGACGGTGGCGTGAAAGTCGACAATATCGCCGAAATTGCGGCCGCCGGAGCGGATACCTTCGTTTCCGGTTCCGGGATCTTCGGCAAAGCCGATGCCGCCGACCCCAATCGTTACGACGGCATCATCGCACGCATGCGCGACGAACTGGCGCGGGTCGGGTCCGTCTGAGGGCTTGGTTTTGCCGCCGAGGCTGTGTTAGATTCCGAATCCTGACCTGACGGTTGGTATCAGATGACTCAAGAACGTTTGCAAAAAATCGAGGATACGCTGCGCTGGCGATGGTGAAGCCAGCCCGTTCGTATTCCCTTTTTTTTAGCAACCGTTTTTGAGTACAGCTCCGTGAACCTGCAACAATTCAATCAGATCAAACGCGACTACAATCGCATCCCGCTGGTGCGGGAAATCTTCGCCGACCTCGACACCCCGCTCAGCGCCTATCTCAAGCTCGCCGACGAACCCTATACCTATTTGTTCGAATCGGTCCAGGGCGGCGAAAAGTGGGGGCGCTACTCGATCATCGGCATGGCCTGCGATACGCGTATCCGCGTGTTCGGCAACACTGCGCAGCTCGAAGTCGGCGGCCAGGTCGTCAGCGAGGAGGAAACCGACGATCCGCTGCGCTTCATCGAGGAATACCTGAAATTTTTCCGCGTTGCCGAGTTCGATTACCTGCCGAAGTTCCACGGCGGCCTGGTTGGCTACTTCGGCTACGACACGATTCGCTACATCGAGACCAAACTCGCGAACTGTCCCAATCCGGACCGCCACGAAACGCCGGACATCCTGCTGATGCTGAGCGATGAACTGGTCGTGTTCGACAACCTGGCGTCGCGCATGTACCTGGTGGTGCACGTCGACCCGGCCGAGTCAGGCGCATGGCAAGCGGGCCAGGAGCGTCTCGATGCGCTCGAGCGGCGGCTCGCGCGGCAACTGGAACGCGAACCGCCGGTCGCCTCCGAAAGCGTGGTCCGCGAACAGGATTTCGAATCGGAATTCACCCGCGAAGGTTTCGAGGCCGCGGTCGAGCGGGCGCGCCAGTACATCATCGACGGCGACTGCATGCAGGTGGTGCTGTCGCAACGCCTGTCGATACCATACCAGGCCGAACCGATCGAGCTGTACCGCGCGCTGCGCAGCCTGAATCCGTCACCCTATCTCTATTATCTCAACCTCGGTGACCACCACGTGGTCGGATCTTCACCGGAGATTCTGGTGCGGCTGGAAGACGAAACGGTGACCGTGCGCCCGATTGCCGGTACCCGACCGCGAGGTCGCAGCCCCGATGCGGATCGAGCGCTCGAAGCAGAACTGCTGGCCGATCCGAAAGAACTCGCCGAGCACCTCATGCTGATCGACCTGGGGCGTAACGACGCCGGCCGCGTCAGCCAGATCGGCAGCGTCGAACTGACCGAAAAAATGATCGTCGAACGCTATTCGCACGTGATGCACATCGTGTCCAACGTTGAGGGCCGGATTCGGCCCGACATGTCGGCCTTCGATGTCATCCGTGCCACCTTCCCGGCCGGTACCGTTTCGGGCGCGCCCAAGATTCGCGCGATGGAAATCATCGACGAGCTGGAACCGGTCAAACGCGGTATCTACTCCGGGGCGGTTGGCTACGTGTCCTGGAGCGGCAACATGGATACCGCCATTGCGATCCGCACCGCGGTGATCAAGGACGGCAAACTCTATATCCAGGCCGGAGCCGGAATCGTCTACGATTCAGTGCCCGAAAACGAATGGGCCGAGACCATGAACAAGGGTCGGGCGATTTTCCGCGCGGTCGCGCTGGCCGAGGCCGGATTGCCTTCGCGTAACGCAGGCAGCGCAGAGGAAGGGGAGGGGCGGTCGTGAAAATACTGATGATCGACAACTACGATTCCTTCACCTTCAACCTGGTGCAATACCTCGGTGAGCTTGGTGCCGAGGTCGAGGTAGCTCGCAACGACCAGATCGATATCGATGCGGTTCGCGACAGCGATGCGAGTCGCATCATGATTTCGCCCGGACCCTGCACGCCGAACGAGGCCGGTATTTCGATGGCGGCGATCGAGGCGGTGGCGGGCGAGCGGCCGATTCTGGGCGTTTGCCTCGGTCACCAGAGCATCGGCCAGGTATTCGGGGGGCGTATCGTGCATGCTCGCGAAATCATGCACGGCAAGACTTCGCCGATCCATCATCTTGGCAAGGGCGTGTTTCGCAGTCTCGAAAACCCTTTCATCGCGACGCGTTATCATTCGCTGGTGATCGAGCGCGACAGCCTGCCGGACTGTCTCGAGATCACCGCCTGGACGGAAGACGGTGACGGCAACATCGATGAAATCATGGGCGTGCGCCACCGCGATTTTAACGTCGAAGGTGTCCAGTTCCATCCGGAATCGATCGAAACCCGGCACGGGCATCAATTGCTGCAGAATTTTTTGCAGGGCTAGGGGGCAAACCAATGGATATCCAGACAGCGATCAAGGCCGTTATCGAGCGCCGTGATCTGAGCGGTGAAGACATGACTTCGGTCATGCGTCAGATCATGACCGGCGAGTGTACCGAATCGCAAATCGGCGGATTTTTGGTAGGTCTGCGCATGAAAGGCGAAAGCGTCGATGAAATATCGGCCGCGGCCAGCGTCATGCGTGAACTCGCGGCGCGCGTCGAGATCGACGCCGATCACCTCGTCGATACCGCCGGAACCGGCGGCGACGCATCGGGCAGCTTCAACATTTCGACCGCCAGCGCCATCGTCGCGGCCGCGGCCGGCGCCAGCGTTGCCAAACACGGCAATCGTTCGATGACGAGTAATTCCGGCAGTGCCGACGTGCTCGAAGCTGCCGGTGTGCGACTCGATCTGTCGCCGCAACAGGTGGCTGAATGTATTCGCAGCGCCGGGGTAGGCTTCATGTTCGCGCCTGCGCATCACGGTGCGATGAAACATGCCATCGGCGCGCGCAAGGAAATGGCGGTGCGCACGATTTTCAACGTGCTCGGCCCCCTGACCAATCCGGCCGGCGCGCCCAACCAGGTCATCGGGGTCTTTGACGGCGAACTGGTTGAGGTGATGGCGCGTGTGCTGCAGCAGCTCGGCAGCCGCCACGTCATGGTGGTGCATGCGGAAGACGGCATGGACGAAATCAGCGTGTCTGCGCCGACCCGGGTCGCCGAACTGAAGGATGGTAAAGTCAGCACTTACACGCTGACGCCGGCCGATTTCGGCATGGATACCGCGCCGATCGAAACCCTGCGCGTCGACAGTGCCGAAGCCAGCCTGGACAAAATTCGCTCGGTATTTGCCGGCGAAGCCGGTCCCGCGCACGATATCGTCTGTCTCAATGCCGGTGCGGCAATTTACGTTGCCGGCCTTGCCGACTCGCTGGCCGCCGGGGTCGATGCCGCGCGGGCAGCAATCGCCGACGGCAAAGCCGCCGTGGCACTGCAAAAACTCGTCGACCGGAGCAATGCGCTGTGACCACGGCGCCGCCGGATATATTGCAGCGCATCCTGGCACGCAAGGCCGAGGAAATCGCCGCGCGCAAGCGTGAGCAGCCAATCGATGTGTTACGCCGACTTGCCGCCGCCGCTTCGCCGGTGCGAGGATTTGTCACCGCGCTGCGCCAGCGGGTCGCCGAAGGCGAAGCCGCGGTCATTGCCGAAATCAAGAAGGCGTCGCCGAGCAAGGGTGTGATTCGCGCCGATTTCGATCCTGTCGCGATTGCCGAATCCTACCAGCGCGGCGGCGCCAGCTGCCTGTCGGTGCTGACCGACCGCGATTTTTTCCAGGGCCACGAGGATTACCTGGCGGCAGCGCGCGCGGCCTGCGAGCTGCCGCTGATCCGCAAGGATTTCATCATCGATCGCTACCAGGTCGCCGAGCTCGCGCGCCTCGGCATGGAGCTCGGCCAGCGCCGCGTCGTCGAGCGCGGCGACGATCAACAGGATGCAATCGGCGCCGATTGCGCGCGCCTCGGC
>JAAUXY010068545.1_pt1 | contig 10735 bp, 8 predicted proteins | sample 7278121 | NCBI WGS metagenome assembly JAAUXY01 (sample SAMN14350117, study PRJNA611818) | marine sediment metagenome | isolation source: surface marine sediment (1.8m) | place: French Polynesia: Moorea | collected 2018-08
CCGCGGGGCGCGATGCACTCCTTGCACGGTTGACTGCCGCCGAGGTACTGCAGGATCTGCGTGATGCCGGCCTCGTGGTTGAAGCGGTTGTCGAGGACCTGCAGATCAAGCGGCAGCTTTTCGCTCGCGTCGAGGAAGTCGTCAACGACACGGCCATTCTCGCAACCAACACCTCATCATTGTCGATCACGGCCATCGCGGCCGACCTTCGCATTCCGTCTCGCTGCGTCGGCATGCATTTCTTCAACCCGGCGCCAGCCATGCCCCTGGTCGAGATCGTCAGCGGCCTCGCCACCGGTCGGACCACGGCGGATTTGGCCTACGAGACCGCCAAAGACTGGGGGAAAACACCCGTTCACGCCCACTCGACGCCAGGTTTCATCGTCAATCGCGTCGCCCGCCCGTTCTATGGGGAAGCGCTGCGTCTGTTGCAGGAAGGCGCCGCCGACCCAGCGACCATCGATCTGATAATGCGCGACGCCGGCGGCTTTCGCATGGGCCCTTTCGAGCTCATCGATCTGATTGGCCTCGACGTCAACTATTCCGTGACCAGCAGCGTCTGCGCGGCGTTTCACAACGATCCCCGCTACACGCCTTCATTGGTCCAGAAAGAGCTCGTCGACGCCGGCCGTCTAGGCCGCAAGGCAGGTCGCGGCTTCTACCAGTACGGCGACAACGCAAAAACGTCCCATGCCAAGCTGGCTAGCACCGGGACGGCACCCGGCGAAATCACTGTTTGCGGCGACTTAGGCATTGCCGAACCGTTGGTCACCGCCATCAAGAATGCCGGGATCCCCGTGTCACACGAATCCGGTGATGGCCAGATCCGCTTGGGCGACGTGATCATGGCGCTTACAGACGGGGGCACCGCGACCGCGCAAGCCGCCGAACACGGATCGCCCGTTGTGTTGTTGGATCTCGCCCGCGACTATGTGGCGACCGACACGCTTGCGATTGGTCCCGCCGATCAATGCTCGCCAGATCATATCGACGCCGCTACCGGCCTTCTCCAGGCCGCCGGCAAGCAGGTCGCGGTCATCGACGACGCGCCGGGCCTGATCGTAATGCGGACCGCCGCGATGCTCGCCAACGAAGCCGCAACAGCAGTCCACGCGGGTGTCGCTAAACCGGCTGATATCGATACGGCGATGCGGCTTGGCATGAACTTCCCGACCGGCCCGTTTGCCTGGGCAGCAAAGATCGGCTTGCCCAACGTGGCAGGTGTTGTCGCGAATCTGGCGGCCGTCTATGGAGAGGACCGCTATCGCCTTTCGCCGCTACTGCAACGCAAAGCACTCGCCGGAACGCGCTTCCTCGACTAGCGTAAACCTAGAGCTCTGCCGCCGCCAACCGCTGCGCACGAAAGCAGACAAACCGGTAGGCCAGCCGTGTGACCCACTGCGACCAGCGTGAATAAGGCTGCAAACCGACCGCCTTGAACACCATGGCCACACCGCGCGCTACGTGATGCGGACGATAGTAACGGTAGGCCCGCTGCACATAGGCACGATTGTAGGCCCGGCGATCATAAGGGCCGCGGCCCACATTGGCGGCGTAGTACGCATAGGCCAACTCGTCATCCTCGGTCTCGCCGATCCGGCATACTGCGACGAACAGGCGCCGTATCAAGGAGAGCCGTTCTTTGCGCTGATAGCGCTTCATCTGCGAGTAGAAGAGCTTGTAGTGCCGCAACTCGTCAGCAGCGATGCGCCGGCAGATTTCCTTCAGAACTGGTTCATCCACTGCTTCGCCGAGCGCCGAGTAGTATGACGACGTCCCGACCTCGACCATACAGCGGGCAATCAGCTCGCCCGTTCTTGAACCGCGAACCGATTCACGTGCATCCAAGGGCAGCACAATCTTGCTGGAGAAGCGCTTGAAGCTATCGGCAAAATCGTAGTCCGGGTCAGCGAGCCGCGCCCAGCGGGCAAGTGCCTCGCCATGCTGGATTTCCTCCTCACCCCAGCGACGCGCGGATACCATGAACTCTGGGTCGTCCGCGAAGACGCTGCACAAGTATCCGGCATAGTCGTCACCGTTGCGTTCGACCAGTGAGGCAGCTTTAACGATTTTCAGGATTTCGGGATCAACACGGTCTGGATCGAACTGATCCCAGGCGATGTCATCGAGCGTCCAGTGTTTCTGTTCGCGTCCCATCAGTGCCTCCACCTTAGGACTAGCCTAGTGTCGGCCTCTCAAAGACACAATCCGCTACTAAGCCCGCGGTAATCCGATTTCCCGCCTGACTGATCGAGCTACTGATACAGTTGAGTGGCGGCGGCAGCGAGTTTCGCCCGACCGATCGCCATCCTGCCTTCGATACGCGAACGTTCCGCATCATCTGACGCTTCGGTTAGATCGTCCGCCAGATTGCGCAGGTCTGTCTCGACTGCAGCCGTATCGATCTCATCGACCGGCAACGCTTCATCCGCCAAAACTGTGCAGCGTTCTTGGGTAACCTCGGCGAAGCCACTGGCAACGAAAATTCGCTGTTGCACGCTCCCGCCCGAAAAAACGTGAATGACGCCGGGACGCACATTCGACAACAGCGGGCTATGTCCAGACAACACGCCGAAATCGCCTTCCACGCCAGGAATTACGACCATCTCGACATCGTCGGCCAACAGCAGCTTCTCCGGGGAGACCAGCTCAAAGGCGACCTTGTCTTCTGCCATGTCTGCTTACCTCCTCGAGCCGCGGGTGCTAGGCCGCTTCGGCTGCCATCTGCTGCGCCTGCGCGACGGCCTCGTCGATCGTGCCAACCATATAGAAGGCAGCCTCAGGCAAGTCGTCATAGTCGCCCGCGACGAGTTTCGCAAAACCTTGGATCGTGTCGTCCAAGCTTACGAACTTGCCTGAGCGTCCGGTGAAGACCTCGGCCACGTGGAACGGCTGGCTCAGAAAACGCTGGATCTTGCGAGCCCGCGCCACAGTCAACTTGTCGTCCTCGCTGAGTTCATCCATCCCGAGGATGGCAATGATCTCTTGCAGTGACTTGTATGACTGCAGAACGCGCTGCACCTCACGGGCGACCCGATAATGCTCTTCGCCGATCACGCGCGGGTCCAGAATGCGCGACGTTGAATCGAGTGGATCGACCGCTGGATAGATACCCAGCTCGGCGATCTGCCGCGACAGCACCGTCGTCGCGTCCAAGTGCGAGAAGGTCGTCGCCGGCGCCGGGTCGGTCAGGTCGTCCGCCGGCACGTAAATCGCCTGCACCGAGGTAATCGAGCCCTTACGGGTCGAGGTGATACGCTCTTCCAAGGCCCCAAGGTCCGTACCTAATGTCGGCTGGTAGCCAACCGCCGATGGAATACGACCGAGCAAAGCCGACACCTCCGAGCCGGCCTGGGTGAACCGGAAGATGTTGTCGACGAAGAACAGCACGTCTTGACCCTCTTCGTCGCGGAAATATTCGGCGAGGGTAAGGCCGGACAGCCCGACGCGCGCGCGCGCCCCCGGCGGCTCATTCATCTGGCCGTAGACAAGCGCTGCTTTCGACTCACCGTCGAGGTTGATGACTCCTGAGTCGATCATCTCGTGGTAGAGATCGTTGCCCTCGCGTGTCCGTTCGCCGACACCGGCGAACACGGAGTAACCGCCGTGCGCCTTGGCAATATTGTTGATCAGCTCTTGAATAATGACGGTCTTGCCCACGCCGGCACCGCCAAACAGGCCGATCTTGCCGCCCTTGGCATAGGGGGTCAGCAGGTCAATGACTTTGATGCCGGTAACAAGCTGCTCCGCTTCGGTCGACTGATCGACAAAGGCTGGCGCCGACCGATGGATCGGTAAGCGTTTCTCGGTTTGCACCGCGCCACGCTCGTCAACGGGGTCGCCGACGACATTCAATATCCGGCCAAGCGTCTGTGGGCCGACAGGCACTGAAATCGGCCCACCCGTATCGACCGCTTCCTGCCCCCGCACCAGGCCGTCGGTCGTATCCATTGCAATCGTGCGGACCGTGTTCTCGCCCAGATGCTGCGCAACCTCGAGAACCAAGGTGCCGCCGCCGTGGCTGATATGCAGCGCATTCAGGATTGCCGGCAGTTCGCCATCGAATTGCACGTCGACGACCGCACCGGTCACTTGGGACACACGGCCAACTATGTTTCTTGCCATATTGCGCTTCCTTCGGCCCTACAGAGCCTCTGCTCCCGATATAATCTCAATGAGTTCCTTGGTGATGGCCGCCTGACGGGTCCGATTGTAGCTCAACGTCAGACTATTAATCATGTCCCCGGCGTTGCGTGTCGCGCTGTCCATCGCGGTCATGCGGGCACCTTGCTCCGACGCAAACGACTCAAGTAGTGCCCGATAGATCTGGATCGACAGGTTTTGCGGCAACAGCCGCTCCAGAATCTCCTTCTCGTCCGGCTCATACTCATAAGCCGCCTTGGCGCCGCCCCCAGCTTCGGTCGATGCTTCTGGCAGAGGAAAAGGGATGATCTGTTGGGGTGTGACTGTTTGGGTCAGCGCAGAAACGAATTTGTTGTAGACGATGGTGCAAACGTCGAAATCCCCGGCCTCGTACATCTGCGTCAGCCGTTCGCCAATCTGCGCTGCCCCCGCATAGGTCGGGACCGGTTTGGAGACATCCTCAAGCGTCTCGATGATATGGGATCCGTAAGTCCGCTGCAGCACGCCGGCTGCCTTGCGCCCGACACACAGGAGCTGGGCCGATTGCCCGTCACCCTCCACTCGCTGGACGAATTCGCGGGAGAATCGGGCGATGTTCGTATTGAAGCCACCACACAAACCGCGGTCCGCGCTTACTGCCACGAGCAATTGCTTATCAGTCTTGCCGGTCCCACTAAGTAGGGTCGGCGCACCATCGGTGCCGGCGAAGCTCGCCGCAACGGAGCTCAACATCCTGTCCATGCGCTCGGCATAGGGGCCGGCCGCTTCCGCCTGTTCCTGCGCGCGCCGTAACTTGGCGGCTGCGACCATTTTCATTGCCGACGTGATGCGCGCGGTCGACTTGACGCTCGCAATACGAACCCGGAATTCCTTGAGGCTTGCCATGCAAGAAGGGTCGCGGCGCTACGCGAACGATTTCGCGAAGTCGTCGACAACGGACGCCAGCTTCTTGTCGGCATCATCCGACAACGCCTGTTCGTCACGGATCGTCGCCAAGAGGTCACCGTGCTGCGACCGAAGATGATCCAGCAACTGCGCCTCGAAACGACCCACATCCGCGACGTCGACGCCGTCGAGGTAGCCTCGCACGCCAGCGAAGATCGCCACGACCTGCTCCTCGACCGGCAACGGCGAATACTGCGGTTGTTTCAGCAGTTCCGTCAGCCGCACGCCGCGCGCTAGCAAGCGCTGCGTCACAGCGTCAAGATCCGAAGCAAACTGCGCGAACGCTTCCATCTCTCGATACTGCGCAAGTTCGAGCTTTATGCGGCCGGCCACCTGCTTCATCGCTTTGACCTGCGCCGCCGATCCGACCCGCGACACCGAAAGACCAACATTGATCGCCGGCCGAATGCCTTTGTAGAACAAATCGGTCTCAAGGAAGATCTGTCCGTCGGTAATCGAAATGACGTTGGTCGGGATGTACGCAGACACGTCGTTCGCCTGGGTTTCGATCACCGGTAGCGCGGTCAGCGAGCCCGATCCGTTTTCCTCGTTCATCTTGGCGGCGCGTTCAAGCAGCCGAGAGTGCAGATAGAATACGTCGCCCGGATACGCTTCGCGCCCCGGCGGTCGCCGCAATAGGAGCGACATCTGCCGATAGGCCGTCGCTTGCTTCGACAGGTCGTCATAAATGACGACCACGTGCATACCGTTGTCGCGGAAGTACTCGCCCATGGCGCATCCCGTGTACGGCGCCAAGAACTGCAGCGGCGCCGGCTCCGACGCGGTCGCTGCCACCACGATCGTGTACTCCATTGCGCCTTGGTCCTGCAGGGTCTTCACGACCTGGGCCACCGTCGAGCGCTTTTGACCGATCGCAACATAAATGCAGTAGAGTTTCCTCGACTCGTCGCTGCTGGCGTTTACCGTCTTTTGGTTGATGATGGTGTCGAGTGCGACCGCCGTCTTCCCGGTCTGCCGGTCACCGATGATCAGCTCCCGCTGCCCGCGTCCAATCGGCACGAGCGAATCCAGCGCCTTCAATCCCGTCTGCACCGGCTCATGCACGGATTTACGTGGAATTATGCCGGGCGCCTTAACGTCGACCAGGCGCCGTTCCGTAGCCTCGATAGCCGGCCCACCGTCGATGGGATTGCCAAGAGCATCAACGACACGACCGAGCAAGCCCTTGCCAACCGGCGCGTCAACGATCGCGCTAGTTCGTTTGACCGTATCGCCTTCCTTGATGTCCTTATCGTCGCCAAAAATGACGACGCCGACATTGTCGGTCTCCAGGTTGAGCGCCATCCCTTTAATGCCGCCCGGAAACTCAACCATTTCGCCGGCTTGAACATTGTCCAGACCAAACACGCGTGCGACGCCGTCGCCGACGGAAAGAACCTGGCCAACCTCGGAAACGTCGGCCTCGACCTCGAAATCGGCAATCTGTTTCTTCAGGATGGCCGAGATTTCAGCTGGGCGAATGTCCATTACTGAGCTCCCTTCATCGCCAGCTGCAACCGTTGCAGCTTCGACTTGAGTGAGAAATCGATCATGCGCGATCCCACCCGAACGATCATGCCACCGATCAGGCTTGGATCGACCCGGACCCGTACGGAAATTTTGCCGCCGAACCGCTTGTTGAGCGCCTCGGCTACGGCTGCCTGTTGTTGATCATTCAGTTCGCGGGCGGAGACAACATCCGCTGTAACTTGCCCGCGCCGTCGCGCCAACTCAGCTAGGAACGCGTCTATCATTTGCGGCAAAATGAATAACCGGCCGTTGCGCGCCGCGACGACCGCAAACCGTTTGACGAGTTCATTCGTCCCGGCCTGCGTCAAGATCTCTTGTACCGCGGTCGCTTTCTCGGCCCGATCGATCAGCGGGCTTCGCACGAACTTGTCGAGATCGGGGCTATCATTGATCAGGCGCCGCATGGCGCGCAAGTCATCTGCGACGGCATCCAGAGCCTTGGCCTCGTCCGCCAACTCGTACAGCGCGCTGGCGTAGCGGCCTGCGAGACCGCCCAGCGTTCTTTCGTCGCCAGCCACGATTGTCTACGAATGCCCCCTGGTGATCCGAGGTCAACGCTTACGACGTTGATTTTCTTGTTAGAAACGACGCCAAGCCGGCAGGCAATAGGGCTGCCAGCATCGGTAGGTAACATATGGCCTGACCCCTGACAAGGCGCGCTCTGACGCACCCAAGAGGCTTGCAGATCGCCATGTCACGGCGAGAATACCAGCCGTGAATATCGACCGGATCCTGGCCCAGCCCTTCCACCACATCGCCCGCGGCTGCCGCTTCCATGCGTTCCGCTCGGCCGACGGCAGATATGTTTTGAAGACCCTGACAACGCCGGATGAGATCATCGAATGGTTTGCCAGTGACGGCCTGCGCTTGGCCGATCTGCCATGGGCCGCCGCGTTGGGCGAGACCGACGCCGCGCGCTGCCGTGCGATCGAGGCCGACAGCCTGCGCAGCCTAACGTTAGCCTGGAGATGGCTGCGCGCTGAAACGGCGATGATCTATCTCGAAACCGAACCGCTAGGGGAAGCGCGGCCTCCAATAGACCGTGGCCCAACCTTCCCACCTTTCGCAATCGGACGCGAGCCATTCATGTTACAACACCATGCCGAGCTCATCGGCCCGTTGCTGCATGCGAAGTCCGCCGCCGGCGACATGGCCGCCGCCAGGCAAATCCTCGACGATCTACTCGGTCTGATGTTGAAGTTATCCGCGAGCGGCATCGCCAGCGAGACTCTCAACTTTCTCAATAACTGCGGCTATGCCGACGGCCGCATGGTGCAGATTGATGCCGGCGAGTTCGTCGCCTCCCGTGACCTCGTCCTAGAACAAGCCCGAACGCGACGCATACTCGATCGCAAATCATATCGCCGGCTGCGCCTAGAGAACCCCGAACTGGCCGACTACTTCGCCGCACGTGTCGAAGCGTCCCTAACCCCAGCCGCCATCGAGGCACTGTGGGCAAGAGCGCCCGAACCTGGCGCCACCCTCGCTGGTGACTAGGCCGAAACCAGGACCTCGGCGAGCTCCGCGGTCGAACCGACGACCTCCGATGCACCGGCATCCCGTAGCCGAACGGCGTGAGCCGCATCGCAGTGGCTTGCCGCCGACAAGCCAATAACCTGCATCTGCGCAGCAAGGGCCGCATGCACACCCGCCGGACTATCCTCGACAACGATCGAGCGTTTGGGCGACACCCCCATCTCAGCCGCGGCATACAGGAAGAGATCCGGCGCCGGCTTGCCACGGCTAACCATCGTCGCGCTGTACAAATGCGGCTCGAAGAACGGCAAGAGATGCGTTAGTTCGAGGCTGAGACGGATACGATCCGGGTCGCTGCTCGAAGCCACGCAGACGGGCTTGCCCAGGCCCTCGAGCACGTCGCGAATACCGGCAACCGGCTGTAGGTCGGTCCGAAACGCATCGAGCACGCGGGTCGTTATCTCGGCCTCGACTTCTGGCGCGAGACGCCGCTGGTATCTTTCCTCAAGCGCCGCATACATCGCCGGGCTGGTCATACCAACGAAGTCCGTCAGAATTTCGGCAAGCGTGATCGGAAAGCCGGCCGCAGCCAGACACTCCGCCTCGATCCGACAGCCGATGATCTCACTGTCGACGAGCACGCCGTCGCAATCGAAGATCACCAGATCGGAAGTACCCATGGCCGTCCCTAGAGGAAGCTATACGGATCCACATCGACCCGCACCCGGACGTTCGATGGAACCTTCACCTGATCCAACCAGTCCCGCAACAACGGTTGCACCGGGATTTCTCTCGAGGTCTTTAGCAGCAACCGGCGTCGGTGTTGGCCACGCAGAATGGCGAACGGTGCCGGCGCTGGGCCAAGGACGCGAACACCGTCCGCGCCCGGAGCGGTGCGACCAAGCGCCGCCGCCACATCATCAACTAGATCTGCGTTGGACCCACTAACGATCAGCGCGGCCAACCTGCCGAACGGCGGCCATCCGCCAAACTCACGCGCTTCCTTCTCCAACCGAAAGAACTCTTCGTCCTGTCCGGCGATCAGCGCGACCAGAACGGGATGGTCCGGCTCATAAGTCTGCAACAACACGCGCCCTGGATGGTCGGCCCGACCCGCCCGACCGGCAACTTGCTGCAGCATCTGATAAGTGCGTTCGGCCGCCCGGAGGTCACCGCCACTAAGGCCGAGGTCTGCATCGACGATTCCGACCAGCGTCAGAAACGGGAAATGATGGCCCTTGGCAACCATCTGTGTGCCGATGAGGAGATCAACCTCCCGCGCGGCGATCGCCTTGACCAAGGCCGTAGCATCGTCGGGCCCGTGTACACTATCGCTGGTCATGATCGCGATGCGTGTCCCTGGCACCACAGCTTCGACTTCCTCGGCAATCCGCTCCACGCCGGGGCCACAGGCCGCCAGTGAGTCGGCAGTCCCGCAGCGCGGGCAGACGTCGGGCCGCGGCAAGGTGAAACCACAGTGGTGACACTGCAGCTGCCGCCGAAAGCGATGTTCAACCAACCAAGCGGTGCAATTCGGGCAACCAAAACGGTGACCGCAGTGCCGGCACAACGTCAACGGCGCATAGCCGCGGCGATTGAGGAACAGCAGAGCCTGCTCGCCACGACCGAGAACGTCGGACAGTGCCACCCGCAGCGGCGGTGACAAGAACCCGCCCGGCGGTGGCGCCTCCGACCGCAGGTCGATGGCGTGGATCGGTGGCATGATCGCCGCGCCGTGCCGCTCCGGCAGATGCGCACGACGATAGCGGCCGCGTTCGACATTGACGCGTGTTTCCAGTGAGGGGGTCGCCGAAACAAGGATTGCCGGAAAGCCACCAATCTGCGCCCGCACCACAGCCATATCCCGCGCCTGATACGCGACGCCGTCCTCTTGCTTGAACGCCTGATCGTGCTCCTCATCGACGACAATCAGTCCAAGCTCGGCATACGGCAGAAACAATGCCGACCGCGCTCCGACGACCACCCGGGCATCGCCGCTAGCGACGGCGCGCCAAGTTAGACATCGCCGGGTCGACTTGACGTCCGAGTGCCAGACCGCGGGTTGTGTCCCAAATCGCGCCGCGAATCGGTCCAGCCATTGCGGCGTCAAGGCGATTTCGGGCAACAGAACAAGCACTTGCCGTCCCGCCACCAACGCCGTCGCTACCGCGTCGAGATAGACCTCCGTCTTGCCGGACCCTGTCACGCCCTCCAATAGGGTCACGGAGAATGCATCCGCTCGCACTTGGTCCGACAGATCGCGTGCCACAGCAAGTTGCTGATCGGAAAGCGCCGGCCCAGACTTCGTCAAGTCTGGGACCCCGAAAGGCAACAAAGGCGGCAAATGTACGATCTCAAGCGCCCCGGTATCGACGAGCCCTGCCAGTACTGCCTGACTAGCGCTCGCTTCCCGTCGAAGGTCCGGCGCCGACAATGGCGGTCCGTCGTCGAGCACGCTGAGCACACGGCGCCGGGCAGGCGTGATTCGCAGATCCGGCGGCACGTTTCCCTTGCGATAGGCCCGCCGCGGGCGTGGCGCCTCCAACGCGGCCGGTACGCTCATGGCCATACGCAGGACCGAGCCGAGCGGCGCCAACGTGTAACGCGACACCCACTCAATGAACGTCCGCAAATCAGCCGG
>JAAUXY010033749.1_pt1 | contig 10728 bp, 9 predicted proteins | sample 7278121 | NCBI WGS metagenome assembly JAAUXY01 (sample SAMN14350117, study PRJNA611818) | marine sediment metagenome | isolation source: surface marine sediment (1.8m) | place: French Polynesia: Moorea | collected 2018-08
CTGACCGTCGAAGGCACCGGCCTCGGGCTGCCGCTGACGAAGGGCCTGATCGAACTGCATGACGGGGACTTGTCGATCGACAGCGAACTCGGCCGGGGCACGGAAGTTACCGTCCGCCTGCCGAGAGAGCGGGTTCTGGCCCGCGCCGCCTGACCTCCGGCGGGAGGACGGGTGGCAAGCAAGAAGGAAAGCGAAAGAAGAGCGATGGACGGACGGCCAGCACCCAAGACACCGCCCCCACCCCTGGCGGCAGACCAAAACGAGACAAGCGTTCCTCAAGATGGGATGCCGGATCCCGCTCGTGCCGCGGGTTCCAGCCAAACCGCCACGCCGGGCGGCATCACGGCCTCCGATCCTCCAGCATCATCTCCCGGCGTGCCCAGCACCTACCCGGGATCCGCCGTGCTAGGCCCGCCGGCCGCTGCCACGCCCGCTGCGAAAGCACCGCCGGCCGCCGCCGGGACCCCGGCGCCCCAGGCGCCGGAGAGGACCGCCGTCCCGGCCCAGAATCCGGGAACGACACTGCCGAGCGCCCCGCAGAACGGGTCGGGGGGCGCGGCGCCCAACGAACCGCACGCCCGCTATGCCAGGCTGCAGGCCGCGGCGAGCGAGATGGCCTCGTCGCTTGCGCGCGCCGAACCCGAAGCCAAGGCTTCGGGGTCCGGCGGTCCAGTCGGAAGCCCGACTGCGCCACCGGCGAGTGGGCCCAGGGCCAGCGTTGCAGCCGGCAGTGGCACGCCTGCCGCGCAGAGCGCTCCAGGCGGCGCGCAACCGCAGCCGGCCGCGGCGCCGGATATCAGGGTTGGACGGGTGGTCTCGGTCTCCGGCTCCCAGGCGGTGGCCTTGCTGGAAGGTGACGGCGCCGACGGCCGGGAGCAGTCCTGCGGCCTGGAGATCGGCAAGCTGGTGACCATGCGCACGGACCGCAGCGTGGTCTTCGGCCTGGTCGCGGCGCTCTCGGTCCCGGTGCCATCCCAGGATCCCACGCAGCCGGAAGTCCGGGTCGTCGAACTGGAGCTCCTCGGCGAGACCCAGATCAACGAGCGCGGCCGCCGCCTCGGCTTCCAGCGCGGCGTCACCACCTTTCCCTCCCTCGGCGACAGCGTCTTCCACGCCAATATGGAGGATCTCGGGATCGTCTTTGCCAGCCCCGACGCCAGCAAGGTCCGGGTCGGCTCCATTCACCAGGACCGGCGCCTGCCCGCCTGTGTCGCGGTCGACGACCTGCTGGGCAAGCATTTCGCGATGCTCGGCACGACCGGCTCGGGCAAGTCCTGCGCCGTCGCCCTGATTCTGCGCCAGATCCTGCAGGAGCATCAGAACGGACACGTGGTACTGCTGGACCCGCATAACGAATACCACCGCGCCTTCGGCGAGATGGCCGAACTGATCGATCCGGGCACCCTGGAGCTGCCCTTCTGGCTGTTCAACTTCGAGGAGTTCGTCGAGGTCGTCCTGGGCCGCAAGAGCAGCCCCGACGCAATCGAGGCCTCGATCCTCAACGAGCTGATTCCGATCGCCAAGCGGCAGTTCCTGGGCGACGCCGAGGACCACCGCTACGTCACTGCCGACACGCCGGTGCCCTACCGCTTCAACTACCTGATCCAGCTGATCGACGAGATCATCGGCAAGCTCGAGAAGCCCGAGGACCTCGGTCCGTACATGCGGCTCAAGGCCCGCCTCAAGGCGCTGCAGGCCGACTCACGCTTCTCCTTCATGTTCGGCTCGGTCGCCCTGCGCGACAACATGTCGCAGATCATCTCGCGGATCTTCCGGATCCCGGTGCAGGGCCGCCCGATCACCATCATCGACCTGTCCGGCGTGCCTTCCGAGATCCTGAACGTGGTGGTCTCGGTGCTCTGCCGCATGACCTTCGACTTTGCGATCTGGAGCGATCGGGCCCTGCCGATCCTCTTCGTCTGCGAGGAGGCGCACCGCTACGCGCCGCAGAACCCCACGCTGGGCTTTGAGCCGACCAAGCGCGCCCTGTCGCGGATCGCCAAGGAGGGCCGGAAGTACGGGGTCTCGCTCTGCGTCATCACCCAGCGGCCCTCCGAGCTGGACACCGACATCCTGTCCCAGTGCAACACGATCTTCGCGCTCAGGATGAGCAACAGCAGGGACCAGGATTTCGTGCGCAGCACCCTGTCGGAATCCGCCGAGGGCCTGATGCACTTCCTGCCGCTGCTCGGCACCGCGGAGGCGATCGCGGTCGGCGAGGGCGTGCCGGTGCCGGTGCGGATCTGCTTCGACGAGCTGCCGCGGGAATACCGGCCGCTCAGCGGGACCGCGCCCTTCTCCCACACCTGGAAGATCGACAAGGGCGACAGCGCCTTCATCGACGCCGTGGTCGAACGCTGGCGCCGGCAGCAGCGCTGACTGCCGCAGATCCCTCCGGCCGTTCAGCTCGGCGTGACGCCGCGCTGCCGCTCGTTGTAGCGCCGCAGCACCTCGACCGCGATCATCAGGAGGGTGGAAACGCAGATCAGCAGAGTCGCCACCGCCAGGATGATCGGGCTGATCTCCTCGCGGATGCCGGCCCACATCTGCCGCGGGATGGTCTGGTACTCGACGCTGCCGACGAAGAGCACCACCACGATCTCGTCGAAGGAGGTGACGAAGGCGAAGAGCGCGCCGGAGATCACGCCGGGCAGGATCAGGGGCAGCACGACCTTGAAGAAGACGCGGGTCGGGGTCGCCCCGCACATCAGGCCGGCGCGCACCAGGGACTGATCGAAGCCGATCAGGGTCGCGGTCACCGTGATGACCACGAAGGGCGTCCCCAGGACCGTGTGCGCCAGGACGATTCCGACAAAGGAACCGGTCAGTTGCAGGTACTCGTTTAGGCTTGCGTAGAAGAAGAAGATGCCGGCCGCCGTGATGATCAGCGGCACGATCATGGGCGAGATCAGTAGCCCCATGATCAGATTGCGAAAAGGCATCTCCGCACGGCTCAGGCCCAGGGCCGCCAAGGTCCCGAGAACCGTCGCCAGCAAGGTCGAGCAGAGCGCGATCCAAAGCGAGTTGGGGATCGCCTCCAGCCATTTGTTTTCCCGGTTCGGGTTGGTGTCGAAGAGGGCCTCGTACCACCGCAGCGAATAGGCCTCGGGATCCAACGACAGCATCCCCTCGGTGAAGGTGAAGTAGGGTTCGGCGTTGAAGGACAGGGGCAGGATGACCAGCAGCGGCGCGATCAGGAAACCGAAAACCAGCACGCAGATCAGCAGGAAAAGGTAGTGCCAGATGCGCTCGAGCGGACCGGCATGAGGCGGCAGGGAGATCATGTGCGCCTACCCCAGCTTGAGCCGCTCGACGCCGACCAGCCGGTTGTAGAGCCAGTAGAGCGCGATCACGCCGACCAGGAGGATGCCGCCCAGGGCGGCCGCCAGACTCCAATTCAGGCTTTTCTGCATGTGGAAGGCGATGAGGTTGGAGATCATCTGGCCGTCCTCGCCGCCGACCAGGGCGGGTGTGATGTAGTAGCCGATGGCCAGGATGAAGACGAGCAGGCAGCCCGCCCCGATGCCCGGCAGGGTGTTCGGCAGATAGACCCGCCAGTAAGCGTAGAACCGCGGGGCGCCCAGCGACTGAGCGGCCCGCATGTAGCTCTCGGGAATGGTCTTCATGACGCTGTAGAGCGGCAGGATCATGAAGGGCAGTAGGATCTGGGTCATGGCGACCACGGTACCCTGGGCGTTGAAGATCATCTGGATGCGCTGGTCGTCGCCGATGATGCCCAGCCAGACCAGCAGATCGTTGAGCACGCCCTGGGTCTGGAGCAGCACGATCCAGGAGGTCGTGCGGACCAGCAGCGAGGTCCAGAAGGGCAGCAGGACCAGGATCATCAGCAGGTTGGCATAGCGAGCCGGCAGCGAGGCCAGCAGGTAGGCGATCGGATAGCCGAGCGCCAGGCAGGCCAGGGTGACCGCCACGCTCATCCAAAAGGTGCGCAGGAAGAGGTTGCGGTAGATCTGCCGGTTTTCGGGCTGGGCGACGATGTCGCCTTGCACGTCGTAGCCCAGGTCCACGGCGGCCAGGTACTGGATCGGCGTGTAGCGGTCACCGAGGCGCTTGATCGCGGCCCAGGTCGAGAGCCGTGACCAACCGGGGTGAGCTTCAGTGATCGCGTCCTTGAAGGGCGCCTCGAAGCGCGCGACCCGCCGGGCCGTGCGCATGATCATGGTCCGCGTGCCGCTCAGCTCCTGATTGACCCGGGTCGCCAGGCGGCCGAAGGTCTTGTTCTTCCTCGCCTCGCCAAGGTCCACCGCCAGGGCGGCGAAGACCTCTTCGTCGGGCAGGTCCTTGCCGTCCCAGGCCTCGAGCGCCTCGAGGGTCCGCGGCAGATTTTCCGCGACCACCGGGTTCTCGACCGAGCGGAACAGCATCAGCGCGATGGGATACAGGAAGGTCGCGCCGAGGAAGAGCAAGAGCGGCAGAACTAGGAACAGCGCCTTCCATCGCTTGATCCGTTCAGCATGGCGCAGGGCCAGTGCCAGCGGCCGCCCGTCCGCGGTCGTCATGGCCGCCGTCGACTGGGTGCTCCCTGCGATGTCCACCATGCGCGTTCCGCTCCCGCCATCCGCTGCCCTGTCCGCGCGTCAGGGCGCCAAGAGCGTTGGGGCGGGCCTCCCGACCCGCCCCGCCCGTTTGCTACTACCTCGCCAGCCAGGCGTTGAAGCGCTCGTTCAACTCGTCCTGGTAATCGGCCCAGAACTCGAAGTCGTTCTGCACCGCGGTCCGGAAGTTCTCCGGCGCCGTCGGCATGTGCGGAGCCATCGGTACACCCGCGTCGGCGTGGTTGCCGATCAGCGGGATCGACGACTGCCGCGCCGGACCGTAGGAGATCCAGGCGGCCTGATCGGCGAGGCGCTGGGTGTCGGTGGAGAACTTGATGAACTCCATGGCCGCGTCCTTGTTTTTGGCGCCTTTGGGAATGCCCCAGAGGTCGATGTCCCAAACCTGGCCGTCCCAGACGATGACGAAGGGCTTGTTCTCCTGCGCCTGGGCGTTGAAGATCCGGCCATTGTAGGCCGTGGTCATGGCGACTTCGCCGTCGGCCAGAAGCTGCGGCGGCTGGGCGCCGGCCTCCCACCAGATGACATCGTCCTTGATGGTGTCGAGCTTGGCGAAGGCCCGATCGACGCCTTCCGGGGTCGCCAACACCTCGTAGACCTTGTTCGAGGGCACGCCGTCGGCCATCAGGGCAAACTCTAGGTTGACCTTGGGCGTCTTGCGCATGCCGCGCTTGCCCGGAAACTTCCCCGTATCGAAGAAGTCGGCCAGGGTGGTCGGCTTGCCGCCAGAGAACTTGGTGTCGTCGTAAGCGTAGATCGTCGACCAGATGATGGTCGCGACCCCACACTCGTGCAGCGTACCGGCGATGAAGTCGTCGCGCGCCGCCTTGCCGTCCGGCGCGGCCGGGAGGGCATCCAAGTCCAGAGTCTCGAGCAGGCCCTCGTCGCAGCCACGAACCACGTCCGCCAGCTCAAGATCGACTAGGTCCCAGTTGACGTTGCCGGCCTCGACCTGGGCTTTGATCTCGGCCAAGCCGCCGTTGTAGTTCTCCGACAGAATCTTGATGCCGGTCTTCTCGGTATAGGGCTTGTGGTAGGCCTCCACCTGGCTCTTCGTGTAGGCGCCGCCCCAGGACACGACGGTCAAGCTGTCCGCCGCAAGCGCCGGCATGGCGGTCCAAACCCCCAAAGCCGAGGCGCCGGCGATGGCCAAGCAGGATTTCTTCAGATCACGTTTCATGTGTCGCAAACTCCCAGTCTGATACCGGGGCCGGGTCGTGATGGCCCCTTCGCTCTCCCCCAAGTCCCTCTCCGCGCCTTCGTCGTCCCCGGTCCCGGGACAGCGCGTTTGCAGGCACGCTCCTTCGCTTCTAGGCATCAAGCGCCCTGCAGTCCTCCAGCGCCCAGCCGACGCGCACCTGCTCGCCTTCGCGCAGCATGGCATGGCCTTGGGCGTTGGGAACCTTGATGATGAAGTCGTCCTTGCCGCAGAGGCTGACCCGGGTCCGGATGTGATCGCCCAGATAGATCAGCTCCTGCACGCGGGCCTCGAAGACGTTCGGAAAGGCGCCGTCCTCTGGATTGATGGCGACCCGTTCGGGGCGCAGCGACAAGGTGGTGCGGGCCTGCTCGCCGGCGACCTTGACCGCCAGGGCCTGGACCCGGCCGCCGCCGTCGTCGAGATCTACCGCGCAGGACGTCCCGTTGAGCCGGCTGACCTGGCCACTCAAACGGTTGTTCTCGCCGATGAACTGGGCGACGAAGGCGTTCTCTGGACGCTCGTAGAGATCGTCCGGGGCGGCCAGCTGCTGGATCCGGCCGTCGTTGAAGACGGCGATTCGGTTCGACATGGTCAGCGCCTCCGACTGGTCGTGGGTGACGTAGACGATGCTGACCCCCAGGTTCTCGTGGATGTGCTTGATCTCGTACTGCATCTCTTCGCGGAGGTTCTTGTCCAAAGCCCCCAGTGGCTCGTCCATCAGAACCAGATCGGGTTCGAAGACCAGGGCGCGGGCGACGGCCACGCGCTGCTGCTGGCCGCCGGACAGCTGCCCGGGTCGCCGATGCTCGAAACCGCCCAGGCGCACCATTTCCAGGGCACGTCGGACCTTCTCCTCGATCCCGCTTTTGGGCAGCCGCCGCACCTCCAGCGGAAAGGCGAGATTCTCGGCAACCGTCATGTGAGGAAACAGGGCGTAGTTCTGGAACACCATGCCGATTCCGCGTTTATGCGGCGGCACGTTGTTGATCGGCTCGCCGTTCAGGGAGATGGCGCCATAGGTTGCCGTCTCGAAGCCTGCCAGCATCATCAGGACCGTGGTCTTGCCCGACCCCGAAGGCCCCAGAAGGGTCAGAAACTCGCCCCTCCGGACCTCCAGGTTGAGATCCTTGACCACGAGCAGAGTGCCGTCATAGCTCTTCTGCACGCGCTCGAAACGTACGATCGCATCGCCGCCGTATGACGTGGGTTTGGCGTCCAAGTCCTTCCCTGCTCCAGGCACGGCACCCCTGCCTGCGTTTCTTGCCTTGGCCGATCTGAGCCGGCTGCATGAAGGCGCCCTACCCGCCGGCACAGTCGGCAAGTCTGACCCCGGCGCGGATGCTACGTGAGCGCAAGCGAAAGGTGGAGTCTCTTTTGGGTAACTGTCTGTCACCGAAAGGACAAGAATGGCCGCGGACCGGCTGTTAACCAAAGGTTACCACCCCTAGGGGAATTACTAATTTACTAAGATTATTGAGTGTTGCAGATTTCTAGCATGGTGATCAGGGCACCGGAAAAGCTGGATTTCGTTGGCACAGACCCTCGTGTCACCGCCTCGATTCCGCGGGCAGACAACGACACAGCTTTAACATCTTCCTTTGCCAGAATTTGCAACCTATAATGGTGTCCGTCACAAAACTTTGATGCGGAACGAATTCACGACGGAGGTGACATGACCGCAGTAACGGTCCTGACAACCCTGGATACGAACGGCCTTTCGCCAGAGGACATTGATGCCCTCGAGACGATCTGCCGTCGGCGCCTCAGCCGCGGCATCGCCGGTCACCTAGCTTACCTCCGGAGCGAGGGCGGCGACTCCTATGCCGAGATTTTGAGCGAGCCAGAGGGAGACACGGTTTTCAAGCTGCGCCGCTTGGACGGTACCTACGTCCTTTCCTATTGCTGCCCGCTCTATGGCCAGAACCTCTTGGCAGAGGGACCGAGCCTTCCGAAAGTCATCGAGGCCCTGCCGGAGTGGCCCCCCGCCGCGAGCCCGCGCCGGATGAGCGAGGCTGTCTGACCCACCAAGGCGCCGCTTCTCGGGGTTTGCCGCCCCTTCTGAAGCACGGCGTCTCAAGGCTTGTCGTCAAGGATCTCCCGAAGGCTTTCCCGATAGCGCGTCGTCTGCGTGCCGCCCAATGCCACCGCCCGCTCCGCGGCCGAGATTGCTTCCGTCCGGCGGCCGAGCGCCTTCAAGGCGTAGGCCAGGTTGTTCCAAGCCGCCGCCGCGTCGGGACGCAGCTCGATCGCACGCCGAAAGGCGGTCTCCGCGCCGGCAGCGTTCTTTGACGCATAGCGGGTGTTGCCGAGCCCCATGAGGGCGGCATGGCTTTCCGGCCAGCGCTCCAGGACCGCCGCATAGGCGGTTTCGGCCTCTGAAAGGCGCCCGGCTCGCTCGAGCCCGGCGGCCGCTTCGACCACCTCACGTTGCCTCGCCGTGGCCGGCAGGCGATCGGGGGCCAGGACTGTCAGCGCCCAGAAGTCACCCCGCCGCCAGGTCCGCTCGAAGGTCGCCAGGTCGAACCTGCGCCTGGCCTCGGTTCCCGAATGCAGGGTGATGGTCCCTTCGGTCAGGTCGTAGCCGATCGCAACGGCGAAGTGCCACTGCGGCAGGAGATCGAGCCCCAGATTCTGGAAGACCAGAACCGGATGCCCAGCCGCCAGCTCGGCGAGCAAAGCCTCCAGGCGTCGGGTCTCGACCGCAAGGCGGCCGTTGCGGCGTGCGCCGCCCAGGATGTCGCTGCGCAGCGTACCTTCCCGCCCGGGCGTGTAGACCTGCGGCACCAGGTCCTGCGCCGTGACCGGTGAGCCGGACCAGGCAAGAACCATGGCCAGGGCCGCCGGGCCACAGTAGTAGCGTTCCTGCGGGAAAAACGGCACCTCGGCGACCTCTGCACGCGCCGGCAGATCGCCCGGCTGTTCCCGCAGCCGCTCGCTTTGCGTCGCAGTGCAGGCGGCAAGCCCCACAGCCAGGATCAGGCCTGTCAACCGAGACGCGAGACGCCGGATCCTTACGGCACAGGGCGGCCCGGCACACTCGACGTCGACACATAGCGACGATGGCGCAAATCCCGGAAGCAAAGACCTGTCCAAGTAACCTCGCAGCGACCTGCGTGATCGGGTCTCGGGGTGAAAGATAGCACGCCCGGCGACCTGCGGTCTCCACCCAGGGTGCGGTCAAGGCCGTCAGATCGGATTGATAAAGGGGAATATGTCGGTGGCGCCGACCAGGTCCGTGATGATGAAGATCAAGAAGATGATAAGGATCGTCGCCACAAGGATGACCACGATCCCCTGGCCGGCCGGCTCTTGGTCCATCTGATCGACGATCTTCGCGATCTCGACATCGGAGAGGCCCTGGACCCGCCGGGTCGCTTCGTCGGGATCGACTCCCAGGGCTGTGATCTGCTGCCGCACGTCCTCGCGAGCCAGGAAAGCGAGCACGCGCGCCCGGTCCGACTCGGTCTCGCTCTCAGCCAGGACCTGATCGGTGGAGACCATCGCGGCTTGAGCCAGATTGGCCGGCAGGGAAACGAAGAGGATGACGAGCGCCAAGGGCATTGCCAAGGCCCGGCAGAAGCGATTGAAAACGGTCATCTGGGTTGGACCCCTCTGCTACCTCGCGCCAACCGGTATGAGTCGCTGCCGGTCGGATTGGGCAGGATTATTGGCGCGCTCAAATCCTGCTGCCAAGTGAGGACAGCATTTTGCCACGCTATGGTCACCGTCGGATGAACGGCCGCGCCGCGCCACGGTAATCTTCAAGTCTCACCTGAAGATTCTCTGTTAGTATTTTGATTAACAGGATATATTTGAGGTCTTTGTCTGGCCCGACGGCTCGGGATCAACACGGACGCTGTCTGGCGAATCTCGGCCTGGGGCGGGCTTCTCGCCTCACCCCATGATGTGCAGCCCGCCGTCGATATAGACGGTCTTGCCGGTGATCAGTTTTGAGGCGTCGGTGGCAAGACCCGCACAGGCGACCCCGACATCCTCGATCGTGACCAATCGGCCGGCCGGCGCCTCGGCCGTAGCGCGGTCCAGGAACTCGTCGAAGTCCTTAATGCCCGAGGCCGCGCGCGTTTTCAGCGGGCCCGGAGAGATCGCGAGAACCCGAATGCCCTTGCGTCCGAGTTCCCAGGCCAGATATCGCGTCGCCGATTCCAGCGCGGATTTGACCGGTCCCATCAGGTTGTAGTTCTCGATCACCTTGTCGGCGCCGTAGTAGCTCATGGTGAAGAGGGCGCCCCCGTTCGTCATGAGCGGCTCGGCCAGGCGCGCCATCCGGATGAAGGAATGGCAGGATACGTCCATGGCGAGCAGAAAGCCGTCGCGCGAGGTGTCGGTCAGCCGGCCTTGCAGGTCCTCCTTCGGTGCGAAGGCAATCGAGTGCAAGGCGAAGTCAAGCCGCCCCCAGCGGTGCTCGATCTCCCCAAATACCTCTTCCATTTGGCCGTCGACACGAGCGTCGAGCGGCATAAAGATCCCGGCCTCGAGTTCCTCAGCAAGCGGCTGGACATAGGGCTTCGCCTTTTCGTTCAGGTAGGTGATGGCGAGGTCCTCGGCCCCGAAGACCTTGAAGGCCTTGGCGCAACCATAGGCGATTGACTGGTCATTCGCGATCCCGAGGATCAGCCCCTTCTTGCCTTCCAGCGTGAGGGCTTCCGGTGTGAACATCTGATCTTGTTTTCGCTGGGGCATAATCAAACCTCGTCAATCAAGCATCGACGCCGGCGCCGACGATGCGCAACGCGTGAGTTGCGATCATCCGCTCTTCGTCGGTCGGAACGACATAGACCAAGGGGCGCGTGCCTTCTCGACTGATTTGTGCAGCGTTCTGCCGATTGGCCTCATCGTCTACAGAGATCCCCAGCCAGGCTAAACGCTCGCAGATGTCGCGGCGTACCTCCGGGGCGTTCTCGCCGACTCCGGCGGTGAAGATCAGCGCGTCGA
>JAAUXY010056764.1_pt1 | contig 10728 bp, 10 predicted proteins | sample 7278121 | NCBI WGS metagenome assembly JAAUXY01 (sample SAMN14350117, study PRJNA611818) | marine sediment metagenome | isolation source: surface marine sediment (1.8m) | place: French Polynesia: Moorea | collected 2018-08
TGATGCCGGCGAAGGCTTGATCGTGAACAGCCTGGAGGGACACATCGCCGTTGATCTATATCCCGTGCCCGGACAGGTCACGCGGGTGAGGGTCGAATCGAGCCGGCCCCTGCAGGCCTGCCGGGTCATGATCGGAAAAACACCCGACGAAGTGCTGTCGCTGCTACCGCTGATGTTCAGCGTCTGCGGGGTGGCGCAAGCGCGTGCAACACTCGCGGCGATCCAGCGGGAGCTCGGTATCGAAGTGCGCAAAGGTGACGAAGCGGGGCGCGATCTTCTGGTTGCCGTGGAAACCGCGCGTGAACATCTCCTGCGGATATTTCTCGACTGGCCGCGCCTGTTCGAACTGGATTTCGACAACCGCGTGCTGCCCCGGATCAGTCGTCTGAATCCGGATTTTGCGGTCTGCGTGTTCCGCAACGGCAGCGGCTTTGCGCTGCCTAGCGAAACCGAACTCGACCCGGCCGCTTTGTCGCGACAGTGTGATCGGCTCGAAGCGATTCTGAACGAGTCCGTTTTCGGTATGCCCAGCAGTGAATGGCTGGCGCTGCGCGGTATTGGCGAACTCGAATTCTGGCTGGACCACAGCGATAGCGTGGCGGCCCGGGCGACGGCCCAGATTCATCGGCGCGGTTGGAGCCAGCTGGCGCAGACACGCTGCGCCGATCTGCCGGAGTTACCGGTGCAGGAACTGCTGGCACGTTTCAGCGAAGAGTCGGTCGATCGGTTCGTCGCGTTGCCGCAATGGGATGGCCAGTGTTTCGAGACCACCGCACTGTCGCGTCAGCGAAGGCACCCGCTGGTGTTGTCCCTGGCCGACGAACTCGGCAGCGGGTTGCTGGTACGCTGGGTCGCACGGCTGGTGGAGCTCGCAACGATACCCGGACGGATAGCGGAACTGGGCCAGGCCCTGCTCGAGGATGACCGGGACGACTTGAAAACGCCCGTCGACAGCATCGGCATCGCGCAGGTAGAGGCCGCGCGCGGACGCCTGGTGCATCGTGTCAGTATCGATGACGGCGTTGTCGTCGACTACCGGATCCTCGCGCCGACCGAATGGAATTTCCACCCGGACGGCATTATCGGCGAGAGTCTCGCGCAGTTGACCGGGGACAAGTCGATGGAAGCCTGTGCGCGTACCGTCATCAACGCGATCGATCCCTGCGTCGGTTACCGGTTGGGGGTGCACTGATGCATGAAATGTCGTTGTGCGAGGGTATACTGCAGGTGCTCGAGGAAGAAGCCAGCAAACAGGGATTCACCGAAGTCAGGCAGGTCTGGCTCGAGATCGGGCGACTCGCTGGTGTCGAACCGGAGGCCCTGCGCTTCAGCTTCGATGTTGTCGTTCGCGATACCCTGGCCGAAGGCGCAAGGCTTAGCATAATCGATGTACCGGGTGTTGCCTGGTGCCTGCAGTGCGCCGAATCGGTGCCGGTCGAGCAGCGTTTCGACGCCTGCCCGAAATGCGGCAGTTACCAGTTACAGGTAACCGCTGGTGATGAAATGCGAATCAAGGAACTGGAGGTGAACTAATGTGTAACGTCTGTGGATGCGGTGAAGGTGAAACCCGGATCGAGGGTCACGACCACGCTCACGATCATGCGCATGGCCATCATCACCACCATCACGATCATCACGATTACGGGCAGGGTCCTGCGCGCGCGCATGCGCCTGGCTTGAGCCAGTCGCGCATGGTGCAGATCGAACAGGACATTCTCGGTAAAAATAATCAATATGCGGAAACCAATCGCCGTCTTTTCAGCGAACGCGGCATGCTGGTGATAAACCTGGTATCCAGCCCGGGTTCGGGCAAGACGACTCTGCTGACGCGCAGCTTGCTGGAGCTGCAAGCCGAAATGCCGCTTGCGGTAGTCGAGGGCGACCAGCAAACGAGTAACGATGCCGATCGGATTCGTGCTACCGGCGTACCGGCGGTGCAGATTAATACCGGCAAGGGCTGCCACCTCGATGCGCACCAGGTCGGACACGCAGTCGAACACCTGAACCCGGCCGAACGTTCGGTCCTGTTCATCGAAAACGTCGGCAACCTGGTTTGCCCGGCTGCCTTCGATCTCGGCGAGGCGCACAAGGTAGCTATCCTGTCGGTTACCGAAGGCGAGGACAAGCCAATCAAGTACCCCGACATGTTTGCTGCCGCCGACCTGCTGCTGCTGAACAAGATCGACCTGCTGCCTTACCTGCAGTTCGACGTCGACAGGTGCGTGGACTTCGCGCGCAAAATCAATCCCGGTATCCAGGTGCTGCAGGTGTCCGCTACCAGCGGCGAAGGACTCGATGAGTGGTACCAGTGGCTCCGACTGGCGCAGCAGACAAAACTGGTCGGCTTCAGGACAGCCGTGGCTGCCTCGAAGTGATTCGAGGAAAGGGGCGCCGCAGAGCATCCCGTATGGTGTCCTGACATGGTCCTACCGCTACGCGAACCTTCCGATTACTGCGAGCGTATTCGTGTGCGCGGCCTGGTGCAGGGGGTTGGTTTTCGGCCGGCGGTGTGGCAGCTGGCGCAACGCCATGGGCTGGCGGGCGAAGTTGGCAACGACGGCGCCGGGGTCGTCATCGTGGCCCGTGGCGACAGCACGACCATCGATGCGTTTTTGCTGGATCTCGAGTCCGTGCCGCCACCGCTGGCGCGTATCGACGCCATCGATCGCGAGGTGCTCGACGCCGCTCCGCCAACCGCAGGCTTTACGATTGCGGCCAGTGTGTCCAATGCCGCCAGCACCGGCATCGTCGCCGATGCGGCGACCTGTGTCGACTGTCGCGCCGAACTCGAGCGCGTCGGGGATCGCCGGCATAACTACGCCTTTACCAACTGTACCCATTGCGGTCCGCGGCTGAGCATCGTAACCGATATTCCCTATGATCGCGCCAACACCAGCATGGCGACCTTCGAGATGTGCCCGGCCTGTCGTGGCGAGTATGAAAATCCCGCCGATCGTCGTTTCCATGCCCAGCCCAACGCCTGCCCGCAATGCGGTCCGCGCCTGCGTCTGCTTGACGCGCGCGGTGACGAGGTCGAATCGGTCGACCCGCTGCTGCGCGTGGCCGAGGCGATTCGTGCTGGCGAAATCGTCGCGATTAAGGGTATCGGGGGCTACCAGCTGGCCTGTGATGCCGCCAGCGAATCCGCGGTTGCACACCTGCGTTTACGCAAGCAACGGCCGCACAAACCGCTGGCGCTGATGGCGCAGGGCCTGGACGAGATTCGTCGCTATTGCCGGATCGGCGCAGAGGAAGCCGAGTTGCTCGGAGCCAGCGAGGCGCCAATCGTTTTACTGGAGCGACGCGAAACCGGTAGCGTGCTGGCCGCTTCAGTTGCCCCCGGCCAGCGTTGTCTTGGTTTTATGCTGCCGAATACGCCACTGCATCATCGCCTGCTCGGACTGATGGCGGCACCAATCGTGCTGACGTCGGGCAATCGTTTCGGCGAACCGCAGTGTATCGACGACGCACGGGCCCTGACGAGGCTGGGTAATATCGCCGACTGGTTCCTGGTGCATGATCGCGCCATCGTCAACCGGGTCGACGATTCGGTTGCGCGCGTCGACCGCCACGGTGCGCAGCTGCTGCGCCGGGGTCGCGGCTATGCGCCGACCCCGATTCGGTTGGCCGACAAGCTGCCGTCGACGGCGCGGATCCTGGCCTGCGGCGCGGAGTTGAAAAACACCTTTTGCCTGCTGCGTGACGACCAGGCCACGCTGTCGCAGCACATCGGCGATCTCGAGGACGCGCGTACCTGCGACGATTACGAACGCAGCATCGAACTGTATCGACGGCTCTACCAGTTCGAGCCGAACTGCGTCGCAGTCGATTTGCACCCGGAATACCTGTCGAGCAAGTTCGGTCGCGCGCTGGCCCGGGAGCAGGATCTGCCCCTGGTCGAGGTCCAGCACCATCACGCACATGTCGCGGCCTGCCTGGCGGACAATCACTGGGAGGGCGGTAGCGTGCTCGGGATTGCGCTCGACGGGCTCGGCTATGGCACTGACGGCACCATCTGGGGCGGTGAATTCCTGCTGGCCGACTATGCCGACTACGAGCGCGTCGGCCGCCTGCGCCCGGCGGCACTGGCCGGCGGTACGCGTGCAATCCTCGAGCCCTGGCGCGGTGCCTGGGCCCGGTTACTGGATCATCCGGATGGGGCGCAGTTGCGCCGTCGGATGCGGAATCACGCGATTGGCGAGCGTTTTGCCAACAAGCCGCTGGACACGCTGGAGCGCATGATCGCTGCCGGATTCAACACGCCGCTGACGTCGTCCTGCGGGCGGCTGTTCGATGCGGTGGCGGCGATGCTCGGTATTGCTTTCGACGGTATCAGCTACGAAGGCCAGGCTGCAATCGAGCTGGAAAACCTGATGGCGGCCGATCGTCCCGGGCTTACCCAACCCTATCCGTTTGCGCTGTGCCGAGGGGACTTGTACGAAATCGATCCGGCACCGATGTGGACTGCGCTGGTCGACGATCTGGTCCGGGGACGCGAGGCGGCAGCGATCGCCGCAGCGTTTCATACCGGGCTCGCAGCCGCGGTTGCCGACCTGGCCGCGCGAATCGCGCGCGAAAGGGGCATCACGACCGTCGCGCTGAGCGGCGGAGTTTTTCAGAATCGCAGCCTGTTCGAGGACTGTGTCGAGCGCCTGCAGGCCGCTGGATTGCAGGTATTGTTTCACCGGCAGGTGCCCGCCAACGACGGCGGCCTGTCGCTGGGCCAGGCGGCGGTAGCCGCGGCCCGACTGTCACGCGACGAGTAAAAGCATGTGTTTGGGAATCCCCGGAAAAATCATCGAAATCAGCGAGCATGATCCCTTGATCGCCACGGTCGACGTCGGCGGTGTTCGCCGACCGGTCAACATCGCCTGTATCGTGTCCGACCAGAGGCCATCGGCTTCCTGTGTCGGCGACTGGGTACTGGTGCACGTCGGTTTCGCCATGAGCCGCATCGACGAGGTCGAGGCGCAGAAGACGCTGGCGGTGCTGGCCGAGCTCGGTGAAATGCAGGAAGAAATCGAGGCCATGAAACACAGCGCGGAGCTGACATGAGCGACGACGATCGGCTCGAGTCGCTGTACCCGTTTCTGCACGCGCGCGGCAAGGATCCGGCGAGCGAAAACGCGGCCCTGCTCGACTCCGTGCGGCAAAAGGCGCAGCACAGCGTCGACGTCAAACAGGCGTTTTTCGACGCCAGTGCGCAGGCGCTGGTCGACGCGGCGCAGACCCTGGCTGACTGTTACCGGCGCGGCGGCAAGCTGCTGTCGATGGGCAACGGCGGCTCCAGTTGCGATGCCTCGCACGTGGCGGTCGAGTTTCAGCACCCGGTGACCGCGGGCCGTCCGAGCCTGCCGGCATTCAACCTGGTCAACGATAGTGCCTTTTTCAGCGCGGTCGCCAACGACGTCGGCGTGCAGCACGTGTTTGCCCGCCAGGTCGAGGCGCATGGCCGACCCGAGGACTGCCTCATCGGATTCTCCACCAGCGGCAACTCCGCCAACCTGATCGCCGGGTTCCGCAAGGCGCGCGAACTGGGCCTGTCCAGTATCGGCTTCGCCGGTGGCGACGGTGGTGAAATGCTGTCTTCGGGCTTGCTGGATCACTGCCTGGTGGTCGACACGGACTCGATTCACCGGGTGCAGGAAGTGCACGTGGCCTGTTATCACATTCTGTGGGATCTGACGCATACGCTGCTGGCAGATCATCGCGGCAAGCTGGCGGAGGAGACATCATCATGAAATACGTCGACGAGTTTCGCGATCCCGACATGGCGCGAGCGCTGGTCGAACGCATTGCGAAACTGACCGCGAACCTGATGACCGACCGCCAGATGCCTTTGCAGTTGATGGAATTCTGCGGCGGCCACACGCATACCATTTTCCGCTACGGCATCGAACAGATGCTGCCGGCCGAGATCGAGATGGTGCACGGTCCGGGCTGCCCGGTCTGCGTGCTGCCGATGGGACGGGTCGACGATTGCGTGACCCTGGCCGAGCGTCCCGACGTGATCTTCACGACCTTCGGCGATGCGATGCGCGTGCCGGGGTCGCAAAAGAGCCTGTTGCAGGCCAAGGCCGACGGTGCCGATGTGCGCATGGTGTACTCGCCGCTCGATGCGCTCGAGCTGGCACGGCGCAATCCGGATCGACAGGTGATCTTTTTTGCGCTGGGTTTCGAAACCACGATGCCGAGTACGGCGCTGACCGTGCAGCAGGCGAAGCGCGAGGGCCTGAACAATTTTTCGCTGTTCTGTAATCACATCACCACCGTGCCGACGATCAAGGCGATCCTCGATTCGCCGGACATGATGATCGACGGCTTTCTCGCGCCCGGTCATGTCAGCATGGTCGTCGGTGAACAGCCGTTCCGGTTCATTGCCGACGTTTACCGCAAGCCGATCGTGATCACCGGTTTCGAACCGCTGGATATCCTGCAGTCGATCCACATGCTGCTGGCGCAGATGGACGAGGGCCGTTGCGCGGTCGAAAACCAGTACCAGCGCGTGGTGCAGGCCGGCGGCAATGCCGCCGGGCTCGACGCCATCCACGAAGTGTTCGAACTGCGCGAGTTCTTCGAGTGGCGCGGGCTCGGGTCGATCGATCACTCCGGCGTGCGCATGCGCGATGCCTTTGCCGAGTTCGACGCTGAGCGCAAGTTCAGCGTGCCCAATCTGAAGATCGCCGATCCCAAGTCCTGCCAGTGCGGCGAAGTACTCAAAGGCGTCATTCGCCCCTGGGAATGCAAAGTCTTCGGCACCCAGTGTAATCCGGAAACGCCGATGGGTGCGCTGATGGTTTCGACCGAGGGTGCCTGCGCGGCCTATTACAACTTCGGCGATCTCGACGAACTGCTGCATAAGCGCGAGCAGCAGTCCGCGGTGTCGGCATGACTGGAACGGTAAAACATCCGGGCGCCGTCCGTGGTCGCCTGCGCGCCGACACCATTACGCTGGCGCACGGCAGCGGCGGCAAGGCGATGCGTGATCTGATCGACGATCTGTTCGTGGCCGGATTCGACAATCCGGAACTCAGTCGGCTAGAGGATCAGGCCAGCTTCGGCCTCGACGCGCTGACCGCGAGCGGCGATCGCCTGGCGCTGACCACCGATTCCTACGTGGTCGATCCGTTGTTTTTCCCGGGCGGCGATATCGGCAAACTGGCGGTCAGCGGCACGGTCAACGATCTCGCGGTGGGCGGCGCGCGGCCACTGTACCTGACCTGCGGCATGGTAATCGAAGAGGGTATGGCGGTGGCGGAGCTCAGGCGTATCGTCGCGTCGATGAAGGCAACCGCGGACCTGGCCGGCGTGTCGATCGTCACCGGAGACACCAAGGTCGTGCAGCGCGGCGCCGCCGACAAACTGTTCATCAACACCGCCGGGGTTGGTGTCATTCCCGCCGCAGTCAGGCTCGATGCCCGCAGTGCGCAGCCTGGCGACTGCGTCCTGATCAATGGTCAGGTCGGCAACCACGGCGCCGCAATCGTCGATGCGCGCGGTGACATGGCGCTCGACAACAGTATCGAGAGCGATTGCCGGCCGCTGGCGTCACTGATCGAGACCATGCTCGATGCCTGTCCCGACATCCGCTGCATGCGCGATGCGACTCGCGGCGGGCTGGCGACGGTGCTGAATGAATTTGCCGCGGCCAGTGGTGTCGGCATTCGTATCGACGAGGCTGCGATTCCGCTGCGCGAAGACGTTCGCGGTGTCTGCGAAATACTCGGGCTCGATCCGCTATACCTCGCCAATGAGGGCAAGGTGGTCGCGATCGTGCCGGCGACAGCGGCGGAAACCGTGCTCGCGGCGATGCGCGCCCATCGGGACGGCGGCGACAGTGCGCGCATCGCCGAAGTCACCGAGGGGCCGGCGGGGCGGGTCTCGCTGGCGACACGCTTCGGCGGCGACCGCGTGGTCGATATGCTGGTCGGCGAGCAGCTGCCCCGGATTTGCTAGGCGCCAGGCCATGTTCAGTTTGCTTTTTCTCGGTTTCGTCATCGGAATGCGCCACGCGCTCGAGGCCGACCATCTGGCCGCGGTGGCGTCGCTTGCCAGCCGCAGCGCTTCGCTGCGCCAGTCGTTGCGACACGGCACGGCCTGGGGCATCGGCCACACGCTGACCCTGTTCCTGTTCGGCGGGCTGGTACTCGCGATGGATAGCGTAATACCGCAGGATTTCGCGCGGTCGTTGGAGGCGGTGGTAGGGGTCATGCTGGTGCTGCTCGGCGCCGATGTCGTTCGACGCCTGATCCGCCAGCGTGTTCATTACCATGCGCATCGCCACGGCGGCGAAAATCCGCATTTCCACGCTCACTCGCATGCCGGCGAGGGCGATCACGCGCATAGCGATCACGCCCACTCGCACGATCGGGATTTTCCGCTGCGGGCGCTGCTGGTGGGCCTGGTGCACGGCATGGCCGGCTCTGCCGCCCTGATCCTGCTAACCCTCGAAACCGTCGAGTCGATAGCGCTTGGTCTCGGCTATATCGCGCTGTTCGGATTGGGATCGATTGCCGGTATGGCGCTGTTGTCGGTCGTGATCTCGGTGCCGCTGCGACTCTCCGCGCGCCGCCTGACCTGGCTGCACAACGGTCTGCAGTTGTCGATCGGCTGCCTGACGCTGTTTATCGGTGGTTCGGTGATCTGGCAGAGTATCTAGCGCGACACGGTTGCCGATGCCGCCAAAAAAAAAGGCCCTGACGGGCCTTTTTTACTGTGCAGCAGTTGCCGCCTAGCGGACGACTAGCACGGAGCAGCGTGCGTGCCGCACCACCTTGGCTGCGGTGGAGCCGAGGAAATAATCCTGCAGTCCCGGGCTATGTGACGCAATAATGATCAGATCGGCTTCGATTTCCTCGGCTACGTCGAGAATAGTCGAGTAGGAATGGCCGGTGCGTACCATGACGTCCATCTTGTGGCCGCTGGCAGTGGCCACGGCTTTCAGTCCATTCTGCGCGTCGGTGGTCGATTTCTGGATGATTTCCGTGGGGATTGCAACCGATGCCCAGCCGGGGATTTCCTCGATGACGTTGAGCAACACGATCCGCGTCTCGTCAGATGCGTGGGCCGCTGCCAGGTCAATCGTGATTTTGCCCTTGGGCAAGTGACCGATGTCCATCGGTACCAGTATGGTTTTGTACATATTTTTATCCCCGTCAGTCAGGTGTTTATCTACTATGCGCCTAAGGGTACACGCGCGTGATGACTTATATCAACCGGTGACTCAATCGACCTCGAGGTCGATATTGACCGTCAGGTTCGCGGGTAAATCCCCGTCAGGGTCGAGTGCCAGCCCGAGCTCCAGCGCGGGATGGTTGTTGCCGCCGGCGACGACGCTGCGACCCACTTCGACGACGCGCCCGTTGAAACGGCGTTCACCGTATCTTATCTGCGCTTTGTGTCCGACGCCGATCTTGCCACTTAACTCGAACGGTAACAAGGTGCGTACCAGCATCGGGCGGTCGGCACCGAGTCGAATCAGTACCGGATTCCCGCTCAGAATATTGACGAACTGACCGACATAAGTCTCTAGCGCAAGCACAGTGGCGTCGGCCGGAGCGCGCAGCTGTGCCTGCGCCAGCAGGTGCTGCGCTTTGACCAGTCCCGCGCGCGCGGCGTCGAGGCGCGCCTGCGCGATCGCATAATTCTGCTCCGCGCGCTGCAGTTCGACCAGCGCCAGCGAATCGCGATCAAACAGTTCCTGCGCCTTTTCCAGTTCGGTCGACATGTCCTGAAGTACCGGTTCCAGCGTTCCGATACGAGCCTCGGCGAGCGCCACGTCAGCATCGAACAAGGTGGTGTCCAGTCGCAGCAGCACGTCTCCGGCGCGCACGCGCTGACCGGGTGACACGTTGATCGAAACCACGCGGGAACTGATGCTGCTGGTCAGGTTCAGCACTTGATTGAACTCGGTCTTGCCTGTCAGTTCGACCGCGCTCGCGGCGGTGGCGATACAAAACAGGCACAGGGCAAGGCAGATTCGCATGTCAGTCTCCTGTCACTCGCTGGGCCGGGATGCGAGGAATTCCTCTCCGACCAGCCGGGCCAGTCGGCGCCAGGCAAGTTCGAAGGCGTAAATGGCGCGCAGCCGCTCCGCGTTGGTGCGCGAAAACTCGATCATCGAGTCACCGAGATCGGATTTGAACTCCAGTTCGTATTCGGCGCGGCTGCGATCGAGATACCGATCGCGATACTCGCGCTCGATTTCCAGGCCCTCGATGCTCAACCGCAGGTGCTGCAGTTCCTGCCACAGTTCCAGAATCTCGAGGCGCAGGTGAGTGCTGGCCGTGCTCTGGCGAGCGAGGGCTTCGCGATAACCCGCCGCGGCCCGGTCGACACGCGCCGGGGTGGCGGACGAGTACAGTGGAATATCGAAGTATATCCCGGCGCGCCAGTCGTCGCGGGTACTGGTTTCGCGCGAGTAACGCGACACTTCGAGTTCGAGTCCGATGCTGCCGTTGTCTTCGGCTTCGGCGATACCGATGGCCGCCTGCGCCGCCCGCGTGTGCGCTGCACTGGCGCGCGCATCGAGACTGTGTTGCAGCGCGCGCGTTACCAGTGCGTCGACGTCTTCGGGTATATCCCGCTGCAGATCCACCGCCGGCACCACCAGGTCCGACGGCAGTGCGTCGGGATATCCCATCGTCGCCGCCAGGCGTGCGCGTGACAGGCGCTGCAGCTGCTCGGCCCGATATCGAGCCTGGCGGATTTTTTCGTATTCGGTTTGCA
>JAAUXY010008781.1_pt1 | contig 10724 bp, 10 predicted proteins | sample 7278121 | NCBI WGS metagenome assembly JAAUXY01 (sample SAMN14350117, study PRJNA611818) | marine sediment metagenome | isolation source: surface marine sediment (1.8m) | place: French Polynesia: Moorea | collected 2018-08
CACGATGTCAACCCAGCCAAACAACAGGGGGAAAGTCCCATGGACCAGGCGCGTTTCGACAAGGGCCTGAGCGTGCGCAAGGCGGTACTCGGCGACGACTACGTGACCAAGGCGGTGGAGGGCGCGGACGACTTCAACCGGGAGTTCCAGGAGATCCTCACCGAGTACTGTTGGGGCGCCTGCTGGGGCGACGACACGCTCGACCGCAAGCAGCGCAGCCTGCTGAACCTGGGCATGATCGCGGCGCTCAATCGGATGCACGAGTGGGAGCTGCACTTCCGCGGCGCCATCACCAATGGCCTGACCCGCGAGGAGCTGCGCGCCGTGCTGACCCAGATCACCGCCTATTGTGGCTTCCCGACGGGCGTCGAATGCCACCGCATCGCCCGCAAGGTGCTCTCCGAGACGGCGGCGGAGTAGGGGAGGCGAAACCGTGACGGGCAATCCGGAACGCATGCGGGCTTTCGTGCTCACCGGCCACGGCGGGCTCGACAAGCTGGTCTTGCACGACGACTGGCCGGCGCCCAAGCCGGGGCCTGGCGAGGTGCTGATCGAGGTCGGCGCCTGCGGCATCAACAACACCGACATCAACACACGCACCGCCTGGTACAACAAGGCGGTCACTGAAGGCACGACTGCCGAAGGCGGCGTCAGCGGCTTCGCTGCGGCGGGCGAGAATGCGGGCGCTTGGGGTGAGAGCGGCATCGATTTCCCGCGCATACAAGGCGCCGACGTCTGCGGACGCGTCGTGGCGCTCGGCCCGGGCGCGCCCGAAGACCTCCTCGGCAAGCGGGTCCTGATCGACACCTGGCTGCGCGACTGGGACGACCCGCTAAACCGCGACAAGTGCGGCTACTACGGCTCGGAGCGCGACGGCGGCTTCGCCGAATACACCACGGCGCCCGCCGCCAATGTGCACCCGGTCGAGAGCGATCTGTCGGACGCCGAGCTGGCGACCTTCGCGACCTCCTCCATCACGGCCGAGAACATGCTGGAGCGCGCCCGCGTCGAAGCGGGCGATGCGGTACTGATCCCCGGCGCCTCCGGCGGCGTCGGCTCGGCCCTGATCCAGCTCGTCAAGCGCCGCGGCGCCACGCCTCTGGCCATGTGCGGCGAGAGCAAGGCGGCGGCGGTGCGCGAGATCGGCGCCGAGGCCGTCCTGCCGCGCGCGCCCGAGGACCTGGCGGCGGCGCTGAAAGCGGCAACTGGCCGCGACGGCGTCGACGTGGTGGCCGACGTGGTCGGCGGGCCGATTTGGCCGCAGCTGATCGAGGCCCTGCGCCGCGGCGGGCGCTACACCTGCGCGGGCGCCATCGCCGGGCCGATCGTCGAATTCGACCTGCGCACCTTCTATCTGAACGACCTGACCTTCACCGGTGCCACGATCGTGCCGCCGGGGCTCTTCGCCAACCTGGTGCGCTACATCGAGGCCGGCGAGATCCGCCCGCTGCTCGCCGGGACCTTTCCGCTGCAGGAGCTCAAGGCGGCGCAGGAGGCCTTCCTCGCGAAGAAGCACGTCGGCAACCTCGTCATCTTGCCGCGCTAGGGGGCCGCATGCGGATCACCCGGATCAGCGTCCATCGGGTCGAGCTGCCCTTCGCGGACGGTTGCTACGGCTGGGCGAAAGGCAAGAGCATCGCCATCGCCGACAGCACGGTGGTCCGCCTCGACACCGACGCGGGCCTGACCGGCTGGGGCGAGACCTGTCCTCTGGGTGGCGTCTATCTGCCCGCCTACCCCGAGGGCGTGCGCACCGGCGTGGGGATGCTGGCGCCGTACCTCATCGGCCTGGACCCGACCCGGATCGGCGCCGTCGGCGCGGCCATGGACGGCGCGCTGCAGGGCCATCCCTACGTCAAGTCGGCGATCGACGTGGCCTGCTGGGACATCCTGGGCAAAGCCGCCGGTCTTCCCGTTCATGCCCTGCTCGGGGGGCGTCGCAACGACGCCATGCCGATGTACCGCGCGATCCCGCAAGGCCCGCCGGAGGCGATGGTCGAGCTGGCCGACAAATACCGGGCGCAAGGCTACGGGCAGATCCAGCTCAAGGTCGGCGGCGATCCCATCGACGACGCCGCGCGCATCCGTGCCGTGGTCGAAAGCGGCCCGCCGGGGGAGGTCCTGCTGGCCGACGCCAACCGCGGCTGGCGGCGCGACGAGGCGGTAGAGGTTGTCAAGGCGACGCGCGACCTCGACTACGTCATGGAGCAGCCCTGCGACCGCTACGCCGACTGCCTTTCCGTGCGGCGCCGGACCGATCAGCGCTTCAAGCTGGACGAGAGCCTGCAGAGCCTGGAGGACACGCTGCGGGCGCTGCAGGACGACGCCATGGACGTCGCCTGCATCAAGATCTCCAAGCAGGGCGGCCTGACCAAGGCACGACTGATCCGCGACCTCTGCGCGGAGAGCGGCATCCCGATGACCGTCGAGGACGCCTGGGGCGGGGAGATCGTGACCGCCGCCCTGGCGCACCTGGCCGCCAGCACGCCGCCCGAGGCGTTGCTCAACACCACGGACCTGCAGTCCTACAACACGGTGCACATTGCCGACGGCGCGCCGGAGGTCGTGGAGGGACGGCTCACCGTCGGCGAGCGCCCAGGCCTGGGCGTCACGCCGCTCGAGGATGTGCTGGGCGCGCCAGTCGCCGTCTACGGCGAGGATTGACCCGTGAAGATCACGCGGATCCGGGTCTACGCCCTGACGCTGCCGCTCCAGGTCGGCTACCACCTGTCGGGCGGGCGGCTGTTTTTCGACAAGTTGGAATCGACTTTCGCCGCGGTCGAGACCGACGTCGGCATCACCGGCTGGGGCGAGGCCTGCCCCTGGGGCGCGACCTATCTGCCGGCCTTCGCGGGCGGCCTGCGCGCGGGCATCGCCGAGCTCGCGCCGCAGCTCCTTGGCCAGGACCCGCGCCGCCTAGACGTAATCGAGCGGCTCATGGACCGCGCCCTGCCGGGCCATCCCTACGTCAAGTCGGCGCTCGACATCGCCTGCTGGGACGTTCTGGGTCAGGCCGCGGGGCTGCCGCTCTGCGAGCTGCTGGGCGGCCGCTGCGAGGGGGAGATCACCCTGCACAGCTCGATCCCGACCGGCACGCCCGGGGAGATGCATGCCTCGATCGAGCGGGCCCGCGCCAAGGGCTACCGCATCCATTCCTGCAAGCTCGGCATCGGCGTCGAGGCCGACATCGCCCAGATCCGCTCGGTCGAGGAGGCGCGGCTGCCCGAGGAGTCGGTGACCTACGACGTCAACCGGGCCTGGCTGCCCGACCAGGCGATCCAGGTGATGACCGCGACCGAGGACGTCACGGCCTATTTCGAGCAGCCCTGCGAGACCTACGAGGGGTGCCTCATCGTGCGGCGCCTGACGCGCCAGCCGATCATCCTCGACGAATGCCTGCAGAGATTCGCCGACCTCGTGCGCGCGCAGGGTGATCTGGCCTGCGAGGCGATCGGCCTCAAGCTCAGCCGCGTCGGCGGCCTGACCAAGGCGCGGCGCATGCGCGACTTCTGCGTACAGACCGGCTTGCGCCTCAACATCGAGGACACAGGCGGCAGCGCCGTCGCCGACACCGCCGCGGTGCACTTGGCCCAGTCGACCCCGGAGACGCACCGCCGCGCGACCTGGCTCTGCCACGATATGATCGACATCGACCCGGCCATCGGCGGCGCGCGCAACCTGGGCGGTGTGACCGCGGCGCCCGACGCGCCCGGGCTCGGCGCCGCACCGGACCTGGAGATGTTGGGCGAGCCGGTCGCCGTGTACGACTGAAGGCGCCTCACTCCATGCGGCTGAGCCGCAGCAGCGTCTTGCCCTTGGCGTCGGCGATGAACAGCAGGCCCTTGTCGAACGAATAGCCGGCGGCCTTGGCGAGCGCGGTGAGGAAGCGCTGCTCCTGGTCGTTGACCGCCGGCGTGCAGGATTTTCGGGTGCTGCCGAAGGGCCCGAAGGTGAGCTTGTCGCCGGCGATCTCGGCCTGGCCGAAGAAGCGGTTGCAGCCGGCATTGCCGGTCACCTTGCCGTCGGCCTCGAAGCTGAGGGTCGACTGCAGCATGTCGATCACGCCGCGCCCCTCGATGTCCTCGGCCAGCCAGCTGCCGGTGAGATCGTGCTTCGCGGCCGGCCCGGCCATCTGCGCCAGAGCGGCGCTGCGCCCGCGCGTGAGGTCGATCCAGCAGCTCTGGAAGAAGTCGCCCGAGCCGCTGCCCGAGGCGGCCTGCAGCTCGCGCGCGTGGCACTCCAGGTCGCGGTACAGCACGAAGGCGGACTGGGCCCGCTCCAGCGCCCGGGCCGCCTCGGCCCGGCCGGTCACCCGGTCCAGCTCAGCCATCGCGCCGCTTGCCGCTTCGTAGGCCGCCTCCATGCCCGCGTCGGACTCGGCCTTGAGATCGCGCAGGCATTGGCCGAGCTCGACGCGGTTTTGCGAACGCGCCCAGCAGGCCTCGAGCGCGCCTGCCGCGGCGGCGGGAGCGGCGGCGGCGATCAAGGTGAGGGAGAGGAAGAGGGGAGCAAGACGCCCGAGATGCGGCGCGTTCGGTTTCATGCCCCCTCGAACACTTTGGGTTTATCGGTCCAGAGGTTGACGAGGAAAGCGCGCCGGTTGCCGCGGTAGACTCGCGAGACCCGGTGCCATCGAGCGGCGTCGAAGATGACCAGCCGGTTGTAGACCGGCTCGATGCGCTCGACGTCGGTCAGGTCCTCGCCCTTGGCGATCTCCAGGTAGCCGCCGTCGATCTGATGCGGGAAGCAGTAGAAGATCGTGCCCGTCGAGGGGCAGACCACCTCGCCGGTCTCCTTGTAGATCTTTTCGTCCTTGTCCTTGTGCCAGCCCTGGTAGCAGGTGCCCTCGGCGCCGATCATGTTGGCCCAGTACTCGAAGCCGGCGATCTGGCGCTCCAGCCCGGGTTGGCGCTGCCAGATCATGGCCACCGTCTCCTCCCAGAGGTTCTGCGGCGGCCTGACCCACCAGCCCTCCCACCAGCTCAGGCGTGGCATCTCGGCCCAGGCCGTCTCATCGGCGAGCCGCGCCATCAAGGCCCGATCCTGGCTGAAGTCGTCCTGGATGAACATCGGCTGCCTTTCGGTCCGCGAGAGCATGCGCGGGCCCTGGATTAGCGCAAAATAGGGCAGGCGTCAGGGGTTTCTTGCGGCGCCGAGATCCGAGGCCGCGTCTCAGTCGATCCAGTGCAGAACGTCGCGGATCACCGACCAGCGCGGCGGCTGGGTTTCCTCGACCTGCCCCAGCATCCAGTAGCTGTAGAGCTTGCCGATGGTGCCGTCCGACCGGGCGTTGAGCAGCCAGGCGTCGAGATAACGTCGTAGCTCCTCGTCGTCGCGGCCGACCGAGTAGCCGAAGGGAACGAACAGCGTCGGCGCCGGTATGACCAGGCTGAAGGCGGGATAGCGCACGGTCCAGGCGGCGCCTTCCTCCGCCACCATCAAGACCGCGTCGACCTCCATCGCACCCGCCGCCAGGATCGCGTCGAGCTCTCCCTTGTCCCGGAAGAGAACGGGCGTCGCATCCGGTACCAGACGCGCCAGATAATTGCGGGCCGTGTTGTTGTCGAGCACGGCGACGCGCAGCCCCTCGATCTCGCGGATGCGCGACCAATCCTGAAACTCGTCCCGGCGATGATCGCTCACGATCAAGCCCGCCGGCAGGTTCAACACGGGCGAGGTGAGCGCCACTTCCTCTGTCCGCCGCGGCGTGATCGGCTGCATCGCCATCACCGCATCGCAATAGCCGGAATTGACGCGTTCCCAGGCTTCCTTGCCGGTGCGGGCCGGCAGAAACTCGATCTCGGCATCGATGGAGCGCGCGAAGCGGTGGGCCATCTCGATGTCGAAGCCGACCAGCTCGCCCTCGTCGTTGAAGAAAGACGACGGATAGTCGCCCGGCTCATAGCAGGCTCTCAGGACGCCGTCATCCCTTAAGCGTTTGAAGCTGGCAACGTCTCCGGCTTCTTCGAGGCGCTCCTTCGGCGGCTCTCGGTACACCTTGTGGGGTTGGGGGTCGTCGATGAGGTGGAGCGCGGAGAGCAGCTTGTCCTTCGTATAGGGCTCCACGTAGACATAGGTGTAGAACGCCCGGATCCCGATCAGGGCCGCGGCCATGAGCGCCAGCGACACCACCGCAAAGCGGATCAAGCGCACCGCGCTGAGCGTGATCGCCCCGTCCATGGCAAAGGTCCCGATCAGGGCGATAGCGATCAGGTGCATGGCCGCGAGCAACGTGCCGAAGCGGCTGCCGATGACGTCGACCGTCACGAAGACCTGAAACAGGTCGGCGGGTAGCCGCAGCAGGTCGAAGAGGAAGGGCAGGGCCAAGACGGGGCCGCCAAACAGGCTGGCGAGACCGGCGAAGACGAGGGTCGGGTAATCCCCGATCGAGACCGCGGATCCGACGTACCAGCCGCCGAACGGAACGAACATCAAGGCCAGGACGACGCCGAGGTTGGGAAAGGGGAATGCGGCCGGTATCAGAATGTCGACGGACGATTCCTTGCGCTCGGTCGGCTGACTGGACGCCCCCGTGGTCCTGCCGATGAGCTCTTTGCTGTCGGCGGCCAAGATCGGCAAGACGATGAGGAGGTTGCCGGTCGCGAAGGCGGTGATTAGCGGCCCGCGAAAGGTCCGCAGCACGTCGCCGTAGCGCAGCGGCGTGAGCGCCGTGATGAGCCCGGGGATCAGCCATAGGCTGAGGATTAGGGCCATTACCACATAGACGACGATGTACACCTGAAGGCGGCCGAGATCGGCGACGTCGAGGGTCCCGGCGGCGCTGGCGGTAATGGCAAACACGCCGTAGGGCGCCAGCTTCGCGATGATCCCAGTGATTCCCATCAAGGCCTCGGCCACGGTCGACAGCAGATCCAGCACCGTCTCCTTCTTCGTGGCGTTGATCAGACCGAGGCCGAACAGAATGCTGAACACAACGATCGCGGGGACGATGGCGTTCGACAGCGAGGAGAAGAAGTTCGACGGGATGTAGAGCTGCAGGAAGTCGATGGGCTCCGCCTCTTCGACTTGACTGGTGCTGAAGAAGGAGGCCGACGGCCAATCCGGAAACGCGAGCGGGGTCAGTAGGACGACGATCAGGCCGGCGGCCCAGAGCACGAGCAGGATGCTTCCGGCTCTGACGCCGAGGAGCTTCACGTCGTCCAGCGTCAGGCGTCCGATCGAGGTGATCAGGGCGACGATCACATAGGGAATGACAGTGATCTGGAGCAGGGCGATGAAGCCGTCACCGGCGATCTTGAGAAAGGCCACCTCTTCACCGAAGAAAGCGCCGACGGCGATGCCGAGCCCGAGCCCGATGAAGACTTGTTCCGCGAGGCCTAAGCGACGTTTCTTGGGAAGGGGCTCGGCCTCGCCGGCTTCCGCGCTCTCTCGACCTGCCATCCCTGCTCCCAATGCCGCGGGGTCGGGCTCTTTCGGCCCAATTAGGTCAGCATGCAGCAGCGAAGCGCAAGATGCCCGGGCCGCGCCCGCCCGCGGCTCTCGTTTCTCGTTGAATGGGGGCGATGAGCAGGCCGGAAGCGTCGCGGCCGTAGCGAACAAGGGCCTGAGCCCGAACGGCTCAAGCCCTTGTCAGAATTGGCTCCGCGGGCAGGACTCGAACCTGCGACCCGGTGGTTAACAGCCACCTGCTCTACCAACTGAGCTACCGCGGATCAGGGACCGGCCGGAGCCACCAAGCCGGCCTCGCCGCGAGAAAGCGCGCGGTTATATCAAAGCCGCCTTGCCCCCGCAATCGCTTTGCCCCGCCGGACCCGGGCCGCAATCGGCGCACCCGTCAGGCGCCGGCGACCATGGCCAAAAGGCACTGCGCGACGCCCAAATAGTCCGAGTTCGGCATGTGGAACCAGCGCAGGAATTCGGGCGTCGACATGTCGCCAGCCAGCCAATAGTCCAAGAACATCCGGCTCACCGGATGCAAGCGGTCCGGCAGGCAGGCGAGCAGTTTGGGGTCGAGTGCAGCGGTCTCCACCACGCTCTCCATGCGGGTAGTCTAGCAGCACCGCCAGGATTCGGGAATCGGGTTAACGACGTGTTGTCGCCACGGCGTGTCAGGAGAGCGGCCGCGCATCCGCGCGGCGGGGCTGGAGGCCCGGGCCGGAATCGAACCGACGTACAAGGCTTTGCAGGCCTCTGCATAACCACTCTGCCACCGGGCCCCGGCGCCCGCGACATATAGAGTCCGCCCGCGGGCGGGTCAAGGCGCCCCGCCCGCACCTCGCCCGGAGCGGGTGCGGGAGTCCAAGGCATTGATTTCCCGTCGCTTCACGGCCATCGCGCCTGTCTCCCTTTCCAGTACCGGCCCCGGCCGAAATCCGCTACAAGGGGCGGGAGCAAGGGCCCGAGCCGCGCCCGCGACGGGCGTGGGATCGGTGCGGGGGAGGGGTCATCGTGGATTACGCCAGCGCCCGGTCCAACATGGTCGACAGCCAGTTGCGGACCAATAAAGTCATCGATGCGGCTGTGCTCGACGCCTTCGCGGCCGTGCCGCGCGAGCTCTTCGTCCCGGAGGCGAGCCGCGGTATCGCCTATGTCGACGAAGACATCGCGATCGGCGCCGGGCGCTACATCATGGAGCCGATGGTGCTGGCCCGCCTGCTGCAGACCGCAGCGCTCCAGGACGGCGATATAGTCCTCGAGGTCGGCTGCGGCACGGGCTACGCCACGGCGATCCTGGCGCGCTTGGCCGGCACGGTGGTCGCCTTGGAAAGCGACGGCGAGCTGCGCGAGCGCGCCAACGCCACCTTGAGCGAGCTCGGCCTGGACAATGCCGTCGTGGTCGAAGGCGAGCTGACCGAGGGCTACCCGAGGCAGGCACCCTACAACGTAATCCTGATCAGCGGCGCGGTCTCCAAGGTGCCCCAGGCGATCACCGATCAGCTCGCGCCGGACGGCCGGCTGGTCACCGTAGTCCAGCGCAACTCGGTGATCGCCCAGGCCACCCTGATGCAGCGCTCCGGCGACGTCGTGTCCAGCCGCGTGTTGTTCGACGCCCGGACCCCGGTGCTGCCGGGTTTCGAGGCCGAGCCCGGATTCCAGTTCTGAGAGGCCCGAGCCCCGGAGAAGCGCCGGGAAACAGGTTAGCGGGACGTTTACTGGCCATAAACGTTAACCATGTTTATTGTGCCCTGGCTCACCCGTGCTTGGATCGTTAAGGGTTGTTTTTCATGGGCTTTGACCCGCTAGGGCCAATGCCGGCCGGCTCCAGAGGCCGCGGAAGGCGCGGCCGCTGGACGGCCTTGGCTCTGCTCCTGGGCGCGCTCCCGGTTTCGGCGGCGGCGGAGCAACAGAGCTTCGTCGATGCCCTCGCCCTGGCGTACGCGACCAACCCGACCCTGGCCGCGGCGCGCGCGGAGCTGCGCACCGTTAACGAGCAGATCCCCCAGGAGCTGTCGAACTGGCGCCCCCGGGTCACCGTCTTCAGCGACGTCGGTCAGCAGCGGGTCGACAACAAGGTGGACGATCCCGACACGACGACGCCGCGCTCGGTCGAGCTGGATGTCACGCAGTCGCTTTTCCGCGGCGGCCGGACGATTGCCGGGACGCGCCGGGCCGAGGCCGAGGTCGACGCCCAGCGGGCCCGCCTGCTGGACACTGAGCAGGAGGTGCTGCTGAGTGCTGCGATCGCCTACATGGACGTTTGGCGCGACCAGTCGGTGTTGCAGCTGCAGATCAACAACGAACAGGTGCTGACCCGTCAGCTGGAGGCCTCGCGCGACCGCTTCGAGGTCGGCGAGATCACCCGGACCGACGTCGCCCAGTCCGAATCGCGCCTGGCCCGGGCAGTCGGCGACCGGGTGGCGGCGGAGGGCGATCTCTCGATCAGCCGTGCGGTCTACCAGGAGGTGATCGGTGTCGCGCCCGGCCTGCTCGAGGCGGTGCCTTCGGTCGAGGGGATCCCGGAAGGCCTGGACCAGATCATCGAGGCCGCGGAGAACGAGAACCCGACGGTCCTGGCCGACGTCTTCTCCGAGGCCGCGGAGTTGCAGAACGTCAAGGTCCAGTTCGGCCAGTTGCTGCCCGAGATCTCGGTCGTCGGCACGCTACGCCACTCGGCCGAGGAAGCCAGTGCGCGCAGCAAGCGCGATCAGGCCCAGATCCTGGCCCGGGTCACGGTGCCGATCTACCAACAGGGCTTCGTTTCGAGCCAGGTCCGCGAGGCCAAGCAACGCTCCAGCCAGCGCCGGCTGCAGATCGACGAATCGCGCCGCCGCGTGGTGCAGGACTCGATCAGCGCCTGGGAGGCCCTGATCACGGCGCGGGCCGAGATCGAGGCCTTCGTGGCCGAGGTCGAGTCGACCCGGATCGCGCTGGAGGGCGTGCGCCAGGAGAACGCGGTCGGCGCCCGGACGGTGCTGGACATCCTCGACGCCGAGCAGGAGTTCCTCGACGCCCAGGTCAGCCTGGTCCGTGCTGAACGCGACGAGGTTGTAGCCGGTTATCAGGTTCTCACGGCGATGGGCCGAATGATCGCGGCGAACCTCGGATTGCCGGTCACCATCTACGATCCGGACAAGGATCTGGAGGCGGTTCGCGACGTCTGGTACGGCTTCGGCAAGGTACCCTATGACTTCGACTGAGACTTTGTGCGACGGGACGGGCGGTGTTACGAGGAACTCAACGACCGCGCCATACAGGGCGGCAAAGGCCCGGTCCGGCGATGCCGGCCGGCCCGAATTTCGGAAAGCCTGATCCATGAGCGACTC
>JAAUXY010142595.1_pt1 | contig 10722 bp, 9 predicted proteins | sample 7278121 | NCBI WGS metagenome assembly JAAUXY01 (sample SAMN14350117, study PRJNA611818) | marine sediment metagenome | isolation source: surface marine sediment (1.8m) | place: French Polynesia: Moorea | collected 2018-08
CGCTGGGATTGAAGATGACCAGCGCCAGCGCCAGATCGCCATAGCCCGGCAGGCAGTCTTCCGTGATCGCACGCGCGAGCCAGCCGGTTAGAAACAGCAGCACAACCTGGGCCAGGACCAGCGGCAGGAAGGAGCCGCCGCCCAGCCAGAGCAGGCCCGCGAGCATCAACGGGTAAAGCGGCGGGCGAAAAGTCTGCAGGGTGGACGGATCATCGAGCTTTACATAGGCGCCATGCTGGAGCAGCGCCTGGGCCGGCTGCAGCCAGGAAGCGGCGTCGGCGCCGTGGCGCATGGCCGTGTCCGCATCCGCTGCCCACAAGAGCAGGCCGTTCACGGCAAGAAAAGAGATCGCGATGAGAGGAAGCGTCGCCGTCCGCATGCGGCCTACCGTGGTCTCAATGCCATGTTCTCTACGACTGGCACTTCGGCCCATCCGCACCCGACGGGGCCGAGGCGATCAGGTCACGTACTCCGACCCCACCCGCACACCACCCTCACGCATCCGGTCGTGCCACCAGTCGACGGTTCGCGTCAGGCCCTGCTCGAGCGACACCTGCGGACGCCAGTCCGTTACGCTTCGGAACCGGCTCGCATCAGCCAGGAGCGCGCGCACCTCCGACTTGTCCGGCCGCAGACGCGCCTGCTCGACCTCGATGGGCTTGTTCGCGCCGGTTATGGAACGCACCTGCTCCACCATGTCGCCGACGGTCACCGCCGCGCCGCTGCCCGCGTTGTAGGCCGCCCCGTGGTCAACGGCGTCGGCGCTGCCGGCCGCGAGGAAGGCCTCGACCGTATCGCTCACATAGGTGAAGTCCCGCTGCGGCGAGAGATCGCCGACCCGGATCGCGTCGCAGGCCGGATCGAGCGCCTGCCGGATCACGCTCGAGATCACCGCGCGTTCGCTCTGCCGCGGCCCGTAGGTGTTGAAGGGTCGCAGGATCACGACCGGCAGGTCGAACGACCGGGCGTAGGCTTCCGCCATCATGTCGGCGCCGATCTTACTCGCGGCATATGGCGACTGGCCTTGCAACGGGTGGTCTTCAGTGATCGGCGTGACTTGCGCGGTTCCGTAGACCTCGCTGGTCGAGGTGTGAACCGTGCGCTCGACACCCGCGGCACGGGCGGCCTCCAGAACGTTGAGGGTGCCGGTTACGTTCACGTCCACATAGGACTGGGGTGCAGCGTAAGAGTGGGGGATGGCGATCAAAGCGGCCAGATGGAACACGAGGTCGTGGCCTTCGACCAAGCGAAGCGTGAAGCCCACGTCACGGAGATCACCGCGCACCAGCCGCATCTGCGTCCGGCTGTCCTCGGGCAGCGAATCCAGCCAACCATGGCTGTCAAAGGCGTTGTAGAGCGCGAGAGCCGTCACCTGTGCGCCTTCCGTGACGAGGCGCTCGGCGAGATGGGAGCCGATGAAGCCATCGGCGCCGGTGACCAGGACGGATTTATCCGCGTAGCCGCTCACAGTGATCCAGAATGCCGTTGCACAGTGCGGCGCGCCCGGAACAGGGCCGCGCCGGGCACAATAGCTATCCGCGCACCGCCCGGATGTCCACCATGTCCATGCGGTCTTCGTCGGCGCGCCATCCCAGTGTGTCCACCAGGTCGCGGACGTAATGGGTCTGGATCAAGTTCATCCGGTTGCCGGATCGCGGGTAGCCGACCGACGTGACCAAAATCAGGTCGTCAATGGCCAGCCGTCCTTGCGCCCAGAGCGCATGCAGGCATTGGACGATATGGTCCGTCGAATCGCGGGAGAAGGACACATCGAGGCAGACGCCCGTCGTCCCAGGCAAGAGATTGAAGCTGCGTGCCGCCATGGGGTCGTCCGAGACGGCCAGGATTGGCTGACGCAACCGGCGCAGCGCCACCTTGCGCGCGGCATAGCCCGACCGGGTGATGGCGACGATCTTGGTCACGGGCAGTCCTCGGCAGATCAGGGCCACCGCCTGCTCGACCGCATTGGGAATGCTGTCGGCCAGGGGCTCTTCCGTACCGCTGGCCGCCGCGTAGACATGCTGCACCGCTACATCCGAGATGCGCCGCATCACCGCCACGGCCTCCGCATAGTAGGGGCCGACCGCGGTCTCACCGGACAGCATCGTGGCGGCACACCCGTCGAGCACCGCGTTGGTGATGTCGCTGACCTCGGCCTTGGTCGGGTAGGGATTCTCGATCATCGTGTGCAGCATCTCGGTCGCCACGATCACCGGTGTATCGTGCCGGTTGGCCAGGGCGATGATTTCCTTCTGGAACAGAGCCAGCCGATCCAGACTCGTCTCCACCGAGAGGTCGCCGCGGTCGATCATGATGGCGTCGCTGGCATCAATGATCTCCTCCAGGCGCGCAAGCCCGCCGCGGTTTTCCACCTTGGAGATGATCCGGGGCGAATCGGCCCCGATCAGGTCGCGAATGGCCGAAACGTGCTCCGCGGACTCGACGAAACTGATGCCGACGAAATCAACGCCGTTCCCGAGCGCGAATTCGACCATGCGCCGGTCCCGCTCGGTCACGACGCCGTGCGACAGAGAAACGAAGGGCAGGTTGATGCCCTTGCAGCTCTTCAGTTGGCCGGCCATGTCGGCGCGGATGACGATATCCTGTCCGTCCACGCGCTCGACGTGAAAGCGCAGCGTGCCGTCGTCCGCGAGGATCGTATCGCCGGCCTCCACGTCGCGATGCAGATCCGCATAGTTCACCGGTACCTTCTCCGAGCCGTCATGTCCCTCCGCGGTCGTCAGTGTGAGGACGTCCCCTTTCTGGAAGACCGGTTCGACCTTTAGCGACGCCGTCCGCACCTTTCGGCCGGGCACGTCGAGCAGGATCGGCACGTCGGGAAGTACGTCGCGAATGAGCGCGATGGTTTCGGCGTGCCAGTCCAGATCGGCATGACTGCCGTTCAGGCGGGCGACGCTCATGCCCGCGCGGGCGAGCGTGGCCAGCGCCTCGCGGCTGCGGGTCGCGGGACCGATGGTGGCGACGATCCGCGCCCGGCTCACGCCGCCGCGTCCTGGATGAACAGGGGCACGCCCTGCAGGCTCTCCACCACGTCCGCTCTCATAAAGCGGGGATCCGGAGTGCGGCCCGCGATCAAGAGGGCGCGCATGTCCGTGCCGCTGATCTCGGTGACCGCGGCCGGATCCGTGTCCCGGTGGGGGCAGGTTTGCTCGGTTACGATGCCGTCGCAGACGCGGCAATGATAGGGGCCGTGCAGCGGCATGATGGCGATGCCGAGTTCGCCCTCGAAGCGGCGCAACAGCGTGTGAGCGTCGTAGGGACCGTAATAGCTGCCGACACCCGCATGATCGCGGCCGACGATGAAATGGCTGCAGCCGTAATTCCGCCGGATGATGGCATGGAAGACCGCTTCGCGGGGTCCCGCATAGCGCATGTAGGTGGACAGGATCCCAAAGATGACCCGTCCTTTCGGGTAGTAGCGGTCGATCAAGGTGCGGTAGCCAGCGATGATGGCCGCGGGCGTGTAGTCGCCATATTTCTTCTTGCCGACCAGCGGCTGAATGAAGATGGCGTCGGCCTGCTCGAGCGCCACGCGCTGCAGATATTCGTGCGCCCGATGGGGCACGTTGCGCGTCTGAAAGCCGACCACCCGACGCCAGCCGCGCGCCCGCACATAGCGCTGGACGTCGGCGGGCGACAGCTCGTAGTCGGAGAACTCGAACAAGACCCGCCTGTGAAGCTGGACCGCGCCGCCGAGCATGTGGCTGCCCGTGGCGTAGAAGTCGGAAACACCGGGATGCCGGGCGTCGACGGTGCCGAAGACCTTCTGCGCCACCGCCTCCTTGTCGCAAGTGAAGCAGCTGTCCGGGATCAGGGTGCCGACCTGCTCCCCGCCGTGAACCAGCGCCACCCGCGGCAGCCCTCTGAGCCGACGCGCGGTGTCGCCATCGACCGCCAGCGCGATCGGCAGCGGAAAGACCGTCCCGTCCGGCAGCCGCATCGTCTCAACCACCGAGGCGAAGGCGTCTTCGTTCATGAACCCCTCGACCGGCGCGAAGGCGCCGAGGGCGAGCTTTTCGAGCTCGAGATACTGCGTGGTGCCGATTTGAAGCTCACCCATCACGCCACCGCGCGCAGACGGCTGCGCAAGTCTGGAATGGCGTCTACGATGCGGCGGGCCAGCGCGTCGGCCGGCTCGGCCTGGCCGGCGTCGAGGGTCAGATCCGGATGTGCCGGCGGCACCCACGGGATGTCCATGCCGACGACGTCAGCCATCTTGCCCGCGGCCGCGGCGGCATAGAGGCCTTTGGCGTCCCGGGATCGCACCAGGGCGAGATCCGCCTCGAGATAGACCTCGAAATAGCCCCGCAGATGTTCGCGATTCCAGGCGAGCAACTCGGGGCTCGCGTAGAGGGCGCCCACAAGGACGACCAGGCCCTGGTCGGCCAACAGCTTGGCGAGGCGTTGGATTCGCTGGATCTGGACGACCCGGTATGCCTCGGCATAGCCCAGATCGGGACCGAGAGCGGCGCGCACGTCATCCCCGTCGAGCAGGACCAGGCCCGGCATGACAGGATTCAGCAGCGCCTTGAGCGCCTGGCAAAGGGTCGTCTTGCCGGCGCCGGACAGTCCGGTGATCCAGATGACCATGCCGGTATGTTTGCCCCAGGCATGGTTATCGGCGGGTTAAGGGGCGGTTACCGATGGCGGCCGGCGCTAGTCAAAGTGGAAAGGAAATGAAGGGATTTCGGCGGTCTGGCCCTTTAAACCAAACAGGACGGCCCCACTCAGTCTTGACAGCCGAATTGCATCGCGGGTCATCGACGGTGCAGCCTGGCATGAGACCGCATCCCGAGAGAAGACGTCCGGCACCTCGCAAGACGCCCATTTTCCTCGTTTTGACCAGAGCATTTGCCTCGGGCAGGGCTGAGTGATAAGACGTCGGCTGCCGTAACGTGACGGTCATTTTTCCATTCGGGCGTGCGATGTCGAGCAAGCCCACCCGAAAACGAAACGAGTTCCCGCAATGTCGAGAAACACTGCATTCGGCGCGAGTCTTTGTCTAGCAGTCCTATTGAGTTCGCCGGCGTATGCCTATGTCGATCCGGGGTCTGGCACACTGTTGATTCAAATGCTGATTGCGGCTGCGGTCGGCGTTAGCTTCTATTTCCGGAAAGCGCTCTTTCGGATCACGTCGCTGTTTGGCGGACAGAGCAAAGAAAAAAAGTCGTCCTCCGATCAACAGGTAGAATCCAACTCCGACAGGTAGGCGCGAGAGCTGGCTCTCAACCGAGATGTCCGAGCCGGTCGTTTCATTTCGCGACCCGTCGGGATCCCTCGTGTTGACGGACGACCGGGTTCTCCGATTGATCTGGGATGACGGTTTCGCGGACTTTCAAGCCTTCATCAATACGGACCGCGCGCGGGAAGAGATCGCCGCCGGGCGCGTGGTCGGCACGCGACTGATCGAGAGATCCGATGCCGAGGCGGAGCTGGGCGAACTTGGCGACGTGGCGGGCGAGAATCGAGGAACTCTGGCCGCCGTGGCCGAACATGACAAGCTCTCGTTCGCTTCCTATCCCTACGAATGGCCGGCCGACATGCTGTACGCGGCGGGCGTGCTGACGTTGGATCTGGCGGCGGCTTTTCAGCGGGACGGTCTCGGCCTCAAGGACGCCACACCGTTCAATGTCCAGTTCCGCGGGCCCACGCCACTGTTGGTCGATGTCCTGTCGTTCGAACGGCGCGATCCGATGGATTTCACCTGGCTGGCCGAGGGCCAATTCATTCGCACCTTCGTGCTGCCGCTGCTCGCGCTCCGTTACTTCGGTATTCATCCGCACCAGCTTTTTCTGACCCATCGGGATGGGCTGGAGCCGGAAGAGGTCTACCGGATGAACAGCGGATTCCGCCGACTGACCCCGCCCTTTCTCGGGCTTGTCACGCTTCCGACCTGGCTGGCGGGAAAGGGCGAGCGCTTGGACCACGGCCGCAAACGGCAAGCGAAGTCGGACGAACAGGCGACGTTCATACTTGCTTCCGTCTTCAAGCGGTTGCGCCGGGCGTTGGACCGGGTCCGACCGGGCAACACGGGCGGATCTCATTGGTCCCGCTATATGCAGGAGCACAGCTACGATGAGCATGACTTTCGGACGAAGGAGCGGTTCGTCCACGACACGCTGACGGAGGCAAAGCCGCGCCAAGTGCTCGACGTGGGCTGCAATACCGGACACTTCAGTGCCCTAGCCGCGCAGCTCGGTGCGGATGTGGTGGCGATTGATCTGGACCCGGCCGTGGTCGGTGCCGTTTGGCGACGGGCCAGCCAGGACGGCTTGCCAATCCTGCCGCTGGTGCAGAATCTGGCGCGACCGAGCCCGGCGGTGGGCTGGAACTACCGGGAAGGGTCATCCTTTCTCGATCGCGCTACAAAAGGCTTTGACGCCGTCCTCATGCTTGCCGTGATCCACCACATGATGGTCACGGAGGGCATCCCACTCGAAGAGATCATCTCTCTGGCCGCCGGGTTGACCCGGGGGAGCGCCGTGATCGAGTTCGTGGCGCCCGGTGATCCCATGTTCGTCCGGATCGCCCGAGGCCGGGACTCTCTCTATCGCGGACTCGATGCGGAGGCCTTCGAGTCGGCCGCCGAAACGCGCTTCGCGATCGCGGGCAAAGAACAGCTCGAAAATCCGCATCGCATCCTCTACCGACTTCAGCTTCGCCAATAAGCCCGCCTCCGCCGCCATGACCGAACAAGCCCGAAATACGCTCAAGACAGCGCTGTTCTGCTATTCGGCGGCCAACCTGTATCTTCTGCCGTTCTGGGTGCTTGCCTTCGGTCGCAACGGGATGCCGCTCGACCGCAAGTGGGTCGAGCACTATTACGAGCTGTCCCAGATCTTCGACTACGTCGACTACGGTGCCGCCGTTCTGCTCTCGCTGCTGTTGGCGGCGGTCATTTTCGGCGTGCGCATGGTCCTCGCCAGACTTTCGGAAACAACGTGCCAGATCTTCGAGTTGGCGCTATCGGCCGCCGGAATCGCGGTGCTGGCGGCAGCGATCTGGGTCGTCAGCGACCCGCCGTCCGGCAACATCCGCGTCACGGACACCTGGATATTCGCGCTGCTTGGCCTGGTCGGCTTGGTCATGCTTGCGCTGATCGCGGCCGCGGTCTTCGCCCGGACTCTGGTCCTTCGCGCCTTACGCGCCGTCGTCCTGTGGTGCACGCCGATCGGCGTAATTATGGCGGCGAACGCATACGCGGCATACTACAAGACCGCGCCCGAAGGTGCGGGCCTGTTCGCGGTGGATCGGACTCTCGCGCCGCTGCAGAAGCACGAGACAGGAAAGCCGAGGAAGGTCGTGCTGATGATCCTCGACATGTGGGACCATCGCGTCACTTTCGAGGTGCGGAGTCCGGACCTGGACCTGCCGGAGATCGATCGTTTTCGCGCCTCCGCCTTTTTTGCGACAAACGCCGAACGGGCGGGCAACGGCACGCGGTTTTCCGTTCCCGGCATGCTGATCGGACGCAAGATCATGTATGCCGACTATTTTCGGCCGGATATGCTCAAGGTCGTCCCCGCCGAAGAGCAGTCCCTGTTTCCTTGGACAAAGTTTCCCGGCACCTTCGCCGACGCCCGGGAAAACGGCTTCAATACGGCGGTCGTAGCGACCGCCTACCATCCCTATTGCCGACTGTTTCCGGCATACATTTCGTCCTGCTGGATCGACGACACCCCCTTCCAGTGGACCAAGAAGAACGTCGTCGGTCAGATGGGACAGGTGGTCGCCGGCGTCGCCCGTCAACTGCCTTACCTGAACCGCCTGTTCTTCGAGCCGAAGAAGCGCTACAGCGACGAATGGGGAATTCATCTCCATTTCGCGTTCCGCGAGAAGATCAAGGAGCTGGCGGTCGATCCTCGCTATCAGTTCGTCTTCGTGCACTGGCTGCTGCCGCATCCGCCTTACATCTACGATTACAAGGAAGGCGAATACCGCTATGACGCCGACTTCCCCGACGACTACTACTGGGGCAATCTCAAGGCGCTGGATTTGGCGCTTGGGGAAATCCGGCAGGAAATGGAAGCGGCGGGAGTCTGGGACGATGCCTTTGTTATCTTGACGTCGGACCACGGTTTCAATCTGGGCAGCTGGCCCGAGGTGGTTCCTTTGGATGGGATGGATCCACGCTCGGTCTTCATGGCCAAGTTCCCGCACCAGACCACGGGGCTGGAGTATTCCGAGAAGTTCCTGATGGTGAGCCTCAGAGAGGTCCTACAGGGTATCCTCGGCGGCACGCTCACCATGCCGGAGCAGATGCCTCAGTATCTGAGCTACCCGGTCTACTATCACTGAGCGTCGGACCAGACGCCCGGCCGTCAGCGCACGCCTGGCCGCGGCGCGGCCCTCGTTGTGCCGAGCAGCGACCATGAGTATAGTCCGGCCGCGCCGCGCCGCGGCCGCGGCCGCGGGAAATCTAGGCCACACAGAGAGACGACCATGATGCGGACGCTCTATCGCTCCGCCCAAGCCATCGGGCGGGTTTGCCCGGAAGCACTGAAGAAGCCGCTGCGGGGCGAGTACGACTCGGTCAGCAACCGCTTCCTGGAGCGGCCATTGTTCCTTGCGGAAATCGCGCTTCAGCGCCTCATGGGGCACCGTTATCTGGAATGGTATGCCGCGCGGCTCAACAAGGATGAGACCACAGGTCGGGAGCTGGCCGAGCGGCCCGTCATGGAGTCGGGCGACGAAGACCTGGAAGCGCTCAGGCGCCTCGGTCTAGAACCGCATCATACGCTCTACGAGTTCGGTCTCGGCTTCGGTCGGTCGGCGCAGCACTTCATTGCCTATCTCGACCAGGGACATTATGCCGGCAACGACATCACGGCCAACCGCGTACGCATGTTCCGCGAGTATCTCGACCTCCGCGGGCTCGCCGACAAGCAGCCGGAAATGCACGTCACCAGGGACAACAGCTTCGATTGGGTTGCGGGGCGCACCTTCGACTACATCTGGTGCGGTGCGGTTCTCTGCCATATGCCGGACGAGGATGTCGCCGAGGTGCTCTCGAATATCCGCAGGATCATGGCACCGCATTCCATCTTTCTGATGACCGATACCCATCTCGTCGGCCAGGACCACATTGTTCGGTACACATCCAAGGATTGGTTTCGACCAGCAAATTGGTACCGCGAGACGGGCGAGGCCTGCGGCCTGGTCGCGGAAGATGTCTCGGACATGCTCTCATTCGGCAAGGGCAGCCATCACGTTGCAACGCCATTGGGCGAGGCCGGCGGATTCAAGATGGGCACGCACCTGATCAAGTACACGCTGCCCGAAAATCCTTAGCAGGACAACGCTCCTAAACTCGAGCCGGAACTGAGGGCGGACCGCGTGTTCGCGCAATGAACACGCCGCTTGACCTGTGTGTTCATATTATGAACAATGCGGGAATGACCCGCCCGCCAGCGGGTCATTTCCTTCGACAGCGCGCATCCTCGTCCGGGTGCGTCCAATCGGGCGACGCGAGTCACCCGCAAGTGCGGTAGCGTGCCTGACTCCGGCCGCGTCGACCAGCAATCAAGAACACCGGTGGAATCCAGGCTCAAAGCCGCTGAGGCCGTTCCCGCCAACAGGTCGAATGCGGAAATACTCTGCGCCTGCGCTGAACTGTCCTACCAGGACTTCCGCGCGATCCTTGCCGAGAATCCCGAATTGTCCTTCGACCGTCTCATTCGGATCGCCGGAGCCGGGGATACCTGTACGGCATGTCTGCTCGACCTCGAGCACGAATATGTAGCCTTCGATCGGACGCAGGCCGCCCCCCACAGGTGGGCCTCTTCGCAGACAAAGGGAAAACCCGGCTCCCAGTCCCTGAAGCGGCGGGTGTTCGATCTGCTGGACCGGCTTTCGCCGGCCGTGTCGACCCGGCTCTTGGACGAGAGCCCCGTCCTGGCGGGCCCGGGCGTTGAGCAGCATCTCTGGATCGCCAATCCAGGACTGCTCTATGGCGACGAGTTGGGCGGAGCGCCGATGCGCGTGGCTCTCTGGGTTCGGGATTCGGATGGCCGTGAGAGGCATGCCGAAGAGCAGACCGTGGACGTGGGCGGTTCGATGCATCTGAACGTCTCGCAATTCCTGCCGGACGCCGCGCCGGACGAACGCACCGGACTGCGCATCGGCTCGTTCGAGATGCGCCGCAGCTATCTTCACCCTGGAACGCGCGGTGCGACGCGTCCGCATATCGAGATTCTGACGCCGGGCGGGGCCTGTGCCGTTCACACGCAGTCCGCCATTCCGGCCGGCGAACGCTGGTGGCATTTCCACTGGCGCCCGAACGACGAGCGGATGCTGTTCAGCATTGTCAATGGCGAACGATCGCCGATCGAGGTCCAGTTCTCGTATTTTGCGGCGGCCCAGAATATCAAGGGCGGACCTCCCGTCGAGTCGCGCGTGACCGTGCCGCCGCGTGGGGCCCGGATTCACGAAGCTGTCTTCCCGGATGACACCGCGCGGCTATGGATCGGCCAGCCGATCGACGTTCGGGTGCGGTCGAGCGGCGTCAACAAGATTCACGCCCTTTGCGGGTCTCCCAGTCTCGACAGGCTGACCGTCGACCAATTCTGAGAACGCCCGGTGGCAAGCAATTTCCTGATCCCGACGATCTCGGTTATGCCGGTCGGGTACGACTGCGCGGTGTCCGTACCGCTGGAGCCGGTCGGACGCAGCATGAACGGTGGCTCGGGCCGGGCGACCTAC
>JAAUXY010000866.1_pt1 | contig 10719 bp, 10 predicted proteins | sample 7278121 | NCBI WGS metagenome assembly JAAUXY01 (sample SAMN14350117, study PRJNA611818) | marine sediment metagenome | isolation source: surface marine sediment (1.8m) | place: French Polynesia: Moorea | collected 2018-08
GGGCAGTATCAACGTCCCTTCCTGGTCATCAGATAGCAGTAAATTTGCTTTTGTATCCTATCGCTCCAAACATGTGGTTCCTGAAAAGGACCAAAAACAGCAACATTAATTACATTTTAAATGAGTTCAACTATACTTCGAAAATATCTTCTGGGCTTTCCCTGGGAAACCCAGGATCCATTTTTATTCTGCGTTTACCACCTCGACTATTATCCCAAAGGCAATGAGGATATGGGTCCGGACACCTCACTTGAGGGTCGGAATTTAGGTAATGATTTTACAATAAAAGACGGCTGGAGAATGTATCACGGCAGTACCATCCCGGGATTTCCTTACCACCCGCACCGGGGCTTTGAGACCATCACTATTGTAAACAAAGGCTATTGTGATCACTCTGATTCGCTGGGCGCAGCTGGCAGATTTGGGCAGGGTGATGTACAATGGATGACGGCAGGGCGGGGCGTGCAACATTCCGAGATGTTCCCATTACTCAATCGCGAAGAAGATAACACCCTGGAATTATTCCAGATCTGGCTGAACTTGCCCAAAGCTGATAAATTTGTTGATCCTCACTTTAAAATGCTCTGGCATGAAAACATACCAGTCTCCGAATCAGATGGCGTTTCCATAAAAATTATTGCGGGTAAGTACAAAGATATGCAGGCTCCTGAGCCCGCACCGAATTCCTGGGCTCATGATCCTGAGCATATGGTAGCGATCTGGAATATACATATGGAACCGAACTCCTCCCTGATACTTCCCGAAAGTGACGGTCCCTTAAATCGCAGCCTGTACTTTTACGAAGGCGAATCTATATATATAGACGGCGAAATATTGAAAAAAGATCAGGGTGCAGATCTCGATGCATCCCGGGGTAATCAGATTGAGAATGGCGCCAAACCTTCCAGTCTGCTGATGCTTCAGGGCAGGCCTATAAGCGAACCAGTTGCAAAATACGGACCTTTTGTAATGAATACCCAACTGGAGATCCAGCAGGCCATGGAAGAATATCAGCTCACCCGATTTGGTGGCTGGCCCTGGCCCCACCCAGACCCTGTACATCCGAGAGATTCAGGCAGGTTTGCCAAATATCCTGACGGAACCCTGGACAAAAAATAGATGGAAGAATCACTCTGGCGATTATTGATCGATTTCGGACTTGTGGTCCTGATCTGGATGGTACAATTGATCGTATATCCCAGCTTTCAGCACTATACTGCAGAAAACCTGAAAACCTGGCATGATACCTACAGTAAAAGAATAAGTATCATCGTAATACCATTAATGCTGGCACAACTGTTTCTGTATATTCTTTACCTCATAAATGATCCGAACATCTATTCAATTTCGGGAACCATCTTGATATCTGCTGCCTGGCTGATCACTTTTTTATACTTTGTACCTGCTCATCAAAGGATCTCCCGCGGTGAAACCGCTGGTGTAGTTAAGAATTTAGCAACTATAAACTGGTGGCGAACGCTTCTCTGGAGCCTGGTCTTTTTCTTAGGATTGATTCAGACCTTAGTAATTAACCAATAAAGAACCCAGGGGCCAGTAAATCCCGGCCTTTATCAGGATGGCGTTTAAGGAAGGCCGCAACAAAAGGGCATAATGGAGCCATTTTAAGCTCATTTTCACGTATGTAATCGAGTGCCTTGGAGACAATGGCACTGCCTACCCCCTGCCCTTCCATACTAACAGGAACCTCTGTATGAGTGAGATAGATCACTCCATTTTTGTTAAGTATATAATCAATAAATGCAATATGGTCACCTACATGTAGTTCAAATCGCTTTTTGGGACCTTGATCATTATTTACAAGCTTCAGTTCTGCAAGATTAGCGGTACTCATCTTTTGTATTTTTTATATTTCAGCAAGATATTCATGAACGAATTTGATGGCCATAGACCCTTCGCCAACGGCTGATGCTACCCGGTTCATCGCTCCTGCCCTCACATCGCCCGATGCAAAAATTCCCGGGCTACATGTTTCGAGAAGAAAAGGTTCTCTCTCTTTCTTCCATATTTTCTTGAAATTCTCATACCTGCTCAACTCTCTGCCAGTTTCCAGAAATCCTTTCTCATTTTTGATCAGCTCTAAATCGATCCAATCTGTATAGGGCCTGGAACCAATAAAGATAAAAAGCGCCTGTGCGTCCACTTCCCTGGACCCACTTTCCGTTCCGGATAATACGAGCTTAGTGAGACGGCCATTTTCACCGGATACACTGGTGATATTTGTTTTCGGCACGAGATGGATATTACCGATGCCGTTTATTTGATCTATCAGATATTGCGACATACTGCTCGACAGATCTTCGCGGCGAATAACGATATAGATATTCTTTGCAAAATTAGATAGATAAACTGCAGCCTGGCCAGCGGAATTTCCACCACCAACAATATAGACTTCCCTGTCCTTACAGGCCTGGGCTTCTGTCATTGATGAACCGTAATAGATGCCTGCCCCTGTAAATTCCTCAACTCCTTCAGCCGGGAGTTTTCTATAATCTACTCCAGTTGATACAATCACACTTTTGGTTCTTATCTCCTCTTCGTTATCCAGTTTCAATATTTTATAATTGTCCTTTGTCGTGATTGAAACAACTTCCCTCGGACTTAAAAATTCTATCCCAAAGCGTTTAGCCTGTGTAATAGCCCTGTGCGTAAGCTCCTGGCCGCTTAATCCTTTGGGGAAACCGAGATAGTTTTCAATTCTTGAACTTGTTCCGGCCTGACCCCCGGGGGCCTTTTTTTCTATCAATAGCGTTTTCAGTCCTTCAGACCCACCGTATACGGCAGCCGCGAGCCCAGAGGGACCAGCTCCGATTATAGCCACATCGTACAGATCTTTGCCGGCTTCAACATTCAAACCGAGTCGTTTAGCCAAATCGGTAATAGAAGGGTTCTTCATGCAATCACCATCCGGAAAGGAAACCACAGGCATATCTGTGGATTCCAACTCGTATAAATCGATCAATTCCTTGGCCTTTGGATTGGTTTCCACATCAATCCACTGAAAAGGGAAAATATTACTCGATAAATAATCCTTGATATCATGCGTATGCGGGTTGTATTGATAACCCAGGACTTTTAGTCCATCAAACTCAGGTACATAGCCCAGTTGCCACACATCCAGAAGATCATTTAGCACCGGATACAATCTTTCCTCAGGTGGGTTCCAGGGTTTGGAGAGATAATAATCTAACTGGACATCATTAATAGCTTTTATAGCAGCGTCTGTATCTGAATAAGCCGTCAGCAATACACTCTTGGCCTCAGGATAGGTCTTTTTTGCCTCCTCGAGGAATTCGACGCCCAACATTTGAGGCATACGCTGGTCTACCAGGAACAGGGCCACAACTTCACCTTTTCTTTTTAGGTCCTTCAATGCATCCAGACCCTCTTGTGGGGAGTCGGTACGAATGATACGATAGTTGGCTCGATACTCCGCACGCAGGTCTCGGCTTACGGCTGCAAGCACCTGGGGATCATCATCAACCACAAACAGAATCGGCTTTTTCATAGTAATCTATTGATTTTATTCAATTGGAATACAAACTGTAAATCTGGTCTCACCGGGTTTTGAGTCTACCTTAATATTCCCATTGTGTTGATTGACAATGCGTTGAACCACTTCTAATCCCAGTCCCGTACCTTCACCTATTGCCTTGGTAGTAAAGAAGGGGTCAAATATGGAGTTCAAATTTTCTTCGGGAATACCGCTGCCATTGTCTATAATATCTGTTTTAACAAATTGCAGGTCTTTGTAGACGTGGATCCTTAAATGTCCTTGCTGATCCATGGCGTCGATTGCATTGTCTATAAGGTTAGTCCATACCTGGTTCATTTCACTAACCATTATTTTAGGTTGTGGCACCTCTTCCTCATATTCTTTTTCTACCACTATATTTTTACGCTTGAGCTTGTGATTCAGCATGGTAAGTGTACTATTGATGCCTTTTGTCAAGTCCTCTGCCTGTTTTTCCGGGGCACTGTCCATATGAGTGTATCCCTTAACGGATGAAACGAGGCTGGAAATCCTGTTGGCCGCTTCATCTATCTCATCAACCATCTTTTCGGTGGTGAGCACATTTTCAATCCATTCAATGGCGGAGGGGAAATTGGAATCCCCCGTAGCATCATATATCTGTTGCATGGCATTGGTATCCATACAAAAATCCAACAGGGTTTCCGTAAGATCGTAAGCATTATCGACACCGTGATCCTCAAGCCAGATCTCAAGAGCTTCCTCTTTGTCAGTGCGCTCCATTATACTCATATTGTTCTCAGGCCTGTTATTGATCTTTTCGAACAGCACTTCGTTAATTACGTCGATCTGTTCAGGACTAGCTTTTATAGATATAACCCGTTTGAACTTTTCAGGCACATTCTTCAGATTGCGTTTGAGCTCTTTGGCACTTCTCGCCATAGCCGCTGCTGGATTGTTGAGTTCATGCGCCAATCCGGCCGAGAGTTTGCCCAGCGCCATCATCTTTTCCTGTTGTACATTGTTTTTGGTAAACTCACGTGTCCTGGAAGTCATTTTATGAACCAGAACCTCAGTGAATTCATAAAACCGAGTAGTAATTTCCTTGAAAAGACTCTTTGGTATCAACAGTACTGATACACTTCTGGTAACAACACCGTTGCCTATGGCATTTGTTGCCCGGGAGAACGGCAAAGCACCTGAGATCTCGTTCTTTCTTATTGTAGCAACATTTTTATACTGCCCTTTGCGCTCTACCCTGATCTCAACCTCACCCTCCAACATGAGGTACATAGTGTCAATTGGATCGCCTTTTTCAAACAAATACTCACCTACCTCCCGCGTTGTATGTGTAGAATTATCTAAAATCCATTGGAGTTGATCTTCGGGTAATTTAGAAAGGTCTGTAATCGTCCTTAAGTCTTTAGGGGTAAAATCCATCAGCCTAAAATACAGCAATGAACAACATTCCGCAATAGGGTAAGTGTGAAGGAAATGTTATAAATGGAACTATACCCTTTTTATGTGAGCTCCTATAGCTCGCAGCCTGTTATCGATATCCTGATATCCACGGTCTATCTGTTCAATATTGTGGATTGTTGATGTACCTTTTGCCGATAATGCGGCGATCAACAGGGACACACCAGCACGGATATCCGGAGAAACCATTGTGGTAGCCTTGAGGTTCGACTTAAAATCATGACCAATTACCGTAGCCCTGTGCGGATCGCAAAGTATGATCTTAGCACCCATATCTATTAACTTATCAACAAAGAACAGCCGGCTTTCAAACATTTTCTGATGAATGAGCACCTCTCCCCGAGCCTGGGTTGAAATGACCAGTATGATACTCAACAGATCCGGGGTTAGTCCGGGCCATGGAGCGTCTGAAACTGTGAGAATAGAGCCGTCGATATAATTGTGGATCTTATAACCATCGGTATGAGCCGGAATGAAGATGTCATCTCCTTTTCTTTCCAGTTGGATCCCAAGCTTTTCAAAAACTACAGGGATTTGTCCAAGATCTTCCCAACTGACATCTTTAATGGTAAGCTCGCTTTTTGTCATTGCCGCCAAGCCTATCCAGCTACCGATCTCAATCATATCCGGAAGCATGGTGTGTTCTGTTCCTTTCAGGCCTTCCACACCTTCAATAACCAAAAGATTTGAACCGATACCGCTGATATTGGCGCCCATTCTATTGAGCATTTTGCACAATTGCTGCAGATAGGGTTCACAAGCTGCGTTGTAAATTGTGGTTTTGCCCTTTGCTAAAACCGCAGCCATAACAATATTGGCAGTACCGGTAACCGAAGCCTCGTCAAGTAGCATGTAGCAGCCTTTGAGTTCATCGGCCTCTACACCATAAAAGCGTTCTTCCCTGTTGTATCGGAATTTAGCGCCCAGATTGATAAAGCCCTGAAAGTGGGTGTCAAGCCTGCGACGTCCAATTTTATCACCACCTGGTTTAGGGATATAACCTCTGCCAAATCTGGCCAACAATGGCCCTACTAACATGATAGAGCCTCTGAGTCCCCCACCATCGTGCTTAAAACCGTCGGACTGTAAGTAGTCCAGATCAATATCATCGGCCTGGAAACTGTATGACCCTTTGGATAACTGTTTAACCTTTACCCCGAGGTTTTTTAATAATGCAATGAGCTTATTGACATCTACGATGTCAGGTATGTTGTTGATAATAATTTCTTCAGAAGTAAGCAATACTGCGCACAGGATCTGAAGTGCTTCGTTTTTGGCGCCCTGTGGAGTGATCTCTCCGTGAAGTTTATGACCGCCTTCTATTATGAATGTACCCATTTGGGAGATAAAGGATTAATAGCGTTTTTTACCCCTGCCTGAACTTCTCTGACCTTTCTTACCAGAACTTCCTCTGTTAGATTTTGCAGATCTTTGCCTGAGGAATTGACCGCTGTCCGTCAGATTAGCCCCGTCAGAAGCGAGATCTATCTGTCCATCACTTAACTCCAATAAGTGCTGAAAGATGACGCTGTCATCTACACTGTCTTTGTTCCAGTTCAGGTAGCACTTCTTCATGTGGTTAGCAATAGCATATTCCAGTCCTTCCCGCATATCGCCTTTCTCCCACTTGGTAGCCACATCAATCATTCGCTTGATATTATTACCATAAAATCTGTACTTCGGGTGGTTTTGAGGATATTCCAAAGGTTCCGGTTGCTGTTCCAACACCTCCTTTATCGGTTTCGGAAAGGGGGAATCCACATCCAATTTAAAATCAGACATGATAAAAAGCTGGTCCCACAGCTTGTGTTGAAAGTCTGGCACATCGCGAAGATGGGGTTGTAAGTTACCCATCACACTGATGATTGCCTTTGCTATTTTATTGCGCTCGTCACGATCCTCTATGGAGACCGCATGGTCTACCATTTTCTGAAAGTGTCTGCCGTATTCGGGAATAATGAGCTTAGGTCGCTCTGAATTATACTCGAGGTTTTCTACTGGATTCAAATTTGTAGTAGTTAAAATTAAATTATGAAGTCAGGGGTATTTTACTAACGCCCGCAAATTAACAAAATTATGAGAGAATTGCTATTTATAGAGAGATTACCCCTTCTACCTCACCTACCTCCTTGTACTTTTGTATAACCTCATCAGGATTTTTAAGATTTACCGTAATTGAAAGGCTGGTATACTTGCCCTTTCGCGATTTTTTAGACTCTATTACGGCTCCTGTGTTGTCAAAAATTTGCTGTATCTGCGTTATTTTACTATTATCAGTCGGAACGATGAATTTATAAAGATAGTCCGATGGCCAGCTTGTATTGATCAGTAATTCTTCTCTGAGCCGTCCGTAAAACTCTTCCGATTTGTCGGTTTCCATTCAAATTTTTATGCAAATATACAGCTTAGACCTCAATTTTTACGGCAGAGGCCTAATGATTACTTTTGTATATAAAAGCGATCTTTTTGAGTCCGAAGCGCATTGTAATCACAGGAGGTCCCGGAACCGGAAAAACATCACTCGTCAAGTCACTTGAAGGGGCGGGTTATATCTGCTATCACGAGATCATAAGAGATCTTACCTCTGAAGCACTAAACGGCAGCGACCCTTCAGGCTTCAATACTAATCCGCTGGCTTTTGTAGACGATCCATATTCTTTCAACCAGAGAATATTGGAGGGAAGGATGCAACAGTTCCAAAAGGCAGCTTCCGCAGACAGCAACGAAGTGTTTTTTGATAGAGGTATTCCCGATGTACTCGCCTACATGGATTACTTTAATCAGGCTTACGAAAAGTATTTTATTGAAGCCTGTGAGAACAATCGCTACGACGAGGTTATTATATTACCTCCATGGAAGCAAATATATATTTCCGACAACGAAAGGTTTGAAAGTTTTGAAGAGGCCGAGGCTATTCATGAAAACCTGGTCCATACCTACAACGGCTTCGGTTACTCCCCTGTCATTTTGCCTTTTGAATCTGTCGCTAAAAGATCGAAGCTCATCAGTGAGCTATTAAAATCGTCCGGTTGAAAAATAAGTCGCTGAAAATATTAAAAAAGTACTGGGGCTTTGACCAGTTCAAGGGCTCCCAGGAATTTATAATCAATGCTGTATTGCATCAAAACGATGTATTGGCCCTGCTCCCCACAGCAGGTGGGAAATCTGTCTGTTTTCAGGTCCCAGCCATGCAGCTCGAAGGAATTTGTATTGTTGTCTCCCCTCTTGTGGCCCTTATTCAGGACCAGGTACAGCAACTTCGTGAAAAGGGTATCAAGGCCATTGCACTCACCGGCAGCATAAAAACAGAGGAGTTGATCAGGCAATTGGATAATTGTATTTATGGCAAATACAAATTTCTCTACATATCTCCAGAGCGATTACAAAGCAATTTGGTTCGGGAGCGTATTGGACAGATGCCCGTGAGTCTTATTGCTATTGATGAAGCGCATTGCATATCTCAGTGGGGTCACGACTTCAGACCCTCGTATCTGCAATGTTCCGTTATAAGAGATATCCATCCTTCTGCCATGACCATAGCGCTTACAGCCACAGCTACCCCTGCGGTTATCGAGGATATCAAGAGCCATTTGGAACTGAAGGATCCGCTTGTTTTTAAGGATTCATTTATAAGAAATAATATCAGTTTCGCAGTTTTATTTGACGAAAACAAACTTCTCAGGCTTTACGATCTCTGTTCAGGTTTGCAAAAGAGAGCTATTGTTTATGTGAGGACAAGGCGGATGACAGCTGAAATCTGTCGCTATCTTCAAAAAAAGGGGATTGCTGCCAATGCTTTTCACGGCGGTATGTCAGCCAACGAGAAGGAAGAAATCCTTAAGGCATGGATTCAAAATAAGATTCGTGTAATGGTTGCAACCAATGCATTCGGAATGGGTGTGGATAAGCCAGATGTGGAATTAGTGGTCCATCTCCAAATTCCTGACTGCATAGAGAATTATTACCAGGAGGCCGGCCGGGCTGGCAGAGATGGGGCCCCGGCAAGGGCTATATTACTGATAAATCCAACAGACAAACAGCAATCTAAAGAACAATACCTGGACAGTTTACCGGACGAAACTTTTTTGAAGCGGCTTTATAAAAAATTGAACAGCTATTTCAGCATTTCCTACGGAGAAGGCGCGAATAATACGTATCGTCTAAACTTTAATCATTTCTGTGATCATTATAAATTTTCCAGTAGCAAGTGCTATCAGGGTTTATCTACACTGGATCGATATTCCGTACTTAACCTCTCGCAATCCTTTAAGAGACGTTCCCAGGTTCAGTTCATCGTTGGTAAAAATGAGCTGATGGCGTATTTAGCAAAGAACCAGGGCTCAGTTAGTGTTGTACAAAACATGCTGCGTACCTATGGTGGGATTTTTGATTTCATGACCCCTATTAATACGGCACTCGTGGCCAGGAAATCCGGCTTGAAAGAATCAAACGTTCTCCAGGTGTTGGACCATTTGGAGAAAGATGGAATCGTTCAATATGAGGCCGGACATTCTGACCTGGAGGTCACTTTTCTGGTTCCAAGGGAAGATGATCGCACCATTCACGCATTCGCCGGTGAACTTGAGGAACTCTTCAGAGTTAAGGAGGAGAAGTTCAGGGCAATGATAAATTATGTAGATAATAGAACAAGGTGCCGGACACTCCAGTTGCTTACTTATTTTGGAGAATCAACAAAGGTTGCCTGCGGGCATTGTGATATCTGCCTTAGTCAAAAAAAAGTTTCGGGAGGAATTTATAGGGAAATGGAAAAGGATATACTCAAATTACTGGGTATACAGGGTCATACATCCAGACAGTTGATAAAAAGCCTGCCATACAGGGAAAAGGATATATTAGAAATGTTACAACATTTGCTGGAGGACGATCTGATCGAAATCAATGCCAGGAACGAATACCAGAAATTGTCATGAGGGAATTGAAGATAGTATTTATGGGTACCCCGGAATTCGCGGTTGCAAGCCTCGACAGATTGGCTCAATCACGTCATGAGCTTAAAGCGGTAATAACGGCGCCCGATAAACCTGCCGGTAGAGGAAGGAAACTCCATCAATCTGCAGTAAAGAAATATGCCCAGGAGCACAATATTCCCATTCTTCAACCCACAAATCTCAAGAATCCCGACTTCTTAAAAACTCTGGAGTCACTGGAGGCCAATCTTTTTGTGGTGGTCGCTTTTCGGATGTTACCCGAAGTGGTTTGGAAAATGCCGGAATATGGAACTTTTAATCTGCACGCTTCTTTGTTGCCCCAATACAGGGGTGCTGCACCTATCAATTGGGCGGTAATAAACGGGGAAAGCGAGTCGGGAGTAACTACATTCTTTATTAATGAGCGTATTGATACCGGCGAAATGATCCTGCAGGACAAAACAAGTATTGGTTGGGAGGAGACCGCGGGTGATCTGCACGACAGGTTGATGATGATAGGTGCTGAAAAGGTACTGGAAACCGTAGAATTGATCGCAGCTGATAAGGTTAAAACCACAGTTCAAAAAGAGAGCAAAGAGCTGAGGCCTGCACCCAAGATCCACAAGGACAGCTGCAGAATCAACTGGAGCAGGGATTCAAAGATCACATATAATCACATACGTGGACTTAGTCCCTATCCGGCTGCCTGGACCGTTTTCCACAATGTGGAAAGTAATAAGGATATGAAGGTGATCCGGGCCGGTATTGATTATGCTGAGCACAGTATGGAAACTGGCAAGGTAGTGGCCGGCAAAACGGAAA
>JAAUXY010082742.1_pt1 | contig 10719 bp, 11 predicted proteins | sample 7278121 | NCBI WGS metagenome assembly JAAUXY01 (sample SAMN14350117, study PRJNA611818) | marine sediment metagenome | isolation source: surface marine sediment (1.8m) | place: French Polynesia: Moorea | collected 2018-08
AGGCGGTTCGCGACATCGCCGGCTGAACCCGGCCGGGCTCTAGCCTTCGGACTCGGGCTCCTCGACGTCGCCGAGCATCTCGTCCTCCGCCTCGGCGGGCTCCGGTTCGGCCGCCGGCGCGGCATCGCCGCCGCAGCTCCAGCCCCAGCCTTCGAGTTTCGTGACGAACTCTTGTGCCCTCGCCTCGCAGTAGCCGGCCTCGCTAAGCGCACGCCAGAGCACCTGCTGTTCGCCGGGCGCCTCGGAGTCCTTGTAATAGTGAACCTCGCAGGGCACGGCAACGCCGGGCTCGCGGACGATCTCGACGCGTCGCGTCAGATCGCCGTAGGTGCAGCTGTAATTGTCCGCGTCCTGCGCGAACGCCGTGGCTGGCAGCAATACGGAAAGGCAGGTCAGTACCAGGATTCGAATCTGCATGTCGCTCACCGTTCTTGGTTGGTCGTATTCATTGACTATAGCAGGGCCAGGTTTTGGCCGGATACGTCGCCGTGCTCTGCGGGAAACTCGCGGCGCGCCGTCGCCGCCCGTTCTTCGGGACTGGCATCGGCATCGTGCAACTCATCGATACGACGTACGCGCGAGGCAAGACCCGTGCGATTGGCAATCTGGATGTTGAGTCCGGGCCGCGCATTCATCTCGAGGATCAGCGGGCCGCGGTCGCGGTCGATCACGATGTCGACCCCGAGGTAACCGAGCTCGGTCACTTCGTAGCCGCGCGCTGCCGACTCGAGGATGAAGTCCCACTGCGGAATGTTCAGGCCAGCGATCAGCGCGCCGGTATCCGGGTGCTCGTCGACGACGTCGTTATCGAGTACGCCAGTGAGCGTCTGGCCCGTGCTCATGTCGACGCCGGCGCCAACAGCCCCCTGGTGCAGGTTGGCTTTGCCGTCGGAGGCGCGCGTCGGCAGGCGCACCATCGCCATCGCCGGGTAGCCGCGGTACACGATGATGCGCACGTCGGGCACGCCCTGGTAGCTGACTTCGGCGAAGGTCGGGTCGAAGCGCACGCAATACTCGATCAGCGCCTTGTCGGGGTTACCGCTCAGCGAGTACTGGCCACCGACGATGTTCGAAAGATGGTGCTCGATCTCGGCGGTCGAGATCAGCACTCCGCTCGCGAGCCGGAAGCTGTCGCGCTTGCGCTGGCTGCGGCCGGCAATGACGAGGATGCCGTCGCCGCCGCTACCCTGCGCCGGCTTGACGACGAAGCTCTCGCGGCTTTCGACGATGTCCTCGAAGGTCCGTACTTCGCGTTGGTTGCGTATGACGCCGTACAGGTCGGGCACCGCCATGCCGGCCTTGATGGCGAGCTCCTTGGTCAGCACCTTGTCGTCGACGCGTGGGTACAGGCGCCGCGGGTTCAGGCGCATGATGAACTCGGCGTTGCGCTCGTTGAGGCCGAGTACGCCGGCTTCGCGCAGTTTCTTCGCCGTCGCGAACACCGATCAACCGCCCCCGGCAAGCGCCTTGAAGCGCGTCAGTTCGAGAAGCCGGTAGCCCGTATAGCGGCCCATCAGCAGCACGATCGACAGGATCACGAGCAGCAGCTCGGGAAACGTGAAGATCAGGTGCTCGAGCCAGGCCATACCCATCGCGATGTAGGCGAGCACCGCCACCACCAGGCTGCCGAAGCCGGCACGCATCGCGTCGCCCATGCCACGCTCTTCCCAGACGACCGACATGCGTTCGATGGTCATTGCGATGATCACCATCGGGAACAGCGCGACGGAGAGACCCGTCTCCATGCCGAGTTCGTTCGCAACCAGGCTGATGAGCAGCATCAGCATGACGACAACGATCAGCACCGCACCGAGCCTCGGCACGAGCAATAATCGCAATCGCTCCAGCAGGAAGCGTATCGACAGGCCGAGCGCGACGAGCAAGGTAAACAACAGCAGACCCCAAAGCAGCTGCGTCTCGCGAAACGCGAGCGCGATGAGCACCGGCATGAAGGTACCGAACGCATCGATGCCGATGATGTTGCGCATGACGACCATGACCAGCGCGCCGATCGGGATCATGAGCAGCACGCTGTACACGGCTTGGGTCTGGATCGGCAGGTCATAAAGAGAAAGGTCGAAGACCCGGGTTCCCGCCTGCGCGGCCTGCGTCTTGGCGATCGATACCGCGTCGACGTGGTTTTCCTGGATGGCGAAGTCGACCTCCACGTTGCTGCCGCCCTCGACGCGAATCAGCGACTCGTCGCCGCGCCACCACACCAGGAAGCGATCAGGCAGGTTCTCCTCGCCGGTCGCCGGATTGAAATAGCGCCAGCGGTCGCCGTCGTGTACCTCGAGCCAGGTCACCGGCTCCGCGCGACGCTGCCGGCCGCCGAGCGGGAAGCCGTGCACGGCGCGCGCCGGGATACGATTGGACGCGAGCAGCATGGTCAACGTGCTGACGTAGTCACTGCTCGACTCAACCTCGGACATCAGCAGTTCGACGTTCGGATCCGGCGACGGGTCGTTCATGCGCCTGAGCAGCAGGGTCGTGAACGACGGGACGTCGGCCGACTGCTCGTCGACGTCGGAGACCAGCACATCCACGGCGGTCCTGAAGGGCTCGTTGATGACCGGTGCCGGCGGAAACGGCGGCGTCGTATCCGACTGGTCGGCGGAAGGATCCTCGAAAACGGACACCCGGTAGTAGATCGTCTGCGCGCCGTCGGCGCGGCGCACGGCCCACTGGGCCTCGCGGCCGCCCGCACCGTAGTTGAGGCTGAATCCGTAGCCGCGGGAGACCTGGTTATCGTTGAGCACGCGGAAACCGGGCGTCAGCGTCGGTACCAGCAGGTTGACCTTGATCGAACCGGGGCCGCTGTCGAAGTGCACGGTCGACTCTATGGTCCAGACCGGCGTTTCCTGGTCGGCCGTGAGCGGAAAGCCGAGCACTCGCCACTTGTAGGCGAAGATCGACATCCCGACGATCGTCAGCAGGATCGCTAGCAGGTAGACGTAACGTTGCTTCATTGTCCCCCCACGGCCTCTCGCGCCGTGCCCGCGGCTCGCGTCTTTTAGCGGCCGGAGCCCAGCGCTACGCCGACGACGCGTTTTCTTATCGGGCCGCTCGCGTTGAACAGCTGCATCCCCGCGCGGCGTAGTTTGCCGAGTGCTTGAGAGTCTGAAGCAAACAGGCGATTGAGGCCAGTCATCGCATGCATGACGACGGCATTCTCGCCGCGCCGGGCCCGTTCGTAGCGGCGCAGCACGGGACGATCCGCGGGATATTCACCCGCCGCGAGCGCTGCTTCGATCACGTTCGCGAGCTCGCCGACGTCGGCGAATCCGAGATTTGCGCCCTGCCCGGCCAGCGGATGAATTGTATGTGCCGCATCACCGATCAGCGCCACGCCGTGACGAACGTATTCATTCGCGTGCTGTGCCAAGAGCGGAAACGAGCCGCGTTCACCGGCCGGCACGAGCTCACCGAGCACGCGATCCGATGCAGCCGTCAGCATGGCGCCGAGCCCGGCATCGTCCGCGTCGAGGGCGGCCCGGGCCTTCTCATTGGTCGTCGACCAGACGATCGACAGGCGGCCGTCGGCGAGGGGCAGCAGGCCCAGCGGACCGTCCGGCAGGAACCGTTGCCACGCAGTGGCGGCGTGGGGTCGCTCCGGGCGAACGTGCGTGACGAAGGCGGCCTGGTCGTAAGCCAGGCTCTTGACGTCGATGCCGAGCGCCTCACGAACGCGCGAACGTCCGCCGTCGGCGGCGATGACGAGGTCTGCCTGCAGTGCGTTGCCGTCGTCGAGCTCGATGCGGTGACCGTTGTCAGCGGCCACGATGGACTCGATACGGGTCGAGAACCTGAGTTCGACGTCCGTGTCCCTGAGTACCTCGAGCAGCGCGTGCTGGACCAATACGTTCTCGACGATGCTGCCGAGGTGCGAGGTCGCGAATTCGTCCGCATCGAAGCGCAGCGTAGACGGCCCGTCGGGTACGTCGGCCGCGTCCCAGACGCGCATGTGATCGTACGGGCAGTACCGCTCCTGTTCGACGATCGGCCACGCGCCGATGCAATCCAGCAGAGATGCCGAACCCAGCGACACCGCCGACACGCGCAAGTGCACGTCGTCGCGTGCATCGAACACGGGGCGTGCCGCAGCGTCGACCAGGGTGATGCGCAGCGCGGCGGCATGCGCGCCCCTCGCGAGGCGGGCGGCTGCCGCCAGCCCCGTCATGCCGCCGCCGACAATGACTACTGCGAGCGGCCGCTTCATGCCAGCGGCACTCCGCGCGAGAGCCTTGGAAGGCGGCCCGCGAGCCCCATCGTGTGGCGCGCGAATTCGCCGCGCACGCCGGGGACGAGGTCGAACGCGAGCATGCCGGCATTGCGCAGTGCGCGCGTTACCCCGCGGCTCGAGCCAAACAGCTTGACGAGACCGTCGGTGAAGCCAACCAGCTTCTTCTGATCGCTGCGTCGCCACTCGGCATAGTGATCCAGCACGTCCGGGTTACCGATCGACTCCGGTCCGGCGGCGAGCGCATCGGCGATGCAGTCGCATAATGCGGCGACATCGCGCATGCCGAGATTGAATCCCTGCGCTGCGACCGGATGCAGGCCGTGCGCGGAATTGCCGACCAGCACGCTGCGACTCGCGGTGAGCCGCATGGCCTTGCTAAGCACCAGCGGGTAGGCAGCGCGTTTGCCAACCCTCGAGAGTTCGCCGAGCCGATAGCCGAAGGCGGCCTGCAGCTCGGCGAGGAACGCCGAATCGTCGAGCGCCATCACGCGTTCGGCATCGGCTTCGCTCACGGTCAGGACGAAAGCCGTTCGCCCGCCGGTCATCGGCAGCATCGCCAGCGGTCCGTGCTCGGTGAAGCGCTCATACGCGACGCCGTCGATCGGTTTCTCGGTCTCGAGGTTGCCGATCACGGCGTGCTGGCCGTAGCGCACCTGCTCTGCCGTGATGCCCATCTTGTCGCGTATCGAGGACCTGGCGCCGTCGGCGGCCACCAAAAGGTGCGCGTCCAGCGTCATCGAGTCACCGGCGTCCGTTTCGACAAATGCCGTCGCTCGCGTCTCGCCAAGTTCGATATCCCTGATGCGCGCCGGGCACAGCACGTCGACGGTCTCGCAGTCATCGAGCGCTGTCTGCAGCACGCTGCCGAGCACGCGATTGATCACGACGTAACCGAGCGCCTCGACGCTCTGCTCCTCGGCATCGATATGCGAGAACCCGAAGCGGCCCTGGTCGGAAACGTGGATGTGGCGGATCGGTGTCGATGCCGCGACGATGTCCGGCCAGAGCCCCATCGCCTCGAACATGCGCTGCGTGCTACGCGACAAGGCCGTGGAACGATCGTCGAAACTCGGCTGCGCCGATTCCGCACGGGCCACGGCCTCGACTACCGCAACGCGAAGCCCGAGCGGTGCAAGCGCAAGCGCAAGGCTTGTGCCGATCATGCCGCCGCCGGCGATGATCACATCATAGGACGTGGATTTGCTCATGCGGCCCCCATGAGCGCTTCGATCTCGGCAGGCAGCTTCGCCAGCCCCTTGCTGAGTACATCCGGGCCGTCCGCCGTGACCAGCACGTCGTCTTCGATGCGGACGCCGATGTTGCGGAACTTCGCCGGGATGTCGCTTTCGTTCGGTATGTAGACACCCGGCTCCACCGTCGTGACCATGCCGGGCTCCAGCAGCCGCCACTGGTCGCCGACTTTGTAGTCGCCGACGTCGTGCACGTCCATGCCGAGCCAGTGGCCCGTGCGGTGCATGAAGAAGCGGCGGTATGCCTCGTCCTCGATGAGCTTCGCGGTCGAACCCTCGAGCAGCCCGAGCTGCTTTAGCCCCTTCGTGATCACTTCGACCGCCGCGTCGTGCGGCTCGTTCCAGGCAACGTCCCGGCGCGTGCGGTCGATCGCCGCGAGCTGCGCCTCGAGCACGATTTCGTAGATTGCTTTCTGCTCCGGTGAGAAGCGCCCGTTCACGGGCATCGTTCGGGTGATGTCGGAAGCGTAGTAGTCGACTTCGCAACCCGCGTCGATGAGTAGCAGGTCACCGTCCTTGAGCTCGTGGTTATTGTCAACGTAGTGCAGCGTGCAGGTGTTGCCGCCGGAACCGACGATGGGGCTATACGACACCCAGGCGTTGTTGCGCCGGAATTCGTAACGAAACTCGGCCTCGACCTCGAACTCCATCATCCCCGGGCGCACGGTCTTCATGGCGCGTTCGTGCGCCTGTACCGCAACCTTCGCCGCCTTGCGCATCGCCTTGACCTCCGCGCGGCTCTTGTACAGGCGCATGTCGTGCAGCAGGTGATCGAGCGCGACAAACTCCTGCGGCGTGTGGACGCCTTTCGACTCACGCAGGCGCAGCGAGTTGATCCACTCGGCAATGCGTGTATCGAAGTCGCTGTACATGCCCATCGTGTAGTACACGCGGGTGCACGACTCGATGATGCCGGGCAGGATGTCGTCGATATCGTCAATCGGAAAGGCGTCATCAGCACCGTGGATTTCCACGGCGCCCTCGGGACCGGCGCGGGTGCCGTCCCATAGCTCTTTCTCCCGGTCACGTTCGCGGCAGAACAACAGGTACTCGCCGTTCGTCCGACCAGGCACGAGCACCAGCACAGCGTCGGGCTCGGCAAATCCGCTCAGGTAATAGAAGTCGCTGTCCTGACGATAGCGGTATTCGACGTCGCGGCTGCGCATGCGCACGGGCGCCGACGGCAGGATCGCGATGCCGTCCTGGCCGACCATCCGCATTAGCTGCTGGCGGCGCTTCTCGAACTCCTCGGGCTTCACTGCGTGCGTTCCGGCCTCAGGTCGGCCAGCTCCTCGTACACCAGCTGTGCGGCAACGCGCAGGTACTCGACGATCTCGGCATACGCGGCTTCGCTATCCTCCGCGTCGTCCTCCTCGTCGACGACCGCGCGAGTAATCTCGAGCAGATCCTTGATGATGTCGGCGATTGGCTCAGCCGCCAGCCGGGCCTTCAAGGCGTCATCGTGGCGGACAGACACGAGTCCGTGCAGGTAGCCTTCGCTCCAGTGGGCGAGCGCCTCGGTTCGCCGCTCGGCGCTGTCGTCGTCATCGGGCAGTAGCGGCGCGAAACCGGACTGCCGCTCCGACAGCTGCTTGTGGGTCAGTGCAGAGAGTGACTGCAGCATGTCTTCGCACTCGCGGCGGAGCGCGTTTGCCGCATCTGTTCCGTCGAGCACGGCCTGAAAAATGTCCTCCATGCCGGACGCGCCGGTCACGGCGAGGCGTCCCGACAGGGCGCCGTGCGACTGCGCAGCGTCCCAGTTGGCGCCGCAGCGCTTCAGCACATCGTTGAAAACATCGTGGTCGATTTCGGCCGTCATTAAGCTTATGTTGCCTCGCACCCGCAATCGCCAATGATCCCATGGATACCGAGTTTTGGCGATTGATTCTGCCGGTATGCGTGTCTATATTGGATTCATGGCTGACAATATCAACAGCGTTTTCGAGCACGAACTGAAGCGGCTCGAGCAACGAGTCGACGCGCTCGTCCGCGTCTGCGATCAACTTCAGGACGAGAATCGCTCATTGAAACAGCGCCAGGATGTACTGACGGCCGAGCGCGCCAATCTGCTGCAGAAGAACGAGCAGGTTCGCGCCCGTGTCGAGGCCATGATCGGCCGTCTCAAAGCAATGGAACAAGGAACCTAGATGAGCGAATCACAAGCGATGGTTAGCGTGCGGATCCTGGATAAGGAATACCAGGTCGCCTGCCCGGCAAGCGAACGCACCGACCTGCTCGATTCCGCGGAGGTGCTGAACGCCAAGATGCGCGAAATCCGCGACAGCGGACGCATTGTTGGCCTCGACCGCATCGCCGTCATGGCCGCGCTGAACATGGCCAACGACCTGTTGCACGCCCAGGCGCGCGACAAGGAAATTGAAGGCGATATCAGCGATCGCCTCAAGTCTATTTCTGACCGCGTCGAGTCCGCGCTGGGCGGTACCCAGCCAATGAACCTCTGACGCGGCGCCCGAATTGACGCCTCCTGCAGTGTTCGATACCGACCTGGATACCTTTCGACCCTAAATTACCACCTCGGGGTCGTGCACTGTCGGCAGCATTTGAGCAGGGCCGGACGTTCCGGTAAGCCTGTTGCGGCCACGGCTGACCCCACCTGTTGCTCCGGTTCGAGAGCGACGGCTCGGTAACGGCACAGGCGGGAGGCGTCTCCTTCTCCCAGCGCGCGATTGCAGATGACCGATGACTCCAACGCCACATTGCGCGCATCCGCGCTTGCCGCACGGCGGGCATTGGCCGCCACCGAGCGTCATTCGCACTCCGCAACAATCACACGCGCGTTTCTGCGCTCGGCGCACTTTTACAAAGCACGCAACATCGCCTGTTACCTGTCGGCCGATGACGAAGTCGATACGGCTGCGGTCTTCGAACGAGCGTGGCGCACACGCAAACGTATCTTCGCGCCGGTCATACTTCCACGACACGCGCTCGCGTTCGTGGAGGTCACACCAAATACCCGCCTTACGAAAAATCGATTCGGCATCTGGCAACCGTCAGGTGATGCGCAAATTGAAACACGCAAACTTGACGTTTGTATCGCACCAACTGTTGCGTTCGACGATGCAGGGCATCGAATCGGCATGGGTGGCGGCTATTACGATCGTGCCTTTGCTTACCAAAAAAACTCGGCGTCACTAAGAAGACCGAGACTCTTGGGCCTCGCGTTCGAGTGCCAAAAAGTCGAGGAAATCCGGCCAAATCCTTGGGATATACCGCTTTATCGCGTGTTTACCGAACGCGACTAAACAGCGTTCATGTGACACCCGGCGTCATTCGCAAAGCATCTTTTTCGTCTCGTATTCGACAACGGCGAGCAGAAGTTTTTATGACTCGTTTTGCTTTCCCAGGAAAGCGCATTTTGTGATCGAAGTCACACTCGTCGAACTGCGCCTAACTCGCTGGATTTTTTGCTTTTAATGTATATACTCAGCCCCGGGTACCCGACACGGAGATTTAGCATGGCTACCAAAAAGAAGTCTCGTAAAAAAGCTTCTAAGCGCAAAGTCGCGAAGAAGCGCAAAGTAACTAGGAAGAAGGTCGCGAAGAAACGCGTCGCAAGGAAGAAGCCGGCCGCACGGAAGAAGGCCAAAAAGAAAGTCGCCAAGAAGAAGAAGAAAAAAGTAACTAAGAAGAAGGCCAAGAAGAAGGCGAAGAAAAAAGTCGCCAAGCGCAAGACCAAGAAGAAGGCCAAGAAAAAGGCCAAAAAGAAAGTAGCCAAGCGCAAGACGAAGAAAAAGGCTAAAAAGAAGGCCAAGAAAAAGGCCAAAAAGAAGGTAGCCAAGCGCAAGACCAAGAAGAAAGCCAAGAAAAAGGCGAAAAAGAAGGTCGCCAAGCGCAAGACGAAGAAGAAAGCCTCGAAGCGGAAAACCACCCGCAAGAAGCGCTGACTTCTGACCGCAGGAAGCGGGGCGACCTCCTTCCAGCCAAGCAAAAGTGCCCGCAATTGCGGGCACTTTTCGTTTCGGGGATTCAAACCTGGCGGGCGAAAAAAGTGACCTGTGACATGGCCCCACGGAGCCCGATCAGCTAAGCTGCGGCCCGTTCGAAATGACAGGGCTGCCAACGAATGGACGCCACCGAGAAAAAGCACAACGCGGCCAAAGCCTCCCTAGAATTCATCCAGCCCGGTACCGCGCTCGGCGTCGGCACCGGCTCAACCGTGAACTGCCTGATCGAGCTGCTGCCCACGGTTCGTGAGCGAATCGACAAGGTCGTGTCGAGCTCCAAAGCATCGACGAAGCTGCTCGAGGATCAGGGATTCGAAGTAATGACGCTGAACGAGGCGGGGGACCTCGATGTGTACATAGACGGCGCTGACGAGTCGACCAAGCGTCTGCACCTGATCAAGGGCGGCGGCGGTGCGCTGACGCGCGAGAAAGTACTCGCCGGCGCGTCGCGACGCTTCGTCTGCATCGTCGACGATTCGAAGCTGGTCGGTATGCTCGGGACGTTTCCGTTGCCGATCGAAGTCCTGCCAATGGCCCAGGAATTCGTCTCGCGGCAGCTCCTGAAGCTGCGTGCACAGCCGGTCTGGCGCGAGGGGTTCATCACCGACAACGGCAATCACATCCTCGACGTGCAGGGCCTGCAGATCACCAACCCGGTCGAACTCGAGGACCGGTTGAACCGGATTCCCGGCGTCGTCACCGTCGGGCTGTTCGCCCGCCGTCCCGCGGACATCCTGTTGATCGCGAGCGATTCGGGCGTTCGGGAGATGCGCGCCTGAACTTGCGTTCCTCGGCGCGCTCACGCGCCAGCTCGACGGTGAGCGCAATGAACAGGACCAGCGCAACGAGCATGCTTGCGAGCGCCAGCCAGACGCCCGGGTTCGTTCCCAAGATCCAGTCGTACATGTTGTGGCCCTCCGTCCGTTTACGTGGCCACATTGTCGTCCGCACGCTGCGGTGTCTCTTGTCGCAACGCCTCAGGACTTGGTCGTTTGCGCGCTGGTCGGGCCTTGCGGCTTGCAGATCCGAAACGGCGGGCCTGCGGCCCGCAGGGAGAGGGATAAACTCGCGGCTACGCCGCTCGCCCTTCGGGCGCACTCGCTTCGCTCGTGCGTTTGTCGCGCCGCTTCGCGGGCGCTCGGTACGAACAGGGGTTAGAATCTGGATCCTCTCCCCCAGCCAAAAAAAACGGGCCCCGATGGGGCCCGTTCTTTTTGGCTGGGGGAGAGGGATTCGAACCCCCGTTGACGGAGTCAGAGTC
>JAAUXY010106787.1_pt1 | contig 10715 bp, 8 predicted proteins | sample 7278121 | NCBI WGS metagenome assembly JAAUXY01 (sample SAMN14350117, study PRJNA611818) | marine sediment metagenome | isolation source: surface marine sediment (1.8m) | place: French Polynesia: Moorea | collected 2018-08
CTGACGCTGGTCGCCTTGCCGGAGGCCTGGAGGTCACGGTGCCGGCGACCGGCACGAATCTCCGGTCGAGCGTCGAGGAAGAATTTATGCGGCGTGTCAGGAAACACCACCGACCCGATATCCCGCCCCTCGACGACGGCGCCGAAGCGGGCTGCGGCGCGTCGCTGGAGCGCCACCAGCCGACGGCGGATCTCAGGATGGACCGAGACTCTCGAAGTCGCTGCTGAGACTTCGGCGGTTCGGATACGCTGGCCCACCGGCCGGCCGTCGAGCGTCACCTCCAAACCGCCGCCCGGCGCCGGTCGCAGCTCGATCTCAGCGGAGGCGGCCACTTTCAACACCGCGGCCCGGTCCTCGGGATCGATGCCGACTTCCAGCACTTTCAACGCGACCGCGCGGTAGGTGGCGCCGGTGTCGAGCATCGGCACCCCGAGGCGCTCGGCTAGCAGCCGAGCGGCGGTACTCTTACCGACCCCAGACGGGCCGTCGATGGCGACGATCAACCTCGTCGAGGGCGAGTCGGCCACGGCCTCGGATGCTGGAGAGTCAATCACGTCGGCGACCTCTACCGGGCTTGCGCCTGGTCTCCTTCTTCCTGCCTCGCTGATGTGCACTGCCGGCTGGTCGACCTTTTGCCCCAGGGCGCCGTGGGCGACGAGCTTTCGATTTCTCACCACGTGTTGGCTTCGATCCCTGATCACGCAGTCGCTCGACTTCATTCTCGGTGAGCTCACGCCAGCCGCCACGCGGTAAATGGGGGTCGGCGATCGGCCCGATAGCGACTCGTCGAAGGCGGTTGACCGGATGACCGATGCGAAAGAACATCTCGCGAATCTGACGCGTTCTCCCCTCCCCCAGGATCACCTTCCACCAGGAATTGCTGATGCTGTCGCGAGGGCCGGAGGCCTCACCGCGTGGGGTCACTGAAATCGGCGTGGCGCGCCGGCCACCGATCATGATGCCCGATTTCAGCCGGCTGATCTCACGCTCTCGCGGGCGCCCCTTGACTTTGACCTCATAGATCTTGCGGCAGCCATAACGCGGATGGGCGATGCGCTGAGCAAACTCGCCATCGTCGGTAAGGATCAGCAAGCCTTCGGTCTCGAAATCGAGACGACCGACCGGAAAGACCCCCTTGCGCAAGCGCGGAGGCAGCAGTTCCAGCACTGTTGGACGGCCTTCCGGATCGGAGCTCGTCGAGATGTAGCCAGCGGGCTTGTTGAGCAAGAGGTAACGACGCTTGCCGCCAGCGGCGGCAACCCGGCGGCCGTCGACCTTGACCGCATCCCTGGCCAGATCGACTCGCTGCCCGAGAACCGCAACCCTACCGTTGACGGTAATCCGGCCCTCACGGATCATCTCTTCGACCGCCCGGCGTGAAGCCAGGCCAGTGCGCGCCAGCACTTTCTGCAAGCGTTCTCCGCTGGCCTGACCGTCTGAAGGACCGCCACGGGGTTTGCTCACGATTCGTCCTCGGCATCGGAGGTTTCTTCGGCTGAGTCGGACGTCGCTCGGTCGCCCGTTTCCCGCGGTTCCTCAGGCGACGCCCCGGCGTCAGCCTCCTGGGCATCCCCGGTGATCTCAGCCTCTTCGGGTGCCGTTGAGATCGCCTCGTCGTCGACCGCCGGCAGTTGATCGGGCGACGCAGGCGTCGCCCCTACGTCGACCGCCTCCGGCTCCCCGGACGACGCGGAGTCTTCCAGGTCCGCGACTTCTTCAGCCTCCTCGGCGGCGATTCTCTCGTCCTCGATCGCCTGCGCCTCGGCCCGCTCCATGGCTTCGTCCTGCTGCTCCTCCATCACCGCGACCTCCTGATCGACCTGCTCTTCCGGATCAGGTTCCATGGTCTCCGGAGCCGCTTCGACGTCGCCGCCGAAGAGTTCCTCAAACTGCTCGAGGGGCGGCAGTTCCTTGAGACTCTTGAGGCCGAAATGCTGCAGGAACTCACGAGTGGTGGCGTATAGGAACGGTTTGCCGACCACCTCTTTGCGGCCCGCTATTCGGATCATGCGACGCTCGAGCAGCTTCTTCAGAACTCCTGAGGAATTGACGCCACGCAGCTCTTGAATCTCCGGCGCGGTAACCGGCTGACGGTAGGCGACAATCGCCAGGGACTCGAGAGCGGGCATGCTCAGCTTATTGCTGCCGGTCACCTCGAAGAAGCGCCTCAGATAGCCGTGTAGGTCCGGGCGCGACACCAGCCGTAGGCCGCCTGCAACCTCATCCACCATAATGCCACGAGCGGAGTGTTCCCGGTAGCGCTCGAGAACCGCGTCGAGAGCCTCGGACGCGGCCGGCCGCTCCTGTTCTGAAAAGACCTCGAGCAACTTACCCCGCGGTACCGGATCGTTAGCGACGAAGAGAATCGCTTCGACGACCGCTTCCATCTGCGAACGATCGGTCATCCCTGGATCGCCTCCAACTCGTGATGCTCGATATCGCGGGTCGTGCGATAGAGCAGAATCGCGCCGGCGTCCGTCTGGTGTACTCGCACCAGGTGCATACGGGCCATTTCGAGAATCGCCAGAAAGGCCGCGATCGCCTCTTGCCGGCAAGACAGACAGCGCAAGTCGTCGACCAGATTGTACGGGCGGCTCGCCACCATGATCGCCAGCAAGCGCTCGATCTGGTGCTTCACGGAGTAGACCTCCCCCGGCAGCACGATCGGATCCGGATGCTCGCGGTCAAAGCGCTCGAGCACCGTCTTGAAGGTCCGCAGCAGGTCGAAAAGCGAAACCTCGCTGAGATCCATCTCGGGAGTGTCTTCTTTAGCGATTTTCCGAATCTCGTCTGAGCTCCGCGGCCACATACCCCGACGCTGGCTGTCGACCTCAGCGAAGGTCTGAGCTGCTTCTTTCAAACGGCGGTACTCGAGTAGACGTTCAACCAGATCCTGGCGCGGATCCTCTTCCACCACCTTGCCGTCGAGGGTCTTGGGCGCCGGCAGCAGCAGCTTCGATTTGAGGTGGATGAGATAAGAGGCCATGTAGATGTAGTCACCCGCGATGTCGAGATTGAGCACCTCCATCAGCTCCAGGTACTGATGAAACTGATCGCAGATGATCGCGACAGGAATGTCGGAGATCTCCACCTTATTGACCTTGACCAGGTGCAGGAGCAGATCCAGGGGCCCTTCAAAAGTCGGCAGACGGACGTGCCATGACTCCGGCAGAGTGCCGGTGGGAGGCAGAGAACTGGCCATGACTGGGATCAGCTGAGGAGGTCCGACGGCATCGCGGGAGCGATGGAGACCGGCACCGAGATCATCAGAGGAACGCCAGACGGCAATGCGGGGACGATAGAGGTAGGCGCTGAGATCATGACAAGGAGCCAGGCGGCAATGCGGGGACGATAGGGACAGGCGCCGAGATCATTGGGCGTGAAAGACGGTCTTGACCAGGCCGAATCGGACTTCGTCACCATCCTTGAACTCGACGGGTAACCCAGTCTCGATACGTTCGCTATTGACAAAGGTGCCGTTCATGGTCCCGATCTCCTCACGCACGTAAAACCGGCCTTCGCGGCGGAAGATCTTGGCATGGCGACGGCTGATCGAGCGCTGCGAGTCCGCGGGAGTGAGGTCGATGTCGGGGTTGATACCGGTCACCGGATCACGCCGGCCCACCGATGTCTCATCGCCCGCGGAGAGGAAGAACTCAATATCTGACACATCGTGAACCAGCTTCTCGGTACCCGTATTTCTACTTTCTGGGCCGTCGGCAGTCGGCATCTCGGGCGCCTGACTTTCCTCCGAACCCAGCGCTTTTCGCAAGCGCATATCGGTTTCACGCAGACGCCGCGACAGCTTGCGCATCATGCGAACCGCGATCTCCGGATTCTTGCGCAGCATCTGATCAAAAGTCGAGCCGTTGATCTGGAGCAGGCGACAATCGCTGACCGCCTTTGCTGTCGCCGTGCGCGGCAGATCTTCCAGGACCGACATCTCGCCGAAGAAATCACCCTGGCCGAGCAGCGCTAATTGCCGTTCGCTACCTTTGTAGGTCTTCTGGATTGCGACCTTGCCCTGCTGGACAATGTACATGTCGGTCCCCAGGTCTCCCTCTTCGAAGATCAGATACACCGCCTGAAACTCCACCGAAAAGGTCTGTTTCTCGCCTTTGGAGCTTGTCGTCTTGAAGACCGGTTTGACCATCTCAACCTCGTTTTCGACGTCCTGGAGCCGACTCTGTCATCACCGTCAAACGACCGGCGGATCGATCGTTAGCCGGGCCGCAGCCGAGTCCAGGCAAGCCGTAAGTCCCAAGGGCAAAGTCAAGTTTGGTCGATCGTGACCGGCAGCAAGCCCCCAGGCTAAAGGCCACGGAAAACCGTGCGCCTCGCGGCGAAGCTGATCGAGAAGCACTTCCGGAGAGGCGGCTGAATTTGGATCACCACCCTCACCATCAAGATGCCCCGCGATCACCGCGTTCAGATTCGCGAGACTACCGGACAGCCGCAAGTGGGTCAACATGCGGTCGAAACGATAAAGCGGCTCGCCGACGTCCTCGAGAAAAAGAATCGCGCCTTCGAGATCGGGAGCATAAGGCGTCCCGAGCGTCGCGGTCAGCATGGTCAGGCAACCGCCCAGAAGCGGCCCACGAACCATGCCGTTTGGGGCTGGCGTCTCGGCGGCGATTTCTTCAGCTGACAGCTGATCAGAAAGGCTCAACTCGATCGGCAGCTCGCCGGCTAGCGCTTGAGTGAAGCTGTTCATCTCGAGATCTGAGAGCCCGCGAGCAAAATCCGCCGCGACCATCGGGCCGTGGAAAGCCGTCAAGCGGAGACGCGCGATCACCTGCATCAAGAAGGGCGTCAGATCCGAATAGCCGACGTAGGCCCGAGGCCGACGGCTGAGCAATGTCCAGTCGATGCCCGGTAACACCCGGAGGACACCGGAGCCGCCACGCGCGAAGATGACTGCATTGACAGAATCATCAGCAGCGAGCTCGTGAAAGGCCTCGAGTCGCTCGCGATCCGATCCTGCAAAAAGGCCGCAACGGGCCCGTAGATTCTTGGCCTGAACCGGCTCATAACCGGCCGCGGACAGAGCCTCGAGCCCGGCTTCCAGCCTCATCGGATCGACTTTGCCTGACAACGCGGCGACACCGACGCGGTCACCGGGATAGACGGGTGGCGGAAGTGAAGTGTCAGAAATCACGCTGCTGGTTCAATGGATTGAAGGTTGAAAACGTCGGAGAGCTCCATAAGCCGGATCCTGTGCTCGGCTGCCGACCTCAGTTCGGAGATCGACAGCCGGTGACGGTCATTCCTCTAGATCCGACGTTGCCGCCGGACTCGAGCAACCTACCCGAAGACGGCCACGCTCGCCAGGCGAACGTGAGCGGAACGGGCGATCCGCGAATCCGTCTCCCTATTTGGTCTTGCTTCGCATGGGGTTTACCATGCCTCCACCGTCGCCGGTGGAGCGGTGCGCTCTTACCGCACCCTTTCACCCTTACCTATCTCCCAAGAGAGATAGGCGGTCTTCTCTCTGCTGCACTTTCCGTCGCGTCGCCGCGCCTCGCCGTTAGCGAGCATGCTGCCCGTTGAAGTCCGGACTTTCCTCCCTTCCGCACCACTCCTGCGGCCGGAACGGCGACCGTCCAGAACTCTCCGACGCTCTGATTGTACACCCGCCGTGGTCGATACGCCATCGTCGTCGTCCAGGTAACCCTCCCGGCTCCGATCTCAGGAGGTTCGCTTAATGGTTGCCTCCTTCGGGCTTGGCGCTCCGTGCGAAAAGGCTGCGGAAACCCCCCGATTTGGAGGTGAATGTCGGCAGAGTCCCGGCGCCTAGCCGATCGAGACCGGCTTGGGCGTCGGGATTGTCCGGCATCAGCTCAAGTGCCTCGCGGTACTGTTCCCGAGCCTCGCTGGGACGGTCCATCTCCTCCAGCAAGTTGCCATAGGCAGCCCGGGTGCCGGCATTGTCCGGGTCCAACTCCACTGCCCGACGATAGCTTTCCACCGCGTGCCGATGCCAGTTGGGGTTCTTTGATTGCGCAAGTCCCAGGCGGGCGAAGTATTCGGGGCGAGGATCCATCCGCGCCGCTTCCTTGAGCAAGTCGACCGCGAGCGAGAAATCCATCTGCGAGAGGCAGCTGGCAGCTCGTCGATAGTTCTGTTCCGCGATGGATCGCTTTTCCTCATCCCGCTGGCGCTCGTCAACATCGACCTGGACATGCACTCCGGCGACCGTGTTGTAGCTCGCCCGGCGGCGCGGGTCGGAGAGGGTCAGGTAGGCCTCAGTCGCTTTCTCGAACATCACGCTGATCGCCACTTCCTTGCCATCTAGCCCGAGCCTCGAGGCATGTGATGGATGGACGATGCGCGCCAGCTTGCTGTAAGCGGTGAAGATCTCCTCGCCGCTAGCCCTCGGATCGATGTCCAGCAGCTGGTAATGATTCATTGCGCCAAGCCCGCTCAGCAGCTTGCCGAGCCGGGCGCGGTGGGCCTCGGCGTCCAGCCCCAGCGGTTCGGACTCGAGGTTCTCCGCGATGCGCGCGGTGAATTGTTCGAGCAGCCTCGGCGACAACACGCCCTTTCCCCACTCCTGGTCTGAATCGGCACCGTCCCCAACCCGGATCACCAATCCGACCGACCAGAGCTTGGTCAATCCGCGCAAGACCGCGAGTCGATCGGCGCCAGCACCGCGAAGGAGACTCTTGATGCTGGCCGGACGCGCCAGGGTGACCAGGACATTGGCCATATCCGGTTCGAGCCCCGGGAGTTGCTCGAGGGCTGGCGTCGCGTCGCTGGAACGCATTTGCGACGCTTCGCCACCCAACTGCTGGAGCAGCTGCTCCTCATCTCGACCGTAGACCGCCAGCTCCTGGACGAACCGTACAGTCGGCAAAGGTCCGATGAGCTCAACCACAATCGGTTTGTCGCCGTGGAACCTGGCTTCGACTTCCGGATGCGGGCCGATCTCGCGGGCCAGGGCCTCCACCGCGCTGCCGAGCTCCGGATCTGCCGCCGGACGTTCACTGCCGGCGCGAGCCAGAAGAGGACTGATTTTTAGCGCGGTCGGGTCATCGCGATCGAGGAATAGCTCTCCCTGGCGAAAAAAAAGTCCGATCGTTTCCTTATCGAGCGAGACATCGACCAGGCCGCTACGGCGTCCCAGGTAGACTGACCTGACGACTATCGCCAGCGACCCGGAAATCTCAGAATTCTTCTCTCTAGCCATTCGTAATCCCAACCTCCAAACCCACTGCCAAGAGCCTGAAAGATTCCAGGCATTCGCTCAAGGCCGCTTGCCACGCGACCGCCTAGTTCTTCTGATGAAGGCGTTGCTGGCGCCCTTATTGAGTCAAGAGAGAATCATTATAGCTTAGCTAAGCTAAAGGATCCGAATGTGAAGCCCCGCCATCGCGTGAATCTTTGAGTTGGTCGAAGACTGACTGTCCGAGTTTGGGTCCGAGCGTCGCGCTCAAATCTTCGAGACTGGCCCTCTCGACGCCAGCCAGGCTGCCGAATCGCCGCAACAGGAGCTTGCGCCGCCTCGGGCCGACGCCTTGGAGCGAATCGAGCCGACTTCTGAGCGTCCGCGCTTTTCGACGCCGGCGATGGCGCGAAACCGCGAAGCGATGGGCTTCGTCGCGGACCTGCTGCAACAGCCTGAGCCCGGCGTCGTCTCGGGGCAGGCTCAGAGGCTCGGGCCGCGCGGGTAGATAGATCTCTTCCTCTCTCTTCGCCAAACCAACGATCGCGGTCTCCTCGACACCGAGCAAGCTGAGAGCCTCGAGTGCGGCGTTGAGCTGCCCCCGACCGCCGTCGATCAGGATCAGGTCAGGCATGGCACCCACCTCGTCCAATAATCGACGATAGCGGCGTTCCACCGCTTGCTTCATCGAGGCGAAGTCGTCGGGCCCGGACAAGCCCCGGATATTGAAACTCCGGTAGTCGGACTTGCGCATCCGCCCGGCCTCCCAGACCACTAGGGAGGCGACGGTGTCGGCCCCTTGAAAGTTCGAGATATCAAAGCCCTCGATGCGTTGCGGCGGATCGCCGAGTCCGAGATGAGTCGCGAGCGCCCGCGCTGCCAGGGCGCCCGGGCTCTCGGCTCGGAATCGGCGCTTGAAGGCGAGTTGAGCGTTGCGCATGGCGAGTGCGACCCGATCGGCCTTTGGACCGCGCGACGGCATGCGGACATAGACCCGCGCTTCCTTGCGTTCGGACAACCACTCGACCAAAGCCTCCTCGCCTTCGATCGGGACCGGCAGATGGACCTCCTTGGGAATGAACGTGGTGTGATCGTAGATCTGAGGCAAGACTTCGGACAACAACGTCGCCGGCTCGACCTCACTTTGACCTTCCCAGAACAGCTCTCGCCGGTCCAGCACCTGGCCGCCGCGCATGACCAGGATCATCACCGCGGCGTTGCCACCGACGGTGTGTACGCCAAAGATGTCGACGTCCTCGCCGCGAACCGAAGAGAGTTTGCGACGCTCGCCAATTTCGTCCACCTCAGCCAGCAGGTCGCGAATTCTGGCGGCCTCTTCGAACTCTTGGCGATTCGAAGCCGCGAGCATCTGGCGTTTGAGATCGCGCTTGAGCTGATCGTGACGCCCGGTCAGAAAGAGTTTGGTCTGTGCGATCGCGTCGCGGTAGGCTTCGAAGCTGGTCAGGCCGTCGACACAGGGCCCCAGGCACCGGTGCATGTCATGGTAAAGGCACGGGCGCGGCAGCTTGCCGTCGATGGGGATACGGCACACCCGCACCTGGAACAATTTCTGGACTAACTTGATCGCCTTGCGCGCCAAACCGCCGGGCAGGAACGGGCCGAAATACTCGGCCCCATCTTTCAGGATGCGCCGAGTAAAGGCGATGCGCGGGTAGTCGTCGCGCATGGTCAGCTTGAGATAAGGATAGGTCTTGTCGTCGCGAAGATTGATGTTGTAGCGCGGCTGGGTTCTCTTGATCCAGGCGTTCTCGAGCCCCAGGGCCTCGGCCTCGGTGTCGGCCACCAGATAGTCGAGCTCCCGCGCCTCGCTGAGCATCGCGACCAGGCGCGGCTCGTGGTGGTCGCGCAGGTAGGACAGGCCGCGCTTCCTGAGTGACTTGGCCTTACCGACGTATAGCGGCTTCTTCCCGCCGTCGCGGAAGATGTAGATACCGGGTCGCTCCGGTAGCTGCCGGATGGCTTTCTCGACGCGTTCGTTGACCATCGCCAGATCAGCCGTCGGTATAGATCTGTAGCTCTTTCAGTTCCTTGATCTGGTCGCGATACTCGGCCGCTTCCTCAAACTCGAGCTTCTTGGCCGCCGCTTTCATCTTCTTGTCCAGTTGCGCGATCCTGACGTTCAAAGGAACGTCCGACTCGGCGAGCTCGGAGACGCGCCGGCTGCCCGCCTGGTGGTAGTCGAGCTCGCTCATCCGCACCAAGGGACTGTGAATGTCTTTGAGAATGGTGCGGGGCTCAATGCCGTGCTCGGCGTTATAGGCTTCCTGGCGTTCGCGACGGCGGTGGGTCTCGCGGATTGAGCGGCGGATCGAATCAGTCTCTTGATCGGCATAAAAGATCACCCGGCCACCGAGGTTACGGGCGGCGCGGCCAGCAGTCTGAACCAGCGAGGTTTCGCTCCGCAAGAAGCCTTCCTTGTCAGCATCGAGGATCGCCACCAGCGAAACCTCGGGGATGTCGAGACCTTCGCGCAGCAGGTTGATCCCGACCAGCACGTCGAACTCGCCATGCCTCAGAGCCGTGATGATCTCCATCCGCTCGAGGGCCGCGATGTCGGAATGCATGTAGCGGACCTTGACATCGAGCTCGGTGAAGTACTGGGTCAACTCCTCAGCCATCCGTTTGGTCAACGTCGTCACCAGCACCCGTTCGCCGCGATCGGCCACCGTCCGGACCTCGTCCAGCAGATCATCGACTTGACCGCGAGCCGGCCGCACGATGATCTCGGGATCCAGCAAGCCCGTGGGTCGGATCAGTTGTTCGACAACCACGCCGCCGGCTTGCTCGAGCTCCCAGGGCCCCGGGGTGGCCGACACATAGAGTCGCTGGCCGATGCGTAGGTCAAACTCCTCAAACGTCAGGGGGCGATTGTCCAAGGCGCTCGGTAGCCGGAAACCAAAATCCACCAGGTTCTGCTTGCGCGCCCGGTCACCATTGAACATGCCGCGAACCTGCGGCAGGCTCTGATGGCTTTCGTCGACGACCAGCAACATATCGTCAGGGAAATAGTCGAGTAGTGTCGGCGGCGGTTCTCCCGGCCGCTGTCCGGTCAAATGCCGCGAGTAGTTTTCGATGCCGTGGCAAAAACCCATCTCACGCAGCATCTCGAGATCAAAGAGAGTACGCTGTTCGAGACGCTGTCGTTCGAGATACTTCTCTTGTTGTGCGAATTCCGCCAACCGCTCCCTCAACTCTTCTTCGATGCTCTTGGTCGCTCGCAGAATCCGCTCTTTGGGAGTCACATAGTGAGTCTTGGGGTAGACCGAGATACGCTCGATCTCTTCGGTGACCGCACCGCGCAAGACATCAAAGCGACTGATGCGCTCGATCTCGTCGCCGAAGTATTCGATTCGGATCCCCAACTCTTCGTAGGCGGGCAGGATCTCGAGCACGTCGCCGCGGGCGCGAAAGGCGCCGTGGAAGAGGTCGAGCTGGGTGCGCTCGTACTGCATCTCGACCAGGCTCTTAAATGCCTCGTCCATACCCGACTCGTCGACGACCTAGAAGAAGTGCAGCTTGCACTGAAAAG
>JAAUXY010049554.1_pt1 | contig 10714 bp, 9 predicted proteins | sample 7278121 | NCBI WGS metagenome assembly JAAUXY01 (sample SAMN14350117, study PRJNA611818) | marine sediment metagenome | isolation source: surface marine sediment (1.8m) | place: French Polynesia: Moorea | collected 2018-08
ATCGCTGGTGTGTGTCCTCAATAAATGCGACCGGATGGCAGAGGCGGAGCTCAAGGATCAAATTGTTCCGGATTTTCTGGAACATATCCGCAATGGCTGGCAGTTACCGGCTGATCGGGTGTTTTGCATATCGGCCCGGCGCAATCTTAGCGATCCGGATTGGGATGACGCCGCTGCTCCCCGGCATGAGTTTGATGAATTTGAAGAGCTGCATCAGCTGGTAATCAATACCATCAACCAGGCCGGTTATGTCATCGACCGCCGAATTGAAAACGTCCGGCGCCTGCGGGATTTTGTCTTTGAAGAAGCCGGCCGCCACGTTTTAGATCATCAATCCTTTCTGGCCGATGCGGCCGATCGGATTGCCGTGGCTGAAAAAAGAGCGCTTGAGGATGCGCTGTCCGGTATGCAGGAAAGCGGGAGCCAGCAATTGTTCGGGTTGAATGTGCTGGTATATCAGAAACTGGCTCAGCGCTGGCTGGGCCCCATGGGATGGATGATTGCCATCTGGGCACGGTTGTTAATTTTTGGCAGCGGCCTCATGGCTGTTTTACGATTCGGCCGCCCGGTGCGCCAGGTGCTCAACCGCCTGTCGTCTCTAAAACAGTCCAAAAATAGTCAGGCCACCCTTGAAGATCCGGAAAAGGATCTGCAGATGGCCGCCGCTTTCAGAAATTACCGTCTGGTGGTGCTTGAAAGCTGGCCGGAAATTGCCAAATCACTGGTCCGGGGCGGTTTTGACAGCTCGATTCGCAAAGTTGATGACGCCCTGTCCGGCACCGTCGGTTTCGAACAAAAGCTGGCCGCCATCTGGAGCGGAGCCCTGGACGGCCAGATCGAGCGTCTAACCGCCAAACTCAGTGGTCTGTTCGTTCAAGTCCTTTTTAATTTGCCGGCAGTGGGCATCCTGGGATACTGCGGCTGGTTGACGCTGCGATCTTTTTTCACCGGCGAGTATCTATCGGGCGATTTTTTTATGCACGCCTTCTGGGCTATCGGCCTGGTGCTATTTTTAAGCTTCTTCATTTTGCAGCTGTGTATCCGGGCCGTGGCATCCACTAACCGGATAACGGCCAAGGCCTTCGAGAAGCTCAAGCGTCAGCTGGATCATTTTGAGGAACTCAATCAAAATCCGGTTAAGGCTCAGTTAGATACGGTGCTGGAGCTGGCCGCGCTGGCGGAGTCTAATCATCAATAGGTTTCAGGTGTCAGTGTTTAGGTTTCAGGTTTCGGGATTAAGATATCAAAAGACAGAGAACCGCAGAACACCGAACAAGGAATAATGAATGTCGAAGGAAAAGATAACTTCATCATTCGAAATTCCTTGTTCGATATTCGATATTCAAAACAGTAAAAATTTCACGAAAGCTGAACCCAAAACCCCTGGACTTGAGTGATGGCTTACTGCACCTTATGCGAGCGGGATTCAACAGACATCTCCAGAACCCTAAGTCTCTGTCTGGCATGCATTCGCCGGCGGCCGAAGGAGGCGCTGGAAATTGCCGCAGGGGTCCACCGGCAAAGCCGGCTCGAATTTGGCCTACCGCCCCGTCCACCGGACGATCCGAAGGGTGTGCCATGTCGGGTTTGTATGAACCGCTGCCGAATCGCTGAAAATGAAATCGGGTACTGCGGCTTGCGTCGCAACCAAAACGGGCGCCTGTTGGGGGCTTCCTCTGCCAGCGGCAAACTTTCATGGTATCATGATCCCCTGCCGACCAATTGCGTGGCCGACCGGGTTTGCCCGGGCGGAACCGGCAGTGGCTTTCCCCAATATGCCTATTGCCGCGGCCCTGAAACAGGCTTCAAGAATCTGGCGGTTTTTTTTCAAGGCTGCTCGTTTAATTGTTTGTTTTGCCAGAACTGGCATTTTCGAAAAGATACATTAACAGCGCCTTCTCATACAGTTGAGGATCTGCTGGCGGATGTGGATGAAATGACATCCTGTATTTGTTATTTTGGAGGCGATCCCGCCCCACAGATTCCGTTTTCTATTAAAGCGTCAAAGCAGGCCCGGCAAAAAGCCACTGAGCGGATTTTGCGAATTTGCTGGGAGACGAATGGTTCCGAGAGTCCGGACCGGCTCGATCAAATGATGGAAATCGCCATGGACTCCGGCGGCTGTATAAAGTTTGATCTTAAAACCTGGGACCCGATCCTCCACAGGGTCCTCACCGGTGTTTCCAATCAACCCACGCTGGACAATTTTAAGCGCGCAGCTGAAAAAACGGCTCAGCGGCCGGTTCCGCCATTGCTGGTTGCCAGCACCTTGCTGGTGCCAGGTTATATCGATCCGGTAGAAGTTGCTGCGATTGCCGGATTCATTGTCGGGCTCAACCCAGATATTCCTTACAACCTGCTGGCCTTTCACCCCCAATTCTTAATGTCCGATATGCCCGTGACCTCAAAAGCGCTGGCTACAAAATGCCTTCAGGTTGCCCGGGATTGCGGGCTGACTAATGTACGGCTCGGGAATGTGCATCTGCTCAATTAAGGTTTCAGGTGTCGGGTTTCAGGTGTCAGGTTTCAGGTGTCAGATTCAGAATGTCAGAATTGGCCTTGGGGCTTTTGAGCCAAAATCGTCATCTATGATGTTTCTGGTTGCGCTTTGACACGATGTTCCCTGACACCTGAACACTGACACCTGAAACCATTTTTTTAATGTTACTTCAAAGCAGAAATATTTATTCAAATACGGAATAGCAGGATAATGACCGGAAACGACCACATCCTGATAACCGGGGTGCCGGGATCGGGTAAGACCACCCTTTTTCGTCGACTGGTTCATGAATTTCGGCACCTGAATCCGGTGGGTTTTTACACCGCCGAAATCCGCAAGGGCAGTTCTCGCCGGGGCTTTCGCCTTTGCAGCCTGGATGGCCGAACCGCAACACTTGCCCATGTGGATTTGCGCACCGGCTATCGGGTGGGAAAATATGGCGTTGACGTCGACGGGTTTGAGGCTTTCCTGGAAGAACTGCCGCTTTGGGCTGAGCCGACCTGTCCGGTGATGATTGATGAAATCGGTAAGATGGAATGTTTATCAGATCGGTTTACAGAAATCATAAAGGCCGTTTTCGATTCCGACAGACGCCTGATTGCAACCATCGCTCAGAAGGGTGGCGGCCTCATCGCCCAATTGAAGAAACGATCGAATGTACGGCTGTTTGTGCTGACCCGCGAAAATCAAGACGAGCAGTTTAGTAAAATCTGTTCTCATTTGCAGACATTGGTGTAATGGTATCGAACAAAGTAAGGTTTCAGCGTTTTTGCTCCTGGCTTCTCGCTTCTTGCTTCGACTCGGCTGCCTTCGACATGAGCTCAGGCCGAATGTAGCTCGTCGCAGGCTGGTAGGAGTCAGGGAATCAGTTGCCAGCAGCCAGTGACCAGCAGCCAGCCGCAGTTTAAAGGATTCTGATTTGGATTGGATTTGAACGGGATTTGTATCTGACATTGCGCCGGGCTACTTGAGGCTAAACACCTGCTCGAACCAGCGCAGCGAATCGTTATCGGTGATATTGAGCTTTTTGGCGACTGCTGGTGAAAATATGGCAAATGTCCCGGTGGCTCTGGCACAGCACACATCGTCTGCGTTTAGAATTTTACCTTCCATCAAGGCCTCGCGCCGACTAATTTTGTCCAGCACCTTACCTTGAACTTTCAGGGGATTTCCGACAACCACCGGTTTCATAAAATCGACAGAGATCGATTTTGTCATCGGGACTTGCTTTAGTAAATAGATGGTGGCCCAGCTCATGATTTCGTCCAAAATTGTGCTCAGGACACCACCATGCACCAGATTGTTCCAACCACAGAGGTGCTCGGGGACGGTGACATTTGACGTTACGGTTGTTTCGTCAGCCCAGAAGGACATCTGCAGACCGGAAGGGTTATTTGGGCTGCAACCGAAACAGTTGTGATCACGGTTGTTGGGCAGCTGTTTATAGACGGTCGTTTTTGAATCCATTCCGTTCGAGCTAGCGGTAAATTTTTTTAAATAATTTTTCGGCCAATTCTTCGTCCAGTTTTTGAAGAATTTTATATTGATCCAGAGCGGCAGACTTATCTCCCTGCTGTAAAAAGGCCTGCCCCATGGCAAAATGAGCGGGCGCAAAATCAGGATTAATCCGAATGGCTTTTTTATAGGCCAACATTTCGTCCTGGGCATTGCCGAGTTCGCCGTATACTACCCCCAGATTAAATATGGCCTCAGGAAATTCGGGATGAATGTCAATGGCCTTTTTATAGGCCAAAGCGGCCTGGGCATACTGGCCGAGTTTGGTATAGGTCACCCCGATGTTATAGTAGGCATTTTGCGCTTGCGGATTAATGCGAATAACGCTTTCAAAAGCTTCTCGGCCTTCATCATAGCGGCCCATCTTGTTGAAAATGATTCCGAGATGAAAGTAAGCGGCTTCAAACTTCGGATTTATCGCCACCACCTGCTGCAATGATTCAATCGCCTCATCGTAGCGACCGATTTTATTGTAATAATTTCCCAGATGATAATAGGATATCGCGTTGGCTGGGTTGGTTTGAATGGCCTGCTTATAGGCCGCGATGGCTTTAGTGTGTGAATTTTTGCCGGCATAACAATATCCGAGGCCATACCAGGCGGTCGTGCTGTTGGGGTCATTTTCGGTCGCCAGTTTAAAATATTGTAAAGCTTTCTGGTCCTGTCCGTCTATCGAAAGGCTATAACCTTTGCGGCACAATTCCGCCGCCAGGCGCGGCTTTTGATCGCTGCGACTGAAGGTCCATTCTGACAGCGATTGAGCGGTGGCTTTTATTTTCAGATCGCTTATCGATTTGCTCGATACGGCAAAATTTAGATTTTGACCCTGTAAAAATTGAAAGCTGGCCACACCCACAACCCTGCCTTTCATATTGACGACCGGGCTGCCGCTTGAGCCGGGAGATATGGGGGCCGACATCTGAAAAAAGGTCCCCAGACCCGGGATTTCTCGTACCGAGGAAACGATCCCGTCACTGACCGATTGCTCCAGCCCCATCGGGCTGCCGACGACAACCACCCGCTGGGCCACAGGAGGCACCTCATCGCTGACCTGCAACCAGCGTATCTTTTCCGGGGGAATATCGACACTTACCTTAATCAAATCGGTTTCCTGATTCTCGGCCACTATCGTTCTGATACGGTAGATACCGCCGTCAGCGGTTCTGATCTCAGCGCCGAATTTTCCGGTAAGCACATGATGGTTTGTTATTAAATGACCGTACTTGTTTACAAAAAAGCCCGTGCCGATATTCGCCACTTTGTTGTTCACATCATAGGCAACAACCGTGGCTACTGCCGGCTGGATGGACTTTACCAATTCGGTCAAATTGGCGGCCGCCATCGCGAAGCTGGAAGTCGCCCATACTAAACCAATTATTAAAAGTGTTCGTATTTTCAATTTCATCGGTCTTCCATTTCTCACATGAACCGCACGGCCTTAAAAAGCCTGCAAAATTCAGATTCTACAACCACTTGTTCCGCACCTACTAATTAAGTCGCTGCTTGGGTTTTGGCCTTTCGTTTTCCCGCTGTATATCGGCCGCCACCGGTAAAATGTTCGGTTTTCAGGCTGATAATGCTAAAAACGTCCTTAAATTCTGTTTAGAAAACAACCATAAGCATAAAACAGGCAGAATAAAGCCCATATTGCATTATTTCTCTAAATTTCGTCAACAGGCTTCCCTGTTTTTGCGCATTGGACCCGGATTCAATAATTTTGATTGCTGCTGATAGGACCCTGTATATACCACATATAGTATTTTTTCTTGACATTTATCAATATGTTGTGATAGAGTCATATCAGCATGAAAATGATTGTTGCTGGCCATTGGTAATAATCATTTGAGGGCAGGCAGGGCAAGATCCATTATGGGTCTTGCCGTCTATGGTCATAGTGGATGGCGACTGGGCATCGTATAAACCTTATAAGTTGAATTCAGGTATTTAATATTTCACTATGACCGTAATTAAATCACCCCCGGGTAGTGTGAGGGCTGCCCGGGGGTTTTTTAATCCATCACAATGGCGCTGCGTTGGTCAACGGTGCTTTAGTCCCCCCCTTTATCCGCAGCATTTCTCAATTCCCGCTGCGCTTCAACACAGTCACAATGGCCCCCGATCGCTTCTATAAAATACATGCAACGATTGCGAACCGTTGACTTATCCGCATATTTGCATTTTTTCTGGTCATTCCAGACCACACCGGCACTGCAGCGAGACATAACACCCGGCACGCAATAATTTGTCCTGACCAGCCGAAGATCGGGTTTATCCTCGCGCAACAAACAATTGTTTTTTTCATTGGGTAAGCATTTCGTCATTATGTCATTAACCCCGGCGGCCCGCGCTATGGTATTGGTGTTGTGCTGCGTGCGCCCGCCGCCTCCCCTTTTTTGTTAAATGATCAATTCAATCAAACAGTTACTATTAGAGAACACCGTGATCTTGAACCGCATCTGGCACTTTGTATCACTGATCCTCCACTCAAATGATTGATCTGAGTCAAGAGACGGATTAAATTCCCAAACCGTTGACAATCGGGCAGAGCAGCAGCTGACCCGGAGAACTTATGGTGCATTGTTTGCCCGCTTAATTTAGCTGATTTTAACGTTTTCGTTTTGTCAGAAAAACCATTGGAGGGTAATCGTTACCGGGTTAACCGCTCGTCAATACCTGGGCCGGCATCTGTGAAGAGACAATTGTGGGGGTGAAGTTACAAAAGTCAAAGCGATCGCCGGGTAAATGGTTGGGCGGGCTCGAGCGGCCGTTATCCGGGCTGCGGGATTCAATTTAAACGGCGGTTTTTTTATGAATGGTTTTGATAAAATCGGCGACCAGATAGGCCAGGGTTTTACCGACGCGTGTCGCTTCCTGACCGACTGAATTTGGCGCGCCTTCGGGCAAATGCAAATAAGCGGGGTGTAATTTGGATGCTATTTCGCAGATGAAAAAGCGGGCGTCTTCGACACTGAGCCCGCTGGGTGTGGCAAAACTGGAGGGCATGTCTGCAATACTGTCCATGTCCAACTCCATGCCAATAGGTTGGTTGGAACGACTAAAAAATTCAAGCGCCTGATTGATGGGTTCTCTGAGATCTTCGCGGGGTATAAAGCGACTGTAGGCGATCCGGTCGTTTTGGTCGATGGCCTCCAGTACGGTTTCCGAATTGTAGCTTTCGTGCAATCCAAATACAAAATAGTGAGACAGATAGCCTTCCGCAGCGGCATAAGAAAAACTGTTGCCGCTGTGTCTGCCTTCCATTGGCCGATAATCCGCATGCGGATCACAGTTTATACAGTTTATGCCGCCGCTTGCCCCCAGCGCCCGGGCCGTACCTTTAATGATCGGGTAGGCATTATTGTGACCGCCGCCAATGATCAGCGGGATGATGCCGGCGTCGACAATGGTTTCAATAACCGGATACACCCGGTCGTCTAATCGGCTGCACAGGGCGCGCATTTTTTGCAGGGTTTGCCGATCGTCCAGATCCGTGGAGGCCGCTGCCTGATTTAAATCCCGGGTGTCAATATGGCCCAGGCACAGAATATCATTGCCCGTCAAAAATCGATTACTCTGAATATTTAGAAAATAATCAAGAAAAAGCGGCCATGCACTATCCGTGCAGCATTTGCCTAAATTGGCCAGCACCCCGATGGACTCAGGAATGCCAAGCAGGGCAAAGCGGATCCCCTTTTGCGCGTAAGATCGCAAATCCAAAAGCGTTTCGTCCGGTTTCAAAAAGCATAAGTGCTGGCCTAATTTGCTTTCGCCCGAGCGCAAATCGATTTCGGATTGAATGGTCTGTCGCTGGTAAATGATAATATGATGTTTCATTTTTGGGCGGGTCCCGGGGAGGTTCAGAATTCGAAAAGATGGTGCAGTGATTTGATTTTTGACGATTTTGGTGCAGATCGTATTCCAACAAAAAGTCCTAATCGTAAAATACGGTACGTCTTTCCTTACCCTTCTTTCTCTTTTTGTTAAGGATTCTTCTACGATCGGCACCGCTTCTGCGATCGTACTGTTCCCTTCTTTCGGGCATATGCTCGATTCCGGCGAAGTGCCGTCTCTCCGAGCCGGAGCGGGTGCCGCCGTTATCGATGAAGGCAATCAGGTTATCCACGCCACCCATAACGCCATCTCTCCTCTTTCATCAGAACCATCATTGAAGAATACGTTAACATAAAAATCATAAATCCTGAATGGTTGCTTTGCAAGGCTAAAATAATTAGGGTTTATTTTTTTTCGACTGGATATACGCGGCACCTCGATTGAAGCCGCCCCGGCTGCGGTCGAATTGAATGATATAACGGCCGGCAGGGCGATCAAAAAACCACTGATTGAAAATAATTAGCGAATTGTCATGGTGGTGGCCCTGCTGTGTTAAAATAAAAATGGCTGTGACTGCGAGGCAATGCTGGCTGGACTTATTATAGGGCGTTAACGTGAGGGGGTCAATCGCTTGAAAGGATTGATGATGGTGAATGGCTCCCCGGCAGGTATCTAATAGATGAATTATATACGGTGGTGACAATTTGATACATCAGATCTTTCATCACCCCAAAAAATAGGGACGGCTCACAATGAGCCGCCCCCTCCCTAAGGAATTATATCAAACAGCGTGCCCGCCTGCACACTGTTGTTTTAATTATCGGTATTTTTTTATAAAACTTTACCTTGAATCTTCAATCATCAAATATTTTGCTGATTTAGATCGGATTTTAATTTCGCATGGCTTCGATTTTGACAAATTCCTTTTTTTCCTGGCAGTACCACTGATGCGGCCCGATACTGCGATACTCTCCCTCAGATAGGGCAATAATGCGCTGTGCAAAAGCAAGTGCCTGCTGCTTGTCAGAAAACAGATTTCTGAGGGTTCCGATGTGTTTACCATATTCTACAACGCAAATCATGATACCTTCATCCTTTCGCCCAAGGGGGCCTCAGCTTTCATCATGCGAATCCGATGCAGCCCCCGGGGTGAGCTAAGCCCCGGGGGCATTGAAAGGAGGAGCGTCCCGCAGTATTTGAAGATTTGGGACGGATGCCGCATGGCTTTTTAGCGGTTCTTTAAAAAGCACTCCGTAGCAAGCATGCGAACTGTCTGTTTAACATTCAACTTTCATGCCAATTGGATGCTGGAGCGATATTCTCTAAAACTTAGGGCTGATGCGCATCTTGATCGGATACCCCGAGGGGATCGATGGGAAATATTTGTGAGTTGTCAAATTTTTGACCACTTTAGCTGTCGATTGTTTCCTTGACCATGCCGCAGGACGAAGATATCAGAAAACAAACCGGAAAGAATATAAAGATGGATCTTACCTTAAATTGGCTGGTTGAAGTTTGGAAGGCATTTAGTATTTGGACCTCCACTCAACCGACATTTGTTCAGGTAGCCTTCGGTATGGGCCTGTTTTACTTGGTATTACTACTATTGCGGCTGTCCTATCGCGTTAGCGTTTATATCCTAAAAGGATTGTTCGCCGGCCGCGGCCGACCCCGGCCTAAAAAGGATTTCAAACCGCCTAACCGCTCGAAAAAACATGTCACCATTGATGATGATACCCCCCCTTTTGTTTTCAGATAAGCCTGCTGACAAACGCCGATCCCACGGTCCCATTATCGACTCAAATTAAACGACCCGGACGTCCCTGTCGCGCATAGCGCGCTTCTTTGCACAGAAGCGAACGCATGTATCATAAAGCTCCCAAGATCGCTCGCAGTCGGTAATTTCTGCCGGAAAACAATGCCATTTGCCGGTCTGCGCGCTTTTGGGCGGGCTGCTGTATGCCGAATTGACATTTTAGGGCAAAATAATTGACGATAATTGTCATTTTTTTACGTCATAGGGCCCCCATTAATTTAATAAGTATTTAATATAATAAAGAAATATTTGATAACTTATTTTGGCACAGATTTTGTAAACATAGGTAGCAAATTGAATTCAGTTTAAAACTTCCCAGATGTACGTGCATCTTCTTATTCGGGCTCTCACAACTATACATGATGGAGTATGTTCCGGTTGGAATAACGGCATTTAGGGAAGTTTTAATTTTTTTAAAGAACGCTAACTATTTTTTACGATTTTGGGGGGGTAAATGATTTCAGCATTAAACGGCACCATATCCGCTCTAAGAGCTTTTGTCACAAAGCTGGGGGTTACGGCTGACAACATTGCCAACGTAAATACCGATGGATTCAAACGCAACCGTGCTATCCTGCATGAGGATCACAATGGGGGTGTTCGGGTTGAGATTAATAAGGATGATAGCCCGGGTCTTCGTTATGATGTCATCGAAAACGGTAAAAAGGTTGAAAAGGAAACCTCCAATGTTGACCTGACGGAAGAGATTCCGGATTTAATGGTCACCAGGCGCGCCTACCAGGCCAACTTAAAAACCATGGAGACTCAGGAAGAAATGCTGGGCTCCCTCCTGGATACGATCGGATAAAAAAGCCGCTTTTTTTTTGTTACCGCCGCTACCTGTCTTTTCAGCGCCTCTGTTTTTTGCACGAGGCCCATTTTTTATGTTTTATCTGGGTTAGTTTTCAGATGTTATTTTTCCTTCTGCCGCATCATGATCCACTAATTTACGTAACTCCTGAATGTGATGGGTTTCTTCCGCGATAATTTTTTCCAGAAAATCGAGGGTTTCATTATCGGTGATAAACGGTCGCAGCATCGTGTAAAATAGG
>JAAUXY010061708.1_pt1 | contig 10708 bp, 8 predicted proteins | sample 7278121 | NCBI WGS metagenome assembly JAAUXY01 (sample SAMN14350117, study PRJNA611818) | marine sediment metagenome | isolation source: surface marine sediment (1.8m) | place: French Polynesia: Moorea | collected 2018-08
ACCGCGGTTCTGTTCGGCAGCTCCTTCCTGTTCATCAAGATCGCGGTGACGGAGATCCCGCCGGTGACGATTGCCGCGGGCCGGGTCGTGATTGCCGCCCCGCTGGTCTGGCTCTTCCTGCGCCTGATGGGCGGACGGCTCCCGCCCCTGGGAGCGGGCTGGCGGCCGCTCATCCTGCTTGGGTTTCTGACCGGAGTGATCCCGTTCACGGCGATCGCCTGGGGCCAGCTCCATATCGAGAGCGGGCTGGCCGGGATCCTGTTCGGCACGATCCCGGTGTTCAGCGTCCTCTTGACGCCGTTCATCGCCAAGGACGAAAGGTTGACGCCGACGCGCCTGCTCGGCGCCTTCGTCGGGGTCGCGGGTGTCTCCTTGGTGGTCGGTCCCACGGCGCTGGGCGGCCTTGACAGCCAGCTCCTTGGCGCCAGCGTGACGCTTCTCGCGGCCCTGAGCTACGCGGTGGGCGCGACCTACACCCGGCGGCGCATGGATCTCTCGCCCGTGATGTTGGCGGCCGGACAGCTCACCGTGGCCGCCCTGATCCTGGCACCGCTCAGCCTGTCGCTGGATGCGCCTTGGACCCTTGTGCCCTCCACCGGGGCACTGGCCGCGCTGGCTGCGGTGGCCGTGTTCAGCACCGCCGTGCCCATGCTGTTGCTGTTCTGGCTGATCCGGCGCGCCGGCGCCAGCAACGCATCGCTCGCCGCCTTTTTCATGCCGGTGGTTGCCGTCACGCTCGGCGCCGTCCTCTTGGGCGAAGCCTTGCCCTGGCAGGCCTTCGCCGGCCTCGCCCTGATCCTGTTCGGCGCCGCCGCCGTCAGCGGCCGGTTCTCCCGGCCGCTGCCACAAACATCCTAGATGCCAGAAGTCGGCCGCCTCGGTCACCACCGGTCGGTTCTTATAAGTGCATATACACCTTGTATCCACCATGGAGGAAGTCATGACCACGATTGCTGCGAATGAGTCGATCGTCAAAGGTCCGTCCGGCGCCGGGATCGTCGTCGGCGCGATTCTCGCCGTCTGGTTTGCAGCCGCAGTCGCCGCCGGCGCGAACGGGGTTTTCCTGGCCGGCCCGGATACGCCGCCCTTTGCGCTTATGAGTGCGGCAGCCGGGCCGCCGATCCTGTTTCTCCTGGCCTATGGCTTCTCCGAACGGGTGCGCGGCTTTGCTCTGTCCCTGAACCTGGGCTTGCTGACCGCCTTTCAGGCCTGGCGCGTGCTTGGGGCCGGCATGCTGTTCCTCTATGCCTACGGCCATCTGCCGGGACTGTTTGCCTGGCCCGCCGGTCTCGGCGACGTCGCCGTGGGCCTGGCCGCCCCCTTTGCCGTGCTCGCGCTGATGCGGCGGAGCCCGGGCTGGCAGCGCCGGGTGTTCTGGCTGAACATCGCGGGCCTCGCGGATTTCGCCGCCGCCGTCGGTACCGGGCTCTTGACCAGCGGCACGGCCATCGGGATCTTCGCCGGCGCCGTCAACAGCGACGCCATGGCGATCCTGCCCATGAGCCTGCTGCCGAGCTTCGGCGTGCCGCTCTTCATCATCATGCATGCGATCTCTCTGCTGCAGCTGCGCGCACAGCGGCGCGAGGGCGTCGCTTGACGCACCCGCCCGTCTCCCGGCAGGCTGGCCCTCTGTCAGCCTGCCGGAGGCGGAGCCATGCACCCGCCGCATGACTGGATCGAGGAGACCCTGAAGCGCCATGTCCGCGCGCTCGCCGTCGAGATCGGCGAGCGCAGCGTCTTCCGGGGCCGCAACCTCGCCCGCGCCGAAGCCTACATTCGCACCGCCTTCGAACAGATCGGCCTGTCCGTCGACACTCAGGCTTACGACTATGACGGCTTGGCCGTGGCCAATCTGATTGCCACCTTGCCCGACGCCGGGACGGCAGCGTCCTATTACCTGGTGGGCGCCCATTACGACACGGTCGTGGGCTCGCCCGGCGCGGATGACAACGCCAGCGCGATTGCCGTCATGCTGGCCCTGGCCGAAGCGGCGCACCGAAAGCCGCCCGAAGTCCCGCTGCGCTTCGCCGCCTTCACGCTCGAGGAACCGCCGGCCTTCGAGACGCGGCATCAGGGCAGCCGGGTGTTCGCGCGCGCCCGCGCCCGCGCCGGAGACCAGGTGCTCGGCGCCGTCGTCCTCGAAATGGTCGGCTATACCAGCGCCCGCCAGCACTATCCCCTGTCGGTCGCCTGGATGGGCTATCCGCGCGTGGGCAACTTCATCGGCATCGTCGGCAACCGGCGCTCGCGCGCCTTCGGCCGCTCCCTGATCGCCGGCATGCGCCGCAATCCGGACCTGCCGGTGGAGTCGATCTTCTTGCCCTTCAACGGCCGTATCCTGCCGGTGAGCCGCTGGAGCGACCATGCCTCCTTCTGGGACCGAGGCTGGCCCGCGGTGATGGTCACGGACACCGCCTTTCTGCGCAATCCAAATTACCACATGCCCTCGGACACAATGGCGACGCTCGACTTCGCCTTCATGGGCCGGCTGGTGCACAGCCTGGAACTGGCGCTGGCCGAGTTGCCGACGGTGGCCCCCTGACCATTCGTCATCGGCCGCCCGACGCCCGCTTGACCCGCGCCTGGGCGCCCGGCAGGCTGCCGCCATGACGCAACGAACGCCATCGCCCATGGACCTGGCGCTGGCCGAGGCCGAGGCGGCCGCGGCCCGCGGCGAGGTGCCGGTCGGCGCGGTCCTGGTGGATGGCGCCAGCGGAGCCATCCTGGCCCGCGCCGGCAACCGGACGGAGGCGCTCGACGACCCCACCGCACACGCCGAAATGCTGGCGATCCGCGCCGCCGCGCGGCAGGCGGGGGCGCCGCGGCTCGCCGGCTGCGATCTCTATGTCACGCTCGAGCCTTGTCCCATGTGCGCCCAGGCAATCAGCTTCGCCCGTATCCGCCGGCTCTACTACGGCGCCGAGGATCCCAAGGGCGGCGGCGTGCATCACGGCCCGCGCATCTTCGACCAGCCCAGCTGCCATCACCGCCCGGAGGTCTATGACGGCATCGGCGCGGGCCCGGCGGCGCAGCTTCTGCAGGATTTCTTCCGGGAGCGGCGGTAGATCACGAAGCATATGATGCACTGATAAGTTGAATTATCAGTGTGCGATTAACGCTCCCTTCATCGGCCGCTCCTTAGCATACGGTGATGTGCGCACGGGCCGAACCGGGGCCCGGGTGGTCGGGGCGCGGCGACGGAGTCCTCCAGGTCGCCATCAGGGATACGCGCACGGTCACCCCAAAACCGAAGTCGTTCTCAGGGTGGGCATTGGGTGGTCGAGGCCCGGTGGGATGCTCACGGGGCCGGATGTCATGTATGGGAGCGGCCGAGTCCGTTGATCAGACTGCTCGAAACCCTCATCGAAAGGACCACGGGCGGGCATCGTCCGGGGCGGCGAAGACGAATGACCGGCTGGGCGTGGCCCCGGGCCGGTGCCTCGCGAAACCGCCGCAGTCCGAACGGTGATCGGCATCGGACCGACGCCGCGGTCCAGGAATTGGAGCGGGTCAAGCATCTCCATAGCTATGCGATCCTCGACACGCCGCCCGAGGAGGCGTTCGACAGAATTGCCCGGCTCGCTAGCCGGGTTCTGACGACACCGGTCTGTCTGGTCTCTTTCGTCGACAGCGACCGGCAATGGTTCAAGTCTCGCATCGGTCTCGAGGTCAACGAGCTCCCGCGGGACATCGCTTTCTGCGACCACCTCATTCGCGGCTCGGACATGCTGGTGGTCGAAGATGCCGCGGCCGATCCCCGTTTCAGGGAAAACCCGCTGGTGACCGACGATCCCGGAATCCGCTCTTATGCGGGCGCGGCCTTGACGACCGAGGACGGCTATCGGATCGGCACGCTCTGCGTCTTCGACCAGGTGCCCCGGGCGTTCTCGGAGGACGACCGCGGCCTTCTCGAGGATCTGGCCGATCTGGTCGTTGACGAGCTCGAACTTCGGCGCCTGGCCTCGGTCGCGCGCTCGGCCGAGCAAAATCTGTTCGAGGCCATCGACGCGCTCTCCGACGGCTTCGTCCTGTACGATCGGCATGATCGGCTGGTCATATGCAACCGGAGATACCGCGAGATCTATTCCGAGACCGCGGACTTGATCCGGTCCGGTGTCCGTTTCGAGGACATGATCAGAAAAGGCGCGGCCCGAGGCCAGTACCCGGACGCGATCGGGCGCGAAGAGGACTGGGTCCGAGAGCGTGTCCGGCAGCATCAAAATCCCCAGGGACCCATCGAACAGAAGCTCCCGGACGGCACTTGGCTGCGGATCGACGAGCGGCGGACGAGAGAAGGCGGTCTGGTCGGGTTCCGGACCGACATCACGGAGCTCAAACGACGCGAGGAGGAGCTCAAGCAGCTCGCCACGACCGACGAGCTGACCGGGCTTCCCAATCGCAACGACTTCCATGATCGGCTTGCCGGCGCGCTGGCCAATGCCAAGCGGACGGGCCGTCTGGTCGGCCTGATGTTCATGGATCTCGACCGCTTCAAAAACGTCAACGACACCTTGGGCCACGGTGTCGGCGACGAACTGCTCAAGATGGTCGCGAAGCGCTTGCGCGCGTGTTGCCGGGAGACTGATATCGTGGCGCGGCTGGGGGGAGACGAGTTCGCCGTGATCGTGACCAACATCGAAGAGGTCAGCGGCGTCACGGTGCTCGCCGACCGCATCATCGCCGCGCTCGAGGCGCCCTTCAGCATCAAGGGCCAGGAGATCGAGAGCGGCACCAGCATCGGCATTGCCATCTACCCCGACGACTTCAGCAACATCAAGGAGCTGATGAGCAACGCCGACCTGGCTCTCTATCGCGCTAAGGATCACGGACGCGGCTGCTGGCAGCTCTACGACAAGGCCATGCAAGCCCAGGCCCAATATCGCAGCAACGTCGAGCGCGACCTGCGCAAGGCGATCGAGACCGGCGATCTGGTGCTGCATTTCCAGCCCCAGGTGGACGTAAATCTGGGACGAATCACCGGCGCCGAAGCGTTGGTGCGCTGGACCCATCCCGAGTGGGGGCCGGTCTCGCCGGAGAAGTTCGTGCCGATCGCCGAGAGCACGCGCCTGATCATTCCCATCGGCGAATATGTCCTGCGCGAGGCATGCCGTCAGAACCGGGCCTGGCAGGAAGCCGGGCTCCCGCCCATCGTCAGCGCCGTGAACGTCTCCCCCATCGAGTTCCGGCAGTCGGATTTCGTCGATCGCGTGTGCAAGGTGCTGAAGGAAGAGTCCCTGGACCCGGCGCTTTTGGAGCTGGAGATCACCGAAAAGATGGCGATGGATGACCGCATCGATCCGATGTCCATCTTCCGCGAGCTGAAGGCGCTCGGCGTCAAGCTCTCGATCGACGATTTCGGCACTGGCTATTCTTCCCTCAGTCGCCTGAAGGATTTCCCCGTGGACCGGCTGAAGATCGACCGCTCCTTCGTCGACCAGATCTCGACCGACTGGGATGGTGCCGTGATCAGCTCTTCCGTGATTCGCCTGGGCCACACGCTGAACCTCGGGGTCATCGCCGAGGGGGTCGAGACCGAAGAGCAGCTGAAGTGCCTGATCGATTTCGGCTGCACCGAGATGCAGGGCTATTATTTCAGCAAGCCCCTGCCGGCTGATGAGTTCGTCGACTTCGTGCGCTCGTTCGAGGTCATGCCCGCCGGCAGAGCCAGCGCCTGACGGCTGGCATCGGGATTGGACGAACGCGCCACCGTCGAGGGTCCGAGCTTGCACCGCCGTCCAGAGCCGCTAAGCTGTCTCGTGGCAGTCCTTCCGGGGAGGGCGCGCACAATGGCGCAGATGTTGTCCAACTGGGTCCGTTTGCTGGTGGTCTTGGGTGTGCTGGCGTCGGCCAGCTGCGCGCCGCCGAGACCGCCCAAGGTGGAGCCGCTCCCGCTTGCCGCGGACCGCGTGATCGTGCTCAAGGGCGAGCGGCGCCTGGTTCTCTTGAACCAGGGCCAGGAAGTGCGGTCCTACCAGATTGCGCTCGGCCGCAACCCGGTGGGCAGGAAAGAACACAAGGGCGACGGCCGCACGCCGGAGGGCACCTATGTGCTCGACTGGCGCAACCCGCGAAGCGAATTCTATCGCTCGATACATATCTCCTATCCGAACGGGGAAGACGTCATGCGTGCACGCCAGCGGGGCGTTTCGCCCGGCGGCGACATCATGATCCACGGCTTGCCAAACCACTTGGCGGGCATTGACGGCGATCACGCCAAGTGGGATTGGACCGAAGGGTGTATCGCTGTCAAGAACGAGGAGATGGACGAGATCTGGCAGGCGGTGGCCGACGGCACAATCATCGAGATTCGTCCCTGAGTGTCACATAAAGACATTTCCCCGCTTCCCGATCCGAGCTAGATTTTGTATCGGTCGCGCTCGCGCCGCGCGTAGTCTGACGTCGAGTGGACGGGCGCGCGTGGGAACGGCTGTACAGGTAGATGCCGATCAAGCCAAGGTTAGGAGGCGCGGATGCAGAGAGTTTGGAAAGTCGTTGCCGTAGCAGTCATCTCTTCGCCGCTGCTTATTGCGGCGGGATGCGCGTCACAGGATGAAGTTAACGCGCTGCGCCGAGACGTCGATGCTTTGAAAGCCGACGTCGCGAACGCAAGCGCACAGGCGCAGAAAGCTGCGGCCGCGGCGCAGTCCGCAGCCGACAAGGCCGACCGGATCTACCGTCGGTCATTGCGCAAGTAGCCGTCGACTGGAACCTTCGGCGCGTCGATTCGGATGTCGGATGATTCGACCGGAATTTCGGGAGAGTCGACCCGGATTTCCGACGCGTCCAAGGGAATTTCGAACGGGTCGGCTGGAGTTTGGGAAGAATCGACCGGGCTTGCGGACGCGTCGACGGGGATTTCCTGCGTGTCGAGCGCTTCGGGCTCCGTGAGCGGTAGCGTCACCCGCACGGGAATGCCCTTGCGCTCGCGGGCGACCCGGTAGATCAGATCCCAGTCGAGGCGTGAGCTGTTTATGCCGGCGGCCTGCGCCACGCGCCAGTCGAGGTCGAGGTCATCGGCCGTTTGCGCAAAGCGCCCGGTGGCTTCGATCTCGTCGATCTGCTCGGGCGTCGGGTGCACCTCGAGATATAGCTCTCCGTGCACCCACGCCAGCTTGACCCGTTGGTCGATCACCTTGACCGGCGTCCGGATCGGCACCTGGTGGAACAAGGCCGAAATGTCCTCGGGATAAAGCCGGATGCAGCCGTGGCTGACCCGACGGCCGACCCCGTCGGGCCGGTTGGTGCCGTGGATCACATAGCCTCGCCAGCCGAGGTCCAGCGCGAATGCACCGAGCGGATTATCCGGCCCGGGCGGGATCGAGGCGGGAAGCTCGGGGCGTTCCGCACGGATCGACCGAGGCGGGGTCCAGGTCGGGTTCTTGCGCTTGCGCACGATGCGGGTATTGCCGACGGGGGTCTTCCAGCCGCCTTTCGCGGTGCCGATCGGATGCGTAATCACCTGGCCCGACTTGTGCAGGAAGTACATCCGCTGTTCGGCAAGATTGATCAGGATGCCCCGGCGCGGCGGGTCTGGCAGCAGATGGAGCGTCGGCACGGTGAGCTCGAGACCGACGCGCGGGACCCAGGCATCGACCCCTGGGTTGGCGGCGCGGAGCTGGACGAAACCCAGATCGTAGGAGCGTGCGATCGTCAGCAGCGTCTCGCCCTCGCGCACGACGTGGCGCTCGAGGGTCCCGATCAGCCGGCCGGTCGGCTGGGCGGCGGCCTGCCCAGCCGCATGTACGCACAGCACCGTTGCGATCGCCAAGAGCCAGCCACTCTGTCTGTTTGCCACGAGGGTCACCGCACGCACTCCGCCATCGTGCCGGTCAAAGGCAACTGTCGGCCGGATTCTCTCCGTCCTCAAGCCTGCCGCTACCCATTGATATAGTGCCCGAGCATTTTCCGACCATATGGAGCCATTCTGCCGGAGGCATTTTTTGCCATGACTGGGATGACGCCGCGGAGCGTATCCGTTATACGGGCAAGGCGTTTGACGACATTATGGCGAAAAGGGCCCGGTCCTTAAGGGGTCCGGTGCCGCCGCAGTTCCCAGCGGACGGAAGGGTTGCGTTTGGGCGGGCAGCCGCGGCGTTGCCGCCCTGACCCGATGCGCTGCATCGCAAGTGCTCTAGAGTGCCCGCCAGGCGATGTCGCGCCGGCAGAATCCTTCCGGCCAATCGATCCGGTCCACCGCGTCATAGGCGCGCCGCTGCGCCTCGGCCACGGTCCTGCCGCGTGCCGTCACCCCCAGCACGCGGCCGCCTACGGCCACGATCCTGCCGTCCTGGGCTTTGGTGCCGGCATGGAAGACGGTCACGCCCTCGACGGCCGCGGCGGCGTCGAGGCCGCGAATCTCGCTGCCTTTCTCATAGCGTCCCGGGTAGCCCTGAGCCGCCAGGACCACGCAGACCGCCGCTTCGTCGTACCAGCGCAGGTCGAAATCGCGCAATTCGCCGTCGCGGGCGGCGACCAGCGCCGGCAGCAGGTCCGACATCAGCCGGACCATGAGCGGCTGACACTCCGGATCGCCGAAGCGGGTGTTGAACTCCAGCACCCTCGGGCCGTCCTCGGCGATCATCAGCCCGGCATAGAGCACGCCCTTGAACGGCCTCCCCTCCGCCGCCATGGCCCTGACCGTGGGCCCGATGATCTCGTCGACGATGCGGGACTCCATGGCGGGCGTCACCACGGGCGCCGGCGAGTAGGCGCCCATGCCGCCGGTGTTGGGGCCGGTATCGCCCTCGCCGACCGCCTTGTGGTCCTGGGCCGCGGCCAGCGGCACGAAATGCGTGCCGTCCACCAGTGCCAGGAAGCTCGCCTCTTCGCCGACCAGGCAGTCCTCGACGACGACCTCGTCGCCCGCCGCGCCAAAGCGCCCTTCGGACATCATGGCGTCGACCGCCGCTTCGGCTTCGGCCACCGTCTGGGCCACCACCACGCCTTTGCCGGCGGCCAGGCCGTCGGCCTTGACCACGATCGGCGCGCCCTCGGCGCGGATGAAGTCCTTGGCCGCTGCGGGCGTATCGAAACGGCCATAGGCGGCGGTCGGGATCCCATGCTTGGCGCAGAGGTCCTTCATGAAGCCCTTCGAGCCCTCCAGCGCGGCGGCCCGTGCCGACGGACCGAAGGCCGCGATGCCAGCCTCTTCCAGACGATCCACCAGCCCCGCCACCAGGGGCCCTTCGGGCCCGACCACGACGAAGTCGATCGCCTGCGCCTTGGCGAAGGCGACGATGCCGTCCAGGTCCTCGGCGCCGATCGCGACGCACTCGGCGTCCTGGGCGATGCCCGCATTGCCCGGCGCGCAATAGAGCTTGTCACACAGGGGCGAGGCGGCAATGGTCCAGCACAAGGCGTGCTCCCGTCCGCCGCCGCCCACGACCAGGATCTTCATCTGTGGCCTCCGCTCTGTTCCTGCGCCGTCCCCGTCCTGTATCATAGTCACCGGCCCATGACCGACAATCCTTCCTCAGATCTGGCGCACAATCTGCCCGAATACTCCGTCAGCGAGCTGTCGGCTGCGCTCAAGCGCACGGTCGAGGACGCCTACGGCCATGTCCGGGTGCGCGGCGAGATCTCGGGCTTCAAGCGCGCCGCTTCGGGCCATCTCTATATGGCGCTGAAGGATGCGGACGCGGTGCTCGACGCGGTCTGCTGGCGGGGCACGGCCAACCGCCTGGCGGTCGACCCGGAAGACGGTCTCGAAGTCATTGCCACTGGCCGCGTGACCACCTATGCCGCCCGCTCGAAATACCAGATCGTGATCGAATCGCTCGAGCTCGCGGGCGAGGGCGCGCTCTTGAAGCTCTTGGAAGAGCGCCGCAAGAAGCTCGCCGCCGAGGGGCTGTTCGACGAAGCCCGCAAGAAGCCGCGCCCTTTCCTGCCCGAAGTGATCGGTGTCGTCACCTCGCCCACGGGCGCGGTGATACGCGACATCCTGCACCGGCTGGCGGACCGCTTTCCCCGCCATGTGCTGCTCTGGCCGGTGCTCGTGCAGGGGGAGGGGGCGGCCGAGCAAGTGGCCGCCGCGATCCGCGGCTTCAACGCCTTGCGACCCGGCGCGCCCGTGCCGCGGCCGGATCTCCTGATCGTGGCCCGCGGCGGCGGCAGCCTGGAGGATCTTTGGGCGTTCAATGAGGAGATCGTGGTGCGCGCCGCGGCCGAGTCCGAGATTCCGCTGATCTCGGCGGTCGGGCACGAGACCGACGTGACGCTGATCGACTTCGCCGCCGATCTGCGCGCGCCCACGCCGACGGCCGCCGCCGAGCTCGCCGTGCCGGTGCGCGCAGAGCTTATGGCGCAGCTCCTGGACGACGGCCGCCGCCTGGTGCGCGCGGCCGACCGTATGCTGGGCGAGTACCGGATACGCGTCGAAGGCTTGGCCCGCGGCCTGCCGGATCCCCAGCGGATCCTGGAGACGGCGGTGCAGCGGCTCGACGATTGGGCCGAACGGCAGGCCAATGCCATGGCGGGCCTGCTGCGGCACCGGGAGCAGGAGCTGGCGCGGGCCGGCGCGGGTCTGCGACCCGGCGCGCTCCGGCGTGAGATCACCCGGGGGCACGATCAGGTTGCGGATCTGGCCCGGCGTCTGCCGGCCGGCCTGGACCGGATCGTCGAGCGCAAGAACCTAGCGCTTGTCGCCGCGGCCGCCCTGCTGGAGAGCTACTCCTACGAGCGGGTGCTCGAGCGGGGCTTCGTCCTGGTG
>JAAUXY010101199.1_pt1 | contig 10707 bp, 10 predicted proteins | sample 7278121 | NCBI WGS metagenome assembly JAAUXY01 (sample SAMN14350117, study PRJNA611818) | marine sediment metagenome | isolation source: surface marine sediment (1.8m) | place: French Polynesia: Moorea | collected 2018-08
ATCTTGACCGTCGCGTCGGGCGGCATGGGTGCTCCCTCCTCACCGTCGGACCGTCAGCCTCGCTGAACCGGCCCTCATTGTTGTCTCGCCGCGCGAACGTTAAGCCGTCCCAAATCCGGCGGCCTGGCCCTTGAAGGTCTCGCGGTACTCGGGCACGAGCCGGCGCAGCGTGGCCAGCACCTGCTCGCGGTCGCGGCCGGCGGCCCTCTCGCCGAGCTCGTCGAGGCCGCGCCGCAGCAGCTCCAGGTTGGAGGTGCGCGGCGTGGCCAGCAGCAGGCCGGGATGCGGCGTCTGCAGCATCGGCTCGTTGTCGTGGAACAGCTCTTCGTTCAGTTTCTCGCCCGGCCGCAAGCCGGTGTAGGCGATCTCGACATCTTTGTCGGGCCGCAGGCCCGCCAGGCGCACGACCTGCCGCGCCAGGTCGTCGATCTTGATCGGCTCGCCCATGTCGAGCACGTAGATCTTGCCGGCGTCGTCGACCGCCTTCTCGATGGAGTGCGCCGCGCCTTCCAGGACCAGCTCGACGGCCTCGCGGATGGTCATGAAGTAGCGCTTGACCTCGGGGTGGGTGACGGTGAGCGGGCCGCCCGCCGCCAACTGGCGCTGGAACAGCGGCACCACCGAGCCGGTCGAGCCGAGTACGTTGCCGAAGCGCAGGGTGACGAAGCGTGTCGCCGTGCCGCCGGCGCTGCGGAAGCGCTTGTGTTCGGCGAGGTCGAGCGCCTGGCAATAGCTCTCCGCCAGGCGCTTGGTGGCGCCCATCACGTTCATCGGGTTGATCGCCTTGTCGGTCGAGACCAGCACCATCGCGGTCACGCCGGCCCTGAGGCAGGCGTCGGCCACGTTGCGCGTGCCCAGAACGTTGGTCAGCACGCCCTCGACCGGATTGGCCTCGACCATGGGCACGTGTTTCAGGGCCGCGGCGTGGAACACCAGGTGCGGGTCGAGCTCGCGCACGGCCCGCTCGATGCGCGGCCGGTCGCGCACGTCGGCCAGCAGCGTGCGGCGCGGCACCTGTGCGTGCTGTTCGCGCAGCTCGAGGTCGATGGCGTAGAGGTTGTACTCCGAGTTGTCGAGCAGCGCGATCTCGGTCGGCCGGAAGGCCGCGATCTGCCGGGCCAGCTCGGCGCCGATCGAGCCGCCGGCCCCGGTCACCAAGATCCGCCGGCCCTCGATCAGTTGGCGCATGATGCCGCGGTCGAGCTTGGCCTGGGTCCGGCCCAGCAGGTCCTCGATCGCGATCGGCCGGACCTGGATGCCTTCGCCGGCGGCCGTCTCGCCGCTCTGCAGCTCGGCGATGCGCGGCAGCCGGGCGATGGTCATGCCGCGGCTGTCGGCCAGGTCGAGCAGCCGCTCCATGTCCTCGCGTTGCAGCCGCCGGGTCAGTATGAGGCGCTGCGGCGGGCGGTCGCGCTGGCTGAGCCGGTCGAGAACGTCGGGCAGATCCTCGAGCTTGCCCAGCACCGGGATGCCGCGCAGCTCGCGCCCGGTGCGGCCGCCCTTCGGATCGATCAGCGCCTGGACCTCATAAGGGGCCGCGGGGTCGCGGCCCATTTCGCGGACGAAGACCTCGGCCGCGTCATCGACACCGATCAGCACCACCGGCACCCGGCCCGGCGCGGCGCGCTCGAGCAGGTGGCGCACGCTATGGTCCTTGTAGACCCGGTAAGCCATGCGCGGGGCGCTGAGCAGGAAGATCAGCACGAACCAGTTGATCAGCAGCCAGCTGCGCGGGATCAGATCGAGCCGGGTCAGCAGGAAGTCCACCGCGAGGAACAGCAGCATCGCCAGCGTCGCCGCCTTGAAGATGGTCAAGACGTCGTTCAGCGAAGCGTAGCGCCAGATCCCGCGATACAGGCCCATGAACAGGAAGACCACGGCACAGATCGCGGTGAAGGCGAGCAAGGCCAGGACGACCCGCTCGTTGACCCAGTACCAGACGTTTTCACCGAGACGCAGCGCCAGCGCCAGGCAAAACGAGAGCGCCGCCATGAACATGTCATGAACGAACGCCATCGTTGAGCGCTGCACGCGGTATCTAGCCAAGGGCCAAGCTCCTCCGGAGCCGGAAGCGCGGCGTCATCCTACTGTGATTCGTCCCCCGGTCGAGGCCATCCCCGGCGCTGCGCGACGGCGGGGCGGGCGTTATGACGACAGAATCTGACCGGGATGCTCGAGAAAGGTCAAGAATGCGGTCACGACGACGGCGCCGCCGGCCAGGGCCAGCCACGCATAGCCTTGGGCGGCGGCCAGGGCAAGCCCGATCAGCGCCGCGTTGCAGAGCGCCACGTAGAGCGCCACCCGGGCGTGGCTCCGCCCGCCGCGCACGGCGCGCTGATAGAAATGCTCCCGATGCGCCTGCCAGACCCGTTCGCCGCGCAGCCCGCGGCGCAGCAGGGTGATGGTGGCGTCGGCCAGATAGTAGGCCGGCAGGATCAAGGCCGCGGCCCACTCGCCCTCGGCCGCGAGCTGCAACAACAGCCAGGCCAGCAGGTAGCCCAGCGGCACGCTGCCGACGTCGCCCAGGAAGATCCGCGACGGCTCCCAGTTCCAGATCAGGAAGCCGAGCGCGGCCGCGGCGAGCAACCAGGGCGCCGCGACCCAGGCCGCGGCGAGGCCCGCGGTCCAGGCCACCAGACCGCCGCCCAGGCCGAGCGCCGCGGCCTCGACCCCGCTGATGCCGTCGATGCCGTCCATGAAGTTGAAAAGATTGATGAACCAGAGCCAGATCAGGAGCGCGGCCAGCCAGTCGAGCCCGCTCGGCAGCAGGCCTTGAAAGATCGCGCCGACGTCGCCGAAGCCGATGAGACCGAGCACCACCGCGCCGGCTTGCGCCAGGAGCCGCAGCCCGGCCGGCAGGTCCTTGAGGTCGTCCCGCCACGACACGGCAGCGATGAGGAGCGCGCCGGCGAGCACCGCCCAGAGCCCGGCCGGTGCGCCGAGCCAGGCGGCCGCGCCGATCCAGGCGATCAGGATCAGCGGCACCAGGGCCAGGCCGCCGCCGCGCGGCTTGGCCTCGCTGTGGCTGCTGCGCTCGTTGGGCCGGTCGACGACCCGCCAACGTATCAGAGCCCGGCGCACCAGCCCGGTCGCCGCCCAGGCGGCCGCGCCGACCGCCGCGGACGCCAGGATCAAGGGCCAGACGCTGATCGCTCCGGCCGGCATGGGGCTAGGGCGCGGTGAACGGGATCGGGGCGATGCTGGGCATGACAGGGGCCTGCTAGCGGCGGGGCGGCGCCTTGGTTTCGCGTTGCAGGGCCCATCGGACCACGGCCCCGCCCGGCTCGCAACGGCCGGCGAGGACGATCTGCTCGCTGCGCCGGATCACGCCCTCCTGGCCCAGATAGACGCTCTGCTCGAGCCGCACCTCGGCGCCCTTGGCGCGCAGGCGCCAGCCGCCGCCCTTGGGCAGGCGCAACAGGACGGTGTTGCCGCTCTGCGCCAAGCGCGCCTGCACCTCGGGATGCAGGTGAAAGCGCAGGGCGAAGCTGGCCGAGCCGGGCCCTTCGAGCCGGTCTTCGCCACGCAGGTCGTCGCCGGCGGCGTTCAGGTAGAGGCGGCGCAGGTGGATCAGGTCGAACAGGCTCTGGTAGCCGTCATGGCTGAGATCCAGCCAGATGTCGCCCTCGGACTCGTCGCGCCGGCAGGTCACCGTCTCGACGCGCCGGCCGAGATCGCCCTCGAGGGTCACCTCGGATGAGTTGGTGTCGCCGACCGCCAGCGTCGAATGCGCCGCCGTCGCCCGCTGCACCCGGTGCCACTCGCCGCCGCCCGGATGGGCGCCGCAGTTGACGATCAGGCGCTCGCGGCCGACGCTCATCTCGAAGGCGGAGGTGCCCGCGTGGCTGTGGCGGTCCGCGCCGGGCGGCGGCGGCGCGCCGGCGTCGACCACAAGCAAGGTGCGGCCGGCGTGGATCCGCTGGAAGCCGCTGAGCGGCGCGCTCATCAGCGGACGGCCCGGCCCGTCGGCGCGCTGCAGCACCATGTCGACCAGCCAGCTCTCGGACTCGTTGCTGTCGTTGAACAGCGCGAGCCCGCCGTCGCCGTGGCGGAACATGCGCAGCACCGGTGTCATCTGGACGATCGCCGACTGCAGGCCCGCGGGCACCGCGATCTCGCCCGCGCGCAGGGCCGCGCGCAGGTCGATCAGGTCGCGCAGGACGGCCATGTGGCGCGCCGGGCTGCGCTCGGCGTGACCGCCGTCGGGCAGGATCTGGCGCGGCAACTCTTCTGCCAGGAGCGCGAGCCCGCGTTTGACGCAGGATTCCGCGCCGGGCAGGCAGACACCGGCGTAGATCAGCCCCTTGATGGCGCCGATGCACTCGGCGCCGGCGAGACCGGCCGGCAGGACCCGCGCCAGATGGCGAGCCTGACGCGTGGCGTGCTGCAGCAGGCGATGGCGAAAGTCGACCTGGGCGCTGGCCGCGAAGAACTCGTAATGCCCGAGCCAATTGGCGAGCCGCCGGCCGAGCACCGGAGGATGCCAGGTCGCCGCGTCCCACTGCTCGTAGTGGTCCATCCAAGAGGCGACCAGATCGCGGGCGCTGCGGCGCGCGGCGTCGCCGCCGGCGGTGCGCAGATCGCGCAACCAGTCGAAGCCGTTCATCGCCGCGCACCAGGCTGGGTCGACGCCGATCGGATCCCACAGCGGCGCCGGGTTGCGCAGACGCTTGCCGCCGAGCAGGAAGACGCCCTGGGTGATGGCGCGCCCGGCCTCGGCGTCGCCGGGCCAGGGATCGGACAGGCCGACATAGAGCGCCGTCGGGGTGCGGGTCGCCAGCGTGTAGCGATAGATCGGCAGCGAGTAGAACGGTCTCTTGAGCGCGTAACCGAGGCGCCCCATCGCCTGGCGGCGCGGCAGGCGCAAGAACGCACGCAGCGCGCTCAAGTGCGTTTGCGGTCTGAGCGGGAAGGACGAGCGGCGTGAGGCTTGAACGGCGCGCGCGACCACAGCCAGGGCCCCGTCAGCGATTGCCGCGCAGACGGCGGATGTTGTCGGCGTAGGCCGAAGGTCCGCCGCGAAAGCTGGCCGAGCCGGCGGCCAGAACGTTGGCCCCCGCCTCGACGGCGCGCGGCGCGGTCTGCTCGTTGATGCCGCCGTCGACCGAGAGATCGATCGCGCGCCCGCTGTCGTCGATCATGCGCCGCAGCTTCTCGATCTTGCCGAGCGAGCTCGGGATGAAGGCCTGCCCGCCGAATCCCGGATTGACGCACATCACGAGGATCAGATCGACGTCGTCCATCACGGTTTGCAGCGCGTCGGCCGGCGTTGAGGGGTTCAGCGCGACCCCGGCCTTCTTGCCGTGCGACTTGATGAGCTGCAGCGAGCGATGCAGGTGCGGGCCGGCTTCGGGGTGAACCGTGATCATGTCCGCGCCCGCCGCGGCGAACTCCGGGACGATCGGGTCGGCCGGCGCGATCATCAAATGGACGTCGAACGGCAGCTCGCTGTAAGACCGGATCGCCCTGACCACGTCGGGCCCGATGGTCAGATTGGGCACGAAGTGGTTGTCCATGATGTCGACATGGATCCAATCGGCCCCGGCCCGGTCCATGGCCTGGACCTCTTCGCCCAAACGGGCGAAGTCGGCGGACAGGATCGAAGGGGCGACTCGGACCGGTTGCTCCATGGTCTCTAGTAACAACAAGCGGACTCGCCCGCAAGACGGCGCCGGCCCGCTCTACCGGCGGGCCGAAGCGACGCGATCGAACGCCTGGCTAATCTGTCAGCTTGCGCAGGCGGCAGGCGTAGAAGCCGTCGAGTCCGCCGTCGGCGGCCAGGTGGCAGGGCAGGGTGCGCAGGTCGCCCTCCTCGGTGATCAGCTCGTTCAGGCCGTTCACCTCGATCGGGTCGATCGGCACCCGCTCGACGCCCGCCGGACCGCCCGCCCGTCTCGGATCGAGCAGGGCCTTGATGCGCTCCGGGCCTTCCTCGGGTTGCAGCGAGCAAGTGGCATAGACGATCAGCCCGCCCGGCTGGACGATCTCGATGGCGGCTTGCAGCAGCTGATCCTGCAGCCGGGTCAGTGCGACGACCTCCTCGCGGCTCTTCAGGTGGGCGATGTCGGGGTGCCGGCGCAGCGTGCCGGTGCCGCTGCAGGGCGCATCGAGCAGCACGGCGTTGGCCGCGGCCGAGGGCCGCCAGGTGGCGGCGTCGGCCACGACCATCGCGGCCTTCAGTCCGAGGCGTTGCAGGTTCTGGCTGACCTGCAGCATGCGGGATTCCGACTTGTCGACCGCGACGACCTCGGCGCCGGCGGCAGCGAGCTGTGCCGTCTTGCCGCCCGGCGCGGCGCAGAGGTCGATGACCAGGGTGCCGGAGACCGGGCCCAGCAGCTTGGCGGGCAGCGCGGCGGCGGCGTCCTGGACCCACCAGGCGCCCTCGAGATAGCCCGGCAGCTTGGCCACTTCCCCGGCCCCGGGCGGCAGCCGCAAGGTGCCCGTCGGCAACAGCCGGGCATCGAGGCGTCCCGCCCAGAGCTCGGGGTCCGCCCGCGGCGTAAGGTCGAGCGGCGGTTCTTTGAGGTGCACCCGGGCGATGGCGCGGGCGACCGGTTCGCCGTAGGCCGAGACCCAGGAATGCCAGAGCCAATCCGGCGTCGACAGGCGCTCGGCATCCTGCTCCGCCATCAGGGCTTCGCGCTCGTGGGCCAGGCGACGCAACACCGCGTTGATCAGGCCGCGATAGGGCGTGGCCTTGGCGTCGCTGGCCAGCGCGACGGTCGTGTTGACCGCGGCGTGGGGCGGCGTGCGCAGGATGGCGAGCTGCGATGCGCCGAGCCGGAGCAGGGCGCGGACCTCCGCCATGCCGCGTTTCAGCGGACGGTCGAGGCAGTGGTCGATCAAGGCGTCGAGCTGGCCCAGACGGCGCAGCGTCGTACCGGTCAGCATGCGCGCGAAGGCGCGATCGCGCGGCGCGAGGCGGCCGAGGCGGCGGTGCGCCCCGAGCGCCTCATCCAAGGGCCGGCGATCCTCCAGCACGGCCTGCAACAGCTCCAACGCGACCCGGCGCGACTCGGGTGGCGTTGGCTCTTTGGTGAGCGCCGGCATGGCGTGGGATCTAGCACGCCGCCGCGGCAGGCGGCCGTGGAAAGCGTGAGTCATGGCGAGCGCGTCCAGCATTTCTGGTCATGGCAAATTCCTTTTTGTGTCGATTTTGAACGGAACGGACATCTCGAAACCGTTCCGCCTTTTTGAATGTCACCCATCCGGCTCCCCCGAGACGGGTGGGTCCGAAGCTATCGCCAAAGATCCTATCGCGATGGAATGCGCGGGTAAGTCCGCGAAGCTCGTATAGGCCGGTGCGAAAATCCGGATGGGTGAGGCGGGGAATGCCGCATCAGCCCCAGGGCCGCACGCCCTGGCCCATACCGGCCGCCAATTGGCGCAGACGCGCGATGCGGTTTTCGGTGTTGGGATGGGTCGAGAACAGACTGTCCACTTTTTGCGTGTGCAGCGGATTGATGATGAACATGTGCGCGGTGGCCGGGTTGCGCTCGGCCGGCGTGTTGTCGATGCGGCTGGAGGCCCGCTGGATCTTCTCGAGCGCCGAGGCGAGCCAGAGCGGCTGCCCGCAGATCTCGGCGCCGAGGCGGTCGGCCTGGTACTCGCGCGCGCGGCTGATCGCCATCTGCACGAGCATCGCCGCCATGGGCGCCAGGATCGCCACGAGCAGGACGCCGACAAAGCCCATCGGGTTGTTGCGGTTGCCGCCCATGCCGCCGAAGAAGAGGCCGAAGTTGGCCAGCATCGAGATCGCGCCGGCGATCGTCGCCGTGATGGTCATGGTCAAGGTGTCGCGGTTCTTCACGTGCGCGAGCTCGTGCGCCATGACCCCGGCGATCTCCTCTGACGAGAGCTGCTTGAGCAGCCCCGTCGTGGCGGCCACGGCCGCGTTTTCCGGATTGCGGCCGGTGGCGAAGGCGTTGGGCTGCGGGTTGTCGATGATATAGACCCGCGGCATGGGAAGCTCGGCGTTCTGCGCCAGCTGCTCGACGATGCCGTAATAGGCCGGCGCGCTGCGCTTGTCGATCTCGCGCGCGCCGTACATGCGCAGGACCACCTTGTCGGAGTTCCAATAGGCGAAGACGTTCATGCCGACCGCAAGCGCGAGCGCGATCATCATGCCGGCCTCGCCGCCGATCATGTAACCCACGCCGAGGAACAGGGCGGTCATCCCGGCGAGCAGGATGGCCGTGCGCATGTAGTTCATCGGGTTCCTCTGGCTCTCGATTGCCGGCTTTTCACGCTTTCCAGGTAGGCCGCGGGGCCAGTCCCTTCAAGACTTGGCGGCCGGCTCGATGCGTGCCATATCAAATGCATGGAAGCCCGCTTCAAAGCCCATACGGCACGGCAGCGCAAGACGCCGGCGGCCACGCCCAAGACCGTAGACCAGGCGCGCGCCGACACGGCCGGCAAGGCTGCGAAGGATGCGACGGCAACCGGAAAGAAGCCGAAGGAGATCGGCGGGCCCAGCGGCCCCGAGCCGACGCGCTACGGCGACTGGGAACGCAAGGGCATCTGCGTCGACTTCTAGCGCCTGATCGGGTCGCACCGAGACGGTGTGACCCGTGCATCTTGCTTTTCGATGGTCTCGGCGCATCCGCGGGTTGCATATTTAAGATCTAATTCCTATAGTCTCCCGATGACGCCAATGCGCCGAAGCCCAGCGATGGGCGCCGCCCTGCTCTGCCTGTTTTGCCATATGCTGCTCGCGCCGGGCCTTGCCGGGGCCGCCCCGCCGCGGATGCTGGCCGGGCCGGTGCCGGCCACCGTGACTGCGATCGCCGACGGCGACACCATCGACGTCGTGGCGCGCATCTGGCTGGGCCAGACGGTCGCGACTCGGGTCCGCTTCGCCGGGATCGATGCTCCGGAACTGCGCGGCGGTTGTCAGCGCGAGCGCGATCTCGCCGAGGCCGCCCGGTCCTTCGTCGCGAGTCGGCTCGCCGCGCCGCGTGTCGAGCTGCGGGATATCCGTTTCGGCAAGTATGCCGGGCGCGTGGTCGCGCGGGTCGTGACCGCCGATGGCGAGGATCTCTCGGCGGCGCTTCTCGCCGCAGGTCTGGCCCGGCCCTACGACGGCGGCACGCGCCGCTCTTGGTGCGACCTGGCCGGCTAATCCTCGAGCCCGAGCGGCGGGCGCAGCAGCGGCCGGTTCAGGTCGCTGAGCGCGACGAGCTGAACGCCCTCGGCGTCGAAGTTGGCGGGGTCGAGCCAGCGCTCCATGTTGGCGCGGATTGCCGGCCAGTCGCCATCGAGCATGGCGAACCATGCTGAATCGCGATTGCGCCCCTTGACGATCAGGTGCTGGCGGAAGACGCCCTCGTAGGAAAAGCCGAAGCGCAGCGCCGCGCGTTTGGAGGTCTGGTTGAGGTTGTTGCACTTCCACTCGAAACGGCGGTAGCCGAGCTCGTCGAACACATGACAAGCCATTAGGTAGATCGCTTCGGTCGTCAGACGCGAGCGCTGCACGGCCGGCGCGAACCAGATGTGTCCGGTCTCGATCACGCCCATCTCCGGCACGATGCGCAGGAAGCTCGCCATGCCCGAGGCGCGGCCGGTGGCCTTGTCGACCAGCGCGTAGAACAGCGGGTCATGTGACTTGGCGCAGCCCTCGAGCCAATCGGTGAAGGCCGCGAGATCGACGAACGGCCCGTAGGGCATGTAGGTCCAGAGGCGGCCTTCAGGATCCCTGTCGTGCGACGCGTGGAACAGATCGCCGCCGTGCTGCCGGGCGTCGACCGGCTCGAGCCGCACGTGACGGCCGTCCAGGGCACGCCGCTCGGGAAGCTTGCCCGGCGGTGACGTAACCGGCGGCCCGACGGGACGGTCGTCGGCACGGGCCGGCGCCTGCAGCGGCGCCGGCTTCATGCCGCCGCTTGACGGGCCTCGCCGCCCTTCGGTCCGTAAAACACGACCCAAGTGCCGAAGTCGGCGCTGAAGTCTTCGAAGCGATGTTCCTCGCCCGCCGCCACGAACAGCATGTCGCCCGGTCCGAAGGCGACGCGTTCGCCCTCGCGCACGAAACTCCCGGTGCCGCTGGCGATGAAATAGACCTCGTCCTGATCGTGCGGTGTCTGGTCGTCGCGGCCCTTCGGCGCGTAGTAGCGGACCTCCATGCTGCCGTGGTGGAACAGCAGCGAGGAGGCGCGGTCTTTGCTCAACGGCTCGGCCGCGGCTTCCGCGATCGTACGGTGCCAATCGTTGCTCATGGCAGTCTCCTCTCTAGTCGGCGTGGACGTCCGAAAGATAGCCTGGCACGGCGACGCCCGCCTTGAGCCGCGGGTCGGGCACCGGGGCGCCGAGCGCGTAGTGTATCGGCACCACGCCGGCCCAGACATCGAGCGCGTAGTCCTCTTCGTCGTCGGCGGGCGGACCTGTGCGCACCTTGGCGGCGACCTCTTCGAGATTCATGGTGAGAACTGTCGTGGCCTTGAGCTCCTGTCCGGTCGGCGGCCGCAACTCGGCCCAGCGGCCGGGCGTGAGGCGCTCGGAAAAGGCTTCCAGCGCCGCCAGCTTCTGCGCCTCGTCCTCGACCGGCATGGCCGAGCCGAAGGCCATGACCGAGCGGTAGTTGATCGAGGAGTGGAAGCCGGAGCGCGCCAGCACCAGGCCGTCCAAGAGCGCGACCGTGAAGCAGACCGGCACCCCGGTCTTGACCCGGCGCAGCATGCGGCTGGCCGAGGAGCCGTGCCAATAGACCCG
>JAAUXY010158650.1_pt1 | contig 10706 bp, 7 predicted proteins | sample 7278121 | NCBI WGS metagenome assembly JAAUXY01 (sample SAMN14350117, study PRJNA611818) | marine sediment metagenome | isolation source: surface marine sediment (1.8m) | place: French Polynesia: Moorea | collected 2018-08
AGACCGTCGATGCCACCGTCCAGACCAATGAAGATACCGAAATCGGTGATCGACTTGATGTTGCCGGTGATGCGGTCGCCCTTGGCGTTGTTGATGCTGAACTCTTCCCACGGATTGGGACGGCACTGCTTGATGCCGAGCGAGATGCGTCGGCGGTCTTCGTCGATGTCGAGCACCATGACTTCCACTTCGTCGCCCACGGCCACAACCTTGGACGGGTGGATGTTCTTGTTGGTCCAGTCCATCTCGGAGACGTGCACGAGGCCTTCCACACCTTCCTCGATCTCGGCAAAGCAGCCGTAGTCGGTGAGGTTGGTGACGGTGGCCAGCACCCGGGAACCTTCCGGGTAGCGACGCACGATGTTGATCCACGGATCGTCGCCGAGCTGCTTCATACCGAGGCTGACGCGATTCTTTTCCCGGTCGAACTTCAATATCCGGATGTCCACCTCGTCGCCGACGTTGACCATCTCGGACGGGTGACGAATGCGCTTCCACGCCATGTCGGTGATGTGCAAGAGGCCATCCACACCGCCAAGGTCGACGAACGCACCGTAGTCGGTGAGGTTTTTGACGATACCTTTGACGTCCTGACCTTCCTGCAGCGAGGCGAGCAGCGCTTCGCGCTCGTGGCTGTTCTCTTCTTCCAGAACCGCGCGGCGCGATACCACGACGTTGTTGCGCTTCTGGTCGAGCTTGATGACTTTGAACTCCAACGGCTTGCCTTCCAGGTGCGCGGTTTCACGCAGCGGTCGAATGTCGACCAGCGAGCCCGGCAGGAATGCACGGATGTCGTTGATGTCCACGGTAAAGCCGCCTTTGACCTTGCCGTTGATGATTCCGGTAACCACTTCGTTGCCTTCGTGGGCAGATTCGAGCTGCTGCCAGGATTCCGCGCGGCGCGCCTTTTCCCGTGACAGGCGGGTTTCACCCCAGCCATCGTCCACCACTTCCATCGCCACCTTGACCTGGTCGCCAATGGAGAGGCTGAACTCGCCCTGCTCATTCAGGAACTGGTTTTTGGGGATGACCCCTTCTGATTTGAGACCTGCGTGAACGACTACCCAGTCGTCGTCAATCTCTACCACCGTGCCGGTTACGATGGACCCGGGGGCCATCTCGATGGTTTGTAAACTCTCTTCGAATAGTTCGGCAAATGATTCGCTCATAAATGATGTTGATGCGCTTGTGGTCGCAGATCATTCGAGCACGAATTGCGCTACCTGATCTTGCGGGGTTGCCGAATCCACTTCGGCAGCATGAAAGCGCTCTCCGTTTGTCAGTTAGTTAAACACATGCGTCACATGACGCTCCAAATTGGCGGACACACAGCCGGCCGATGACAACCGCGGTGACGCTCCCAAAGTCTAGCTGACCAGACCTCGTTCGCGCGCCGCGTCCATGACCATGTCGAAGACCGTTTCGATGGACATCGAAGTGCTGTCGATCACCAGCGCATCTTGCGCAGGCTTCAGCGGGGCGATTGCGCGTCCTCTATCCCGTGCATCCCGTTCCTGGATCTGCGCGAGAAGGCCGGGCAAGCTAACACTTAACCCTTTGTTTTTCAACTGTTTATAGCGACGCTCCGCACGTTCTTCGGCGCTGGCGTCGAGAAAGATCTTGAGGCTGGCGTCGGTGAAGACGACCGTGCCCATGTCGCGGCCGTCCGCGACGAGGCCGGGGGGTTTCCTGAAGCTGCGCTGCAGATCGAAGACCGCGCTTCTGACCGCGGGCAGCGCGGCCACCTCCGAGGCGTGCACGCCGGTATCTTCCGTGCGGATCTCGTCGGTCAGATCGAGCCCATCCACGCTCACCCGGCCGCTTTCGAAAGAGATGGTGAGCTCCCCCGCCATGGCCGCCACGGCAGGCTCGTCGGCAAGGTCCAGGCCGCGGCGAACGGCCATGGCGCCGACAATGCGGTAGAGCGCGCCGGAGTCGAGCAGGTGCCAGCCGAGGGCCGCGGCGACGCGCACCGCAAGCGTGCCTTTACCGGAGCCGCTCGGTCCGTCGACGGCAATGACGGGAACCGTTTCCGGCTCACTCATGTCGGGTATTTGCCGCGTTTTTCCGCGGCGTTCTCGAGCGCTTCGATGCCCATCTCGGCATCATCGCTTGCCAGCGCCTCGATCAGCACCGCAAGGTTGGCATCAAACGCATCGCTGGCCGCCAGCACCGCGTCGCGATTCATTCTGAGGATGCGCCACCAGAGCTCAGGGTTTGCACCGGCAATGCGGGTGAAATCGCGAAAGCCGCCGCCGGTGAATTCGAACTGCGAGCGGTCGACCTGCTGCATGAAGGCAAAGGCCAGGAGATGCGGGAGGTGGCTCGTCACGGCGAGCATTTCGTCATGATCGGCAGGCTCCAGCATCTCCACCGTCGTGCCCGCTGCTGCCCAGGCGGCGGACACGAGATCAATGGCGTCTTCGCTCGTGGCATCAGTCGGCGTCAGCACCGTCACCGCGCCTTGAAAGAGTGCTGCGTCGGCAAACGCCGGACCGCTGTGCTCCGAGCCTGCAATCGGATGCGCCGGCACAAAGCGTTCGGGTAATCCACCCAGGCGTTTTTCCAGTGCTGCAACGATGGGGCCTTTGACGCTGCCCACGTCGAAACACACGCCCGCATGATCTTGCAGCTTCAGGACCTCGCCGGCGACGAGATCGCTCGGCGCACAAATGGCAATGAGATCCGCATCCGCGGGTACCGCGTCGACAACCTCGTCCACGAGCCCGCGCTCGAGCGCAACGGCCGCCGCCTCCGCATCCGGCTCGACGCCGACCATACGCGCGGCAAATCCGGCTTCGCGCCAGGCTGCCGCCAGCGACCCGCCAATGAGACCCACCCCGACAATCGCCGCGAGATCAACGCTCATTGTCAGGCGAGCGCCGCCGGCAGGGTTTCTAGAAAGCGGGCATTCTCTTCGGGTAAGCCGATGCTCACGCGGATGTGGTTGGGCAGACCGTACTCGGCGACGGGGCGCACAATCACGCCCCGCTTGAGGAGCGCCTCGAAGACCTCGGGCCCGGGCTTGCCGCAGTCGAAGGCGACGAAGTTGCCGAGTGACGGGATGTGCTCGAGGCCAAGGGCCGTGAGCCCGTCGACAATCTGTTTCATGCCGGCCTGATTCATCGCCCGGGATTCGGAGACGAACTCCTGGTCGGCAAGCGCGGCCGACGCCGCGGCGAGCGCGACGCTGTTGACGTTGAATGGCTGGCGCGCGCGGTTCAGCAGGTCGGCAAACTCGGGTGATGAGATGCCGTAGCCGACGCGCAGCGCCGCCAGACCGTGAATCTTGGAAAAGGTGCGCGTGACAATCAGGTTCGGGTGCCGGTCGAGCAGCGTCAGCGCGTTCGGATAGTCCGGATTGTCGCCGTACTCGAGATACGCCTCGTCGAGGACCACCCAGACCTGCTCCGGGACCGCGTCGAGAAACGCGGCAAGCGCGTCTTTTGTTACCCAGGTGCCCGTGGGATTGTTCGGATTGGCGAGAAACACCACCCGCGTCTTGTCGTTGATGGCGCCGAGCATGGCGTCGAGATCGGCGCCGTAGTCTTTTGCCGGCACTTCCACCAGCGTGCCCCCGGCGCTGATGGTGGCGAGCCGGTACACGACAAAGCTGTGCTCCGCGACGACCACTTCGGTGCCCGGCAGCACCGCCACGCGCGCCACCAGATCGAGCACGTCGTTGCTGCCGTTACCCAGCGTAATCTGCGCGGCGTCCACGCCAAGGTGTTTGACCAGCGCCTGCTTGAGCGCATAGCCGTTGCCGTCGGGATAGCGCGAGAGGCTGTCGAGCTCGCCGTTGATGGCGGCAAGCACCGCGGGCCCCGGACCGCGCGGATTTTCGTTGCTGGCGAGCTTCACGATGTCGGAGATGCCAAGCTCCCGGGCAAGCTCGTCGATCGGTTTACCGGGCTGATACGGGTTCAGGCCCGCTATGCCCTGATGCACGTTGTCCATGCTCATACCAACGTCCTAAACTACAGCCATGGGATAAGAGCCGAGTGAGCGCACTTCAAACGCCACCTCCTGGATGGCATCAATCACCTGCTTGGCATTGTCGTCGCTCTGATGCCCGTCGAAGTCGATGAAAAAGACGTACGACCAGTCACCGGAGCGCGCCGGACGGGTCTCAATGCGCGTGAGGCTGATGCCGAACCGGTCGAACGGCTCGAGCACGCGCAGTAGCGCGCCCGGCGCGTTGCGAACCGAAACCAGGAGCGACGTTTTGTCGCGACCGCTGGGACCCACGTACTGCTGACCCAGGACCAGAAAGCGGGTTTTGTTGTCGGGCTGATCTTCAATGCGGGTGGAAAGAATACGAAGCGCGTACTTTTCGGCGGCCATCTCACCGGCAATGGCAGCAGCTTCCGGGCGCTCGGCCGCCTGCCGCGCGGCTTCCGCGTTGCTGGCCACCGCCACGCGCGGGATACCCGGATAGTTGTGGTCGAGCCAGCTGCGGCACTGCGCCAGGCTCTGGGAGTGAGAGATGATCTCTTTGATGTCTCCTTCGGCATCCTCCTTGCGCATGAGCGCATGATGGATCGGCAGCTCAACCTCCGCGCAGATTTTCACCTTGGAGGTCAGGAAACAGTCGAGCGTGTGGTTGACCATGCCTTCGGTGGAGTTTTCCACCGGCACAACCCCGTAGTGAGCGGCCTGAGATTCCACCTCGCGAAATACCTCGTCGATGGAAGACATCGGCACCGTGTCGGCAAAGTGGCCAAACTGTTTGATGGTTGCCGCCTCGGTGTACGTGCCGGCAGGCCCGAAGTAGGCCACCTTGAGCGATTGCTCGAGGTTCAGGCAGCAGGACAGGATCTCGCGGAAGAGGCCCGCGACATCCTGGTCGGTCAGCGGTCCGGTGTTGTGCTCGAGGATGCGGCTCAATATCTGCGCCACCCGCTCAGGCCGGTAGAACACCGGCTCCTCATCATCGGCGCTGCGCAGTTTCTCTTTGACTTCCCCCACGTCGATGGCGCACTGGGCCCGCTCGTTGAAGAGCGCCAGCAGCTGCCGGTCGATGGCGTCAATCCGCTCGCGCAGCGGTTTTAAGGCTTCGTCATCCGTGCTCATTCTCGAACTCGTGCATGTATTCCACCAACGCATCGACCGCCGCTTCCGGCACCGCGTTGTAGATGCTTGCACGCATACCGCCCACGCTGCGGTGACCCTTGAGCCCGGAGAGCCCACGCTCGTCGGCCCCGGCGACAAACTTCGCATCAAGCTCGGCGTCCGGCATGGTGAACGGCACGTTCATGAGTGAGCGCGCAGCCACGTCCACCGGCGAGTGATAGAAGTTGCTGTTGTCGATTGCCGCGTAGAGTTTACCCGCTTTGCGGCGGTTGATTGTATCAATTGCCTCGAGACCGCCGAGGTCCTTCAGCCAGGCGAACACCAGCCCCGCCAGGTACCAGCCATAGGTCGGCGGCGTATTGGACATGGAATCCGCCTCCGCCTGCACGGCGTAGTCGAGCGGCGTGGGCGTCTCGGGCCGGGCGTTACCGCAGAGATCCTTGCGTACCACAATCACCGTCAGACCCGCCGGGCCGATGTTCTTCTGTGCGCCGCCGTAGATGAGCGCAAACTTGCTCACGTCCACCGGGCGGGACAGGAAGTCCGACGACATGTCGGCCACGAGCGGCGCGCCTGTCTCCGGCAGACTGTGAAACTGCACGCCGCCAATCGTCTCGTTGGAACAGATGTGCAGGTACTTCGCATCCGCCGAGACCTGCCAGCCGGCCGGGTCCGGAATGCGGTCGTAGTTGGTCTCGGCGCTCGAGGCCGCGACGTTGACGTTGCAGTACTTGCCCGCCTCCTTGATGGCTTTCTTCGACCAGGAGCCGGTGTCGACGTAGTCCACCGTGTCACCGGCCGCGGTGAGGTTGAGCGGAATGCCCGCAAACTGCGTCGTGGCGCCACCCTGCAGGAAGAGCACGTGGTAGTCGTCGGATACGTTCAGGAGCTCACGGAAGTCCGCCTCAGCCTGCGCCGCGATGGCAACAAATTCTTTGCTGCGGTGACTCATCTCCATCACCGACATGCCGCTGCCCTGATAGTCGAGCATTTCTTCCCGGGCGCGTTCGAGCACCGCTTCAGGCAGCGCCGCGGGACCGGCGGAAAAGTTGAATATTCTCGCCAACTTCTTCAGATCTCCGTTTGTAGATTGATTACTACGATTCGTCGTTCGAATCGTCGTCAGAGGCTTCGTCGACGCCCTCATCTTCGCCATTCAGGCTCTCGGCAATGCGCTCGACGCTGTTGAGCTGCTCACCTTCTTTGAGATTGATGAGGCGCACGCCCTGGGTGTTGCGGCCGAGCTCCGAGACTTCGTCGGCAGCCGTGCGCACCAGCGTGCCCAGATTGGAGATGAGCATGAGCTCGTCGCCGGCAAATACCTGCACCGCGCCGACCAGCTGGCCGTTACGGTCGCTCGTCTGCATGGCAATGACACCCTGGGCGCCGCGGCCTTTGACCGGAAAGTCCGTGACGTCGGTACGCTTGCCGTAGCCGTTTTCGCTCGCCGTGAGCACGTAGCCGCCCTCGGTTGGGATGATGAGCGAAATGACGCGCTGTCCGGCGCCAAGCTTGATACCGCGCACGCCGCGGGCGGTGCGGCCCATGGCACGCACGTCAGACTCCTTGAAGCGCGCCGCTTTGCCTGCGCTCGAGGTCAGCAACACGTCGGAGGTGCCGTTGGTGATGGCAACCCCGACGAGGGTGTTGTCTTCTTCGAGCTCGAGCGCAATGAGGCCACTCGGCCGCGGCCGCGAGAACTGCTCGAGCGGCGTCTTCTTGACCGTGCCGTTGGCCGTTGCCATGAAGACGTAATGGTCCGAGGCAAACTCTTTGATCGGCATGATGGCCGTAATGCGCTCATCCTGACCGAGCGGCAGGATGTTGACCATCGGCCGGCCTTTGGCATTGCGGCTGCCCTGCGGAATCTGGAAGACCTTCAGCCAGTAGACTTTGCCGACGTTCGAGAAGCACAGAATCATGTCGTGCGAGTTGGCGATGACCAGGTGCTCGACGAAGTCTTCGTCCTTCACGCTGGTAGCAGCCTTGCCGCGCCCGCCGCGGCGCTGCGCCTGGTAGGTCTCGAGCGGCTGGGTTTTCGCATACCCCTGGTGAGAGATCGTGACGACCAGATCTTCCTCTTCGATGAGATCTTCGACCGACAGGTCTTCCTGCGTCGCGTTGATCTCGGTACGGCGTTCGTCGCCGTAGGTCTCTTTGATCTCGTTCAGCTCTTCGCGGATGACGGACAGGAGCCGCTCATGGGAATCGAGGATTTCCAGGAGATCGGCAATCTCGTCGAGGACACCTTTATAGTCCTCCATGAGCTTGTCCTGCTCCATTGCCGTCAGGCGATGCAGGCGGATTTCGAGAATGGCCTGGGCCTGCTCTTCCGTCAGCCGGTAGAGACTGTCGGTGAAGCCGTACTCTTCGGAAAGTCCTTCCGGCTTACACGCATCCGAGCCGACCTCTTCGAGCAGCTCGTTGAGCGCCTGAGCTTCCCAGCGCCGCTCACAGAGCGCCTCGCGGGCGTCGGCGGCTGACGGTGAGGCTTTGATGAGCTCAATCACCGCGTCGATGTTGGCCAGCGCCACCGCCTGGCCTTCGAGGATGTGACCGCGCTGACGCGCACGACGGAGCAGATAGAGCGTGCGCCGTGTGACTACTTCCTTGCGGTGGGTCAGGAACGCTTCCAGCATCTGCTTCAGGTTCAGCAGCTTCGGCTGGCCATCCACCAGCGCCACGCAGTTGATGCCGAACACCGACTGCAGCTGGGTCTGGGAATAGAGGTTGTTGAGCACCACATCGCCCGAATCGCCGCGACGGATCTCAATCACGATCCGGAGACCGTCCTTGTCGGATTCGTCGCGAAGCTCGGTGATGCCTTCGATCTTCTTCTCTTTGACCAGCTCGGCAATCTTCTCGATGAGCCGGGCTTTGTTCAGCTGGTAAGGAATCTCGTGAACGATGATGCGCTCACGGCCGTTCTTGTCCTCTTCCACCTCAGCCCGCGCGCGCATGTAGATGCGTCCGCGGCCGGTGCGGTACGCCTGCACAATGCCAGCGCGGCCGTTGATGATGCCGGCGGTCGGGAAATCGGGGCCCTGGATGTGCTCCATCAGCTCATCGATGCTGATCTCACCGTTGTCGAGGAGCGCAAGACACGCGTCCACCACTTCCGATAAGTTGTGCGGCGGGATGTTCGTGGCCATGCCCACTGCAATACCGGAGCTGCCGTTGACGAGCAGGTTCGGTACCCGCGTCGGCAGCACCTCGGGCATGGTGAGCGTGTCGTCGTAGTTCGCGACGAAGTCGACGGTTTCCTTGTCGAGATCGGCAAGCAGCTCCGAGGCGATTTTTGCCATGCGCACTTCGGTGTAACGCATCGCCGCCGGCGGGTCGCCGTCGATCGAGCCGAAGTTACCCTGCCCGTCGACCAGCATGTAGCGCATGGAGAAATCCTGAGCCATGCGCACCACGGTGTCGTAAACGGCGTTGTCACCGTGCGGGTGGTACTTACCAATGACCTCACCCACCACCCGCGCAGACTTCACGTAGGGGCGGTTGTAGGTGTTGTTCAGCTCGTTCATCGCGAACAGCACACGCTTGTGCACGGGCTTCAAACCGTCGCGCACGTCGGGCAGCGCACGGCCGACGATGACGCTCATGGCGTAGTCGAGATACGACTGCCGGAGCTCGTCTTCGATGTTTACCGGGTGGATGTCTTTACTGTTTTCGGAGCCGGTTTCGGACATGCAGATTCGGGCGAAATAAAAGCGGGAATTTTACATCAAAGCAGGCGCCAAGGCCCACTTTTTCCACCCGAATTCCCCGGCTGAAACGCCACAATTCCCGTGCTTCAGGTAGAGTGTCGCCATGAGCAAGACGAATGACGAACTGATGCATCCGGTCGGCGATCACCCGGCCTGGAGTGAGAGCTACTACTTCAACTTCGTGGACCCGACAACCGGTATCGGCATGTTCACGCGCATGGGATTCCGCCCCGGCTCCGGCTGGGCGGACGGCCTGCACGTCGTGTACTTACCCGGCAAACGCGTGGCATTTACCTACGGGCGGCGCGACATCGGCAAAGACCTGTCACAGTACGACGGGGACCTCGCGGCTGGAAATTTGAAGATCACCTGCGATGAGCCGCACAAGACCTGGCGTGTCGCCTATCAGGGTCCAGCACAGGACATCGAAGACGCACGAATACTGCTCACCCGCAGCAAAGCGCGGCCTGACGGCTGGTTTACGCCGGCTGAGCTCGACATGCAGGTGACGTTTGCCTGCACCACCGATCCGCACTTCGCCGCCCGCGGCGAGCACGGCCACTTCGAGCAGGCTGGGCACGTCACCGGCGAGATCCGCCTGGGCGAGGAAACCTTCAGCGTCGATGGCTACGGCGTGCGCGACAAATCATGGGGACCGCGGGACTGGGGCGCCGGCAGCCAGGGCGGCGGTGACGCCACCCCGAACGAGGGACCGGCCCCCTTCGTCAACTGGTTCTCGATGAACTTCGGCGCGGACACGGCGCTCGGCGGTTCCTGCTTCCGCGGCGCCGACGGTACCTTGCGCGGTCAGGGCTGGATGCTGCGCGACAATCAGTCCGTGGCGCTCGAAGAGGTCACCATCGCCACCGCTTACGAGACGGACTCGATCATCCACGAGAGCGTGATCCTCGAAGCCCGCACCGCCGACGGTGAGCACATCGAGATGCAGGGGCAGGTGCTGAGCGTCTGCCCGACCAAAATCCCGTTTCCGGGCGGCGCCATTTTCGTCAACGAAGGGTTGACCGAGTTCAGCTGGGGCGAGCGCACCGGCTACGGGATTGCCGAGCACTGGCACGCGGTGCGCTGACGCGCCCTGGTTGCGGCTTGCCGCCGTCCGCTCGCTCAGTACACTGGTCCGATGCAAGCTTGTGATTTACTCATCAGCGCCGGCTGGGTGCTGCCGGTGGCGCCGGCCAACGTCGCTCTGGAAAACCACGCCGTGGCGGTGGATGACGGCAACATCGTCGCGGTTGGACCCACGGTGGACCTCGAGGCTGCCTGGGACGCCAAAGAATCCCTCAACCTGCCGCAGCACATCGTGATGCCCGGGCTCGTCAACGCCCACGGCCACGCGGCCATGTCGCTCCTGCGCGGCGCAGGTGAAGACCAGCCGCTGGAGCAGTGGCTGAACGACACCATCTGGCCGCTCGAAGCGCGGGTCATGAATCCCGAGTACGTCCGGCTCGGCACCGAGCTCACCATTGCCGAGATGCTGCTTACCGGCACCACGACGTTTTCCGACATGTATTTCTATCCGGAGGTGGTCGCCGAGGTGACGCTCGAGCAGGGTTTGCGCGCGCAGCTGGCCTTCCCGCTCATCCAGTTTGCCAATCCCTGGAGCGAGTCGGTGGACGATGCTCTGCACAAGGGCCTCGAGATGTTCCACCAGTTCCGCCATGAGGACCGCATCCACATGGCGCTGGGGCCACATGCCCCTTATACCCTGACCGACCAGGACATGGAGCGCATCGGCATGTACGCCGCTGAGCTCGACATCATGGTGCAGACTCATCTGCACGAAACCGCCGCCGAGGTGGCCGACGCGCTGACCAGCAACGGTAAATCCTGGATCCAGCACTTGAGCGATATCGGCTGGCTGAGCCCGCAGCTGCAGGCGGTGCACATGACGCAGATCAGCGC
>JAAUXY010030224.1_pt1 | contig 10701 bp, 9 predicted proteins | sample 7278121 | NCBI WGS metagenome assembly JAAUXY01 (sample SAMN14350117, study PRJNA611818) | marine sediment metagenome | isolation source: surface marine sediment (1.8m) | place: French Polynesia: Moorea | collected 2018-08
CAAAACGGATCGTCGGCATTCGCGCCAATGCGTCCAGCTGCAGCCACGAAGAGCTCGACAACTCGGAAGTGCTGGACATTGGTAATCCCGAGCAGCTGGCCAGAGAATATGGCGCCCTGATCGAGCAGTTTCCGCAGATTAAGCTCGTTGGCGGTTGTTGTGGTACCGATGTCCGCCACCTGCAGGCGATAGCCCGGCAGCTGTTCCCGATCGAGGTTGAGGCGGCGTAGACGGCGACCGCCCCTCGCTCACTGGTTCAGGGGGCTACCAGCAGTTTGCCCATGTGGCCGCCGGTGAAGAGCATGATGAGCGCTTCAGGGAAGTGCTCGATGCCTTCGACGATGTGCTCGGGCATCTGCAGCTCGCCCGACGCCAGCCACTTGCTGATGTTGGCTTCCATTTCGCCAAAGTCCGCCATGAAGTGATCGACCGTGAAGCCGCGCATGCTGGCGTTGCGCTCGGCGAGCCTGAGATACAGGTTGGGGCCGCGCACGTTGGCGCGGTCGTTGTACTGGGAAATTGCGCCGCAGATCACCACCCGTGCGCCCGGGGCAATCTGATCGAGGACAATGTCCAGAATCTCGCCGCCCACGTTGTCGAAGTAGAGGTTGATGCCGTCCGGCGCCAGCGCTTTGAGATCTTCAGCGACGTTGTCCGCCTTGTAGTCGACACCGCCGTCACAGCCGATGGTATTGACGAGGTAGTCGACTTTTTCCGGTCCGCCGGCAATGCCGATCACCCTGGCGCCGGCAATCTTCGCAAGCTGGCACGCCATGGTTCCCACCGCACCGGCAGCGGCGGAGACGACAACCGTGTCGCCGGCCTGTACCTGCCCGACGTTGTGGATGCCGGCATAGGCCGTGAGTCCTGTGGTCATACCGAGAGCACCCAGATAGCTTCTGGCCGGCACGGCATCTTCTTCGAGCTTACGGTACATGTTGCCCGGGGCCAGCAGATGGGTCTGTGCGCCGATCGGGCCGAACACGGCGTCCCCTTGATTCAAACCGTCGAACTGGCTCGAAACCACCCGCGCCACGCCGAGCGCCACGATGGGGCTTTCGTTGAGGCCGATCGTGCCGTGCAGCCCTTCATCGCCGTCGAGCGTCGTGCGGATGAACGCGTCTATGCCCAGATGTTCCGCGGCCAGCAGCACCTGACCGTCGCCGGGCTCACCCAGCTCCTCTTCGATGATTTTGAAATCGGTTGTCTTCGGCTGGCCTTGCGGGCGTGCGGCCAGGACCACTTTCTTGTTCAGCACGTGAATTGTCCTCGTTGTCTAAGTTCGATCAGGGCGCCAGCATTGCTTGCATGCAGCTGATGGCCTCCTGGATATAGTCTTCGCGGCGCTCTGGCACGTCGCTCTGCAGCCAGGCGCGGTAGGCGCCGTCGACCACGGCAAACTGCAGCTGCGCCATGATGTGCGCATCGCCGTTGCGGATGCCGCCTTCGGCCATCGCGGCTTCGAGCTGCTGCTCGATGGCGTTGACGATGATGGCGCTGCGTGCCGTCTGATTGCCGTCGCCAAGCGCCATGCCAATCTGCGTCAGCATTTTGTAGAGCGCTGGATTGGCATCCGCGAAATCGAACGCGCCCCGCACCACCTGCTCCTCGGTCAGCTCGGTGGCTCCGGCCGGCATGGCCGCGGCCGCGCCAGCGCTGACGAATTCTTCCGCCAACGCTTCGAACACGCCGCGCTTGGAGCCGAAGTGGTGAAACAGGATGCCTTCTGAGACACCGGCCTGCCGGGCAATCTGCAGCGTGGAGGTTTTCTCGAAACCGTTCTCCACGAAAAGCGTCTTCGCCGCCGCCAGTATCTGCTCGCGCTTCAGCGCTGGCGCGCGTATGTAAGTGCCGGGCTGTAATTTGGCGTTCATAATGTTGAGTAGCACTTTACAAAGTGCTACTCAATTTGTAAAGCTAGCGTTTCTACAAACTGCGTAGCGGCAAGTTAGCTGCGCGCCGGTGAATTGAGCGTCAATTCCGCACAGGAGGTTTTCATCATGTCCGAAGCTCTCGATCACGAATGGACCAACCCGCATCTGACCGGTAACAACCGCCCGGTTTATGAAGAAATCACCGCTGAGGATCTCGAGGTGATTGGCGAAATCCCCGCGGACATCAGCGGCAACTTTCTGCGCACCGGTCCGAATCCGTTTTACGTGCCGGACGAGCCGCGTTATCACCTCTTCGACGGCGACGGCATGCTGCACGGTGTGCACATTTCCGGCGGCAAGGCGACTTACCGCAATCGGTTCGTCGATTCGGCGGGTCTGCGCGAAGAGCGGGCGGCAGGGCACTGGATCTACCCGGGCCTCAACATGCTGGGTGACTACCTGGCGAAAGGTGAAATGCCCGGCGTCAAGAACACCGGCAACACCGCGATGGTGGTGCACAACGGTCAGTTCTACACCATGATGGAGGGCGGCACCCCTTACCGCGTTTCACTGCCGGATCTGACGACCGAAGGTGAGCACGACTTCGAAGGTACCGTCACCCACAATTTCACCGCGCATCCCAAGGTGGACGTGCAGAGCGGTGAAATGATGACGTTCGGTTACGGGGTGACCCCACCGTACCTGATGTATTCAGTGATCGGCACGGACGGGCGCGCTACCCACCAGACGGAGATCACCATTCCCAAGCCGATCATGATGCATGACTGTGCAATCACGGAGAACTACACGATCTTCCCGGACCTGCCGCTGGTCTTCGATTTCGAGCGGATGATGTCCGGCGGCGGCTTTGTCGGCTGGGATCCGGACAACGGCTGCCGGATTGGTATTGTGCCCCGCCGTGGCGACGACAGCTCCATCCGCTGGTTCGACATCGAGGAGAGTTTCCTCTTTCACGTTGCCAACGCCTGGGAAGAGGGTGACGAGGTGGTGTTCCAGGCTTGCCGCTCGAACCGGGGTGGTATCGAGAACACCGAAGGTGTCGACGTGCGCGAGCAGCTCGGACAGCTGCACGAGTGGCGCTTCAATCTGCAGACGGGTGAGGTCGTCTCGAAAGCGCTCGATCGCGATTACCACTGCGACTTCCCGCGCATCAACGACAACCTGGTGGGATACAAGAACCGCTACACCTATGCGGCCCGCTTCCGCATTCAGGACATGCCGGTGTTCGACGGCGAGATGAAGTACGACGACGAAACCGGCGAGATTGAGGTGCACGCCTTCGGTCCGGATTGCGAGTCCGGCGAGGCGGTGTTTGCCCCGCGCATCAACGCGTCCGGCGAAGACGACGGCTACGTGATCTGCTTTGTCTACAACAAGAAAGACCAGAGCAGTGAGTGTCACATCATCGATGCCCAGCGTTTTACCGATGAGCCGGTTGCGCGCATCAAGATTCCGCAGCGTGTGCCCCACGGCTTTCACGCTGCCTGGATTGCGGACTAGGGCGGAGGATCGGGCCTCAGGCTTCTTCCCGCCACAAAACGCCGGCGGCGGTGAGCTCGCTGATCTGTGACTCACCGTAGCCGAGCTCGGCCAGCACCTCTTCGTTGTGCTGGCCCGCCAGCGGCGGACCTGCCAGCGTCTGCGTCGAGCCTGCGAACTTCACCATCGGGCCGTGTCGACGGTAATCGCCCCAGCGGGGATGCTGTGCCGTGCTGACGAACTCGTTTGCCGCGCTTTGCGGATCGTTCAACCAGAAGACGCTCGGCTGTGCGGCATCCGCACGCACGCACGCAACCTGTGCGGGTACGAGGAGGGCCTGCCAGGCATCCGCAGTTTCTCCTTGAAAGAGCGTCGTCAACGCGCTCGCGGTGTCCTTATCGTCGGCGGCAATGACCTCGGCAGAGGGTGCTTCGTATCCTGCTTCCTGCAGAGTTTTGCAAAATCGCTGCTGCTCCTCTGCCGTGGGGACCGCGAGAAATACCCACTGACCTTCGGCGCACGGGTAGAGCCTGTACAGGGCATTGAGGCCGTACATGTCGGCATCCGCCAGCGGTCGCGGCGGTTTGCCGGGGTAGCGGAAAAAGTCGTCGTGATTGGCGTAGGCGTTGGCGCCGAACATGTCGACGAAGATCTGCTGGCCGCGGTCGGTCCGCTGTCGCGCCGACAGGCCGAGCAGGGCGGAGGTGGCAATGACAAGGGCCGTGTTCGGATCGGGATTGACCTCGTTCGCGCGCATCAGGCGGCTCGTCCAGGTGCGCAGCGACTGGAAATCCTGTAGTTCCTCGGGCAGCGCCTCGCCCATCTGATACATCACCCCGCCCACGGCAGCACCGGGAATCGGATGGGTGCTGGGACGCAGCGCGCCCGGCCCGTCGGGCCCGTAACCGTTACTCTGCAGATAAACGACGTTCGGGTTGAGCGCCCGCACCGAGGCGTAGTCGATGCCCAGACGTTCCGGCACGCCCGGCCGATAGTTGTGTATGACAACGTCGGCCGTAGCAAGCAGCTGCAGCACGGCTTCGCGTCCCGCCTCGGCTTTGAGATCTACGCTGATGCTGCGCTTGCCGGGATTGACCCGGCTTGCGCCGATGCCGTTCAGCATGCTGCGAAACGGATCGCCGCCGATCTGCTCGACTTTGACGACGTCCGCGCCCATGTCGGCAAGGAGCGAAGCGCCCATGGGGGCGGCAATGATCGTTGCGAGCTCGACGACGCGGATGCCGTCGAGGGGTAGATTCTGAACGCCTCTCGTCGCAGAGGTCGACGCCGAGGTTTCAGCCCAGCGTGCGGCGAGCTCCGCGGCGTCGGAGTGCTCCCGGCGTATATGTGCGGGGGTATCGCTCAGCCGGGCGAGCGGTCCGAGCTCAACCCCGCCATCGGGGCGGTCGATGACGTGGCCGTTGGCAACGATGTCAGGATCTTCCAGCGCTTCCTGGGTCGTCTGGTAAGCGGTGCCGACAATGCCGCCGTCGTTGATGAATGCGTCCATCCATGCCGCAGCCGGCTGGTCCTGGATGCGTTTGAGCATCCGCTCACGAAACGCCTCCTGCTTCTCCTGGGGCCGCAGGAGCAGCTGCTTGGGATCGAAGCCTTCATCGGCAATGACGTCAATCAGATCCGTGACGATCAGGAAGTTGTCGAAGAGATGCGGCAGCAGGTTGCCGAACTGCATCCAGCGCCCGTCGCCAGCCTGTGCCGGATGGTAGTAGAGGCTGGGCAGCGGCGGTTCCGCGGAAACGTCCATGTAGGCCAGGAGCTCCTGAAAACGCTCACGGAACTGATTGCCGAGCATGGGTCCCTGCTCGTAGGGCAGCAGTCCCTGCAGCAGACTCGTTTCAATGAGCGTGCCTTTACCGTCAGCACCCCGGGCCAGAAGCGCGGCCATGATGCCCGCGGCTGTGGATTGTGCGCAGGCGTGGGTGGCCACCTGCAAAGCGCTGAAAACCGGACCGGGACGATCGACGATGCCCTGAAACACCAGCATGCGCCCGGCGTAGGCGGCGGCGACATGCTCGTAAGCGGGCACGTTGGCCATTGCACCGTCGGCGCCGTAACCGGTCACGTGGGCAAGGGTCAGCTGCGGAGAGCGTGCCTGGAGGGAAGGATAATCGAGCTTGCTCCCGGCAAGCGTCTGCGGTGCCAGGTCGCACAGCAGCACGTCCGCTGACTGGCACAGTGCGTCGAGCTGCTCCCTGGAGACAGGGTCGTCATGGTCGAGGGTGATGGTTACCTTGCCGCGCCGGTACATCGATGCCTCCGGCAGTGCGTCATCCACGTTGCCTGCCGGGTGAGCAACGCGCAGCACCTCGGCGCCAAAGTCCGCCAGGATCATGCCGGCGAGACCAGCGGCGGGATTGCTTGCCAGTTCTATGACGCGAACGCCGCTCAGTGCTTCTGCCATGGCAACTTTTCAAATGGACCGAACGCGCTACTTTAACGCGTTTTCGTACCACGGGGGTCCTGCTTGAGTTAAAGTCGACGGCCAGATTCGATTTGCAGAGGGGCACAACCATGACCGAACAAAGCACCAACTACGATGACGTCAAGCAGTACCGGCTGGATCCGGAGCGCGAGCAGGAGCTGGTCAATACCGCCGGTGAGTGCGTGTTCTGCTGGGCTAACAAGGCAGGCCATCCGTTGGGTGTGATCACGGCTTACGTGCCGGTAGACGGAAAAATCTGGATGACCGCAACAAAAGAGCGGGTACGGGTCAAGGCGATTGCCCGTGATGGCAGATCATCCGTGGTCATGACGAGTAAAGGTACCCCGATGGGCGGCGGCAAAACGGTGACCTATAAAGGCCATACGGTCATTCACGACGACCCCGAGACCAAGCTCTGGATGTACAACCTGCTTGCTCAGGGCATGGCCATGTCAAAGGACGAGGGCAACGCGTTCACGAAGGATCTGAATCCAGACCTCTTCGTCAAGTTTCTCGATACGCCAGAGCGGGTGGTACTCGAATTCACACCCGAGATGTCGATTCCGTTCGACGGCGACAAGATGGCGGCCGGCACCGCCGCGGCCTACGCGCAGTTCGCGGCCGACAACGGCTAGATCCCCGTCATCATTTGCCTGTGAATTTTGGCTGCCGCTTTTCCTGAAAGGCGGCAACCGCTTCGGCGTGGTCGTCGCTGGCCATTGTCGTCTCTTCGTACTTGAGGCAGATGGGCATCACCATGCTGGACACCGAGCGCAGGTAGGCGTTGACTGCCATTTTTGAAGCAGTGATCGCTTTCGGCGCGCCCGCCGCCAGTTTCTCCGCCACTTCGATGGCGCGCGGCAGGACGTCCTCTGCCGCGTCCACGTAGAAGTTTGCCAGTCCCATCTCGACCGCCTCTTTGCCTTTGATCTGATCGCCGGTCATCAGGTAGTACTTGGCCCGGTTGACGCCAATCAGAAACGGCCAGATGAGCTGGCCGCCGTCTCCGGCGCCCAGACCCATGTTGACGTGCGTATCGGCAAAAACGGTATTCGGCCCGGCAATCACCACATCGCAGAGGAGCGCAAGGTTGGCGCCGAGTCCCATGGCGTAACCGTTCACCGCCGCTATGATCGGTTTCTCACACTCGAGCACGTGATCGACGATCTGCCGGGCCTCCACCCACAGATTCGGTCCGCTGGGATTTGAGCCGATCGCATCTCCCGGGCTGAAGTCACCGCCCGCGCTGAACGCTCTGCCCGCGCCGGTCACGACCATGACTCTGAGCTCCCGATCGTCGGCAAAATCGCGCGTGAACGTGGCCATCTCGGCATGCATGCGCCCGTTGATGGCGTTCAGTCGTTCCGGACGGTTCAAGGTGACGACGGCCACGCCGTCATCGCGGCGTTCAATGAGCATGGTTTCGTATTTGTCCTGGGTCAGCATGGCGCCTCCTCAATAGTGATCGGGACAGTGGGGTGCGTATTCGGTCCGGAACATCTCGTCGAGCGTCCGGACGGCCTCCGGTGAGCCTTCGATGAGGCCCCAGTGGTGCAGATCAGATGCCTTGCGCGTGCCGCTGTAGAGCGCGCTGAAGGTTCGGCTGTTCATGCGGCAGTCGGCCTCGCCGCGGCTGTGCTCAGCGCTGGCGCCGTCGACTGACGCTTCGATCCGCCAGTTGCCGTTGTTCCATGGCGTGAGCGTGTCCGGCTCCAGCTCAACCACAAGGCTGCCGCTGCCGGAGTAGCCCCGCTGGCGGATCGCTTCGGGCAGGTCGACAACGCGAAACCAGGTACCCTCAGCGTCGCGGTGATGCAGCATGCGTGGTTCGGCGAGGATCTCGGTGAGCGGATCGTCCACCGGCGCGTTTTCCCACAGCACTCTGCCGACCAGGTCATGATGCGCAAGGTATGACCAGAGACTGCGGTAGGCGTCTGCGTCCAGCCAGGCGAGATCGCGGATCACAATCTCCTGACCGCGGGCAGCGTGTTCCACCTTGTTTGCGCGCAGGGTATAGATGACGTAGCCGCAAGGTCTCTGGTCATCGTAAACCACCGCGCACCAGACGGGCCCGCTTGCGTCCGTCTCAGCCATGACCGTGTCGCGCCACATGACCTGGGCGCGGTGCAGGTAGCCGAAGCGCGGTTCGATGAAGGCGCGATAGACGGCTTTGATCTCATCCAGAGCATCAACTGCGGCGTAGCGCCGGGGCGCCAGGGTGCCGGTGACGCCGTCGTGAAACTGGATGTCCACGGTGTCGACGCTGTACTGACGGCAGGCGCCGAGCGCGGCGAAGCCGTAGCGCTGGTAGATGGCGGCCTGAGATGCCCACAGGCCGGCAACACACTGACCGCGCTCGCGCTCTTCGGCAAAAGCCCGGGTCATGATCTGGCGCAAGAGTCCTCTGCGGCGGTATTCCGGGCGCGTGCCAACCGCGGTGATCCCGGCGTAGCTGAGGGTGTTTCCGTCAGCGCGGACGGTAAAAGGAAATGCGGCGAAGCTGGTTGCCATGGTCGGACCGTCGAAGGCGCAGAGGGTCCATTCCGGACGGTGTGAATTGCGCACGACATTGTCAGCCCCGTCGCCGAACGCGCCTGCATAGGAGTAAGCGCCCATCAGCCCGAACTGATCCATCTCTTCGTCCCGGGCCGGTCTGATTTCGAATGTCATGCCGATTTCTCCCCCAGTCCGGCAAGCATACACAAAAGCCCCGGGATCTTGCCCCGATCTTGCTCCGCGGGCGCGCTTGGCTTAGAACGGGTCATGAATGTTTGCGGGGGTTGTCGTGTCAGGCGAAACGGAAGACCGTCACAGCGCTTTGTATCGCGCCAGCTGCCATTGCGGGGCGGTGCAATACGAAGTCACCGCCGAGCCGGTTGATGCCAAGATCTGTCATTGCCGGGACTGTCAGCGGCTGCATGGCGCGCCGATGCAGTGGGCTGCCATATTCCACAAGGCGGACGTGCGGGTGATCCGCGGTGAGGAGCATTTGCGTTTTTACAATGCGCAGGCGGGTCGCCACGAACGCATCCTGCCGTGCAAGGTCTCCTGCCGCTTGTGCGATACGCTGATTGCCGACGAGGGCCGGCGCATGTGGCTTGCGTTTCCTACCTTGTTTGACTTTGGTATTCCGCCGGATGTGCCCGCCGCGTTCAGGCCGAGCTGCCACATCTTTTACGGGGTGCGGGTGATGGATATCGACGATGGTCTGCCCAAGTGGGCCGGGCATAAAGACAAATCCGAACGGCTGTCTTAGTGGGAAGGAAGAGATGGGCGGCGCCCCTCACATGATCGGAGGGACACCGCACCAGCTTCGTTAGAAGCGGTAACCGAGGTTCAGGCCGAAGAGCCAGGGGTCAATCTCGACGGTGCCGACGTCGAGGTCAGGCAGACCGTCAAATTTGACCTTGGCATCGGTGTCGATGTCGATGTAGCGCACTTCAGCGTTCAGGAACCACTTTTCGTTCAGGTCGAAGTCGACGCCAAGCTGTGCGGCGAGGCCAACTGAGGAGTCGAGCTCCAGATCGCCGGTTGCCAGCGCGCCGGTGGTGTCTTCCTCGAAAAATATCGTGTAGTTCAGACCAAGACCCGCGTACGGACGTATGGTGCCGTCGGGGATGAAGTGATACTGCACGCTTACGGTTGGCGGCAGATGCTTCGTGTCGCCCACGCGCGGACCGCCGTCCAGGTTGATGTCGTGCTCAAACGGCAATGCGGCAAGCACTTCGATGGCCCAGTTGTCGGTGTAGAAGTAGGTGGCGTTGAACGTCAGCTGGGTGCCGTCATCCACTTCCACAATGTCGTTGTTGTCCGATTTTGGATCGACGTTCGAACCGCCGATCCGGAACAACCAGTCGCCAGCCTCCGCAAACGCCGTGCCCGAGGCCAACAATAAAACCGTCGCCAGAAACGCTTTGATTCGCATTTATGCTCTCCATTGCCGTGTTGTTGTTTACGGCGGCACTGTACGGTCTCCCCCGCGCGCGCGGCTTGATCTAAATCAAACGTTTTGCGTAATGACAAACGTTTGATTTCAATCAAACTGTGCCGCCGCGCGTTGTGGTGACATGGCGGTCCCCGCTCGCAAAGAGCGGTGGTTTACATGTGCCTATGAGGGTACGTGGAACTACTGATGGTGGGTCAATCCATGCCCCGCCAAAGTGAGCGTATGCACGCTTACGACCTCGATACGGCTGATAACAACGTAGTCCCTCTGGGGCGCTGCGCGTCCTGTCCCACGCAAGTTGCCTGCCTGTCGGCCTGGCTCGAGCCGGAGCAGCGCGCGCTTTTGCCAGCCATCTTCTCCACCCGCGAGCCGCTGGCGGAGGACACGCATCTATATCGCGCGGGCGAATCCGTTCAGGCGCAATATCATGTTCGTTCGGGCGCGTTCAAAACGTATGCAATCAACGCCGAGGGTGATGAGTACGTTACCGGCTTTTACCTTCCCGGAGACGTGCTCGGTCAGGTGCAGCAGGACGGCTGCCACGCCGAATCCGCGGTAGCGCTGGAAACGTCTTCAGTGTGCCTGCTCACCGACGCCGGCGTGACGCGATGTGCAGAGCACGGCATGGCGGGGCTGCTGCTGCGCCAGCATGCGGAAAAGGCCACCGATCAGACCCGCCATCACCTCAATCTCAAGCAGACGTCTGCGCCCGCGCGTTTTGCCGGATTCTGCCTGCTGTACGGCGACCGACTCGCCGCGCTGGGACGCAGCCGCGACTTTCTGCCGACGCCGATGAGCCGCACGGATATTGCCAGCTATCTCGGCATGACGCTGGAGAGTCTGTCCAGGGTGATCTCCAAGCTCGGCAAAAAGCGCGTCATCCGCGCCACCCCCGACAGCATCGAGATCCTCGAGCGCGACGCTCTGGAAGAGCTGGG
>JAAUXY010011832.1_pt1 | contig 10700 bp, 7 predicted proteins | sample 7278121 | NCBI WGS metagenome assembly JAAUXY01 (sample SAMN14350117, study PRJNA611818) | marine sediment metagenome | isolation source: surface marine sediment (1.8m) | place: French Polynesia: Moorea | collected 2018-08
ATTAGACAGTTAAAAGGATATCGCGTTTGCGAATCATTCCCTTAGAAAGGCAGCGAACATTTTCAAAATTTGCACAACCCAAAATTTGATAGTTGCCGACAATGAAAGGCCCTTCGGGCATCGCACCAAGGGCTTTTTCTCTTTTTTGAGCCAGAAAATCCCTCATTTCTATCTAAGTGGAATGTTTACCTATTCTGCTAAAAACATAAAGACGCATTGCGAAAGCACGAAATGAAGGTCTTTTTTCGTGTTTTATTTTTTCCGCACTTTTTGGCTAACGTGTTATTTCTTTTTTTAGGTTCCTGAATTAAGGCAAAACAGCGAATATCAATCCGCAGCATACCATATCGATTGGATGATTCACTCTATGCTAGCAACGGTATGAGGAGAAAAGATGGCAAAGGACACAAAATATATATTCGTAACCGGTGGTGTGCTTTCATCGCTTGGAAAAGGGCTGGCCTCGGCGGCGATTGGCGCCTTGCTCGAAAGCCGGGGGTTGACCGTTACCATCCAAAAGCTTGATCCATACATCAACGTGGACCCGGGAACGATGAACCCTTTTCAGCATGGTGAGGTGTTTGTAACCGATGACGGGACTGAGACCGATCTGGATCTGGGTCACTACGAGCGTTTCACGCATGCAAAGATGGGAAAGGACAACAACTTTACCACTGGTAAAATTTACCATTCCGTTATTACCAAAGAACGCAAAGGGGATTACCTGGGTGGAACCGTTCAGGTAATCCCGCACATTACGGACGAAATTAAAAACAGTATCAAGTTGGCCGCCAACGGAATTGATGTGGTCATTGTTGAAATCGGCGGCACCATTGGCGACATTGAAAGCCTGCCGTTTTTGGAAGCGATCAGGCAATTCAGAGCGGATGTAGGCAAAGAAAATTCGCTTTATATTCATCTGACGCTGGTGCCTTATATCGGTACGGCGGGGGAGGTCAAAACCAAACCGACCCAGCACAGTGTCAAGGAATTGAGAAGTATCGGCATCCAGCCCGACATCCTTTTATGCCGTACGGATAGATTTTTGTCCAAAGATATCAAAGCGAAAATAGCGCTTTTTTGTAATGTGGGTGTGGATGAAGTCATTACCGCAAAAGACGTAGACCATATCTACGAAGTGCCCCTTATTTTTCACCAGGAAGGTTTGGATGACAAAATAATTGAGTTGCTCAATATCTGGACCCGAAACCCGCAGCTGGACAACTGGGAGGAACTTATCAAAAAAATTAAGGCGCCCAAGTACGCGGTGACCATTGCGATGGTGGGTAAATATGTTGACCTCACTGAATCATATAAAAGTTTAAATGAAGCGCTGTACCACGGCGGCATCGCCAATGATTGTAAGGTAAATTTAAATTTCATTGATTCTGAAAAGCTCAACAATGAGACGTCTAATCAGATGCTGGCCGGTGCTGATGGTATTCTGGTGCCGGGAGGATTTGGACAACGGGGTATTGAAGGAAAGATATGCGCTGCCAAATTTGCGCGGTCGAACAGGGTGCCGTATTTCGGCATTTGTCTGGGGATGCAAATTGCGGTTATTGAATTTGCTCGCCATGTCGCCGGTTTGGAAAATGCAAATAGTTCGGAGTTTGATGCTAGTACACCGTACCCGGTAATTTATCTGATGCGCGAGTGGTTTGATGAAAGAAGCCAGACCGTCCAGCGGCGGGATGATTTATCTGATAAAGGCGCAACCATGCGGCTGGGCGCTTATAGCTGCCATATTGAAAACAATTCATTGGCTTTCCAGGCCTATCAAAAAGAAGATATTTCCGAACGGCATCGCCACCGCTATGAATTCAACAACGACTTTTTGGAACAGTTGCGGGAAAAAGGGATGATTATCAGCGGTACTTCACCCAACGGCGAGCTAGTAGAGATCATTGAAATCGGTGACCACCCATGGTTTCTTGGCTGTCAATTTCATCCGGAATTCAAATCTCGACCGATGGATCCGCATCCGTTATTTCGAGATTTTATTGGGGCATCCTTGGAGAATTCTCAAAGCCATAACGCGTTGTAGTGCCTATCTGTCGAAACAGTCTATTTCTTTATCTTAAGGGAGTTTAATTCTTTATCTATCATTTCCTGAAATCCTTGCAGACTTCTTTTGCGTAGCTTTCGCCCATTGACGAAAACCGTCGGTACAGCGTTTACGCCCGCATTGATACCTTCATTGATATCATGTTGCACCTGTTCCAATAACAGTGGATCTTTGCGATCTTGTTCAAAATTGGCTTTATTTAATTTAAGTTTTAACGCAATTTCTTGGACTTTTGCTTCATTTAAATTTTTATAATTTTTAAACAACGCATCATGGAATTCCCAAAATTTTCCCTGACGACCGGCAGCAAGGGCGGCCACAGCTGCCTTCACGGCGAATTTATGGCTTCGAATGGGAAAGTTTTTAAAAACAATTTTGACTTTTTGGGGATTTTTCTCGAGCACCTGATCGAGTAGAGGCACAAGCCTCGCGCAGTAACGTCATTCGAAATCGCTAAATTCAGCAATCACAACAGGGGCATCTTTGTGGCCTTTGTAAGGCGAACCCTTGATCGAAAGCTCTTTAATAAATTCCAGGGCGATGACTTCAACGGTTTTGTTCTGTCGACTGGCTGCAAACAGACGCTCACCCCGCGGGCCCACCTTGATCTGATCAATCTGTTTGTTGACATCAATTTTATCGGTGAGACGGCCATCTACGGTGTAAACGAGTATGTTTCCCTTATGGGTCAGCACATATACCGTTTTTCCATCAGGCGAGACAGCCATATCCAGGGGAGGCGCATCGAGGCGCAACGTATTGAGGATCTCCCAATCAACAGTTGCAAAAGCAACAGGAACCGTTACCATCCAAAACAAGCACAACAGCATTGCTTTCCAGAATGTGGATTTCATTTTCACCTTTACCTCCAAATAGGACACTTCATCGGTTTTAATGCGTGTGTGTACAAAGCCTTATGTCGAGTCTATTATTTTTACAAACTTACATATCACAAATCGGGATTGCATAAATAGGGGTGAGCCTAAAGATTAGCGGGTACGTCCATCAGAACTTTTTACTGGTAATATCGTCAGGGTGATTTTGAAAAAATATTGTTTATTTTGTCGTCCGCCTTGCTTTTTTGTTTGAGAACGCGTCCATGGTCTCCTGAGCGCAATCCGGGCAGTAGCTGGATGTAATATCCAGTTTTGCCTTTTCATGAATGAATTGCTCAACCGAAACCCAATCCCCCTTGCCGGGCTCTTTATGACGGTCATCCCTGATTTTTTTGCAAACGCAGCACATTGGAAGAATATTCTGGTAAATCCTAATTTTACGTGCGAGCTCCCTTTTTTCAAGGCAGCGATTCACGCGGTAAAGCATTTCTGCGGATTCGCAGGGTTTGAGTAAATAATCATCCGCTTCTTGCCGCAGCGCTTCAATGGCAGATTTCATGTCTCCATAGCCGGTAAGGATAATGACCATGGTTTCGGCGTTTAACTTTTTGGTGTTTTTCAAAACCTGAATGCCATCGGTATCCTCCATTACCAGGTCTGTAATCACCAAATCAAAATTATTCTTCTGCAGCACTTCCAGCGCTGCATCTCCACTATTGGTTTTGGTAACGTCGAAACCCTGGCTTTCAAGGTCTGCTCCGATACCTTCGAGAATATACGGATCATCATCTACTAATAAAATGTTAACTTTTTCCATGTGGGACTCACCTCTTAACGCCGGCGAATGCTTTGAGGCCGGTAAAAATTGGAAAAGCGCCGGGCTGGACACAACATAACACGTTTTTTCATATTACAAAACATTTTCATGTTTCCATCAAGTTGTACCGGCTTATGAGGCGCGATAGGTAGGTTCTTTGAATGCTCATTTGTTTGGCCGCTAAACTTCGATTACCGCCGGTATGTCTTAAATTCAAAGCGATAAACTCTTTTTTAAACATATCCGTGGCTTCTTTTAGCGTTAAGCCGACTTTCATCCCAGGATAGCTCGGCTTGGCGGCAAATTGAGGCAAATCTTCGGGCATAATTTCTCGCCCATTTCCCATTACGACAGCTCGTTCAATAGCGTTTTTCATCTCGCGCACATTGCCGGGCCAATCGTACTGAAGCATGGCATTCATCGCCTTTTTGGAGATGGTCAAATTCGACATGCCCCTTTCGAGTTTAAAGATTTTTAAAAAATAATTCGCTAGCAGGGGGACATCTTCTTTTCTTTCTCTAATCGGGGGCATCTGAATTTGCACGACATTCAGCCGGTAGTATAAATCCTCACGGAACCTTCCTTCAGTGACATCCTCGACGATATTGCGATTGGTCGCTGCGATAACCCGGACATCGACAGGAATTGATTTGTTGCCTCCGACCCGGTAGAAAACACCTTCCTGCAAAATGCGAAGCAGTTTTGATTGCATGCCCGGGCTCATCTCGCCGATTTCATCCAGAAAAATGGTGCCTTTGTCGGCGAGTTCAAATTTTCCTATTTTGCGGCCTGTGGCGCCTGTATAAGCGCCCTTTTCGTGGCCGAAAAGCTCATCTTCAAGCAACGATTCCGGCAGGGCGGCGCAATTGAGCACTATCATCGGCTCATCTTTTCGGACGCCCACCCGGTGAATAAGACGCGCCAACAATTCCTTGCCGGTACCGCTCTCGCCTAAGATTAAGGTGCTGGCTTTTGAATTGGCGACTTTGACCGCATCGGAAATCACTTTCCTGAGGGCCGGACTCTCACCCACCAGCTCATATTTAAGATCGAGTTCTTGTTTAAGGTCTTTGATTTCTTTTTTGTCATGTTCGATTTTACGCGCATTGCCAATTCCGACCGCGGCAAGTTCGGCGAAAACGGATAAGATTTTTAAATCAGCGTCTGTGATTTCGCTCCCGTCTGCTTTGTCAATGATCTCAACGACGCCGATAATCTCTCCTCGAACCTTCATGGGCACACAGGCGATTGAACGCGTTTCAAACCCGATGCTTTCGCTGATTTCTTTGTACCATCGCGGATCTTTGGAAACATTCGGTATGAGAAGGGGTTCTCCAGTCTGGGCGACATGTCCCGCTATGCCTTGCCCCAAATCGATCTCGAATTGTTTGACATCGTCTTTTTTCTCTCCAGTAGCCACTTTGAAATAGAGCTTTTGTGTTTTGGGATCTAAAAGCAGCAATGAACTGGCTTTGGCGTCCATCATTCGTGTGGCCGTTTCAATAATCAGCTCAAGAAGTTGGTCTAAATCCTGAACCGATGAAACCCAGGTGGAGATTTCTTTCAAACGATCAATTGAAATATCCGCATTCTTCAGGTTGTTATCCATTTTTATACACCTTTAGACTTCGATAGGTTGAATTTACCCGGCTTGATAAAACATATGATTGTGTTTCAATTATAAAATTTCGGGTGTGGTATGTTTATAATATTATTTAATAACAATATATTATGATTTTTATCCGACTCCAAAATTGATTGATTATCTATAAAACCAAGCTATGGATAGGGTTTCACTTTTGTGTACAGATTATAGCACAACCTGGGATGATGTCAATTTTAATATAGATTATTGCACACTTTTGCCATATTTTGATTTCAATCTCAGAATTGTTTCCTGCTCCCAGAGGGCGGTGTATCTTAAAAAGTCCACCATACCCCCGTACCAAGGGTAGTTGGTCCAGAAAAAGGCGCCAAAAAAGTCGAAATATGCCACGTGAGTCACTTTGGTTTTATGTCCTTTGTGCTCGAGCGCTTCAAGCTGAATATGTCCATAATGAAATTTTTGGCCACATTGTTCCGGATTTAGCAGAATAAAATCCAATCGATACCTGTTCGGGTAAATAGTGGTTTGCCAGAGGAATTTTGCACCGGGCCTGTGGGTGAACACATCATCTGTGAATATGTCCTCGGTAATCACAACATTTCCCCTGCGGCTGAGTAATTGGTGCGATTTGATAAATTTATTGGTTAATAAAAAATCATTATCAAAATCGGTCTTAAATTTCCAAAAAACAGCGATAGGCGCATCTACCACATATACCAATTTATAACCACTGCCGGTCTGGTGCAGCGGTCTGAGCTTGGTGATAATGGCTTTGCCGCTCAGCAGCTCTTTTTCTGTGGTTTTCTCGACCGGCCATTCGGATGCATTTCCAGAAAGTACAACTAAACAAAGGGCTACCGTGGCGTAAATGAGAAGTCTGAAGGGCATTGTCGGTCTCAGAAAGGTTTGATTGTGAATTGGTTGCGCGGATTGCCGTCCGTTTTTCTTGATAGCGGTTCTTGTCTTAATTTTGCGAGGTCAGGCGTTTACCTGGGCAACGATGAACTCTGCCACTTTTTCTGCGGATCTTCCAAACAGCTCCTCTATCTGGATGAGCTCGAGAAGCTGATCATCCCAGGCGACGCTGTTTTCCTGGACGATATTTTTAATGTGTTCGTATTTGCCTCCCAGGGCCTTAATCCGGGTATCCAGTGAGGTGTCCGCTTTAAATGTCACATGCAGCAATACCAAGTGTTCGATGATATTCGGGGAAGCAGGCGAACCGGAAAGGATCGGGACCACCACGATACTGCGTTCGTCTTTACGACCTTTGCCGATGTAAACATTGCCCTGTCTGACAATAATACGCTTTGTTCCTTTCAAGGTGGTATCCGATTCGACCCGCGAGGGGATTTTTTTGGCGATGCCCTTTTTGGTAACCACATGGATGGTTGAGTCTTCAACCGGCTCCCCTAAAAGATCCAATCCTTCAATCCGATAGAGCGCCGAGCCGGCGACTTCGGAAATGATCGCCTGTAAATTTTTCAACACAATAATATTATTTGCGGTTAACTGAGAAATGCCGAACTTCGCGTTGGTGATAACATCAAATAGAATACCTTCAATGCGCTCGCTAATCCGGCTGGTGCCGACGGTTACGGTTTTCGCCTGGTGTTTAATCGCATCCACCGGGCGCGCCAGACGGTTAATGGCATCTCCCAGGCATTTAAACATTGCATTCAACATATTGGTGGTGGTTCCCTTTTGGCTGAAATCCAGCTCAAAGTCTGCAACCGGCAATCTTCCCGATAGATATTTAAGCAAGAGCGTTAGGTCCGAATTGGTCTCAAACCCCATTACCGAAGGGAACTTTTTTTCCGCTTTTTTTCTTCTGAAGGCATTATCAAAAAAAGCGACCTTTTTTCGGAACTTCTTTTCAAGAATGATTTCGTATACATCTAATCCTTTTTCGATATAGGCATCAATTGTGTCTTTTAGCTCTTCCTGGAATTGATACAAAAACCGTGAGCCATTATTGATCGCCAGAGCGGCATAATAACCCCAGATATGCCCCACCAATGTGTTTAATATGGGGGCCAGATGTTCTTCAACCGGTGGAACCTGAAATACATCAGCAGCGTATGGGAAAAATCGATCTTCGCCTTCGTTGGCAATCACAATCGGAGTTGCTTTATGGGCCTTAAATATGGCGGTATCTTTAATGATGTCTCCAATCACCGTGCTTCTTGATCCGGCGGCACAAACGATGATCAGGGGCTCTGATGACAGGTCAATGTGTTTTTTGTCCTCAACATAATCCGAGGAAATCGTTTTGTAGCAAAGCTCGCTCAATTTTATGCGGATTTCATCCGCAGCGGCCTTATTGGGCCCACTTCCGACCGCCGCCCAGTAGGTTTTGGTGACTGCATGTTTCTGTGCAGATTCTTTAATGGCATCTCCCATTTCGAGTACTTTGCGCATGTGTGAGGGCAGGTCCAACAGGCGCCGGGTTTCCGCATCGACAAATGCGTCATCGCGGCGGTTTTTTAATCTGGCGATATAGAGACCCAAAATGGCGCCGGCTACAATCTGAGAATAAAACGCTTTGGTTGAAGCAACGGACATTTCAATATCGCGACCGCTGCTGGTATACATCACTCCGTTGACTTTAAAAGTGATGTCCGAATCCCGGCGGTTGACGATCGCCAGTGTGCTTGCACCGCGTTCTTTGGCCATGTCAACCGTACGATTGGTATCGGTCGTGGTACCGGATTGACTGATGGCGACGACCAGCGTATCGGTCATGGAATTATCGTCATCATTTTCCTTTAATTGAAAACCACTGAATTCGGAGGCCTTGAGGGCATTGATTTGAATTGATGGGCTGTCGAGGTAATAATTCAGAATGTTGGCGCAGGTTAATGCGGCCACACCGGCAGTTCCCTGCCCAATGAAAAAGATGCGCTTAATTTCATCTGCCATCAGCGCTTTCTGCAGGGATTGCGGAATAATGGTTTCGTCCAGCACAATCGTATATCGAGATTTGCGATCCTCTTTTATTTTCCAACGATTTTGTAAAGTTTTTGCAACCGAATCAGGAGATTCTGAAATTTCCTTTAAAAAATAATGCGGAAAATCCTGGCGATCGATGTCTCGCGTCGTAATTTCCGTAAATTTAATATCGTTTTCATTGAACACGACCGGGGTCCCATCATAAAAAAGCGCCTTAATGCCATTTAAACCACCGGTGCTCATCTGGTCTAAAATAAATATTTGACCCTGGGTTTTCCCCTGCGTGCCGTCAACCGTTCTTTCACCGTCCAGTTTAAGATAATAAGGGGTCTCTTCAACAAATCCGTATACTTCAGAGCTGGGAATATAGTGTTCATCTGCAATCCCAACAAAAACAGCCTGACCGCTGCCTCTCTGGGCCAAGAAGAGTTTTCCCGGAGCCAGATCCGTATGCATGGAAATGGCATGCGAGCCCTCAAAGTCGTTGACTGCCAGCCGAAAGGCCTCATCAACAGCATGCCCCTTTTGGAAATACTGCTGGATCTTAAGAGGGATGATCTTCGTATCGGTGGTTATTTCATGATGGATTCGGTCTCCATTACGCTCGAATTCGGTCTTTAGCTCCTGAAAGTTATCAATATCACCATTCAGGCAGGTATGGATGATGCCGCACTTTGGCGACGCATTGCCGAGGGTGAGATTGTCGACGGGGTGGCAGTTTGCCTCTGTGATGGCACCTACCGATGCCCAACGGGTGTGGGCGGACACCGTTTCAAATGATGTGGGAATCGTTGCCAAGATCTGGAATACGGAATCCGTCGCGATCTGCTGGCGCAGATACTGAACGTTATCGCCAAGACTCCCGATTTCCAATGCGATTTTATAGGTAACTGCAACCGCCACCTGTTTTTTGCCGTCTGTTGTTGTTGACTGCTGGCAGTTGATTCCGGCATTGATCAACAGATCCGGCTCACATCGCTCTTTAAATTGATCGAGTAAATCCGCCTTCGCGAGGGCACTTTCAAATTTTTTGAATTCAGGCGCCTCGAAAATAAACATGGTGGAAATTCCCGCCGAATCTCTGCCCCTGACTTCCAATCGGTCAATGCTATTCAAAACGGCATTGAGTTTTTTAAAAATGCCCACGCTTGACAATGACGGCGGCTCAGGACTGTTAACCAAAAGATCTCTGATTTTTTTTGTATTGAGTAGAATATCGCTTTCAAGACACCAATTTATATCTTTTACTTTTTCGAGACGATGGGAGATTAGATCGACCCGCTCTGCTGAAAGATGCCCCATTTGCTCCGCCAGCAGATCTGTTTCCGCCTTTATGAGACTGCCTAAACGATTTGTGAGTTGTTTAAGAAAATCTTGGGCCTTTGCGTCTGAAAAAATTGAAAAAAAATGGGAGTCGGATTTTAAGATTTGAACATCTCGCCACAGCCTATCGATTGTTTCATCGCTCCCCAGATAATTTTCTACCCATTCATCGGTTTGCTGTGCGGACTGATACCCGCCATTCTCAATCTGTTGAACACTCTTTTCGAGTGTTTCAAGGTCAAACGGGTGGCGCAGCGACGGTTTATTTTTAAAGGCCACAATCCCAGCAATACCGCAGCAAAGCATGGTTTCCCGACACGGAAAAAAAACAATGGCGCGATCGGGGACCTGATGAATGTATTTGCCGAAATAAACTTCGGTCTGCAAAAGCGATCGCGTTCGCAGAACCTGGTTGCGGATAAAATTACAGAGACGCTTCCAAAAAGGGTGCCAGGCGGTATAAAATAATCGTTTCATTACTTATCTTTATAATATTATGTGCAACTGTTGATAACAGATCTATACGTCGTCCAAAACAATATTATCGCCTATCGCTCCGCGACGGTCAAGTATTCTATTCGGGTTCAAGGGTTCAGGGTTTGGGGTTCAGGGTTCAGCCGTTCGCTAATCTGAGTTTAGAGGTTTGCTGTCCGTATGTTTCCCGTATTCTTTTTATTTAACCTCTGAACCTTTGAACGTTGAACCTTGGAACCTTATTTGAGGGGTGTTCCAGGCAGCACTGGTTTTTCCAATGTTGCCAGCGTTGGGCCGGATTCGTCAACTGCGGCAACCACCATTCCGTTAGACACCACTCCCATGAGTTTGGCGGGCTTCAAATTGGCAACAATGATGACCTGCTTACCGATCAAATCCTCGGGAGCGTATTTTTCGGCGATTCCAGCCACCAGGGTTCTTTTTTGCCCCAGTTCCACTTCAAGTTTTAGTAGCTTTTTTGCTTTTGGAATTTTTTCGGCGTTTACAACAGTTGCAACTCTCAGATCGATGCGGCTAAATTCGTCCAATGTAATTTCGGGTTTGATATTCAATTGAGTGAGATCCTCCCGCGTCTGGCGGGCTGAATCAGCCGTATTTTTCTCG
>JAAUXY010075495.1_pt1 | contig 10700 bp, 8 predicted proteins | sample 7278121 | NCBI WGS metagenome assembly JAAUXY01 (sample SAMN14350117, study PRJNA611818) | marine sediment metagenome | isolation source: surface marine sediment (1.8m) | place: French Polynesia: Moorea | collected 2018-08
GGAGCGGGCACCAGGAACTCCTGGACGACCGAGTCCGGCGGAAAGTAGTAGACCGGCGGATGGCTGGTCTCCAGCACCCGGAAGCCCGCCTCGGTCTCCGCCACCACATGCCCGGCGAAGACCACACGCAGCCGTTCGGCGACGGGCTCGAGCCGGGGCGGACGGGGATAGTCCCAGACTGATTCGATCGGTGGCGCGGCGTCGCCCTGGACGGGTCCGGTCATGCCGGGCTTAGCCGCTGGCCGCCGGGGCGGCGGGCAGGTGGGCCTCGATCGCCTCGATCACGGCTTCGGCGTCCGGCCGGGTTTGGGTCGGGAACCAGGTGACCAGGCGACCGTCCGGCGCCACCAGGTACTTGTGGAAGTTCCAACGCGGCGTCGCTTTGGGGCCCAGCGTCGTCTCGGCCCAGCGATAGAAGGGATGCGCCTGCGCACCCCGCACGCGGACCTTCTCCGTCATCGGGAAGTCGACGCTGAAGTTGACCTCACAGAACTCCTTGATCTCAGCCTCGCTGCCCGGCTCTTGGCCGCCGAAATCGTTGGACGGCACGCCCAGCACCACCAATCCGCGGTCCCGGAAGCGCTCCCAGAGCGCCTGGAGGTCGCCGTACTGCCGGGTGAAGCCGCAGCGCGAGGCCGTGTTTACCACCAGCACCGCCTTGCCGGCGAAGCGCTCCAGCGGCAGGGCCTCGCCCTCGATCGAGGTGAAGCCGAAGGCGTGCGCCCCTGGCGGCTCCTCGCTGAGCGCCTGCAGGGGCAGGAGGGCGAGGACGGCAAGGACGAGCGGTGCGAATCGCATGGTGAAGCTCCGCGTTCGGGAGGCTAGGGCATCGATCGAAATATTTACCTGTGGCAAGTTTTACGCAAAGGCCGGCGGGTCGGATGTCACCGATATCACATGCCGAGGGCGAAAAAGGGACCGCGGCTAGTCGGGTTGCCGCGCCCGGATGCCGCCGGCGCCCGGGCCTTTGCAGGCCGGGGATCGGTGCCTTGGCGCCCCTATCTCTGCGGTGTTACGCCGAGCCGGCGCCCGGCCTCGAGGAAGCTCCCGACGTTGCACCTTGCCTGGAGAGGAGAGCGCTCGATGAGTTTCCGGCGTTCGGGGTCGCGTTCCGGTCCGGCGGATCCTCCGCCGCCGGATCAACGGCCATCCGGACCTGCCGCCCGGCAGCCTGGCCAAGGCCGCCGGGAACGCCCGACAAAGCCTCGCGGCCGAAGGCGCGCTAGGCGGATCCCATCCTCGACCGAGCCTCGGAAATCCGCGGCACCCTCCCGACGCAAATCGATCGCGCCCCACCGGCCTAGGGCTCTGATATGTATGGGAAAATTGGTGGGCGCACAAGGACTCGAACCTTGGACCCGCTGATTAAGAGTCAGCTGCTCTACCAACTGAGCTATGCGCCCCACACTGAGGCCGGGTTGATAGCAAGTCCGGGCCGCTTTGGGAAGCCCGAATGCCCGAAAAATCCCCGGGACCGCCTAGGCCTCGTCGAGCGGTATACCGCTCCACAGGGGGCGGCTCATCTCCTGGGTGAAGGCGCTGAACATGATGTTGTAGGCGATCGAGACCCGCTCTTCCTCGCTGCGGTTCACCGGCACCCCGTGGCGCAGGTAGGCCGGAAAGAGGATGAAGCGCCCGGCCTTGATCTCGAAGGTCACCTCGTTGCCGTTGTAGGCGTTGTATTCCGTGACCTTGGGCAGGATCGCGGCGGCCGCCTCGCGCGGGTCGCCAAAGACGATCACGCCCGAGCCCTTGGGCACGCTGACGTAGTAGACCCCGCTAAGGTAGTTGTTGGGGTGGGTGTGGCTGGTGTTGAGGCTGCCCTTGGGGTTGATGTTGGCCCAGCAGGCGGTGATCTCGAAGGCCGAGTAGTCGACCTTCATGAAGTCCAGCGCGCCCCGGGCCGCCTTGTTGATGCCCTCGGTCAGCTCGGCGAAGGCCGGCAGGGTGTGCAGGTTCTGGTCGGTCTGCCAGGTTGCGCCGATGGGGATCTCCGGCCGCGGCGACAGCAGGCGGTCGAGCTGGACCAGGATCTGCCGGTTGAGGCGCTCGGCGACCTCGTCCTCCAGATCGAGGGACCAGATCGGGGTCGGGAAAAGGTCGTGGGCCTTGACCTGCTTGAACACGGCCGAAGACTCCTTCGCGTGCTGGCCGCCGCGGGCGGCCGTGGATCGTTCGGGAGTTTTTAGGGCATCGCGCGGGACTTTTCCATGGGCCCAAGCCCTCCGCAAGCGGGGGCCGGCTAGTCCTCGCCCTGGAGGCCGCGGCGGGAGATCCTGATATCCCGGTGGACGTAGACCGACATCAGGATGCCGAGGCTGCACATCACCGCCAGCAAGGCCGTGCCGCCGTAGGAGATCAGCGGCAGGGGCACGCCGACCACCGGGATCAGGCCGGTGACCATGGCGACGTTGATGAAGACGTAGAGGAAGACGTGGCAGGTGATGCCCAGGGCCAGCAGGCGGCCGAAGTGGTTGCGGGCCCTGAGCGAGATCGCCAGGCCGTAGGCCAGGACGACCAGGAAGAGGCCGAGGACCGTCAGGGCGCCGATCAGGCCGAACTCCTCGGCCAGCATGGTGAAGATGAAGTCGGTATGCTTTTCCGGCAGGAAGTTCAGGTAGCTCTGGGAGCCCTGCAGGAAGCCGCGGCCGCCCATGCCGCCGGAGCCGAGCGCGATCTTGGACTGCAGGATGTGGTAGCCGGCGCCCAGAGGGTCGCGCTCTGGGTCTAGGAAGGTCTTGATCCGGGCGCGCTGGTAGTCGTGCAGGAACTGCCAGGCGATCGGGATCGCCGAGAGGCCGGCGACGAGTATCAGGGCGAACTTCCAGATCCGTACGCCGGCGGTGAAGAACAGCGCGCCGCCGATCAGGATCAGCACCCCGGCGGTGCCGAGGTCGGGCTGCTTGAGCACCAGGCCGGCCGCGGCGAAGATCAGCAGCAGGGGCAGCAGGAGGAAGTGCGGACGCGCGACGTCCTCCTGGTTGAGGCCGTGAAAATACCGCGCCAGGGCCAGGATCAGGGCCACCTTCATGATCTCGGAAGGCTGGATCTGGACAAAGCCCAGGTCGAGCCAGCGCTGGGCGCCCATGCCGATCGAGCCGCCGAGCTCGACCGCGAAAAGCATGGCCAGGGTCGCGAAATAGATCAGATAGGCGTAGCGGAACCAGACCCGGATATCCACGAGAGCCAGCGCCAGCATCAGCAGCAGCCCGGCAAAAAGCCGGATCAGCTGGCGCGAGGCCCAGGGATCCATACTGCCCTGGGCGGCCGAATAGAGCATGACCACGCCGACCGCACCGATGCCGGCGACAGTCAGCACCAGGCCCCAGTTCACCTGCAGGATCTTCTGACCCAGGCTCTGGTCGACGTTGCGCCGGAAGGACGAGTACCCCATGGACATGGCGTCAGCCGCTCGTCTCTTTCGGCTTGGGCGCCGGCAGCGGGGCGTCGGCGACGTCCGGGGTGACCAGCCCGGCCGGATTGCGTTTCTGGGCCTCCAGCAGGATGTCCTTCGCGATCGGCGCCGCCGCCTTGGAGCCGCCGCCGCCGTGCTCGACCACGATGGCGCAGGCGTAGCGCGGCTTGTGCACCGGGGCGAAGCTGACGAAAAGGGCGTGGTCGCGGAAGCGCCAGGGCTTCTCCTCGTTCTTCTTGATGCCGGCCCGGCGTTCCTTGAGGGTGATCCGGCGAACCTGGGAGGTTCCGGTCTTGCCGGCCATCTCCATGCCCTCGATATCGATCCGCTTGCCGTAGGCGGTGCCGCGCCACTCGTTGACCACGGCATCCATGGCCTCGAGCACCTGCTCCAGGTGGTGTTGCGGGATGCCGATCGAAGGATAGCCGTAGGGCGACACCGGTGCCTCGTCCTCGCCCTCGGGCTGCATCACGGGGTCGGGGACGGCAGCGCGCATCACGTGCGGGGTGACCGCGAAGCCGCCGTTGGCCAGGCGCGCGGTCATGGTCGCCAGCTGAAGGGGCGTGGTCAGGACGAAGCCCTGGCCGATCGCCGTGATCACGGTCTCGCCGCCCTGCCAGCGCTCGCCGATGGCGCCCAGCTTCCAGGCGCGCGTCGGCATCAGCCCACTGCGCTCGTTGGGCAGGTCGATGCCGTTCTGGCTGCCGATGCCGAAACGGGTCGCCATGTCGGCGATGCGGTCGATGCCCAGCTGCTTGGCGATGTTGTAGAAGTAGATGTCGCAGGACTGCTTGATGGCGTCGCGCAGGTCCATCGCGCCGTGGCCGGGCTTCTTCTTCCAGCAGTGGAACAGAGCCCGGCCGAGCCGCCACTCGTTGCGGCAGACGAAGCGCTCCTCAGGGCTGATCCCGGCCTCGAGGGCCGCCAGAGCGACCAGGACCTTGAAGGTCGAGCCTGGCGCATAGAGCCCGGTGATCGCCTTGTTCGACAACGGCGACAGCGGGTCGGTGGTCAGTTCGCGCCAGCGCTTCGAGGAGATGCCGACGTGGAACTCGTTGGGATCGAAGCCCGGCCAGGAGGCCAGGGCGTAGATCTCGCCGGAATGGACGTCCATGACCACGGCCGAGGCGCTGCGTTCGGTGCTCAACCGCTCGTAGACGAACTGCTGCAGCTCGGCGTCGATGGTCAGCATCATATCCTTGCCGGCGGTCGCCTCTTCGCGCTCGACCTCCTGCATAATGCGGCCGAAGGCGTTGACCTCGACGTGGCTGCGGCCCGCGGCGCCGCGCAGGTCGAGGTCGTAGGTCTTCTCGATCCCGCTCTTGCCGATCCGGAAGCCCGGCTGCTGGAGCAGCGGGTCGTCGTTCAGCTCGTTCTCGGAGACCGGCGCGACGTAGCCCAGGACCTGGGACATCGCCGGGCCATGGGGATAGTGCCGGACCTGACCGATCTCAATCCCGGCACCCGGCAGGTCCGGCGCGTTGAGCTCGATCCGGCTGACCTCTTCCCAGCTCAGGTTGTCGCGGACCGTGACCGGCACGAAGGCGCGGTTGCGCCGCAGCTCCTTGCGGATCCGCTTGTGGTCGTCCTCGGAGATATCGACGATCTGGCCCAGCGACGCCAGGGTCCGGGCGACGTCCCCCGCCCGTTCGGCGACCAGCACGACGCGGTAGTTGCGCTCGTTGATCGCGACCTCGGTGCCCAGGCGGTCGAAGAGCCGCCCGCGCGGCGGCGGCAGGAGGCGGAGGTTGATCCGGTTGTCCTCGGCCAGGGTCGCGTAGCGGTCCGCTTCGAGCACCTGGAGATAGTAGAGACGCCCGGCCAGCGCCGCGAAGAGCAGCGACTGGCTGCCGGCCACGATCGCGGCGCGGCGGGTGAAGAGCTTGTAGCGCCCCTGGTCGGCGTTTCTCAGGTCCAAGGTTCCGGCCTCACTTGAGCACCAGGCGCTGGGTCTGGGCAAAGATCCAGGCCAGCAGCGGATAGGCGGCGATGGTCGTCAGGTACTGGAACAGCGCCGGGCCGATGTGGACCGAGCGCCCCAGGATCAGGGCGTGCAGACCCCAGGACAGCAGCACCACGCCGGCCCCGACCACGACGAAGCCCGCCCAGACGACCCCGAAGGAGCGGCTCATGAAGAAGCGCTGCTGCGCCACGACGGTCCAGAAGACCGCGAGATAGATCATCGAGCTTACGCCCAAGGCATCCCCACCGAGCAGATCCTGAAGCAGGCCGATCAGGAAGACCACCCAGAAGGGCATGAGATCCGGGCGGTGAACCGCCCAATAGTATATGGCGATCAGGACGATGTCGGGAAAGACCGGCCCGGCGTTCGGGATCTGCAAGGGCACGTGGCTGACCACCACCAGGATGATGATCAGCAGGGTCGGCGTGATCAGGCGGACCGCGGTGTCGACCTGCTGCCAGTCGTTGCCCCTCACGGGCCGGCCTCCGGCCCCCGCTCCGGGCGGCCGCCCAGGATGCCGGGCAGCTTGTAGTCGATCAGGCGAAGGTACTCGATCCGGTTCCAGTCGAAGTGCGGGCGCACCAGGATGGTCTCGCCATCGACCACGGTCACGATCCCGACCGGAATCCCTTTGGGAAAGACCCCGCCGTGGCCCGAGGTGACGATCCGATCCCCGACCTGAACGGCGGTCTCCGGCGGCAGATAGATCAGCGCCGGCGAACTGGAGTTGTTGCCCGCGAGCACCGCCCGCTCTCGGGTCCGGTCGATACGGACCGGAATCCGGCTGTTGATGTCGGTGACCAGGAGGACCCGCGAGGCGCGCTCGCCCACCGCGGTCACCCGGCCGACCAGGCCCTGACCGGTGACTGCCGCCTGGCCCTTGACCACCCCGTCGATCTTGCCGGCCAGCACGAGCAGCGAGCGGACGAAGGCGTTGCTGCTGTCCGCGATCACCCGGGCCGTGACCTGGCCGGCCGCCGGCGCGGCCGTGAAGTTGGAGAGCTCCCGCAGGCCGGCATTTTCGGCTGCGAGCTGCTGGGCGCGCACCTGCCAGGCGAGCAGGCGCTCGTTCTCGGCGCGCAGGGTGGCGTTCTCGGCCCGTAGCGCGGCCATATCCCGGACCTGCTGGATGATGTCGCCGATGGTCTCGACCGGGCTGGCGAAGTGGCTGAGCACGGGGCTGAAGAAGTCCGACACGGCCGTGCGCGCCTGCTCGGCGAAGCGCGAGTCCGCCCGGCTCAGAAGCATGAGCGCGAAGGCAACGGCGATCAGCAGCAGAAACGCAACGCGCTGGCCCCACGCCCCGAAAGGGGACGCCAACCGTAGCACCGAGCTTGGGCGCTTTTTCAAAGGCCTCTCCAGAAGGCGGGATTCGTGGTCACGCGTTCCGGCGCTAAGCTTAGGAATCGTAACGTATATTAATCGTTAACTCTTGAGCAATAAAGCGGCAAGCGCCGCGCGTGGCCTGCGCCGCAATACCCCCTAATAGGGACTGATCAGCACGCCTTTCAAGGTCCGCATCTCCTCCAGGCACCGCCCGGTGCCCAGGGCGACGCAGGACAGGGGATCGTCGGCGATGGTCACCGGCAGGCCGGTGGAGGCGCGCAGGACGTAGTCCAGGTTGCCGAGCAGGGCGCCGCCGCCGGTGAGCACGATGCCCTTGTCGACGATGTCGGCGGCCAGCTCCGGCGCGGTGTGCTCCAGGGCGACCTTGACCGCCTCGACGATGGCCCCGACCGGCTCGGCCAAGGCCTCGGCGATCTGCCGCTCCGAGATGATCAGCTCCTTGGGGACGCCGTTCATCAGGTCGCGGCCCTTGATCTCCATGGTCCGGCCGTCGCCGTCCTCGGGCGGACAGGCGGTGCCGATCTCCTTCTTGATCCGCTCGGCCGAGGCCTCGCCGACCAGGAGATTATGGTTGCGCCGGATGTAGGCGATGATCGCCTCGTCCATCTTGTCGCCGCCGACCCGCACCGAGCGGGCGTAGACGATGCCGCCCAGGGAGAGCACGGCGACCTCGGTGGTGCCGCCGCCGATGTCGACCACCATGGAGCCGCTCGGCTCGGTCACCGGCAGGCCGGCGCCGATCGCGGCGGCCATGGGCTCCTCGATGAGAAACACCCGGCGGGCGCCGGCGGCCTCGGCCGACTCCTGGATCGCCCGGCGCTCGACCGCGGTCGAGCCCGAGGGCACGCAGATGATGACCTGCGGGCTGGCGAAGCTGCGCCGGTTGTGCACCTTGCGGATGAAGTGCTTGATCATCTCCTCCGCGACCTCGAAGTCGGCGATGACGCCGTCGCGGAGCGGCCGGATGGCCTGGATGTTCCCCGGGGTGCGGCCCAGCATCAGCTTGGCCTCGTCGCCCACCGCGAGGACCTGCTTGCGCCCCTTGGCCTCGGCGATGGCAACCACCGAGGGCTCGTTCAGAACGATCCCCCGCCCCTTCACATAGACCAGCGTGTTGGCCGTCCCCAGATCGATCGCCATGTCGGCGGACAGCATGCCCAGAAGACGGGACAGCATTGGGGCGCGACTCTCCTCTGGAGGGGTTCTCGTCGAACGACGCAGACGTGAAGTCGCTGAATAGCCTCGGATTGCGGCTAATGCAAGGCGAAGGTTGGCGCGGGCGGCATTTTCGCCCGCGCCCTTTCGACCCTCTCGGTTCTTCCTTTGTCCGGCCGCGACCTCAGGCGGTCATCGCCGCCGGCGCGTTCCTCTCGCGCTTGACCAGGAGCTTGTTGAGGGCGTTGACGTAGGCCCGCGCCGAGGCGACCAGGGTGTCGTGATCGGCGCCCTGGCCGTTGACCGTCTTGCCGTTCTCCTCCAGGCGGACGGTGACCTCGGCCTGGGCGTCGGTGCCGCCGGTGACCGCGTGGACCTGGTAGAGCTGCAGCTCCGCCTGGTGGGGAAAGAGCTCGCGGATCGCGGCGAAGGTCGCGTCGACCGGGCCGTTGCCGTTGGCCTTGGCCTTGGCCTGACGGCCGTCGATCTCCAGCTCCAGCTCGGCCGTTTGTGGCCCCTTGGACCCGCAGACCACCTGCAGGCCCAGGAACTTGATGTGGTCGTTGTGGCGCAGGACCGCGTCGTCGACCAGGGCGATGATGTCCTCGTCGTAGATGTCCTTCTTGTGGTCCGCCAGGTCCTTGAAGCGGAAGAAGGCGTCCTGCAGCTCGTTCTGCTTCAGATCGAAGCCCAGCTCCTTCAGCTTCTCGGAGAAGGCGTGGCGGCCGGAGTGCTTGCCCATGACCAGCTTGGAGCGGACCAGGCCGACCGATTCCGGGGTCATGATCTCGTAGGTCTCGGCGTTCTTCAGCATGCCGTCCTGATGGATGCCGGACTCGTGGGCGAAGGCGTTGGCGCCGACGATCGCCTTGTTGGGCTGCACCGAGAAGCCGGTGACGGCGGAGAGCGTCCGCGAGGCCCGGGTGATCACGGTGGTGTCGATGCCCGTGGTGTAGGGCAGCCGGTCGTGCCGGGTCCGCAGCGCCATGACGATTTCTTCCATGGCCGCGTTGCCGGCCCGCTCGCCGATCCCGTTGATGGTGCACTCGACCTGCCGGGCGCCGGCATGGACCGCGGCCACCGAGTTGGCCACCGCGAGGCCTAGGTCGTTGTGGCAATGGACGGAGATCACCGCCTTGTCGATGTTCGGCACCCGGTTGCGCAGCATCTCGATCAGGGCGGCGAACTCCGAGGGGATGCTATAGCCCACGGTGTCCGGAATGTTGATGGTCCGGGCCCCGGCCTTGATCGCGGATTCGACGCAGCGGCAGAGGAAGTCGTGCTCGGTCCGGGTGCCGTCCTCGGGCGACCACTCGACGTCGTCGCAGAGGTTGCGGGCTCGCCCGACGCTGTCGATCACCGCCTGATGGACCGCCTCGGGCTCCATCTGCAGCTTGAACTTCATGTGCAGCGGGCTGGTCGAGATGAAGGTATGGATGCGCGGCCGCACCGCCGGCTTCAGGGCCTCGCCGGCCCGGTCGATGTCCTTGGGGGTGGCCCGCGCCAGACCGGCCACGGAGGCCTTCTTGATCCGCTTGGCGATCACGTTGACCGCCTCGAAATCGCCGTTGGAGGCGATCGGGAAGCCGGCCTCGATCACGTCGACGCCCATTTCCTCGAGCACCTGGGCGACCGAGATCTTCTCCTCCAGGTTCATCGAGCAGCCGGGCGACTGTTCGCCGTCCCGCAGGGTGGTGTCGAAGATGATGACGCGATTAGGATCGTTGTCCTGATCGGCGCTCTTATCGGCTTTGGGTTCCTGGCTCATTTTAGGGTGTCTCCTCGTCCCGGCCGCCTCGGCGGCCCATCGATCGTCTTGTGCTTGGTCGATGCCCCCTGCCCGCTTGCCGCCGCCGCGGCTGTAGCGATCAGGGGTCGATAAGGAGGAGGAGGCCGAGCTCGGCAGCCAGCCCGAGCGCAAGCACGGCTCCGGCCCCGCTGGGGGCGGCAATGGCAATTCGGCTGTGCGGCGCGGGCGTCATGCCAGAACGAGTACCTTGGAATGCTTCAAAAGACAAGCCCTCGCATGCCGGGGCCTCGTCGGCAGGTAGAGCGTGGCATTAACCACCTTCACCCGCCGCCCGGTCCGCGGCGGTCCAGACCACCGGGAACCAGTCCTCGCGCAGGCGATCGCCGTCCGCCAGGCCGATGTCGGGATAGGGTGGGGAGGTCCGGCCCGGCCGCTGGGTGAAGCGGGCGTCGTCACCCAGCCAGCGGGTCGCGAAGCCCCGCCTTCGGCACGAGCTGACGTTGCCCGGCGCTCCGTGCAGGGTCAGGAAATGGAAGACCAGGACGTCGCCGGGCGCCAGGTCCCAGGACAGGATGCGGTGCCTGCCGAGTTCGATCTCCGGCACCGGCTCGTAGCCCTCGCCCTGGTAGTCGTAGTCGCTGCCGTCGTCGAAGACGCGCGGATAGTAGAGCTTGCCCCAGGCGTGCGAGCCGGCGACGAATCGCGGGCAAACCTCGCGTGGCACCGGGTCCAGGGGCATCCAGAAGCTGACCACCTTGGTCCCGGTCACGCAGTAGTAAGGCATGTCGTGGTGCCAGATCGTCTCCTTGGCGGTCCCGGGCTCCTTGACCAGCAGGTGCTCGTGAAAGATCTGGACCCGGCTGGCCGACATGAAACGGGCGGCCAGGGCCGCAGCCGGCGAATTCAGGATGAAGTCCCGGTATTCCGGGATCCTGGCCCAGTTGCAGTAGTCCTCAAAAAAGCGCCCGCCGCCGCCGTCGAGTTTATGATTGGTGGCGTCTGGGCCCGGCTCGGCCAGGTTGCGCTCGACGCCCAGGACCAGCTTGGCCAGCCAAGCGGCATCGAAGGCC
>JAAUXY010123720.1_pt1 | contig 10699 bp, 6 predicted proteins | sample 7278121 | NCBI WGS metagenome assembly JAAUXY01 (sample SAMN14350117, study PRJNA611818) | marine sediment metagenome | isolation source: surface marine sediment (1.8m) | place: French Polynesia: Moorea | collected 2018-08
CGCTCGAGGATCTCGAGCCGCACCCAGAGCCTAAAGGGTTCATCGGCGAGTTGCGTCCTTACCAACGTCACGGCCTCGCCTGGCTGCACGCCCTGCGCTTCCTCGGCCTGGGCGGCTGCCTGGCCGACGACATGGGCCTGGGTAAGACCGTCCAGGTGCTGGCGCTCCTCGCCTCCCGCGCCGGGCAAAGCGTCGCGGCGTCGCTGGTTGTGGTTCCTCGAAGCCTGATCAGCAACTGGGTCGAAGAGGCGTCGCGGTTTGCTCCCGGGCTCTCTTTCCTGCCCTACCACGGCCCCGGCCGAGACCTATGGCGTGAGCGCCTCGAAGAGCATGACGTCGTGATCACCACCTACGGAACGCTCTGCCGCGACGTCGAAGAGCTCTCCGCGATTCACTTCGAGCTGCTGGTGCTCGACGAGGCGCAGGCGATCAAGAACGTCTTCTCGCAGACGTCCAAGGCCTGCCGGCGGCTGCAGGCCAGGCAACGACTGGCCCTGACCGGCACACCGGTCGAAAATCACCTGGGCGAGCTGGGGTCGATCTTCGGCTTCCTCAACCCGGGCATGCTCGGCAAGGTGCCGGGATTCGAAGAGCTGCTCGGCGAACGACGTCCCGACGCGGACGCCCTGGCGATGCTCGGCCGGGTGTTGCGGCCGTTCATCCTGCGCCGCACCAAGGAAGCGGTGCTTCCCGAGCTGCCCGAGAAGACCGAGCTGATCTTGTGGTGCGACCTGCGCGAGCGCCAGAAGCGGCTTTACGACAAGTTGCGCGATCACTACCGGATGGCGCTGAGTCAACGCATCGATGAGGTCGGTCTGGGGCGGTCCAAGATCCAGGTGCTCGAGGCCCTGTTGCGGCTACGCCAGGCGGCGTGCCACCCGGGCCTGATCGATCCCGCCCGCGGCCATGAGCGGTCGACCAAGCTCGACGTCGTGCTGCGCCACTTGCTGGAGGTCCTGGCCGAGGGACACAAAGCCCTGGTGTTCTCTCAGTTCACCCGCTTCCTGGGGCTGCTGCGCCAGCGTCTCGACCGTCTCGGTATTCGCTATGAATACCTCGACGGCCGCACCCGCGACCGTCAAGCACCGGTCGAGCGCTTCCAGTCCGACCCGTCGTGTTCACTCTTTCTGATCAGTCTCAAGGCCGGCGGTTTCGGCCTCAACCTGACCGCGGCGTCCTACGTCTTCCTGCTCGACCCGTGGTGGAACCCGGCGGTCGAGGCCCAGGCCATCGATCGCATCCACCGGATCGGCCAGGAGCGTCCGGTCTTCGCCTACCGCCTGGTCGCCCGCGGCACGGTGGAAGAGAAGATCCTCGAGCTCCAGTCCCGAAAACGCGAGCTCGCCGACGCCATCCTCTCCGCTGGCGAAGGCCTGATGCGAACTTTGAAGGAGGAAGATTTGCGCTGGCTATTGAGTGAATGAGTAGGTACTCCAGTTCTTAGATGGATTTGATCTAGACGGTGGTACGATGCGGACATCAAAAATGGAGTCGCGGATGATAGACGAGAGGCCGAGATGCTAAATCGAATAGAGATCAAAGCGTTCAAGTCCTTGGACGACGTGAAGATCGATCTCGGGCAGGTCAATGTGTTTGTCGGAGGCAATGGCAGCGGGAAGTCGAATCTCCTGGAAGCACTGGGCGTTCTCGGAGCCGCTGCTGCAGGTCGAGTTGACGACGAAAGTCTGCTCCGCCGAGGGGTACGCCCCGGAGTCCCAGCGCTCTATAAGACATCCTTCAGCGGCTCCAAAATGCGTGATGCGATTCGCTTCACGGCCTCTTCGGATGAAGCCAACTTCGCGGTGGAGTTGCGCAATCCGACCCAGGAACCGAAGCCAGCATGGGTGTTCAAGACTGAATTGCTCCACTCCAGGGGCGCGAAGATCGTAGGCCGCTCACCAAGGAGCCGCCTATACCCAGCGCTGAATCCTCACGCGGGCCTCTCCGCGCTCGAAGTCACCCGTCTTGACCCTGAGGATCCTGCAGTACAGTTACTCGCCGATCTCCGAGACTTCGCGATCTACTCGCCGAACACCCCGTCGCTGCGAGGTATCGTCGCAGATCCCCAGACGCGCGAGCCGGTAGGCTTGCACGGTGGGCGGCTAGCAGAAGCGGTGAACAGGCTTCGGACCTTGGCCCGACGAGACCCATACTTGGGTGGAATAGAAGAGGATTTGCTAGAGCTCATGGACTGGGTCTCTACTTTCGGGTCTCGACGCAGTGGAGACGTCCCATTAGCCCCCTCGATTCCGACCCAGCAAAGCGTCATCTATTTTCGCGATCGATTCATGGCTGCCAAGCGCAATGAGCTCAGCGGTTACGATGCAAGCGAAGGCGCGCTCTACGTGCTGTTTGCGGCAGTGGTCGCTTCTTTGCCGGAAGCTCCCCCCGTGCTGGCGGTGGACAACGTCGACGCAAGTTTGAACCCTCGTCTGGTTCGCAGCCTCATGGAAAGGCTGTGCGGCTGGGTCCTCAAGCGGGAGACCCCCCGTCAACTCCTTCTCACTTGTCACAATCCAATGGTCCTTGATGGGCTACCTCTCCAAGAAGACCGCATTCGGTTGTTCACGGTGGACCGGACAAACAAGGGGCGAACCTCGGTTCGGAGAATCCAAGTGGACGAGAGCTTGCTGCAAAAGGCCCAAGAAGGATGGCCGTTGTCTCGCTTGTGGGTATCGGGCCACCTCGGTGGTGTGCCCAATGTTTGAGGTACGGCTGGTCTGCGAAGGGCCGACAGATATCGAAGTATTGCGGGCTGTCCTCGACTTTCATCTCCGCGAGGACTTTCTGCTGACTCAGCTACAGCCTGAGAGCTCTCTCTATGGCGGTGACGCTGGTCCCTATGGAGGTGGCTGGAAGGGCGTCCGTGCCTGGTGCCAAGCAACCGCCAAGGCGGGCGGCCTTGAGGCCGTCGGCCGACGATGTAAGACTCTTAGTGCTTCACGTTGATGCCGATATCGCTTCAGAGCCTGAAATCGATATCGAGCAACCGTGTCCACCACCGATACCTACGGTAGAGAAGCTGGAGTCTATCGTGAGCGGCTGGCTCGGCCTGACTACCTTGCCGCCGCGTCTTGCGCTCTGTATACCTTCCAAAGCCACAGAATCGTGGATTCTTCGGGCGTTTTTCCCGACGGATCGGGCATCAATACCCTGCTCAGAGGTGACCTCCGAAGAATCTTGTCTAGAATGCTACGCCGATCCCGCACGTTTCCTCCTGAATAAGAAACCGAAATTCGTTCGACTGAAAGAAGGTAGAGTCCGGAAACTTCGAAAGGAATACGAGCTTAGGAGGAACCAGCTCAGTAGAGCCTGGCTAGACGTTGTTGCGAACTGCGCATCGGCTGCTCGATTCGACGACCAGCTGCGCGCTATACTGACGCCAGCGTAATTTACACAAGCACCGTACTGGGACCGGCGCCCTATACCTTCGCCGGAAGCTTTGCTGGGTCCAAGTCCACGCGACTTCAGAACCCAGACGGCCCTTTTTCGTTTGTTCCCTTGTGGACAACGTTCGCCCGACCTTACTCGCGAGCGCAATCGCTCTTGCGATGATCATTGCCGAATCGGCGGCCGCGAACCAAGATTCGAGTTCGCTGGGCGCCATCGACGTCGACCGCACCTCGGCAGACATCACCATCGACGGCGACCTGACCGATCCCGGCTGGCAGAGCGCAACCGAGATCGACACCTGGTTCGAGACCAACCCCGGCGACAACGTCGAGCCCAAGGTCAAGAACGTCGCCTTGCTGGCGTACGACGAGAAATTCTTCTACGCCGCCTTTCGCTTCGCCGACCCCGAACCGGAAAAGATCCGGGCCCCCCTGGCCGACCGCGACAACGTGCCGAGCAATACCGATTACGGCGGCGTCATCCTCGACACTCGCAACGACGGCAAGACCGGCCAGATGTTCCTCGCCAACCCGCGGGGCATCCAGTATGACGCGATCAGCAGCGACGTCTCGGGGGAAGACTCGGCTCCGGATTTCTTCTGGGATTCGGCCGCTCGCATCACCCCCGAGGGCTGGACGCTCGAAATGCGTATCCCCTTTTCTTCGCTGCGCTATAGCGGCGAAGAAGGTGGCGAACAAAGCTGGCGCGTGCTGCTCTACCGCAACTACCCCCGGGACTTTCGCTACCAGATGTTTTCTTCGCGCCTGCCGCGCGATGTCAACTGTTTCATCTGCAACTCCCGGCCGCTGACGGGTCTCGCCGGTCTGCCCTCGGGCGGTCACTTCGTGATCGCGCCGTTCGCCACCTCGGCTCAGCTCTCCGAGCCCGAGGGCGACCTCGGCACGTCGCTGACCTCGGGCGACGTCGAGTTCGAGCCCGGGGTCGACGTCAAGTGGATTCCGAATCCCGACACGGTGATCGACGCGACCGTCAACCCGGACTTCTCACAGGTCGAGTCGGACGTTGCCCAGATCGCGACCAACGAGCAGTTCGCCCTCTTCTTTCCCGAGAAGCGGCCGTTCTTCTTAGAAGGCATCGACCTCTTTCAGACCAACATGCGGGCGGTGTATACCCGCAGTTTCACAGCCCCGCGCTGGGGCGCGCGGGTGACCGGCAAACTGGGTCAGAACGCCTATACCCTGCTGGTCGGCGAGGACGAAGGCGGCGGCAGCGTGATCATTCCCGGCAGCGATTCTTCGAGTTTCGCCGATCAGGACTTCTCTTCTCTGGTGGCGATCGGGCGCTGGCGCCGCGACCTGGGAAAACGCTCCTTCGCCAGCTTCTTGGCGAGCGCCCGTGAGATCGAAGGCGGCGCCTACAACCGGGTCCTGGGGCCGGATTTCGAATGGGTCCCGAACGACCGAGACACCGTCTCCGCTCAGTTCCTGTGGAGCGAGAGCCTGACTCCGAATCTCCCCGACCTGGCCGAGGAGTGGGACGGCCGCGAGCTTTCAGGCCACGCGTTCGAAGCCTGGTGGCATCACGGCACCGAGAAGGAGGACTGGTTCGTGCGCTACCGCGATATCGGCGACGAATTCCGCGCTGATAACGGTTTCGTTCCCCAGGTCGGTTACCGCCAGGGTTTCTTCGACACCGGCTACACTTTTCGTCCCAAGAAAGGTTTCCTGCACCGTATCCGCACGTTCTTCATCGCCGAGCATCAAGAGGATCAGGAGGGTGGGGTCATCTACCGTCAGGTCTCCCCCGGCTTCGGCATGAGCGGCAAGAAGAACTACTTCGGCCGTTTCCGACTGGCGTTCGACGAAGTCCGCGCGTTCCGAGAGATCGACACCGGCGACGGGCCGACTGAAGTCTCACGACTGCTCGACCGGGTCCAGCTGCACTACACCGTCGACATCAGCCCGTCGCGTCGCTTCGCTCAATTCAGACTCGACGGCCGGATCGGCGATGAGGTCGACTTCACCGAGGCCCGGCTGGGCAAAGGAGCGCGGGTGGAGGCCAACGTCACCCTGAGACCCAATGACCGCATCGAGCTGCGTCTGCTGGCCAACCGGCGCTGGCTCGATCTCGATCTCGACGATGGTCGAAGCGGTCGCCTATTCACCGCGCAAGTCAGCCGTCTACGCGGGGTCTATACCTTCAACGCCCGCAGCTGGCTGCGGCTGATCGCCCAATACGTCGAGACCGAGCGGGATCTTTCGCTCCACGAAAATCCTGATGACTTCGACGCCGAATCCGGCTTCTTCTCGACGTCGGCGGTCTTCGCCTACAAGCTCAACTGGCAGACCGTGCTCTTTCTCGGCATCGGCGACGACCGCGAGCTGTCGGACGCCGACGAGCTCGAGCCCGCGGCACGACAGCTCTTCTTGAAAATCTCCTACGCGTTCCAGAGATAACCAGCCCTCGCCACGGCTGACCTTTTCAAAGTTTCGTATGCATTCCAGAGATGAACAACCGTCGCCACGGCTGATCTTCATGAAGATCTCCTACGCGTTTCAGAGATGAACAGCCGCCGGAACGGCTGATCTTCTAGAGATCTCCGACGCGTTCCTGAGATGTCCCGCCATCTGCCTTGGGCTGCCTGACTAACGTGGGCTGGCGAACCCGCACCTTGACGATCTCACCGGTGCGCTCTTTCAGAGTGACGATCAGCCACTGCCCGATGGCGAGGTCATCGAGGTCCAGCTTCTTGCGCCCATCGAATTTCCTGGGGTCATGGGCGACGAGCTTGACCTCCTCCGGCAACTGGAGCCAGTAAGGAGTGCCGCCCGCGATCCCTGAGATGTCCTCGACGTAGAGCCGGCCGAGATCCTGAACCTCGAGGATCTTGCAGCGCACCCCGCCCGAGGGCTGCTTCCTCAGGCTGCGCATGAACTTGACCAAGGGATCGCGGTCCAGGTCTTCTGTCTTCGGCCGCGGCGGCGGCGTCTTCGGCTCGCCCTCGACCGACCATGGTGCCGCTTGTCCGGGCCCGGTCTGCTTGGGGTCGTTGGGATCCTTGTACTTGGGGGCCATACCCTCAGTTTGACCCCACGCGGCGACCGCGATCAAGGGCAGTAGCGCGGCGAACAGCGTCAGGAACCAGACGCGGCGTGGATTCCGTTTCTTGGACAGGGCCACAGTACAGGGCAGCGAACCGGATGTCCCAGTCGACTCTCTTCGCATGGTGCCTCCAGATTCTGTGCTGCCAGATACATCCACTTGCTAGTTTACGATACTGAGAAGGACAGGGGAACCCCGATCAGACGAATCGGATCGCCGAGGGGTCGGCTTTCTGATCGAAGATCAAGTTCGGCAGATGCGCTCCGGGAATACCCAGAAGCCCGAGCTCGCTCTTGCCGAGAGCGAAGGCTTCCTCGATCGATCGACCGAAGCCGATCGCTCGATAGAAAGCAGCGGCGAAAGCGATGGCGGTCTCATCCTCGATCACGTCCGTCATGCCCACCGCGCAGTCGATATGTTCGGCGATCGCCTCGGCCTGGGGCCGTGAGTAACAGGCGTTGAAAACCACGAGCCTGATCCGATCCGCAAGCACGCTGAACAAGCCTGAAAGCGCCTCCCGGCTCACCCGTCGCCCCCGGCCGTCGCGATCTCTCAGAATGATCTCCGCACCGCGGCTACCGTGCCCGCTGAAATGGACGATATGGGGCCGATGTTCGAGGAGAGCCTGCTGCAGGTCCTCGGCCCGAACCGCCCAGCAGGTGACGAACTCCAGGGTGTCACGGTATTTCGTCGCTCGGATCTTTTGTTGGATTTCCCGGCTCTCTTCGTCCAATCGAAGTTGATGGACACCTGCCGGATTGGCCGCCAGGAACAGGATCACGCATTTCTCTCCCGGCCCCTCCTGGCGATCCGACGGTTCTCTTGTCGCCGCTGGCAATCGGTTCTTTCTTGGGTCTGAGCTGACTGAATCTGGCCTGCTCACTTCAGAAACCTCCCCATATGTTTCGTTACTTTTCTGCGACCTTGGAATCGCTTTCACCAGCTGTCGAATGCCCTCTCGACTCAAACCCTGGCGCAGGTCGACCCAATGCAGATCTTTCAAAAAAAGCGACAATTCAGGATTGTCCGGGGCCCCTGGAAGCAACACCGGAATCAGTGGAAAGTCACCTGCGACCGACCGGCTCAGACACGCGCGCATCTCTGGCTTCTCCCAGGTACCGAACCCTTCCCGGCCGACCATGACCGCGGCGGAGCTCGCACCTAGGATCGCTTGTTCGATCTGTTCCTGCCAGGGGCGCCCGGGAACGTTCTCCCAGATATCGACCCACACTCGAATTTTCCGAGACTTGAGGATCTCAGCCAGCTCGAGAACGACCGCGCTATTCTTTCTGTTGTAGCTGAAGAAAACATCAAACACCGGCGAAGACGGTACCGGATCCGGATCTTGAGCCCACCACTGGTAAACCAAGGCCAAAGCCATCGCGAGCAGCCCTGCCAATACCGGCCACACGACATAGAGGTACACTCCGGAGATCCAGAAAACGCTAAGGGAAACGAAGCCCCAGGCCACGAGCAAGCCAAAAGCCGCGACGCCACCTCTTGGCCCCTGAAACCTCGAAATGAGAAACGGCACCAGAAATCCGAAGGCGACAATCACGAGCGGAGAGACCACCAAGCCCCAAGGGCTACTCTTCACTTCGAGAAAACTTCGGTCCAGAATGTTTGCAGCGACCTGGGCATGAATCTCCATCTCGGACACAGGATCCAGCAACGGGCTGAGATACCTGTCGTCATACGCTTTCCCGACGAAGACCACTTCGTCACGAAACCGAGTCTTTAAGTCGGCATCGGTGCTTTTCATCACCTCACTCGCCCCATAGGAATCGAAGGCAACTGCGGGCTGAAAATCGATCCAGAATCGTCCCCGCGGATCTATTGGCACCCGCGAGTCGCCGATCTTCAGCCGCGGCACCGACACGCCTTCGCTCAGTACAATGCTGCTTTCGGGAAAACCAGCGAGCTGTGCCGCGCGCAGCCCCAGGGCAGGATAAGTAGGACAATCGTCATCGTCCGCGCCGAGAACACAGCTGAATATCAACAATTGCATATCTCGCACCACGCTCGCATCTGAGAATATATCGGCCGCTGCCTGATAATCCGCGCCACAGGCCAGCCGTCGATCGTTGGGGTTTAGACCCCATCTGACATCGACACTGTAGAACTCTTCCCTACTCATTCTCAGTACTTCTGAATGCAAGAGCAGTCGCCGATCGCACTCGACCGATTGAATGCTCGACTGCGGATCACCGAAGGAAACTCCCAGCACGACTTTCGACTTCGAGTCATCCGGGACCAGGCGCTCTGAACAGCCCCTTTCGTCGTCGCAATAGCCTTCGATGTCGGACACCGAGGCCTCAGCCACCAAACTATCCTCTGACATAGGGCATGGCTGAGCGATCACAATGACCTTGGCCTCTGCCGAGGCCAGGCGCTCGACCAACTGATCGAGGGTATCTCTCGGCCAGGGCCATGGGCCGTACTCCTTTTGGCTCTGGTAATCATCAATCGAGCAAAGAGCGATACGCTCTTGAGCCGAACGCGCTTCGAAGCCTCGCCATCTGACGAACTGATCGATCACTTGATTCTCTAAAACTTCGAACACGCCACTTTGACCCGATATCAACCAGACAGCAATAGAAATGACTACGGCTATCGCCAACGCCAGAATGTATGGCCTGGTTTCGAAGAAGAGTTTTAATTTTGATAATTTCAAACGATACATTAGAAGACCTAGAAGCGAGAGAAGATCCGTGGATCGAAATGATCGAGAATGGGCGAGTCTTGAAGCTCCTGAACTGTAGGTAACAGAAGAATCGAAGAGTCATCCGGCGCCACGGGTATTGGTGGCAGCGCTGGCTTGTCCGGAACCACTACGGTCTTCTCGCCTGCCTTGACTTTCCTGCTCTGCCCGCCCGCCTCGACGGTCGCCGAACCGACACGCATAATGATGCACGTATCCCCGTTCGGATGAACTTCAATCTCCGCGATCGATGAGGGTCCCAACTGGATTCGCGCCGCTGGAGTCCTCACATAGCCCCCCAACAGTCTCTCCGGTACCATGATCAACAAACCCCCGAGATCAAGCTCCAGCAGGAAAGAATCGCGCACGCCCAGATCCTCGATCTTGATTCGGGTCCTATCCGGGATCCTGATGTTCGCCACACGCCGGAGACTCTGCCCTCGGCTCCCCTTATTGAGCGCCAAAATTACCCAGGCGCGCTCGAGGGTCTGGATAGAGTCCTTCAAGAAAACGCTTTTGTCCTTTTCGACCTCGGTTTCTCCGTTGATCATGGCCTTCGGGCGCCTTTGCTTGACTTTTCCGACCGAGTCTTGCTCCGCTGATGAAGCTTCGACATAACCAAGGGCCAACGCCAGGCATAGTGAGAGCTGAAGTATCGTCAGCTTTCTGGAGCGCTTGAATGGAACCATGCCAGGCATCGCTTTACCCCTTCGATCCGAGAAACCATTTGAAACCGAGTGAGCTGCGGACCCGCTCGTAGGAAAGGCCAGAGGCGCCCGGTGGCAACTGCAACTTCGAATCTCGATCGACGTGACCCAGCGTGGCGACCAGCTTGAGCGCCGGTCGAACCGACCACACCAGCCTCGCCTCGGCGCTGAGGAGGGTGTCTTCCCGGGGCTCGCTGTCGGCGAACGGCAGAAATAGGTTGGACTCGGGGTGATCGAAATCCTCACGCACCGCGGAAGCGGTCACCAACAGGGCCCACCTGGCCTTCAGGGGCAATGCCGCATTGAGATGAATCCCGCCGAACGAGCGGGAGTACGCCGCGCCGGCACCGCTCGTACCGGCGGCTAGCCCCACGCGAACGTAGCGGTATGGACGCCTGATGTAGAAAAACTGGCTGAGCTGAATCGCCCGCAGGCTACCGCCGCGGTCGCGGTCCTCGGAAACGGCCTGAGCGAAGTCGAGATCCTTGTAGGTGAGCTCTACCTGCGTATCCTTGAGACGTACCGAAAGGCCGGCGCCGTAGCCCTGGGAGTAGGTCTCGCCGTCGAGACGGGCGTGAAGGTAGGTGGCCTGCAGCAGGACCGAAAGCCTGCGCCCTCCGAAGGGCACCCGGGTGTAACCCAGGGGCCCGCTGAGGACACTGGTCGGATCCTTGCCCCAGGCCAGATGCACGACCGCCTGTCCCTGTTCCAGATCGAGGAAATCGAGCGTTCGATGGAGAGCCCCTCGCCCTTCGAGGGTCAAGCCGAAGCTCCAGCTCTGGTTCCGGACGGCCCGGTGCGGCGGCAAGCGGTAGAGCGCCAGACGGGCATCGAG
>JAAUXY010105991.1_pt1 | contig 10690 bp, 11 predicted proteins | sample 7278121 | NCBI WGS metagenome assembly JAAUXY01 (sample SAMN14350117, study PRJNA611818) | marine sediment metagenome | isolation source: surface marine sediment (1.8m) | place: French Polynesia: Moorea | collected 2018-08
CATGATCATGGACAGCAGAACCATGGCGATCGCGGAGGTGCTGGACGACTACGGCCGGTATTCGCGGTTCGAGCGCGGTCTGCGCGGGCTCACCAACAATTTCGGTTTCGTCTCCCTGATGGCTCCCTGGAATTCGTTCTGGAAGGGGTTCTCTGGGATGATCACCACGGCGCGGCTGCTTGATGGGGCGGCGGCATGGCGCAATGGGCAGATCGGACCACGAGATCTCGAGGCCATGGCGGCAAGCGGGATCGACCGTGAGATGGCCGAGCGGATCGCCAATCAGTTTGACGCGCACGGCGAGACGCACGAAGGCCTGAAGCTTGCCAACACGGCTTTTTGGGATGACCGCGAAGCGGCGCGGGCACTGCAGGCAGCCATCGTGCGCGACGTCGATCGAATCATCGTCACGCCGGGCCAGGACAAGCCGCTGTGGATGTCGACCGAGCTCGGCTCCGTGATCGGCCAGTTCAAGAGCTTCGCCATGGCCAGCGTGCAGCGGACCATGCTTGCCGGCCTGCAGGATCGGAACGCCGGCACCTATGCGGGCGCGATGATGATGTTCGGCGGCGGCATGGCGGTCTACGCCTTCAAGTCCTGGGATGCTGGCCGCGAACTTAGCGACGACCCGCGGCAGTGGATGGTCGAGGGCCTGGATCGCTCCGGCCTGTTCGGCTGGTTCTTCGAAGCGAACAATGTCGTTGAGCGCGCGACGCGCGGAACCGTTGGGGTGACGGGCCTGCTTGGTGGCCCGCAACTATCGCGCTTCGCTGCCCGCAATACCGCCGGCGCGCTACTCGGCCCGACGTTTGGGCTTGCCGGCGATCTGTTTTCGGTGACCGGTGCGGCGGCGACGGGCGAGGTCAGCCGCAGCGATGTCAGGGCGGCGCGCCGGATGGTCCCCTATCAAAACCTACTCGGCTTCCGGCAGATCTTCGATGAGGTCGAGAGCGGCATTACCGACGTATTCAACATTCCCCAAAGGACTGGACGATGACCACGAACCCGGAAAGCGAAGCTGGCAAACTCCGCCGGATTGAGCACGACCCGGACGGCGTTACGACGGAGTTCTCGGTTCCGTTCCGGTGGGTCGAGGACAGCGACGTCGTCGTCTACCTGATCGCCGATGACGCCGCGGAAACGCCGACCAAATGGCTGATCAACGTCGACTACACGCTTGTCGCCAACGCGGATCCGATTGACGACACCGGCGGCAAGATCATCGCGACGACCGCGCCAACCGGCAAAAAGCTTTTGATCTGGGCTGAGACCAGGCGTTCGCAGGAAGTCAAATACGAAGAAGGCGGCGACTTTCCGTCCGAAAGCCACGAATTCGCGCTCGATAAAAACGCGCTGGTCGACCAGGAGGATGCGCGGGATCTCGGCCGGGCGCTCCGCGCGCCGGACACTGACATAGATCAATTGAACGACATCCCGCCGCGGGTCGCTCGGGCGAACCAGGCGCTTGTCTTCGACGGCGCGGGCCAGCCGGCAGCAGGCGGGATCTCGGAAAAGGGACAACTTCTGACGTCCGAATATGGCGAGGGTCTGGTTCTGGTCGCCAATGCAAACGCCGGCCGGAGCTATCTGTCGGCGGCGAGCGCGGCGGACATCACAAGCCTGAACAGCAAGATTGATGCGGCGGTGACGGTCGGCAGCATCCGTGCGCGTATCGACGAGGCGGATCTGACGCCAACGTTCATCCCGCTCGATGGCCGCACGATCGGCAACGCGAGCTCTCCGGCCGATGTTGCGAACGATGGGCTTCGCGCGCTGTTCGATCTCGCCAAGGCGGTGCCGAACACGGGCAACAGCGGGTCAGAAAGCTTCGACGCCGGCGACACGGTCATCCTGGCTGATCTGCGCGGCCGGGCGATCATTGGCACGGGGCAGGGAGCCGGACTCACGCTGCGCAATCTCGGCGACATTCTGGGCAGCGAAGGCAACGACACGGTCGACGGGGCGACGGGAACCGGCGGCAGCGTGGCCAGCACGGCGGCGGATAGCAACATGCAGCCGTCTTGGGCCGGGCCGTGGGAAGTCTACTCCGGCGCACTGCCGACGCTCGAGGAGCTGAACGGCGGGCAGCTGGGCATCCTCTGGAACGCGGGCGGCTGGGCGCCCGATATCGCCTTCAAGCGCAACGACGCGCTCCGCAATCCCGCAGCGCCCCCGGCGAAATCCTACGTCTGCCTGCAGGATCACACGTCCGCGGCGGCCGATGAGCCGGGGCTCGGCGCCAATTGGGAGACGTTCTGGGCGGTCATGAATGAGGACGGCCTGCAGGGAACGCCGGGCGGTGTGGGCACGTGGCGCGGCGCATGGCTCTCGACGGAGACCTATGTCGCAAACGAAAACGTCGAGAACGATGGCTCGAGCTACGTCGCCACGGCGACAAGCACGAACAAAGAGCCGGGTGTCGCGCCGGACTGGCAATCGTTCTGGGATCTGCAGGCGGCCAAGGGCGACACCGGCGCGCCTGGCGTCGGCGACATGACCAAGGCCGAATATGCGACAATCACCCCGGCGATTCCGGGCGTCGTTGATGCGGCGGTCGTTCTCTCAGATGGCCTCGGCCTCAAAGAGTTTGAGGACGTCGCGGTCAAGAATGCCGGACAGACCTATTCAGCGCCACAAGCGGGCGCGGTCGCAACCCCAGACTTTGCCGCGCCGCTCATTCTGAATTTTGCCGATGCGCAAAACTTCATTGTGAGCGTAGTGACCAGCGACTTTGTCTTAAACAATCCCACCTCACCACGGATCGGCGCATCCGGCTCTATCCGGCTTACACAGGACGGCGCCGGCGGACACTCCATCACGAGCTTTGGTTCGGCCTGGAAGTCCGCCGAAGGGCTGGATGTTAGCTTAGCGCCGGGTGCGAGCCAGGTGACGACAATCCACTACATCGTGTGGTCGAGTTCGTTTATCGAGTTCACGGTATCCCGGAACCTGGGGGCGCCGGCCTAATGGTCTTTCACAACCCGATGCTGATCCAGGGGCCGAGCGGCCCCGCCTGGTTCGACCTGCTCAATGGCTGCCTGTTCGAACCGAACGGCGACTACATCAGGCGGCAGAACGGCGCGGGCGGCAACCGCCAGAAGTTTATAATTGGTGGATGGTTGAAGCGTCACAAACTGGCGAGCCGCCAGTACCTGTTCTATTCGTCAAGCACAACCGGAGCAGCACCAGCAGGAAATGATACGAGTTTCGGCGTCTATTTTTGGACAGACAATAGATTGCGGATTGCCGGCGGCTCGACAAACTGGCGGTTCACCGAGGAACTGTTCGTCGATCCGACCGCGTGGACACATTGGCTGCTGGCGATCGACAGCACGCAGGGCGTCGCGAACGACCGGCTGCGCCTGTTCTTGAATTTCGAGGAAGTCACGTCCTGGCAGACCAACAACGCCATCCCGCTCAATCAGAATTTTCCGGTCAACAACAACGCGTACTATCAGGGCTTTGGCTCTGGCGCGGACAATTGGAACAGCTTCGGCGGCGTCTACATGGCGCAATGCTTCATTCAGGACGGCCAGGATTTCGGCGCGATCGCGGACTATTCGGCCGGCGACCGGTCGCCCAAGGATTTATCCGGTCTAGCCTTGGGCTCACAGGGCGGGCTGTACGAGTTCGGCAACGGCGCCGATCTCGGCGAGGCCACGGCCGGGAACGACATGACAGCGTTCGGTGCGCCCGTACAGGTGGTCGACACGCCGAGCAACAACTTGCCAATTTTCAGCCCGATTGAACCCGCCATCACGGGCACAGTCAGCGGCGGCGGCTTGACCGTTACAGGGGCGACCAATCAAAAGGGCACGCATCCGATCATCACCGGCCGCCACGCTTGGCGCTTCACGGCGAGCGCAGCCGGCAATGTCGGCGTCATCAATGATCTTGGCACGATCACCCAGGTTGCCGTGGCCGCCTCTGACGCGATCGAATTTGAGCTGGACGCCACAGCGGCCGGCGCGGCTGAGTTGTGGTATCGCCTCAATGGCGGCGCGCGCACGGTTGCCGGTCTTCTACTGACTGGTCCGTTTGCCCCGTACTTTGCTGCGGCCGGGACGGCGGATTTCAAGACCGCGCCGACAGACGGCAGCTATCGAATCATCTCGGGCGCGACTCTTGCCGATGTAACGCCCGCGGCTGGCAGCTTCCTGGGTAATGCGAGCGCCAATGGGCCGGTTGTGTCGCTTGGCTATTCGCCCCAGACGCTGACGATCGAGGGCTCGGGCGTGATTTTCGGCGGTCAAGATGCCGATCGGCTGGCATCCGGCGCCAAGCTGCGCACGGCGCGAAGCCCGATCAACAACGCAACAGCCATCAAGAATTTCTCGGTTCCGACCAAGCGCCGCGCATTCGGCAACACGGCGCTGACGGTGCCCCTGGCTTGGCCATCGGTGGCCGACGCGGTGGCGGGCGACTTTGAGCGCTCCGACCCGGACATGATGACGCGCACGTTCCTCGTCGCGACCGAGCAGAACAAGTGGACGTTCGCAGCGTGGATCAAGTTGGAAAGCACCGGCGTGCAACACTCGCTCTTGGTCCGCGGCAACGACGCCAACAATGAAAGCCGGGTGTTCATCACGTCGACCAATCGGTTGGCCGTGTTCGACTTCCGGGGCGGCGCCTATGGCTCGCGGGTCTCGGCCTTGACTCAACTTGTGGCCGGCACCTGGTATCACATCCAGGTCGCCTATGATCCGTCACAGGCGATCGGGTCGGATCGGATCAAGCTGTTGCTGGACAACGTGATCGTCACATCGTTCGAATTCAGCACCTATCCGGCGCTCGACTACACCGGCGGCTTGATCAACACCAACGAGGTCCACCGGCTCGGCCGCGCGATGAACATCGGGTCCGATCACGCGCTCGACGGCATCATGTTCGATGCGCACTTTGTGGATGGCCAGCGATTGCTTGCAGACACGTTCGCTCAGGATGTCGCCGGCAAGATCCTGCCAAAGGCCTATGCAGGCGGCTACGGAAACAATGGCTGGAATCTGACCTTCATGAACAAGCAGGATCTGGGCGAGGATACATCGGGCGAGGGCCACGACTGGACAAACAGTGGCGCCGTCTCTTCTGGGGATCGGCCAAGCTGACGAGAAAAACCGCCGATGCCATTTAGCGCAGATCTTGTCAACCTAGGATTTTTACTAGGTCGCTTGCGATTTAGAAAATAATATGTTCTGTAAAGGAGCGAGCCACGGCGCACTGCGGCACAGGCACCGCGGCTCTGACCACCACCCGGAGGAAAGGACTCCCGGCGATGGCTGCCCCTACAGTATCCCGACAGATTGCGAGTGTGTGCATCAAAGTGCTGCTTGCCGGCGCTTTGCTCGTGCTGGCTGGCATGCCGGCCACAGCGCAGGGCAATCGCTGCGACGAACGCGGCGCCGCGCTCGACTTTCTGGCGAACAAATACGATGAGCATTTGGTGGCCGCCGCCACCGGGCCGAATGGCCAACTGATCGAGTTTCTAGCAAGCGAAAACGGGGAAACGTGGTCCGTCATCGCGACGGTAAACGGGGTCGCTTGCATGATCGCTAGCGGTGAGGATCTGGTCATCATCGACCGGCAGGATCGGCCAGAGCCGGGCAATCCTAGCTGATGGCGGACGATAGGGTGGGCCGCCTTGAAGACAGAGTGAAGGCGCTCGAGATCCACAACGCCAAAAGGAATGAACGGGATAGCACTGTGATCAAAATCGGCGCCGCCGTGCTGGCATTGGTCGGCGCGATATCGAGCTTCGGGCTATTCATCAAGCACATGATCACGTGGCGGTGATGGCCTGAAGGCCGGGCGGGCGCTCCGCGCCGGCTCTCAATGTCGACAAGGAGAAAGGACTTGCCGAATTTTTTTGCAACGAACAAGGCGCATCTGTCCGGGCTTGGCGCGGGCTTTGCGGCTTGGCTTGTCGGAGGCCTGCAGACAGGGACCGGCATGCCGGAAGAGTTGGCCATGGGGCTCACTGGCGCCGTGGCTTGGTTGATCACCTATTGGGCGCCGAACAAAATCAAAGAGGCGCAGGCGGGTACCGAATGAGGCGCGCGCTTCGCCTCGTTGCTCTCGCGCCCCTGTTGCTGCTTGCCGCATGCAGTGGGATCTCAGGCCCTGGCGGATCGATCACGTTCCGCGCGCAGGGCCAATCATGGATGACCGGCTTTTTTGATGCCGGCTCGCCTATCTGCAATGGCCCGAATGTCCCGGTTGATGTCGCGCTCGGAGCTCGGGTTGTGCGGGCCAAGGCGCTTGTCGCCGATGTCGGCAAGCCCGGCTATGGCTTCAAGTACGGCCCGCAAATGGACGCGATCGAAAACGCCGTCCTGAAGGCGGAGGCGCAGATCGCCGAAACGCCTGACCTGTTCTTGGCCGAACGGCTATTCAATGAGCCGCAGCTGCTGCTCGTGGACCTGGCGATCGAAGTGATCGACAACGAGCACAACTTCCTGTTTGGCATCCCGGACCCGATCAGCGCTTTCGGTGAAGCGCGCGCCAAGGGCGTGCCGCTTGCGATCGGCATGGTGCAGGTCTCGCAAAAGGTCGCGAAGTTCTGCGCGGACGCCGGCTATTCGCTTTCTGATCCGGCCAACGTGAAGCAGCCGGAGAAGGAACAGAGCCCCGCCTAAGACTTCCCTCCCTACTTAGGCGCAACTGGCGGGCGCTTCGGTGCCCGCCTTTTTATGTGCAACCCCACTTGAGCCCGAGCCCGCGGCGGCAGATCCACCACTGGCCGGACGGAGTGACGTAGACGTCTTCGCGGAAATGCTCTGCGCGCGCGGCGCGGGCCCGCTCGTCCAGCCGCTTAGGTGCGGCCGGCGGCTCCATCGGCGGGACCTGGGCTTGCGCCAGGATCATCAGGGCCAGAAGTGCTGCGTTCATCGGTCGTGCTCCCTTGCTGTACATGGGGAGCGTGGCCGGAATTTCCTAAGATCTGGTTAAGGTGCTTGGCGCAGGTACTTCGGAGCCCATCGCGCATGACCGACGGAAACCATCAGCGCCGACACGTCGCGACCGTCGGGCAGCCTGCATTGCATGACCTTGCGGCCATAGGAGCGACCAGGGCCCTTGCACAAGCGCGAGCGGGAGGGCGGGGCGCACGTTAACGCTTGCCCGGCTATGATCGATCGCAAGAACTCAGTGGCCGCTGAGCCCCCGCTTTCGCGCTTCTCGGGGGCATCTATGCCGCACAGCCGAATGCGGGCGCCGTTGGCCGCTTCGAACGTGTCCCCGTCGATGACGCGGGAAACGCGGATCTCCTCGGCTGCGGCCGGCAGGGCGAGGGCGATTAGTCCGATGAGGATGATGGCTCGCAAGAGCCTGCCTTTTCTTTAACGAGCGCCTTGCCAGTTTGGCCGCCGCCACCACCACACGAAGGCGCGCCGCCGGGCAAGCGCGAGCCGCCACATTTTTTGCAGTAGTCGGCCATCACCCTTTCCCTTCAATCTGAGCGAGACGCGCGCGAAGGGCGGCTATACAGAGGGCTAAATAGCCAATGTTATGTTCACCCAGTGCAATGCCAATATCGGGGCGCGGTCCATATCGCAGTTTGGCGGCCCAGCAATTATACTCATGATTGCGCCGCAACTCAGAAAACATCCACCCCTCCGGCACCAACGTAAGCGCAGCGTCTAGACTGCCGGTGTAGTGAGCGGGCTCCCAGAATGTTCCGCCAGTGCCATCTGTGTGCACCACTTCGACGCGACCGTCTTTGCGCGCTCGCCAGGTGGGAAAGTTGGTGTCCACCCACTTGGGCGCAGACACGGGCAGCACGCGACATGCGACGGCGATCTCAGCGTTCAGCTTAAGCGATGGCCCCTCAGCCTTCTCCAGCCGCTTGATCAACGCGCGCAGTTCTGCGGGGGTGGTCATGATCTATCCAATGCTCCTGGCCGACGCATCAACGCGTTGTAAAGCGTTTGTTCAGCCGAGTTTAGCTTGTTGTAAACGCCCGGGTGTAGCTGGCTAACGTGTCGCCGATATTCGCTCGGCTCAACGTCAATACAGTCTTGGTGTGTCCAGCAAAGCAGATCATGTGCAGCTTGCTCAATCGCGCGCAGAAATGCCAAGTCCTCAGTTTTGATGGCGCTCACAATTTGCTGAAATTGTTCGTCAGATTGTTTAGGTTGCTCGGTCACTCCGCAGCCTCCTTCACCTGGTCCACATTGCACAGATACACGTCGAGATCGGCCAGCGCGCACCATGGGTTGCCATCAAATCCGAGCGCGCGGCTGTATTTGCTGTTCCACTGATAGCGAAAGGCCATGATCGGCGAGTCAAACGACCGAGTGCGTGCATCGCGTATCGGCCCCTCGTAAAACCCGTAGCCAAGCGGCCATTTGAACAGACCAGCGATGGCAATCGCCTGCTCCTCGCTCACATCCTGCACCCGCAGCACGGTCACATCGCGGACGATGGCCGTTATGCGGGACGCCCAACGGGGCATGGTGACGGGTGAGCGCCAACGATGCCCGCACAGATCGTCGCGGCAAAAGTGATCGTCACTGGCCCTGTAGGCGGGCCATGGCTCATCATCGCTGCCGTGATAGCCCCACGGCTCCTTCATCACCAGCACGTCGCCGGGCTGGAAGGACGGTCTGATTTTAAGGGGGCCTTTTGGGGAATTGAAAAACCATGTGTCCGGCTCATTGCAGGCATGATGAATGCCGCTATAGCGCGCATCAGATGGCGGCTGCACCTTCAGCGGCACACACAGCGCCGTCAGCCGCCGTTCCTGCATCGCGCGGGCCTGGTCGGCGGTGAGGTTGTGGGCGCGGGTGGTCATGCGTCCACTATCTCTCGGGCACGCTCGAAAGCCGCAACGGCCTGCTTGACTGCGTAGATGTCCGGTTCGCTGGACTGCTTGCCGATGCGGAGTACACCGTCAAGCGCGTTGATTGCTGCATCGTACACAGCACCAGTATTACCAGCAGCATGAGCAGCAGCATCAGCAGCACGAGCAGCAGCACGAGCAGCAGCATGAGCAGCAGCACGAGCAGCAGCATCAGCAGCAGCAGCAGCACGAGCAGCAGCATGAGCAGCATCAGCAGCAGCAGCACGAGCAGCAGCACGAGCAGCAGCAAGAGCAGCAGCACGAGCAGCAGCAGCATCAGCAGCACGAGCAGCAGCACGAGCAGCAGCAGCAGCACGAGCAGCAGCACGAGCAGCAGCATGAGCAGCATCAGCAGCAGCAGCAGCAAGAACAGCAGCAGCAGCAAGTCCCTCTGCCTCGTTAAAGCTGCTCAGTTTTTTGGAGTGGTCATTCAGCCCAGCCGCCATTAACGCAGCCGGTGCAAAAATCTTGACCGCCTGCCATGCCACATACTCTGCGCGCGCTTGTTCGTTTGCCGGGTCGCGGCTGCCCATCAGCCGCAAAATGAACGGCTTCAACCGCTGTCGTTCATCATCCGGCAGCAGGTCGTTGATCCCGATCGCAAACACCGTAATCACCGGACACGCGCACTCCGGGCGATCACCAAGCTTGCCATACGCGAACCAACTCACCGCATCCATGACGCAGGCACCATTGCGAGGATGGCCGCTGTTGCCGCGCCGAAGATCGAATTTCCAAAGGTTGTTTAGCTCGCTCATCTCAATTCCCCATATGATGCGTTATCGGCCCTTAGACCGCCATTGCCTGCTGTCCGCTGGCTTCCATGAACATCCGCTCGACCGCCTTGACGTCTGCCGGGTGATTGATGCGGAGCTCTTCAAAGATGTCGGCGTTGGACTTCTCCAGATCGGCAAGCTTCTTCTTGTTTTCGCCGGCGACTGAGACTTCCGTTGCCAGCCCGACGCGCCAGTCCGCGATGGATTCGACTTTCGAGACGGAGCCGTCGAGCCCGATATAGCGCAGCGGCATCTCGGCGACCTGGCCGTTGTCCGTGGCCGCCATTTGGCTGCCATCTGGCTGGGCCGGCGGCGACGCGTCGTCTTCTGGCGCATCGAACGGGATGTCTTCCTCTTCGTCGGCTGCCTCGGCGCTCGCCTTCAATGCTTCGTGGTGGGGCTGAATCTGCCTCTTCTCGCTCGGCTTCAATGTGCCGAAGAACGCGCGGTAAGCCTCCAGGCCGCCCGCTGCCGCTTCCCGCGCCCGATCGATCAGCGACGGGCTAGCGCTCTCTGACGGGGCTCCCTCGGCCTTCTCGGGCATATCCGTCCCCGCCGCCCATTTGGCGAGCTGCTGCCCGGTCTCGATCGAGAGAGGCTTGCCGGTCTGGAAGACAGGCTCGAGTTTGCGCGCCGTGCACTTGGTCAGGTGGAAGTTGTGATCCTGACCAATCCACCCGTGAACGAACATCTCAAAGAGGATGTCGTCTGCCTGAGTCGGCGTCAGGTTGTCGTCCCGAACCCACTCTTTCTTCCCGCCGCGGCCTTCGACTTCGCGCATGATGTGGCGAGCGCGCATGCAAAGGATCACGAGCGGAATCGGCGTCTGCATAAACCGCAGCATGAAGTGGCGTTTGTGAAGCTGCTTCGGCTGCTGCCAGACGAGTGGGCCTTTACGGTTGGCCGCTTGGTTGTCGGCGGCCATCGACAGAACCCCGCCGGTCCCTTCCCATTCGTGGCTAGCCGAATCGATGATCAGCGCGTCGAGGCCCGCTTTCTCGGCGGCCGTGATCGCCTTGCCGTATTCCTCTGGGCTGAAGTTGTCCCGGAGCGAAAGCACCTTGTAGCCGCCGATCTC
>JAAUXY010084225.1_pt1 | contig 10689 bp, 9 predicted proteins | sample 7278121 | NCBI WGS metagenome assembly JAAUXY01 (sample SAMN14350117, study PRJNA611818) | marine sediment metagenome | isolation source: surface marine sediment (1.8m) | place: French Polynesia: Moorea | collected 2018-08
CCCGATACGATCTGCGGCGCGGCGCTCGCTGGCAATAAGGTCTCCGTCGGCAATGCTCGAGGCAGCGCAGCAGGCCAGTGGGGTGGTGATTACCGGTCCCGCCACCGAACGCCAGACATTGACGATGGCATAGCGGCCGGCCAGCCACTCCTGCGCCCCGTCGTCCAACAGGTCGTATAGGCGCTTTTCTGCTGAGGCGTCGGTGTAGTCGTTGTGGATGACCGTGGCGGGCTCGCGGATGGCGTGCTCTCCGCGCACCGACTGCGAGTCAGAGCGCAGGGTGTGATCAAAGATGAAGATCTCGCTGGCGCCGCTGGCGGCCAACAACAACTCGGAGATCTCCGCTTCGTAGCGCTGCTGCCAGAACTCCATCGGCGCGTAAAAATCCTCGACCCCGGTAGGGTGAGGGACGAGTGCAAAGCCTTCGCGATCCAGCGTGGCCGGGGGCGCCATGTCCCGGGCGTTGTGTACGGCCACCTCATGGGTATCGAAGCGGGCACTGATGCTGAGCGCCGCGTCGGCACCACCGACGGAGGCGTGGTAGATCGGGCGCTCGCCGGTATAGACCAGGTACTGTAGTTGCGTCGTCAGTTGCCGGGCATTCAGGGCAGGGTCTCCATGGCGCTGTTGAATTTCTTGTGGGCATGCACCACCAGTTCCGGCGTGCCGCTGCCCTCACCAGCCTGCCACACATGAGGGTGGCCATCCATCACCTGGTTGAGCAGGGCCTCTTCACCCGTGGTCACGTCCACAAAGAAAACGTGATTGCCCCGTTCCAGTTCATTGCCGAAGCGGGCGAATTCCTTGTGGGTTTCCTGGATGCCGAACAGGCCACCTTCCCAGGTGCAAAAACCCAGCACGATAATTGCCAGGAAGATAAATGGCACCCAGCCGACGCTGGCGGTCACACCCGTAAACCAGGCGGCAGCCAGCACCAGGGCCGCGCCCGCTACACCGATGACGGCGCCGACTTCGGTGCCGTGCACGACATCCTTCTTGAGCACCGCTTCCACCGGCGTCAGGTGGGGGCGGGCGGCAATACCCGCCTCGTCATGGCTGAGCACGTGTATCTGTGGCGTTGCCAGCCCAGCGTCCATCAGTTCCGCCTGACAGCGGTCCAGGTCATCCAGGTCATTGGATAGAAAGTAACGTCTTTTCATGGCAGGCCTCCGCGTACCGTCTATGCCTCAGTATGGTTGGCAGTCGAGCGGAGCACCCAATAACGATTAGTAGGTAGGAGCTAGCTTTATATGCAGTTCGGGAATTAGCCGCGCAGTATGTCCCGGGCCACCACCCACTTGTGAATCTCGGTGGGGCCGTCGTAGATGCGCATCAGGCGCACCTCGTTGGCCATTTGCTGCAGGGGCAGTTCCTTGGTCATGCCCATGGCGCCAAAGCCCTGCATGGAGCGGTCGACAATCCGCCAGGCCATTTCCGTGGCGTGGGCCTTGAGCATGGAGATCTCGCGCCGCACCGAGTCACCGCGGTCCAGCTTCCAGGCGGTATGCCAGGCCATCAGGCGAGCTGCGTGAATATCTGTCTCTGCCTCGGCGATCCAGTTCTGTACGGTCTGCTTGTCGGCCAGGGCGCTGCCGAAGGTTTCTCGCTGGGGCGCGTACTCGACCAGCATGTCCAGCGCGCGCTGGGCAATGCCGATGCACCAGGTGGCCATCTCCAGCCGGCGGGTCGATAGCCTCAGCTGCATGGGTGCAAAACCCTTGCCTTCTTCGCCGAGCAGTGCCGATGCCGGCAGCCGGCAGTCGGACAACTCCAGCTCATAGGTGGCGTTGCCGCCCAGCATGGGAATCTTGCGCGCCACGCTCAGCCCGGGCGTGTCGCTGTCTACCAGGAAAGCAGAAATGCCGCCGCGCGCGCCCTGCGCCTTGTCGGTGACCGCCATGGTGATGAAGTGATCGGCGATATCGGCCTTGCTGATCCATATCTTGCGGCCGTTCAACACCCATTCGTCGCCTCTGAGCACTGCACTGGTCTTCATGGCCGCCGGGTCTGAGCCCGCGCCGGGTTCCGAGATGGCGATGGCGGATACGGTTTCACCGCGCACATAGGGCTCCAGGTAGCGGCTGCGCTGCTCGTCATTGACGGTGGCATCGAGCATGCGCAGGTTGGGGGAGTCCGGCGGCAACACGTAGGGCACCATGCTTTTGCCGACATGTTCGTTGACCGCCACCAGGGCGATGGCGGGCAGGTCCATGCCGCCCATGGACTCCGGTGCATCCAGGCCCCAGAGACCCAGCTCACGGGACGTGGCGTCCAGCGCCTCGCGTTCCTCGGCGGTAATATAGGCCCCGACACCGACGGCTTCCCGGGCCAGCACTTCGGGCTCCAGGGGCAGCAGGTGGTCGGCCACGAAGTTGGCCACCAGTTCCTCGAGCATTCGGTATTCTTCTGGAAGTTCAAAGTCCATGGTCTCGCCTATCTTGTTCGTATCTGGGCGCGCCGCCCGAGTGCGACGCTGAGCCTGTAGAGCGCCGCGCCGGATACCACCACCGCCAGGCACAGCCAGGCCTCCTCGCGTCGCTGGTCCACAGTATAGAAAAGGGTCCAGCCGGTAATCAGCAAGAACACCAGCGGCGGCAGCGGGTAGGCCCAGGTGCGGAACGGGCGGGGCAGTTCGGGTCGGGTGTGGCGCAGCACGAACACACCCAGCACCGTGAAAAAGGTGTTCAGCGCCATGGTGGCGCCGGCCAGCACCAGGATGCTTTCGAAAGAAGCGGTCCACAGGAAAACCAGGCTGACTCCCGACTGCATCAGGATGGCCCGCACCGGTATGCCGTCGGCGTTGGTCTTGCCCAGCCCACGGAATAGCGGGTAGTCCTCGCCGATGGTATGCAACACCCGGGGGCCGGCCAGGATCATGGCGCTGACCGTGGAAATCAACAACAGGGCCAGCAGGGTGCCCATGACGTCTGCCGCGGCCTCACCCAACACGTAACGGGCGGCGATATAGCCAACTTCCACTTCGCCACGCATCGCCTCGGCCGGCGCCACCGACAGGAACACGTAGTTCAGCAACAGGTAGGACAGCGCCACCAGTGCGGTGCTGCCAAACAGCACCCTTGGCAGGTAGCGCTGGGGATTCTCCAATTCGCCACTGATATAGGTGGCGGCATTCCAGCCGGAGAAGGCATAGTTCACGTAGATCAGCGACACGGCGAAGGCGCCGCTCAGCAATAGTTTGTCGTCGCCCTCCACCGGTGAAAACTCAATGGGCTGTGGATTGTCGCCCAGCAGCAGCGCGAGTGCGCTGAAGCCCAGAATCAGCAACAGCTTGAGAAGCGTCAGCAGCCACTGGGTGGCACCGGACTGGCGGTGACTGGTGCAGTGTGCAGCGCCCAGCACCACAATCACGCCGGTGGCCAGCCACAGTGGAGACAGCACGGGTATTACCGAGGCGAGATAGCTGCCGAAGGTCAACGCCGCCAGCGCGGTGGGGGCGGCAAAGCCCACCGTGGCCGACACCCACCCGGAAATGAAGCCCGCCGCCGGGTGGTAGATCTCGGTGAGGAAGTTGTACTCGCCGCCAGAGCGCGGCAGCGCCGCACCGAGCTCGGCGTAGCTGAGTGCGCCGCAGAGGGCTGCCAGCCCGCCCACGGCCCACAGCATCATCAGCACGAAACCGGACTCCAGTTCTACCAGCTGGAAGCCGAGGCTGGTGAAAACCCCGGTGCCGATCATGTTGGCGATGACTACAGCGGCTGCCGCCGAAGGCTTGAATTTACTCAAGGAAATGTACGTAGCTTATTGTTTTTAAGGGAAAAGCATGTCCCCGAAGCTGTTCATTGCTCGGTCGTCTGCGCGCCGGGCGACCACGTAGCCCACGTGCTTGGAGGGGGCCGCATTGGGATCCAGCTCGATACTCCACAAGCCCTTGATCTCGTTGGGCACCATGGAATAGCGGATATCGGTGATACGGTAAGGATTGCCGGGCTCGACGGCCAGGTAGTCATTGGAAAACCAGCGAAAGCGCTCAATATCGAGGGCCTGCTGGCTGCCGGGCACCAGCCACGGGAAATCCCGCGCCACATCCAGCTTGGGTACGCTGTCGCCCGGAAATACCGCCATCTCTATACCGGCCCGCACCGCGTCCACGTGGTAGCGGTCCGCAGTCTCATACACCACTTTCCACACCAGCACATTGGCAAAGCTGGGCTTGGCCTCCAGCCGCACCGGCTCATGACCGCGGCTGGCGGCCAGCTCCCAGCCTACGGCCTCGGCGCGGTCGCGCTGCACCATGCCGATCACGGGATAGGCGATTGCCCAGGCCAGCGCCAGCCTTGCCAGCATGGCGCGACGCTGCCAGGTGGCAATACCGATCAGTAGCAATATGGGGATAGTGAACAGTGGGTCGATGACCGACACCGTGTTCCAGGCAAAGCGCTGGTCGCTGAACGGCCACAACAGCTGGGTGCCATAGGTGGTGCAGGCGTCCAGCATGGCATGGGTGGCGTAACCCAGCGTGCAATACAACACGCTGCGCCCCAGTGTCAGGCCCCGCTTCTGTGCGTAGAGCTTGTGCAATAGGTAGCCGACGATAAAGCCGCCCACCGGGATGAAAAACAGCGAGTGTGTGAACTGGCGGTGGAATTCCAGGAACAGCAGGGGATCTTCCGGCGAGCGAATCAGCACGTCCAGATCCGGCGCCATGCCCCCCAGGAAGCCCAGCAGGCAGGCGATCCTCGCATGCTGCGGGGGCGCGACACTTTTCGGTGCGGCGGCGCCAAGCAGTCCCTGGGTTACCGGATCCATCTATGCTCTCCGTCTTCATTGAACCACTGGCGGAACCGTACGAGGAAGGCTCCAGTCACTGTCCCGCAGTTGGCAGGTACGCCAGTGTACTCGCCCGGTCTGCTGCCGGCCAAGGCCGCCAACCGGGCGTGTTTCGTGGTTATACGTCGGGTTTGCGCCTCATGGCCTTGGTCTGGCCGCGGCGAGTCTTGGCGTCCATGCGCCGCATGCGGGCTGCCTTGCCGGGTCGGGTGGCCTTGCGCGCCCTGCGCACCCGGCTGGCGGCCTCGATGAGTTCTCGCAGTCGCTGCAGGGCGTCCTCACGGTTCTTGGCCTGGCTGCGATAGCGCTGGGCCTTTATGACCAGCACCCCGTCATGACTGATGCGGTGGTCACGGGAGGCCAGCAGGCGCTGCTTGACGGCCTCCGGCAGGGAGGAAGCAGGAATATCAAAGCGCAGGTGAATAGCCGTCGATACCTTGTTGACGTTCTGCCCGCCGGGGCCCCCGGCACGAATAGCGTGGAACTCAATTTCGTCTTCGGGAACGGAAATCTGGTCAGAAAGTCGTAACACTGCGTATACACATGAACAAAATCCGCGACATGGTACACAAAACCTGCGTTGTGCACTGCCAGGCCGCAGACAAAACCCCTTGACCCACGTATTATGCGGCTTGTTTCCGTTTCGATACCATCAATGACTCGTCCAGACATGACAAGTTGGCGCACCTTCTTTGTGCTCGCATTTGCCACCCTGGCCACCGGCTGTGCCTCTACGCAGCAGGCAGAGCAGGCGGCTCTCGAGAGCCCGGGTACCACCACCTGCGATTCCTTCCTGATTTACACCATGTGCATGACGGATCGCGCCAGAGATGGCGACGTGGATTACGTGTATTTCGCAGACGACCTGCAGATCTTCATGTACCGCCCCGACGAGCAGCTGCCGGGCAATATGCCCATTCACAAGTGCGCGCGGCCCATCGACGGCGAGCTGCAGGGTTACGGCAATGCCCTGATGTACGAAGACCTGACGCTGCTTGAAGAAATGGACGTGAAGCGCAAACTGCTGCTCAACTACATGGCCGCCAAGGGCGATGTGGACGACTGTTACGGCGGCGACAGCAGCCAGGGTGTCAGCGACAACGTGGTCGACGAGGAATTCGCCAGCGACGACTTCGACTGGGGCGAAGACTAGGCCGCACTAGGCCGCATTAGGGCCAGCTAGCGTTCGGCCACCGTCAGCAGTTTCAGCTCGACGACGACCACTTCCCGTTCCACACCCTCTACCAGCTCGAGCCCCTCTTCGGTGCCGGCTGCCATCACTTGCGGGTCCTCATTGGCTTCAATCAGCATGGAGCTGGCCCAGCCCGACTGCGGCTCACCGCTCGTGCTGTGCCTTGACTCAATATCGAGTTGGTAGCGCCCGGGCATCGGCGATTCCACTGCGATCTCCACTTCAAGCACGGAATCCCCGCTGCTGGTTGAATCCTGCAGGGACTGCCCGGGGACAATCGATGTTGTGTAGCTGATGACTTGCCTGCCGGGCATGATCGATTCGTAGCTGGCGAGCTTAGGCACACCTGCAGCTGCAGCCAGCTGGCTTAGCGCGGCATTGCACGCTTCGAGCTGGTCGGGGCGTGTGGCGCAGTCAAACTCCCGGATTTCGAGAGTGACATCGATCACCTCTGACTGCGCGTGGGCCGGTGCCTGGAGCAGGGTGCCGAGCAGCAGGAAAACTATTGAATGAGTGGTTTGCAGGCACTTCATCGAAAGGAACTCCGCAGGCTACCGATGACACAGGCCATCCTAACCCACGCGTTCCTTATCGCGAAGTAGCTGTGATCAGCGCCCGGCGAATACCGCTTCCTGGGTGTCCGTGGGGCAGGGCGTATAGCCCACCGTCTGCCGCTGCTGGCGCTCGCTCAGCTCCCAGTCCTGCTTTTCCAGCGTGACCGTCAGCTTCTCTCCCGGCACCAGCGTTACCGCCAGTTCCTGCGGCGGTGACGTCTCCAGTTCTACCAGGTACTGGCCCTCGGGCAGCAGGATGGGCTCGTCGGAGCCGAGAACGCTGCTGCCGACCAGGCGGATGCCGTCGTAGATCTTGAAGGGCGTGCCCACCGAGCCCGCCAGGGCATCCTTGAGCTCCTCGGCGCTGCCCGCCATGAAGAAGCGGCCGTCCGCGGCCTGGGCGATGGCGTCGAGGCTGGCGCTGTCCTCATCGTCTGCGCTGCCTATTCCGAAACCAATGACGTGGATTGCCACGCCTTCGTCGCGCAGTCGGCTGGCCTCAGCAACGGGATCGCCGCCACAGCTTTCGATACCGTCAGTGACCAGCACCACGGCCTTGTCGCCGTCGATATCGCGGAAGTCGTTACCGGCTTCGCTGAGGGCGTAGGCCAGCGGTGTCTGGCCGCGGGGTGACAGGCCTTCGATGGCGCTGGCAAGGTCTGCATGATTATTGCGGCCGAATTCGACCAGCAGTTCGGAGTCGTTGCAGTCCTTCTGCTCGCTGGCGCTGTTATTGCCGTAGGCGCGCAGTGCCAGGTGCGAGTGGCCGGGGAACTGCTCGGAAACGCTGAGCAGGGTCTGTTTGGCCACGGTCATCTTGGGCTCGCCCTCCATCCGGCCCCACATGCTGCGCGAGGCATCAACCACGATCTCGATGGAGCGCTCATCCAGGAAGGCGGTGGGCAGGCCATTGCGGAAGGCCTGCACTTCCAGTGCCGCACAGTTGGGCGGGCCGGAGTTCACCAGGATCTCGGTACTGGCGGTGCTGCCATCGAGGCCTGTAGCGATAGCAACGATCTGGTTTTCACCCGCCTTGAGCGTGATCGGCGCGGAAAAGTCGCCGCCAGCGAGACTGGCGGGAATCAACTCTCCGCCGTTAACGCTTACCGCCACCGCATCAACCCCGGTGGTGCGCAGGTCAAGGAAGGCCTGGGGCAACTCCGCGGGATCGGTGACCTGCAGGGCGCTACCACCGGTGGCGGCAGCAATATCCTTGAGCACCTCCGTGCCACCCTCGTCTGTGCCCAACTGCAGGGTATGTACTGCAATGCCTCGGGCGCGGGCCTGTTCCATGGCTTTCAGGGCCTTGCGCTCGTTGGAGCGGCCGTCGGTGAACAGCATGATGGCGCGTGAGGAGCCGGGGCGGGCATTGGCGGCGAGCTCAGTCAGTGCCGCGGTAATGCCGTCGGCGATATCGGTGCCGCCGTCACGTTCCATGGATTCGAGGCTGCTGATGGCGGCCGCGCGGTCGTTGCTCAGGGGCTGCAGCAGCCGCGCCTCGAAATCAAAACTGACCACGCCAATCTGGATATCGCTCTTGGTGTGCAGGTTCTCGATCAGGCCAATTGCGCCGGCACTGAGATACTCTTCGGGGTCGGTGCGGTAGAGGCTCTTGGAGCTGTCTAACACGAACATCAGGTCGAGGTGGCGTACGCCGCCGATATTCGATGCACCGCCTTCCACCACAAAGCTGCGGTTGTCGCCAGGCAGAAACTGGCCGGCGGTCGGTGACAGTATCTCTACCTTCAGCTCGGCTTCCGGAGCCTCTATCGAGGCAGGTGCAGAGAGCTGCTCAGTCCAGGCCATTGCGGGCTGCAACATGCAGGCCAGGGCCAGGTATTTGGCGGTTCGCATGGCAATTCCCCCGTGCATTGATATGTTCTGAGGCAAGTAAGCGCATCAGGGGAATTCTGCGCAAGCGTGAACTTGCGGATATTGAACACGTGTCACTTTTCCCGGCTTGTAATCTCGGGGAAAGTGAAGAATTTACAAGCGCTTAGCCCAACTTCTGCACTGCATGATGAGCCTCGCCGATGGCCGATTCCAACGTGGCATTGGCGTGGATGATGCTGTGATAGCAGGGCAGCACGCAGGCGCCTTCAGGCCTGTCTCGATTCGGGCTCCTTTTCCTCGCTTCCTTCGCTGTCCAGCGACGCTTCCCTGTCAAGGAGGTTGGGCACGAGGCGCTCGCTGAAGCCGGCGAGGACGCTGATAAACGCAAGCTTGTACGGATTGAGTGGGCTGGTTTCAGTGATACTGGCCGCTCCCGGTATGAATTCGAGCGCAATGCCGCCGCGCACGGCGAGATAGAGAATCACGGCGCCCAGCACACCGACCAGCATGCGCTGGCCACCGTACACCCAGTTCATAAACAGGCTGGCGCTGGCATCGATACGAAGATTCTTGAGTCCGGAGGCTGTCGAGAGGAGGGCGCCGAGGCTCCCCATGATCGCGGCGAGAGCGATCTCGGACACATTGAAACCTATGGTGTCTGAGAGAAAGTAGGAAGCGATGCCGATGATCACAGCTGCTGAGACCAGGCACATGGAAAAGTAAATCACCCGGCCGTGGTTGCGCAGCCTTTTTTCGAGCCGTTTCGCCAGCGCCGCCAGCGTTTCCTTGCCCTGTTCAGCATCTCCGGTGAGGGCCTGGGCCACACCGCGGGCTAGCTCGCGTTCATAGTAAACGCGCGTAGGATCCTCACCACGTGTTTCCTTGCCAAAACCGAACGGCAACCACCTCCCGGGGAGCATGTGGATCAGGTGATTCATCTTCGCAAGCTCCTGCCCGAGTGACAGGTACCGCTCCCTCTGGTCCGCGGCCATTTTTTCGTCATCCGAAAAGTGCGGGCTGATCCCTTTTTCGGTCTTGAAGATCTTGAAATCCTGCACGGCCCAGAGCACATCGAGAATTTCCCGGCCGCGCTTGTCGACCTTGCCCTTGGAAACCTCCTTGAGCAGGTAAACATCGTCGCCAGGTTTTTGCGCCGGTTTGACGGGTGCACTGCGAATTGCAGTTTCTTTCTGCGCGGGTACAGATTCTTCCATCGCCCCTTACCTCCCATGCATCGCACGTTGCTACAAGTGCCAGACATTGGCTGAGCCTGCGCAATATCTGCAGCTTCTCCCAACAACTATAGACCGCTACCTGTGTTTCTCCATTGGGTCGAAAGTCGCATTTAGATTCGCCATATGCATCCCTCCAGGCCAGATCTCAAGCGAAAGGGTTAGACAAGATTGGGTAGGTCGACCAAGCGGCTTACATCGTTTACCCGATTGTTTCTTGAGCACCCGCTAGCTTTACTTACGGCGTCGCCAGGGTCGTAAAGGGCAGCCGCATTTAAGGCGTTCGCACGCGCGACTAGGCTGCACTTTCATCAGACAAGGAGCTGTACAATGAGTCATCACGGAATGAAAGTACCACGCGGTCTTGCCGAGCAGGCCTGCGCACACGACACCAAGCACGGCAGGTTCGTTCGCATGTTCCCCGAACTACCTCGTCTTATTTCCAATCCTCACGACCTGCGTGAAGCAGGCAGAAAAGATGGGCCAATGGACGAGGGTGTGCACGGCAGCATAGGTGCTACTACCACGCCCCTGGGATTCGTTTTCTTTGGTCAGTTTATTGACCACGACGTAACGCTGGATGTCACTTCAAGCTTTGATCAGCTCAATGACCCTGGTGCGATCGAGAATTTCCGAACGCCGGCCCTGGACCTGGATTGCATTTATGGTTCGGGCCCCGAGGCGAGCCCTCACTTGTATTACCACGCGCCGCCCAACCCGACGCCGACGCAAGAGGCGATCAACGGCAAACATCTGCTGACGCTAAAGGACGACCTGGTCAGGGCCCTGAGTGAAAACGACGGCAATCCCAACCGAGTGGCGTTGATCGGCGACCCGCGCAACGATGAGAACCGCATCATCTCGCAGTTGCAGCTTTCTATGCACTACTTCCACAACGCCGTGGTCGACAAGTTGATCGCTGAGAATGTTCCCGACGGGGAAGTGTTTGAGGAGGCGCAACGCATTACGAGATGGCATGACCAATGGGTGGTCGTCAACGACTTCCTGGTACGCATGGTGGGCGCGGAGCTGGTTGAAGACATTCTCTGCAACGGCCGCAAGATTTTTGACTGCAAGCACCACCCGTTTA
>JAAUXY010033958.1_pt1 | contig 10688 bp, 10 predicted proteins | sample 7278121 | NCBI WGS metagenome assembly JAAUXY01 (sample SAMN14350117, study PRJNA611818) | marine sediment metagenome | isolation source: surface marine sediment (1.8m) | place: French Polynesia: Moorea | collected 2018-08
CAGGGCCTCGAGCCGATCCGGCTCGACGCTCCAGTTTTCGCCCAGGTCCGCCTTGTTTACCATCAGCACGACCGGCACGTCGCCCACCGTTTCCTCGAGCTTGCTGCGCAGCGCAACCGCGATATCGAGCGTTTCGGCCCGTGTGCCATCGGCCACCAGCACGCCCGCGGCCGAGCCGCGCAGATAAGACTCGCGAATTTCCATGAATTCGTCCTCGCCGGCCAGGTCCCACAGGATCAGGTCGACCACCTCGTTGTCGATGACGAGGCTCTTGCGATCGATCTTGACACCCAGCGTGGTCTGGTAACGTTCGTCGAACAGGCTGTGCACGAAACGTTGCACCAGCGAGGTTTTTCCCACGGCAAAAGCGCCCAGCATGCAAACTTTGAACTTGAACATCAGTTCTGCTTCCCTGGTTCGACGATAACCTCGAAACCGACACGCCGATTGTAGCGCCGCTCGGCTTCGGTCAGTTCCGCCCTGACCGGCGCCTCCAGTCCCTTGATCGAAACGTGGCGGGGGCTGATGCCGGTATTGAACATCGCCTGCGCGACGAAATCGGCGCGCTCGATGCTGAGAAAACGATTGTCGTCGAAGCTGCCGATCGAATCCGAGAATCCCCTCACAATGATCTGCACCTCCAGCGACAGCGCCTGCGCGGCGTCAATAATACGTTTGGCAAGGCCCGCAATCCGCGGTGTATCGATGGATTCGAAATCGAAGGAAGCCGCCACGTCGAACAATACGACTTCTTTTTCCAGCGCGGCGATGTCGCGCAACAACTCGACCTCCGTCAGGTTGACCAGCGCGCGGGTATCGACCGCTTCGATTTCCGGATAGCTATCGATCGTCGTCGCCAGGCCCGCAATCCAGTCCTGGGGTGCGGAGCCCTCGACGTAGAGCACGCCTTCCTCGAGCGTCAGGCTGGCGGTCGGTGGCGGCTTTAGCAACTCGGCGGTAAAACGGATTCTGAGCCCGTCATCCTCGATCGATTCGACGCCGGCCAGCAACGGCAGGCGCGCATCGACCTCGCGCCGCCAGTCGAGATCGGCGACGCCGCTCAGCAACAGCCGGCCCTGCTGCAGGTCCAGCTCTACCGATTGCGGCGGCTGCAGGATTCGTGCGCTGCGTTGTGCGACGAACTGATCCGAGAGCGACTGGTAGGGTTCGAGTTGCAGGGTGACTTCAGCGGACGCCAACGGCGCAGTTTCGAGCAGCAAACCGGGATCTCGTGCCAGGGGATCACGCAATCCCTCGATCACCAGCAGGCCGTCGCGCACCTCGGTTCGGGTCACGATGTAACCCGGTTCGGCGCGCACCAGCGCAATCGTATCCGCACGCAGGAGATGCGTTTGCCAGTAGGCTGTCACCCCTGCAACCAGCAGTCCGAGCAGCAACAGCAGCGCGATCACCGAGCGCGGCGACCAGCCACGCGACGGACTCGCGTACTGGGCCTGCAGGCAGTCGTCCAGCAATTCCGCCTGGTCGGCAAATGCCGAGGTGTCGCCGCTGAACTCCGCCAGCGGTTCAGCCAGGTGGACCTGGATGCGCTCCAGCGTCACCTGCATGGTGGTGCGCAAACTGTTCGGTGCTTCGCCGCGGATCGCCAGCGCCAGCACCGCGTCCGGGCCCGGCTCGATCCAGACCGACAGTTCGCCCGCCTCGACACGGTCGAGACGGCCGCCGCCCGGCTCGCTAAACGAATCGGCGACGAAGTCGTTGATCGCGCTGAGCATCGACGACACCAGGTCGGGATCCTGCTGTTCGACGTCTTCACGCCCGCGGTGGCACAACAGCAAACCGGTCCCGCGATGTATCAGGAACACCTGCTCGACCCGGTAAACCAGTGCATGCAGCAGTGCGATCTGGGCGAAGGGGATGCCGGTGCGCATCGATTCGATTCGCCAGCGTATCCCCTGCCAGGACAGGCTCAGTTCGAGCGCCCGGTTGAGCGACTGCAGCATCTGCCGCAGGGTTTCCGTGATCGATTTGCGAATCGCGGGGCCAATCACCGGGAACAGCGCATCGGCAAAGCGGTTGATATCTTTCTTGACCGACTGCCGCACGATTTCCTCGACCGTCGGAATCATTGCCTGCGACAGCTCCTCGCGGTGCTGCTCGGTGCTCTTGATCATCGCCCGCGGCAGTACCTCGCCGACTTCGCTGGAAAACGACTCCGGGGTTTCCAGCCGATTGCGCAGCTGTTCGAGCTTATCGAGCTCGGGTCCGAGCAGCAGACGCCGCAATTCGTCGAACTCGACCTGCTCCGCTGAAGACTTGTCGTTCATTTCGGGCCGCGGCCGGCAGTTACTTGGTTTCGCCGCCGGTGACCTGCAATGCGAGGTTGTTGAGGATTTCGGACAGCGTCAGCTTGTCGACCTTGGCAGCACCGAGTTCCTGCCGGTGACTGTCCATGCGCTCGCGCGCCTCGTTGATCTGGTTGTTCAGCTCGTTACTGAAATCCTGGCTCTGCTTGAGCATTTTCTGGTTGATTTCGCGCGCGTGCTTGTCGAGCTGCTTGCCGAGATCGGCGAGCTTCTTGTCGATGAGCTTGACCTGCTGCTTGAGTTGATCCTCGAGCTCGTCGTCACCCTCGATGCGCGCTTTTTCCTCGGCGGCAAGCTTGCTGTTGATGATCTCGACCTCGCTCTCGAAATAATCTTTCAGCGATTCGATCTGCAGGTTGTTGTCGCTACGCAGCTTGTCGAGGTCGCGGGCGAGGTTTTTTTCCAGGCTGGCGAAACGCTGATCCATTTCGCGCATCTGGTTGCCGAACAGGATGTCACGTATCTTGTCGACGTTGTCGGCTTCCGCCGCCTGGCTGGACTCGGACTTCGAATTACCGCGAGAACCCTTGTTGGTTTTGTTTTCCATGGTGGTGGCCTGTTGGAGGGTCGAAGCGGCCATCATAGTCGAATCGCGCCCCAATTTCACAGGCTTCGTCAAAAATGTGACGCCCTGCTCATAGCGCGCCATAGCTGGCTTTCAGGCAAAATCCTCGAAGGCGTCGATGGCCTTGCGATCGTAGCCCCGGCTCGCCGTCAGTAATTGCCGCGTGTAGGCCCGCGCGGGTTTCCCGGCACGCAGGCGATCGACATCGAGGGTTTCGACCACGCGCCCGTTTTGCATGACCGTCAGCGCATCGCAGAGATGCGCCACCACGGCGAGGTCGTGGCTGACCAGCAGGTAGGTCAGTTCATGCTGACGCTGCAGGCGCCGCAACAGGTTCAGCACTTCGGCCTGCACCGAAACATCGAGTGCCGAGGTCGGTTCGTCGAGTAACACGACCTCGGGATCGGTAATCAGCGCACGCGCGATCGAGACCCGCTGGCGCTGACCGCCCGAGATCTGGTGCGGGTAGCGGAACCGAAACGACGCGTCCAGCCCGACTTCTTCCAGCGCCTCGACCACCCGGGACTCGACCCGGTCGAGACCGTGTACGCGCGCCGGTTCGCCGATGATCGCGTCGACGGTATGCCGCGGGTGCAGCGAACCATAAGGATCCTGGAACACCATTTGCACCCGGCGTCGGAAGGTTTTCGACCGCGCCTGGCCCAGCAGCCGTTCGTCACCGATACGAAGACTGCCATCCACTCGCGCCACCCGGCCCAGCAAGCCCGCCAGCGCGCGCAGCACCGTGGTTTTCCCGGACCCGGATTCGCCGACCAGGCCATAAGCCTGGCCCCGTTTAATCTCGAGCGAAAAATTCGCCACCGCACGGAACGCGCGGTTGCCGCGACCGAAGGTGACGTCGAGTTCGTTCATCTCGATCAAGCTTCACCCCCCGTCCCGGTCAGCCAGCGTGGATCGCGCTCGAGTACCGGCAATTCATCGGCAGGTCGTTCGAGATCCGGCAAACAGGCGAGCAATCCGCGGGTATAGGCGTGGCGCGCACGATCCAGCTCCGCCGCGGCACAGGTCTCGAGCACCTGGCCACCGTACATGACCAGCACCCGGTCACAAAAGGACGCGACCAGGTTCAGATCGTGGCTGATGAAAATCAGGCCCATGTCGCGCGCGTCGATCATGTCGTCGAGCACCGCGAGGACCTGCAGCTGCACCGTCACGTCCAGCGCCGAGGTCGGCTCGTCGGCAATGATGATCTTCGGCTCCGGGATCATCATCATCGCGATCATGATGCGCTGCCCCATGCCGCCCGAAACTTCGTGTGGATACGCGCGATACACCCGCTCGGGATCGCGGATGCGCACCGCGCGCAGCATCTCCAGCGTACGCTCGCGCGCGGCCGCGCGCGAAGCGGCGTGATGCACCCGGAAGGCTTCCTCGATCTGCGCGCCAATACTCATGACCGGGTTCAACGAGTATTTCGGATCCTGCATGATCATCGAGATCCCGCCGCCGCGAATTGCACGCATTTCCTTTTCGCCTGCCTCGAGCAGGTTACGACCATCGAATTCGAGTCGTCGTGCGCGACGTTCGCCGCCGGCCGCGGTCAGCCCGAGGATGGCGCGGCCGGTCTGCGATTTACCCGAGCCGGATTCACCGACGATGCCGAGTTTTTCGCGCCCGAGTTCGAAACTGACGCCGTTGACCGCCAGCACGCGACCGGTTGGGGTCGGATACTCGACCTGCAGATCTTCGACAACGAGTAGCGCTGTGTCCGGCACGAGTCAGTTACCGCTCTTCGGATCGAACACGTCGCGCAGGCCGTCGCCGAGCAGGTTGAAACCGAGACTGACAACCAGGATCGCGATGCCGGGTACGGTCGGCACCCACCACTGATCGATCAGGTACTGGCGCCCCAGTGAAATCATCGCCCCCCACTCCGGTGTCGGCGGCTGCGCACCGAGTCCGAGGAAACCGAGCCCGGCGGCCGTCAGGATGATGCCGGCCATGTCCAGCGTCAGGCGAACGATCACCGACGACAGGCACAGCGGCGTGACGTGGCGGGTCAGAATCCCTGCCGTGCTGACGCCCTGGACCTGCGCGGCGAGGATGAATTCGCTGCGGCGGATCGTCAGCGCCTCGGCGCGGGCAATGCGCGCGAACGGCGACCAGGTCGTCAGCGCGATTGCGAGCACCGCGTTTTCCAGTCCCGGACCGAGCACCGCGACGAAGGCCATCGCCAAGATAAGCCGCGGAAACGCCAGGAAGATATCGGTCAGGCGCATCAGCAGCGTGTCCACGACACCGCCGACATAGCCGGCAACCACGCCGATCACCAGCCCGATCGGCACCACGATGACGGTCACCAGGCCGACGATGTACAGCGTGATGCGCGAACCCCAGACGATCCGGTCGTAGATGTCTCGCCCGAGATCGTCGGTGCCGAACCAGTGCGCGGCGCTCGGCGGCTGCAGCCGGTTCGGCAGATCGGGCTCGAGCCCGTTGGTGGCGGTAATCCAGGGCGCAAACAGCGCCACCAGCACCAGGCCGGCGACGATGACCAGGCCGAGCATGGCGATCGGGTTGGCGCGAAACGCGAGCCAGCCCAGGTAAAACCGCTGCGCGCGCGCCTGCCATGCCGAGCGTGGCGTCGTCGCCAGCAACCAGTCGCGCAGCGAAGTGCCGGCCTTCATCAGCGCACTCTTGGATCGACCAGCCGGTAGAGCAGGTCGGACAGCAGGTTGATGCCGACGAAACAGACGCCGACCACGATGGTGCCGCCGAGCACCGCGTTCATGTCGTTGTTGAACAGCGAGCGCGTGATGTACTGGCCGATTCCCGGCCACGAAAACACGGTTTCGGTCAACACCGATCCTTCCAGCAGCGAGGCATAGGTCAGGCCGATAATCGTGATCAGCTGCACCAGCACGTTGCGAAACGCGTGCCGCCAGATCACGCGCGACTCGGGTATACCCTTGACGCGCGCGGTCAACACGTACTCCTGGCCAAGCTGGTCGAGCATGAAACTGCGCGTCATGCGCGCGATGTAAGCCAGTGCAAAGGTGCCGAGTATCGACGCCGGCAGAATCAGGTGCGACAGCGCATTGTCGAAAATCTCCCATTCGCCGGCCAGCGCCGCATCCAGCAACAGGATACCGCTGCGCGTTTCGACGATGCCGTCGAAATACACGTCGAGACGGCCGGGGCCTGCGACCCAGTCGAGCCGGGCATAAAACACCAGCAGCGCCACAAGACCAAGCCAGAAGATCGGCGCAGAGTAGCCCAGCAGCGCGATCACGCGCACGATATGGTCCGGCCAGCGCCCCTGGTGCACCGCCGCGAACACGCCCATGGGCACCCCGACGAATACGCCCAGCAGGGTTGCAACCGTCGCGAGTTCGAGCGTGGCCGGGAAAAACCGCAGGATATCTTCGGCCACCGGGCGCGCGGTCATGATCGAGGTGCCGAGGTCGCCGTCGAACAGCTGCTGCAGGTAGCGCAGGTATTGCACGTAGACCGGCTGATCCAGCCCGAGCTGCAGATATACCTGCTGGTAGACTTCCTCGGACGCGCGGTCACCGACGATCGCGAGCACCGGGTCCACCGGCATGACCCGGCCGATGATAAAGGTGATCGCGGTCAGGCCGATGAAGGTCAGCAGCAGGCTGGACAGAAAGCCGACAACACTGACCAGCGCCGATGCCCGGCCATGACCCGGCAGCGCCGAACGCTGCCCCGTGGCAGAGCCCCCACTCACCGCGAGCGGCGTCTACTGCTTGACCACGTTACGGTAAAACACCAGGTCGAAATTCGACCCGGAAACAAAACCGTCGACATTGCTGCGGCGCGCAACCTGCTCGTTTTGCTGGAACATGATCACGAAGGGGCCCTTTGTTTGCAGCATGCGCTGCAGGTCGAGATACTGCTGGCGGCGCTTGTCCGGGTCGAGTTCGTTACGGGCGCGCACCGCCAGCGCATTGCTGCGCTCGTCCATCCAGGCGTTACGCCAGGCGAGCACGCCGGTCAGCTTCGCTTCCAGCCGGTTGTCCGGATTGTGCGCGAAAGCGTCGGCGTTCGAGTGCGGGTCGACGTAATCCGGCGACCAGCGGGCGAGAATGATGTCGTGTTCGCGCGCGCGGTACTTCGGCCACAGGGTCTTGCCCTCGAGGGTAACGATGTTGGCGCGGATACCGCCGCGCGCGAGATCGGCCTGCAGCGCCTGCGCAATCTCCGGAAACGGCGAATTGGTCAGCGTGTGAATCGTGATTTCGAAACCGTCACCATGGCCCGCGGCCTGCAGCAGTTGTTTCGCCTGGTCGACATTTTTGCGGTAAGGCGTTTCCTCGAGCGCGGCCCACAGACCGCCGGGCCAGAAAGCCTGGTGCACGACGAACTGTCCGGCCAGGAACGAATCGGCCATGGCATGGTAATCGACGAGGTGACGGATCGCGTTGACGACCTCGGTCTTGCCCAGGATCGGATGGCCCGCATTGGCGGCCATGTAGACGATCGTGCCCTTGGGGTAACCGTCGATCAGGATATCGCTGTTGCCGGTCACACCCTTGACCTGGTCGGGGGTCAGGTTACGCGCCATGTCGATATCGCCTTTTTCCAGCAACAGTCGCTGTGACGAAGGTTCGGCCACGTGGCGGATGATGACGCGCTGACTGGCGGGAGCCCCGTGGCGATAGTCCGGGTTGGCTTCGAGGCTGACCAGTTCGTTGGCTTTCCAGGCCCTGACCCGAAAGGCGCCGGAACCGGCACTGTTGGTCTTGAGCCACTCGTAGCCCAGGTCGCCATCCTGTTCGTGACTCATCACGAGCTCCTTGTCGACCACCGAGGCAACCCCCGCGGACAGCGTGTTCAGCACCAGCCCGGGTGAAAAGTCCTCGGTGATCGTAATCGAGACGAGGCGATCGTCGATGGCCCGAATCAGCTGGTCGACATTGTTCGTATCCCAGCCGAGCTGGGTCAGGATAAAAGCCGGCGTCTTGTTGAGCTTGACCACGCGGCGCAGGGACCAGGCGACGTCTTCGGCGCGTACCGGGTTGCCGGAATGAAACCGGAGCCCGGGGCGAATGGTCAACAGGATGGTTTTACCGTCTTTCCTGACTTCCCATTTCTCGGCGACGCCGCCCACCAGGGTCTGCAGGTCTTCCGGCTCGAACATCATGATCCGGTCATAGACGTTGGCGATGATTTCACCGGTGGTCAATTCGAACACCTCGGCCGGATCGAGGGTGATGATATCGGCGATATCCTTGGCCATGACGAAAGTGTTTTTCGGCGTGGCCGCAAGCGCCGGCGCCGCCGCGGCCAGTGCTGTCAAAACGGTAGCCGCGATGAGACGTGTGATAGCTGACATGTGGTTTCCCCGGGGTTCGACTGCCCCTTGTCGGTCGTTGGCAAACACCGGCGGCCCAGTCGCCGATGACGGTTCGATACTATCACAACCCCGCTCGGGCCCGTGCGAATCCATCGGCAGCCGTTTGGCGTTCAGTTGATCTGCATCTAGTCCGAGGCGAACCCGGACCCTTATCCTGATCGATATCGAAAAATAACCAGGAGGTCACATGAACGTCAAAGTCGAAGACCTGATGACCCGTTCAGTCGTCACCGCGCAACCCCACCACAGCGTCGAACACGTCCGCCAGCTACTGGAAAACAACTCGATCAGCGCGGTGCCCGTGGTCGACACCGACGGCCAGCCGGTCGGCATCGTGTCCAACACCGACCTGGTCGCGGATCTCAAGCCGCATACCCCGATCAATCACGTCATGACCGAAAAGGTCTACACCGTACCGCAGTACGACGATACCAGTATCGCCGCGCGCATCATGCGCAATCACGGCATTCATCGCGTGGTGGTAACCCACGAACACAAGGTCGTCGGCATGTTGAGCGCCTTCGACCTGCTCAAGCTGGTCGAGGATCACCGCTACGTCGCCAAGAATCCGCCCACGCCATCGAAACGCAAGGGCAACAAGCGCCGCTAGGCCGTTTAACCCGGCCGGGCTGGATACCGATTGTCGGGCGGGGCTGGCCGCTTCGTAACCGTCGGGTAAACTGGCGACCTGTCCGCCTGACTTGATCCGAGCCCATGAGCAAATCGCCCATCGTCGGTTTTATCAGTCCCCCGGCCTGGTTCGATCCGGCGCCGGCCGAATTCCCGGCTGCGCTCACCTCGAGCGTACGGACCCAACAGGCGCCGCTGGCGTTGCCCGAATTCGACTATGCCCTGTCGAGCATTGCCGCCGCCGGCGGTGCGCTGAGCCGCGCCGCGCACGCGCTCGGCGAAGCCGGCTGCAACCTGGTGGCCCAGGTCGGCAGCCCGTTCAGCTGGGCCGGAGTGCACAGCGAATCCGAGGCGCGACAGCGCTGCGATGCGATCGCTGGCGCGGCCGGCGTACCCGCGGTTATGACCGGGCTGGCCATCGTCGATGCACTGCGCGCACTCGGTCTGCAGCAACCGGCGGCGACCTGCACCTACTACAACGGCGCCTGGCGCGATGCTTTTGCGGACTTTCTCGCGGCCTGCGGCTTTGACGATGTCCCGACCCAGACCCTGGTCGAACAGGGCCTGGTCGAGAGCAACGACGCGCTGATGTCCTGGGGCTGGCGCATGAGCGACGACCTGGTGCGGCAGTCTGTCATGGCGATTGCCGAAGCCTTCCCGCAGGCGGACGCGATCGTGATTACCGGTTCCGGCGCGCGCACGCTGAATTTGTTAGCTGAGCTCGAGACGCTGGCCGGCCGGCCGGTAGTGGCGGCCGATACCGCGCTCTACTGGGCCGCCGCCTCCAAACTCGGCCTCGAACTCGATCCGGCGATGGCGTCGCTGGCGAACCTGGCTGCAGGGGAAGCGAAGGGATGAAGGACAAGCAACCCGATCCCGACAAATTCGATCCCCGGCTGGCGGCGGTGTATCGCAAGCGTGAAGACAAGCAACAGCACTACGACAGCTGGGCAGCGAGTTACGACGCGGACCTGGTCGACGATCTCGACTATGTTGCCTGGCGCGCCGCCGGCGACCTGTTCGCCGAACGCGTCGCCGGGCGCGATCAGCCGATACTCGACGTCGCCTGCGGCACGGGACTGGTCGGTGAATACCTGCAGGGCCTCGGCTATGCGCACATCGATGGCGCCGACTTTTCCGGCGAAATGCTGGCGATGGCCGAAAACCGCGGGGTTTACCGCGAACTGTGGCAGCACGATTTTACCCGCCCGCGGCTGCCCGAGCCGGGCTACGCCGCGCTCATTTGCGTCGGCATGTTTTCGTTCGCCGATCCCGCAATTTCCGATCTGCATCACGTCGTCCATTGCGTGCGTCCCGGCGGGCTGTGTGTCGTCACGGTCAACGGCGCGGCCTGGCGCGAGCTCGATCTCGAAAGCGGCGCGCGCGCCGCCGCTGCCGAACATGGCTTTACGATCCTGGAAACCCTGACCATGGACTACATCCGCGGCCAGGACATCGATGCGCGCGCGCTCGTGATTCGGCGCTGAGGTCAGCCTGAAACGGCCTTTGCCTGCTCGATGAAGACATCCAGCCGATCCGTGGTTTCCGGCATGTAGGCAATTGGATCCGGCAGACCGGGTTCGCGCAGCAGCACACCTTCCAGGTTCGCGTGCAGGCAGTAGGCGGCGTAACTGACCTGGTAACCGCCCTCCTGCACCAGCACCCGCCGCCCGTCGCAACAGTCATCCGCCAGCTCGCGCGCGCGGCGACCGAGCTGGTGAAATCCCTGCATCGCGAGCAGCTGCCGGCCGTTCGGATCGAACTGGTTGGCATCCTGTCCACAGGCGATGAACAGCACTTCGGGTGCATGCGCCCGCACCGCGGG
>JAAUXY010053697.1_pt1 | contig 10688 bp, 12 predicted proteins | sample 7278121 | NCBI WGS metagenome assembly JAAUXY01 (sample SAMN14350117, study PRJNA611818) | marine sediment metagenome | isolation source: surface marine sediment (1.8m) | place: French Polynesia: Moorea | collected 2018-08
TGCAAGGGCCTCGGGCGGAGGTCGGCGCCGGCGGCCGGCGGCTGCTCTACGCCGGCGTGCTCTTCGTCAGCTCGGCGGGCGGCCTGATCCTGGAGATCGTTGCCGGGCGCATGATCGCGCCCTACGTCGGCATGTCGCTCTACACCTGGACCGCGGTCATCGCCGTGGTGCTGACCGGCTTCTCGATCGGGCATTGGGTCGGCGGCCGCCTGGCGACCCGCGACGACCGCGAGGCGCGCTGGCCGCTCGCCTGGCTGCTGGGCCTGGCGGCGGTCACGACGGCCGCCTGCCTGCCGCTGATCCGGCTGGTCTCGCCCCTGGTGCTCTCCGCGGGGCTGCACCCCATCACCGCGATCGTCCTGCTGACCTCGGCACTCTTCCTGCTGCCCAGCCTCTTTGTCGGCACGTTGTCGCCGATCCTGACCAAGCTGGCGGTTGACGCACTGCCGCGGGCGCCGGGGCAGGCCATCGGCCAGATGTTCGCCGTCGGTGCCATCGGCAGCATCGCCGGGACCCTGGCGGCGGGCTACGTGCTGATCTCCTGGATCGGCTCGGTCGGCTCGGTGCTCGCCGTCGCGGCCGCCTATCTGACTATGGCGCTGGGCTTCGGCTGCGCCGCGCGCCCGGCCGGGCGCCGGGCCTGGGGTGCGGCCGCGGCCCTGGGTCTGGCACTGGCCGCCGCGCTCGGGGGCGGCGCTCGAACCCAAGCCTTCACCAGCCCCTGCCTGGTCGAGAGCGACTACTACTGCATCCGGGTCGTCGACCTGACCGCCGAGATCGGCCGCCCGGCGGCGGCCATGGTCCTCGATCACCTCGGCCACGGCATCAACGACCGCGAGGATCCGCTGCGGCTGCACTCCTCCTACCTGGCGCTGACCGACCGGCTCCTGACCCTGCGGCTCGGACCGCCCGAGGACTTCACGGCCTTTTTCATCGGCGGCGGCGCCAACTCCCTGCCGCGGGCCTGGTCGGCGCGCTATCCCGAGGCCAGGCTTCTGGTTTCCGAGATCGACCCGGCAGTGACCGCGGTTGCCCGCAGCGCTCTGTGGGACCGCGTGCGCGGCAACGTCGAGGTCACCCACCGGGACGCGCGCAGGGCGCTCGCCGCGATGCCGGAGGCAACGGCCTTCGACGTCATCGTCGGCGACGCCTTTCACGACATCTCGGTGCCGCAGCACCTGACCACCCTGGAGTTTGCCCGGTTGCTCGAATCCCGCCTGAAGCCGGACGGCTTCTACGCCCTCAACGTGGTCGACGGCGCACGGCGCCCGCTCTTCCTGCTGGCCAGCGTCCGGACCTTGGCCGAGGTCTTCGAGCAGGTCGAGGTTTGGGTTGACGAGGACCAGCTCGGCGGCGGCCGGGTCACCTACTTGGTCGTCGCCGGCCGGCTCGGCAGCGGCCGGGATCGCTTGGCCGCTGTGGGCCCGGAGGGACCGCGCTGGCGGCGCTGGCCCGCGGAAGACCTCCAGCGCCGAATCGCGGCGGCGGGGGTGCCGCTTCTGACCGACGACTTCGCCCCGGTCGACCGCCTGATGCTGCCGGTCCTGGCCGAGGATCCCTGAGCCCCTTTCCGGGAGGTGCCCGATGTCCGCTCGACGCTTGATCTTTCTCGGCCTCCTGATGGTCGCGATCGCCGCTCCGGCCGGAGCGGGCGAACTGGCGCGCTTCAACGCCGCGGTCGCCAAGGCCTACACGCACTACCGCGGCGCGGTCTTCTACCTGCGGACCGGCAACCCGGCGGTGGCCAACATCGAGCTGCAGCAGGCCGCCGCCCTCTGGACCGCCGAGGTCCTGCCGTTCCGCGAGGCGCCGCCGGACGCATTCGGGGAGGACGACGCCTGGCCGGGCCTGCTGGACGACGTCGCGGCACGCCTGGAAAAGGCGGCCTCGGCGACCGGCGAAGGATTGGCGGAGCCGGCCGCGGAGGCGCTGGCGCCGATCCGCCCGGCGCTGGCGGCGCTGCGGGCGCGCAATCAGGTGCGGGTCTTCTCGGATTGCATCGACGAGGCCAACGCCGCCATGGACGCGCTCTGGGTCTTCCGGAAGGCGCCGCCGGATTTCGGCGTGCCGGACCAGGTCAACGACCTCAGGGCGAAGACCGCGGTCACCGCCTATCTCTACCGCCGCTGCGCCGAGCAGGCGCCGGCGGATATCGCGGCGGCGCCAGAGTTCAAGCGGATCATGGGCGGCACCCTGGAGTCCCTGGGACGCATGTGGGCCGTGATCGACGCCGGGGACGGGGAGGCGGTGATCTCGATCCTGCGCGAGATCCGCTCCTTCGACCGCATGCTCTGGCTGCAGTTCGGATGAGGAGGGAGATATGACCAGAAGGTTGCTTACCGTCCTGCTGCTCGGCCTTGGCCTGGCCGCGGCGCCGCCGCTCGCCGCCGGTCAGCTTGAGACCGAGATCGCCGATCCGCCGCCGGACTTCGACGCGCCGCGGAAAATCCTGCTGCAGATCTCGACCGACGACACGCGCAAGATCAACGACACGCTCTACAACGCGGTCAACATGCAGAAGTTCTACGGCATGGACAACGTCGAGGTCGCCATCGTGGTCTTCGGACCGGGCATGACCGCACTCTACAAGGAGACCTCGCCGGTGCGCGAGCGGGTCGAGAGCCTGCTCAAGTACAACGTTCAGTTCATCGGCTGCGGCAACACCCTGGAGGCGACCAAGCACAACCCCGAGGAGCTGATCGAGGGAGTCGACTACGTCCAGGCCGGGGTCGCCGAGATCGTCGAGCGCCAGCTCTCCGGCTGGACCTACGTGCATCCCTGAGCCGCGGGCGTCAGCCGATGCGGCCGAGGGCGGGAAAGGTCTCCAGCAGCCAGTAGGCGATGTCGGACATCGAGCCGGTGACAAAGAGCAGCCCGGTCGCGACCAGCAGGCCGCCCATGGCCTTCTCGACCTTGCCCAAATGGCGGCGGAAGCGCTTGAGGAAGGCCATGAAGGGCTGCACGGCGACCGCCGCGAGGAGGAAAGGGACGCCCAGGCCAAGCGCGTAGGCGCCGAGGAGCGAGGCGCCGTAGGTCATGGAATCCTCGCTGCCGGCGACCATCAGGATCGCGGCCAGGATCGGCCCGACGCAAGGGGTCCAGCCGAAGGCGAAGGCCAGGCCGATCACGTAGGCGCCGAGCAATCCCGCCGGCCGCGACTCGATGTGGAAGCGGGCCTCGCGGAACAGCGCCATGATCCGGAAGGCGCCCAGGAAGTGTAATCCGAGCACGATGATCACCACGCCGGCAACCGGCGCGAGGACGTGGATGTAGCGCGCGATCAGACCGCTGAGTGCCGAGGCCGTCGCGCCCATGGCGATAAAGACCGTGGAGAAGCCGAGCACGAAGGCGAGCGCCGAGGGCAGGACGCGGCGCAGGATCGTCCAACTCGAAGACTCGGAATCGCTTTCCTGCAGAGTCACCCCGCCGAGGAAGGCCAGGTAGGGAATCACCAGCGGCAGGACGCAGGGGCTTAGGAAGCTGAGGATCCCCGCCCCGACCGCGGCGAGGGTGGAGACCTCCATCCCGGTCATGAGACGACGCGGATGCTCCGGTTTTCCGGCACCACGACGCTCTTTTTCTTCTCGATGTAGCGCGCGACGAGGTCGTAGATCGGCGGGCCCTCGGTGCCCTCGTTGACCGAGGCCCAGCCGGCGACGACGTAGCTCCGCGCCGGATCGATCGGGATGCCGTCCTTAGCAAGGGTCATGTCGCTGATCCGGCTGCCGATCGGCTTCTGGACGTCGATGGTGTAGGCGAGGCCTCCGACCCGCACCATGTCGCCGCCCTGCTGGTAGTAGGGATCGGGGTTGAAGAGGTTGTCGGCCACGTCCTCGAGGATGTCCTTGAGCATCTGGCCGGACATCTCGCTGCGGTAGGCGTTGGGATAGGTGATGGCCGTCATATTGTAGACGTCCTCGACCGTGATCTCCTGGCCGGGCAGCAGCGAGGCGCCCCAGCGGAAGCCGGGCGAGAGCGCGATCTCGGCGTCGCGCTCCTCCAGCAGGGCCTGGCAGATCAGGTCGTCGAAGGTGCCGTTGAAGTTGCCGCGGCGGTAGAGCAGGCTTTCGGTCCGGCCCAGGACGCGGCGCAGCTCCGTCTCGTGGGGCTTGCGGATCTCCTCGATCACCGCGGTCATCTCGGGGTCCGGCTCGATGGCGTCGCTGAGGACCGGGATAAGGCGATAGCGGTGGTCGGCCACCTGGCCGCCCTCGACCTTGAGGTCAAGGCGCGACAGGAACTTGCCGTGGCTGCCCGAGGCGACCAGCAGGGTCTTGCCGACGGTCTCCACCCGAGGCAGTGCGTCGTGGGTGTGGCCGGTCAGAACTACGTCTATGCCCTCGACCCGGCCGGCCAGCTTGCGGTCAACGTCAAAGCCGTTGTGGCTGAGAAGGACCACCAATTCGGCGCCCTCGGCGCGGGCGTTCTCGACGTGGCCCTGGACTTCCTTCTCGCGGATGCCGAAGGACCAGGTCGGGATCTTGTAGCGTGGGTTGGCCACCGGCGTGTAGGGGAAGGCTTGGCCGATCACCGCGACCTTGATGCCGCCGCGCTCGAAGAACTGAGTCGGAGAGAAGACCGGCTCCTCCCAGTCCGTGTCGACGACGTTGCCCGCCAGGAAGGGGAAGGCCAGCTCCTCGATCAGCTCCTGGACCCGATCGCTGCCGTAGGTGAACTCCCAGTGCGCGGTCATGGCTTCGACGCCCAGGGCGTTCATGGCCTTGACCATGTCGGCGCCGTCCGTGACCAGCGAGGTGTAGGAGCCCTGCCAGGTGTCGCCGCCGTCGAGCAGCAGGGTCTTGTCCGGCCGCGCTGCCCGGATCGCTTTGACCAGGCTGGCCATGCGATCGAGGCCGCCGACTCGGCCGTAGCTGCGGGCCAGGGCTTCGAAGTCCTGGTCGGTCAGCATGTAGGCCTCGGCAGACTTGGCAGCGATGCCGTGGGCTTCTAGGAAGCTCTGGCCGGTGACGTGCGGCGGCAAGCCCTTGACCTCGCCGACCCCCAGGTTGACCGAGGGCTCGCGAAAGTAGATCGGCCGGAGCTGGGCGTGAAGGTCGGTGAAATGCAGAAGCGTGACTTGGCCCAGGGAGTCGAAGGACAGCAGATCCTCCTGGGTAATCGCCTGCTGGGCGGCAACCCGGGCCAGGCGGCCCTTGGCCCCCGTCAACGCCGCGGTGGTCGCGGCCAGGATCAGGAAGTCACGTCGGCTGAACATGGTGGCTCGGCATCCTATGGCTCTGGCCCGCGGCGCGGCGCCGAGGCGGGACGGAGAGCGGAGCTAAGAAAACGGCCGCCGTCCTCGAAGAGGCGGTCCCAAGTCGGGGACGGCGACCGGACAGCAGACCGTTCAGTTGCGGACCGCCGGAGTTTCAACAGGGAGGCCGTTGGCCCGGTGTGAAATGTAGAGCTCCAGGTTCACGTATTCGTCCGATCCCGCCTTGAAGGGCGTCGCCCGAACCTGCTTGTTGCAGCCGCGCAGCCGCCTATGCAGCGAACCGGCCTTCTGCCACTTCAGGCGATAGGTCGGGAAGCCGTTCGGCTGCCCCTGACTCAGCAGGTTGGCGCGGAGCATGGTCCCGGCGTTGTCGACGTGGCAGTGCGCGCAGGCCAGGTCGAGCTGGCCGCGGCGTTCCTCGTAGAAGGCCTTGCCCTTTTCATAGAAGGGGGCGGCCGGGCCGTCGATGGCCACTTCCATCGGCATGCCGCGCGACTGCGACTTGACCAGCATGGTCATGCCCAGCAGCGCATCTGACTCGTACTTCCAGGGCTCGGCCTTCATGTTCTCGGTGCGGCACTGGTTGATGCGCTGCTCGACGTTCATGAGCTTGCCCCAGGGCTCGTAGAAGATCGGGTAGCGAGCCCCGACACCTTTCAGGCTCTCGACGTCGTCGTGGCAGTCGGCGCAGGACTTGCCGGCCTCGCCCTCGGCCGTCTCCCAGAGCTCGGCGGCGGCGTCGACCAGAAGAAAGGCCGGGTTCTCGAAGTCGTCCTCCTGGATCGCCCGGGTCTCCGGCTGCGCGTAGGTATAGCCCGAACGCTTTTCGCCCACCTTGTAGGGGCCCCATTCGGCCGCGTCGTCGGTCATGGCGACCCCGGCGAAGGCCAGGCTCACCGCCCCGCCGCAAAGCAGGGCCAGTCCCAGTCTGCGCATCCTCCTCCCCCTTTCGCGGTCAGTTGACCGTCAGCTTGCTTTTCTTCGAATAGGTCGAGCCGTCATCGTCGACCCAGGTAAACTCGAACTCGCCGCTCTCCTCGACCTTCACGAAGAAGGACATGTAAGGGTTGGCCGAGATGGCCGGATGGAAGTCGGCCTTGAAGACTTCCTGTCCGTTGTAGGTGCAGGTGAAGCTGTTGATGATCTTCCGGGGGATGATCTCCCCGGTCTTGCGGTCCTTGCGCTGGCCGGACTCCATGGGGTGAGAGATCAGGGTCTTGATCTCGATCACCTCGCCCTTGGAGGCCTTCTTGGGTGCGCGGATCCGGGGCTTGGGTGTCGCCATGATTGCTGTGCTCCCGTCGCTTGCCGCGGTCAGCCGCCGCAGCCGCCGATGGTCACCTTGACCTCGGCCTTGGTCATGTAGGCCTTGCCGTCGGACGTCTCGGCGATGGCGATGACGTTCTGGGTCTTGGCGAGGCGCATCCGCGTCGAGGCCTGGGCACGCCCGCTGAGGGGCGTGAAGTGGAAGCTCGCCACGCCGGGGCGCGGGTTCCCGTCGGCGACGATGTGGACTGCGGTGACATGGTCCGCCTCGGTCATCGGGCTCTCGACCGCGATCTCGAGCGGCACGGTGTTGCCGTTCTCGGCGATCTGCGGCAGGTCCATCGAGATGATCTTGGCGCCGTCGGCGAGCTCCTTGCCGCCGACCAGGCGTTTAATCTCCTCCTCGGTGGTCTTGGCCTCTTCGGCGCTCCAGGCAAGGCCGGCGGTCAGCGCGTTCAAGCCGGCTGCGGCCGCCGAGGCCGCGCCGACGGTGATGATGAACCGGCGCCGGGTCCAGCCCGTCGCGCGCGTTTGGTTCGGTCCTGTCTGGCTTGTCATTCCGTTCTCCTGCCGTTTGGCTGGCATCCGAGCGCCCGTTCCGCGTCGCGGCCGCAGGCGCCTAGTCTTCCTTCAGGGTCACGAGATAGGCGACGACGTCCTCGACCTGCTCGGCGGTCAGGATCGGCTTGCCAGCGAAGTCCTTCATCACCCGGTTCAAGCCTTTGACCCTGTAGAAGGCGGGCATCATGGTCTCCGGGTTGACGACCTTGGGATCGACGACACGCAGCCTGAGCTCGCCCGGGGTCAGACGACTGCCAACGCCGGCCAGGTCGGGGCCGGTCTCGCCGTGAAACTGCTGCTCGGGGATCGGCAGGCTGTGGCAGGCCAGGCAGTTGCCGAGCTTGCGGTCGATGGCGACCTTGCGGCCCTGCTTCGGATCGCCGGACTTTCCGGTCAACGACGCTTCGATCATCGAATCGTCGACGACCTTATAAGCCACCAGCTCGTCAGCCAGGCTTGCCGTCATGCAGAACCCCAGGGACACGAAGAGTGCCGCAAGGGACGCGATGGTCCTGGTGGTCAAGTCTTCCTCCTGCTTCGCCTCTGCGAGGAGCCGTGCCGAAAAACACTGGGCATCCCGCCTATAATTTTCTTGCGACAATCGTATTCGTTTCAGACAATATATCAAGTTTGAATGTGAGTGGTGATGTTCAAGGGGCGAAGCGAGAAAACAACGGGACCGCGGCGCTGGGAGACGGGCTTGATGCTGCCCGCGGTTCTCGCGCTGTTCCTGATCTTTCCGGGGGTGCCGAGAGCGGCGGAGCTCCTGATGTTCGAGGAGCCGGGCTGCCCCTGGTGCGCGGCTTGGCGGGCCGAGATCGGCATCGTCTACGACAAGACGGCCGAGGGCCGCCGGGCGCCGCTGCGCCGGGTCGACATGACCGCGCCCAGGCCGAGGGACTTGGAGGCGGTCGATGCGGTGGTCTTCAGCCCGACCTTCGTCCTCTTCGCGGAGGGCGCGGAGGTCGGCCGCATCGTCGGCTATCCCGGCGAAGATTTCTTCTGGCCGATGCTGAGCGACCTGCTGGCGCGGCTCGGCCGCAGCCCGGAGGGCTGACGCAGGCAAATGAGAACTCACGAAGACCCGAGAACGGGAGAGGGGCAGAGATGCTGAAAAGGCTTGCTACAATCGGCGTGATCCTTGGCGTGCTCGCGGGACCGGCCACCGCGGACGAAGAGCCCTTGGTGACCTTCCAGGTGCTGGCGCCGCAGCTCGCGGTCGAGCTCGCGCAGTCCGTGATGAAGGCCTGCAACGAGAAGGGTTTCCAAGTCGCGGTCGCGGTCGTCGACCGCTTCGGCGTGCCGCAGGCCCTGGTCCGCGACCGCTTCGCCGGACCGCACACGCCGGACACCGCGACCCGCAAGGCCTGGACCGCCGTGAGCTTTCGCAGCGACACCCAGGAACTGGTGCCCGCCACCAAGGGCGGCATGCCGCAGTCCGGCGCCCGGGACATCACCAACGCCCTGATGCTGGGCGGCGGCGTGGTGGTTTCTGTCGGAGGCCAGATGGTCGGCGCGGTCGGCGTCTCCGGCGCCCCCGGCGGCGAAGAGGACCACGACTGCGCCCTGGCCGGGATCGCGGCGATCGAGGACCGCCTGCCGCTGTAACCGCACCAGAGAGAGACTTTCCGCAATTCGAAACCGGGAGGGTCCAGCGATGAACTTGCCGCAGCGCCTGCTCGCTGCGTCGTCCTTCGCCTTGCTGCTGGCCTTGCCGCAAGGCGCCTTGGGCGACGAGCTCTTGGAGTACGGCGAATACCTCTCCTCGCAATGCTCGACTTGCCATCGGCTCGACGCCTTCGAGGGCGGCATTCCGCCCCTCGGGCACCTGCCGAAGGACTACTTCATCATCGCGATGCGGGAGTACAAGTCGGGCCGTCGGGACAACCCGGCCATGGTGAGCGTCGCCAACGCGCTCACCGACGAAGAGATCACCGCGCTGGCGACCTACTACGCCGCTCAGCGCCAGCAATGAAATAGCCTCGGGAGGGAAGATCATGAAACTGACACGACGGAGCTTCGGAAAGGGCCTGGGCGCCCTGGCCACGGCGGTCGCCGCACCCTCGCTGCTGCGCGCCCAGAGCAAGGGCCGGCTGGTCGTGATCGGCGGCGGCGCCGCCGGCGCCACATTGGCCAAGTACGCAGCGCGCGACAGCAAGGGCGCGCTCGATGTCACCCTGGTCCAAGAGAATCCGCTCTATACGACCTGCTTCTACAGCAACCTCTATCTCGGCGGGATGCGCAGCTTCGACAGCATCACCCATGGCTACGCGAAGCTCTCGCAAAACTACGGCATCAAGCTGGTCTTCGACCGCGCCGTCGACGTCGACACCACCGCCAAGACGGTTGCCCTGCAGGACGGCGGCAAGCTCGCCTACGACGCCCTGGCGGTCGCCCCCGGAATCGATATCGTCTACGATTCGATCGAGGGCTACAGCGAGGCTGCCTCGCTGGTCATGCCCCACAGCTGGAAGGCCGGGCAGCAGACCCAGATCCTGCGCAAGCAACTCGAGGCCATGGCGGACGGCGGCCTTTTCGTCATGGCGGCTCCGCCCAATCCCTACCGCTGCCCGCCTGGCCCCTACGAGCGGGTCAGCCTTGTCGCCCACTACTTCAAGCAGGCCAAGCCGAAGTCGAAGATCCTGATCCTGGACGCCAAGAACAAGCACTCCAAGCAGGCGCTCTTCCAGGAGGCCTGGGAGAACTACTACGAGGGCATGATCGAGTGGGTGCCCGAGGAATTCGGCGGCAAGGTCGAGACCGTCGACGCCGCGACCATGACGCTGATCGCCGGCGGCGAAAAGCACAAGGCCGGTGTCGCCAACGTCATCCCGGCGCAGCAGGCCGGCGCGATTGCCCGGCTCGCTGGCCTGACCGACGACAGCGGCTGGTGCCCGGTGGTGCCCGAGTCCATGGCCTCGCGTACGGTGCCGGGGGTCTACGTCGTGGGCGATGCCTGCATCCCCGGCGACATGCCCAAGTCAGCCTTCTCGGCCAACAGCCAGGCCAAAGTCGCGGCCATGGCTATTCGCCACGAGCTGACCGGATCAAAGAAGTTCCCGCCGAGGTTCCGCAACACCTGCTGGAGCACGGTGGCGGCCGAGGACGCGGTCAAGGTTGGGGCCAACTACGAGGCGACCGAGGAGAAGATCGCCAAGATCGACGGCTTCATCAGCGAGGTCGGTGAAGACGCCGAAATTCGCCAGCAGACCAAGCTGGAGGCCGACGGCTGGTACGCCGGCATCACCAACGACATCTTCGGATGATTGGGACGGCGGACCGATTACGTCGGAATTCTGGGCGCCGATGGGACGTCGATGCGTGCCGCCAACGTAAGGATTGAACCGCCACCGCCACATCAGTTGGAAGAGAACGATCTCTGTGGGGCGGCACTCGATCGGCACGGCCTTCACGCTCAACGAGTGGTTCGGCCAGCGCAAGGCGGTTCTGCTCGGCCTGTCGCGGAAGATCTGCCGGGACGGCGGCTTCCACTTCCAGCAAGGCAAGACCGGGGCCCGGGTCGTGTTGCCCGTCGACCATGTCCCCCAACTGGTCGAGCGCCTCGAGGCCGAGTATGCCCGCCAGGCGGAGCGCGGCCTGGCCGGGACCGCGATCCTGATCGACGAGTCGACCGGCCGGCCCTACA
>JAAUXY010108268.1_pt1 | contig 10685 bp, 8 predicted proteins | sample 7278121 | NCBI WGS metagenome assembly JAAUXY01 (sample SAMN14350117, study PRJNA611818) | marine sediment metagenome | isolation source: surface marine sediment (1.8m) | place: French Polynesia: Moorea | collected 2018-08
GCGGGCGGCGTTACACTTTTTGGGTTTCAGGTGTCAGGTTTCAGGTGTCAGCAATAGCCCTGAGGTTCAGGGCTGCGCCTCATGTATTGCGCGTTACGGGTTTCGGGTTGCTTGTTAAAAACTGAAGCCGGCAGAACGCGTAACGCGGAACACGCAACGCGGAACTATGACACCTGCTTGCCCGCCGAAGCCTGCAAGGCGAAGGGGGGAACACTGAAACCTTATTTTAGGTAGATAATCTCGCTGCTGCGGTGTTGACTGGCAACGGTCAAGCGCGGTTTGCAATGGTTAAAAGCGCCGGAGACTTCAGCCAGAACCTTCTGGGGAGTGTTATTGGTTTCGCTTAGATGGGCCAGGATGACGTGCTGTAGGCGCCGATGCTGTAATTCACCCAGCAATCTTTTTGACTGTTGATTGGACAAATGTCCGCGGCGGCTCTGGATCCGTTTTTTTAGATGCCATGGGTAGGGTCCGTCTATCAGCATTTTGGGGTCATGGTTGGCTTCTAATATTAATAAGTGGCAATCTTTCAGATGCGTTTTTAGCTGGGGAGTTACAGTGCCCAGATCGGTGGCCACACCGATGCGGCTACCGTTCTGGCCGATGGTAAACCCCACCGGATCAGCGGCGTCGTGGGAGACGGTAAACGGATGCACAGCAAGATTATTGATGTGAAAAGATACGCCACATTGAAACGGACGAATTTCGTGCACCGATTTACCCAGCGCGGCCTTTCTTTTAATCTTACGACTGAGGTAGATCGGTAGCTTTAGTTGACGGGAAAGCACGCCCACAGACTGCATATGGTCACTGTGTTCATGACTGAGCAAAATCGCATCGAGGTCTTTAGGATTCAGACCCCGCGATTTGAGCCGGCGTTTTATTTCAGTCGCCGAGAGGCCAGCGTCCAGCAATATGCCGGTAGCGCCATCTGAAATAAAAATGGCATTACCCCGGCTGCCGCTGGCCAGAACACAGACCGCTAAGTTGTAATCAGCACATTGCCGGTCTCTTTGTAATTCAAGCTTCATTTTTTTGTTATTTGTTATCTGTTATTCGTTCTGCTGACAATTGACGAAATTAACTTGAATATCATTTGTTCAGATAATCAACCAATAACGAATAACCAATAACTATTAACCCTGTTTGCCCGTATGCCCGAATCCTCCACCATCGCGCTCGGTTTCATCCAATTCTTCGACGACATCGAGTTGTGCAGCATACACTTTTTTAACAACCATCTGCGCAATCCGGTCCCCGCGAATGAATGTGTAGGGTTCTGGGCCTAAATTGATGACCGCAATCTTAATTTCTCCGCGAAAGTCGGTATCAATGGTTCCGGGGGAATTAATTAGCCCAATGCCGTGTTTTATGGCCAGACCGCTTCGAGGTCTGATCTGGGCTTCAAAGCCTGTTGGCAGAGAGATCGCAAAGCCGGTGGGAATGAGGGCGCGATCTCCTTTATCCAGGATAAGGTCCTGTTGGATGGCAGCACATAAATCCATGCCTGCCGATTGGGCGGTCATATAACGGGGAAGGGGAATATCGGCATCCTCGTTCGGGCGTAGTCGCAGAATTTTAATGACGGGCGAATCGTTCATCGATCATTGTTTTCAGTTTTTAGAATCAGGGTTCCACATACAAAGGTTCATAAAGATCAGGCTGCTGGCTGCTGGCTGCTGGTCTCTGGCTACTCGCAGGAAGCTGGGAATGAGTTGAGATCAGCTGAAAGCAAGTAGCCAGCAGCAAGAAGCCAGTGGCCAATTAACCTCGGTACCCTGAACCGAGATTCGGTGGGTTATTTGTGCAGAATATCCTCAAAGGATTTTTCAGTTTTAACCGGCCCCAGCAGCGTTAGTCCCATCTTATTTCTGACAAATAAACTTTTTGATAGTTCTAAAATTTCTGCAGTCGTCACCGATTCAATTTTGGCGATGACCTCTGGCAGTTTAATATCGCGCTTGAAATTAATTTCATTTTGGGCACAACGGACCATTTGGTTTTCATTGCTTTCTGAGGCCAGCAACAGACTTCCTTTGGTGTATTCGATCGCTCCTTTAAGTTCAGCAGCCGTTATGGGTTTGATGCATAATTGATCTAATATCTCAAGCACTACCCCCGTGGCTTCCAACGCTTTGGCAGGATCCACTGCTAAGTAGATGCCGCACATCCCAATGTCCGCGTGAGACATCATAAATGAATATACGGAATAGGCCAATCCCCGTTTTTCTCTGACCTCCTGAAATAGCCGTGAGCTCATGTTGCCGCCTAAAATGGTGTTGAGCAGCGAACATGCATAACGTCGCGGATCTTTAATCGAAAGCCCCGGCGTACTAACACAAATGTGAACCTGTTCCAGGTCCTGGTAGTTTATATTTACAAGTCCCCGACTTTGCGGAGTGACACGTTCAGTGATGCCATTGCCCGGTTTGATCGAATCAAAAGCCGGCTCCAGCAGGTCGGTTAAATACGCATGATCTACATTGCCGGCAGCCGATACCACGATGCGATCCGGTTGATACAGCCGATGGAAATAATTTTTGATCTGATGGGCGTCAAACTGGATGATATTTTTCTGATTGCCCAAAATTGACCGCCCCAGGGGGTTGTCCCCCCAAAAGTTTTTTCCTGAAAGCAGATGGACATATTCATCCGGGCTTTCTTTGACCATTTTAATTTCCTGCAAAATGACCGGACGCTCTTTTTCGATTTCCTGAGGATCAAATACCGAATTTAAGAAGATATCAGTGAGGATGTCGACCATGGTGTCCAGATGGGTATCCATCACCTTGCCATGGTAGCAGGTATTTTCCATGGTCGTAAAGGCATTGGTGTGCCCCCCAATGGCGTCAAATTCTTTGGCAATCTGATAAGCGGTTCGCCGCTGGGTGCCCTTAAAAATCATATGCTCGATAAAGTGAGACAACCCGCTTTCAGCCGGTTTTTCATCGCGCGCGCCCACATTGACCCACACGCCCATCGACACCGAACGGATGTGCGCCATTTTTTGACTCAAAATCCGGATACCATTTTTAAGCTCGGTCTTATTTACGATCGCGGCCATGCTTCTCTTCCAGGACAGCTTTATGGCTAAGCCGGATTTTGCCATCCCGGCTGATTTCAAGAACCTTGACCTTGAGCGGATCCCCTTCTTTGACGACATCGGTTACTTTGGTGATGCGCCGATTGGCAAGCTGGGAGATATGGACCAATCCATCTGTGCCCGGAAGGATCTGCACGAAAGCGCCGAAATCGGTTACCTTGACAACGGTTCCTTCATAGATAACGCCCACTTCAGGTTCCTGGGTAAGATCTTCTACCATCTTAATCGCCGCTTGACCTTCTTCTTTTGAGTAAGCGGCGATTTTAACCATGCCGGAATCATCTATTTCAATACTGGTATTGGTTTCGCTTTGAATGCCGCGAATGATTTTACCGCCGGGTCCGATGACCTCACGAATTTTATCCGGGTTGATCTTAATGGTCGTAATTGTCGGAGCATATGGCGAGATTTCTTTACGCGGCTCTTTGATGGTTTCCAGCATTTTATTAAGGATAAAAAGCCGTCCGACACGCGCCTGCTCCAAAGCACTTTGCATGATTTCCTTTGAAAGTTCATGGATTTTGATGTCCATTTGAAGCGCTGTGATTCCGGTGGCGGTGCCGGTCACCTTAAAATCCATATCACCTGTGTGATCTTCATCTCCCAATATATCTGAGAGAATGACGACCTGATCTTCTTCCTTTACCAGGCCCATGGCAATGCCGGCCACAGGGGCCTTGATGGGGACACCCCCGTCCATCAATGCCATACAACAGGAACAAACGGTGCCCATCGATGAAGATCCGTTGGATTCCAAAACCTCTGAAACCAATCGAATGGTATAATCGAATGCTTCTTTATCCGGTAATATTCTTTCAATTGCGCGGGTGGAGAGCCCGCCATGTCCGATATCACGGCGCGAAGGTCCGGAGATCCGTCGGGTTTCGCCCACCGAATACGGCGGAAAATTATAATGCAGCATAAAGGGTCTGAATTCTTCCCCGTATAGCGTTTCAACACGTTGTTCGTCTTGTCCGGAGCCCAATGTCAATACCCCCAAAACTTGTGTTTCACCGCGGGTGAAAAGGGCGCTGCCGTGTGGTCTGGGCAGCAAACCCACTTCACAGGTGATCGGCCGGATTTCATCGAATTTTCGATTATCGATTCGACGATTTTCTTTCAAAATCAGGTCTCGGCTAATGGTTTTTTGGATGTCTTTGAGAATCGCGTACACTTCTGCTTTGCGGTCGCTATAGTCCTCACCTAGGTTCTCAAAAATTTCAGCCTTGAGTTCGCGTACGGCAGTTTGGCGTTTTGTTTTTTCAGGAGTCAAGATTGCCTCCCGTAATCGCCCGGCAGCTGATTCCTTCAAATTATCGACCAGCTGCGGATCTTTTGGCGGCGAGCTAAAGTCGCGTTTTGGTCGACCATTTGATTCCTTTAATTTGAGCTGCAGATCGATCAACGGCTGCATTTGGCGGTGACCGAAAAATATCGCTTCGAGCATATCGGCTTCGCTGACCACATCGCTTCCGCCTTCCACCATGACCACGCCGGTCTTGGAACCGGCAACAATGATATTAATATCGCTATTCTCTAATTCCGAAGAGGGCGGATTAATTTTCAATAGACCGTCAATTCGCCCCACTCGCACACAGGCGATCGGTCCGGCAAACGGGATGTCGGAAATCTCAAGCGCTGTTGAGGCACCGATCATTGCCAAGGTATCCGGGTCATTTTCCTGGTCCATGGATAATACGGTCGCAATGACTTGGGTTTCAAAGCGCCATTCTTTTGGAAACAGGGGACGGATTGGCCGATCTATCAAACGGGCGGTTAGGGTTTCTTTTTCACTGGGCCGGCCAATTTCACGACGAAAATAGTTACCAGGAATCCGACCGGCGGCATATATTTTTTCCTGATATTCAACGGTCAGAGGCAGAAAATCAAAATCCCTTTCATCATGAGCAGCGACAACGGTTACCAGCACGATCGTATCACCATATTGTACGATGACGGATCCGGATGCCTGTTTGGCGACTTTGCCGGCCTGAATATGGAGGGTCCTACCTCCGATTTCTTCTTTTAATAAAATTTCCATGTTTTCTCCTAATTGTAAGCCGTGCCCTTTTTTATAGGCTTTATTTATACCCGTATATCAATTTAGCAATCATTAAAGGCAAGATGGCTCATTATTGTGAAGGATCTATTCAACATATCCGAATAAGATCGGGTTTCGAGCTGCAGTGTTTTATTGGCATTGCCGTGCTGTTTCGAGACAGCCGCAAAAATCAGCGCTGAAACCATCGAAATTTGAGGCGGAAGAGGTATGCCAATTCGGCAGATTACCGTTTCAACCCTAACGTATCGATTATGGCTCGGTAGCGATTGACATCTTTGTGTTTCACATAGTTCAGCAATCTGCGGCGCCTGCCGACAAGCATCAGCAAACCTCTGCGGGAATGGTGATCTTTTTTGTGAATTTTCAGGTGCTCGGTGAGGGAGGAAATACGATAGGTCAACAAGCCGACCTGAACTTCCGGCGATCCGGTGTCTGTTTCGTGAAGCTTAAATTTGTCAATCAATTTCCTTTTTTCTTCTGTGTCGAAAACCACTGTTACAGCCTCCTGTTCGGATTGTTATCAATGATAGTGTTACTGTAATGTTTATTTTTGAAAAACACAGGCGTAATTCAATTTGTCCTGTTGTTTTTTATACCTTAGCACTGCCAGCAAAGCATTATCGCTATCCACAATTTTCAGGTGGGTGTCTTGTTTCGTCAAATTATCAGACAACCGTCCCAAATCTATATCCGTTTTGCAAATGGGCTGACCATGTTTGATCTTTTTCATCAAATGTTGATTGGCCTTGCAAGCCGGCATATCGCCTAGCGCATCTGTCATGCTGATGAAACAACCGTTAAGCTCACCGATCAATGCCTGCTTTTCCAATTGCGACAGAGAAATTGCCTGCTTAATATGAAAACCGCTGTTTTCAATGCGTTTGAGTGCCAGCAGGTGAGCGCCACAGCCCAACGTTTTTCCGATATCAGCACACAGGGTGCGGATATAGGTGCCGGCAGAGCATGATATTTCAAGATGGACCAGCGGCAACTTTATTTCAAGAATTTTTATATCATTGACATGAACCTGTCGGGCCGGCTTTTGAACCGGACGTCCCTGTCTCGCCAACCGATACAATGGGGTTCCTTTATGTTTCAAGGCCGAAAATATCGGTGGCCGCTGGTCAATCGCTCCTTTGAACTTATTAACGGCGGATCTTATTTTTTGATCCGTACAATTAATCACTTTTTTGTTGGCGATCACGCTGCCGGTCGAATCCTGTGTATCGGTTTCAACCCCCAGTTTCATGATCGCATCATACGTTTTGTTGCCGGACTGCAGAAACTGCACAAGCCGAGTGGCATCATTTATGCAGCAAATCAAAACACCTTCTGCAAAGGGATCCAAGGTTCCGGTATGGCCGACCTTGCTTGCATTTAGTAGACGTTTTACTTTTGCAACGACCTTTGCAGAAGAAATATCTGCGGGTTTATCTACAATGATGACCCCGCTTTGTTGATGTGCCTGCATGGTCGGTTTTTTTCTTGCGTGTTTTTGAGCCACGGCAATGTATGGTTTATCCGGCTGTTTTAAAGGTCATCAGCCAGCTCAATGATTTTTTCTTTCAACGCCACCAGTGTTGATTCAATTTGAAATCCAGCAGCACTGGTGTGACCGCCACCGCCGAATTTTCCTGCGATCTTGGCAACATCCACCGTATTGTCAGAGCGCAGGCTGACATGGTACCGGTTCATATTGGCGAATTTGCCAGCGCCATTTTTTATTTCATGGATCAGAGCCGCAACCTTAACATCCTCTATCCGGCGCGCATAATTGATCAATCCGTCGATATCTTCGGTACTCGTTCCGGTTGCATTTAGCATGCTTCGGCTGACAGTCATCAATGACAATTTGCCATTATCTGAAATTTCAATCGAGTTCAATGCCATATTTAACAGCTTGATGCGACCTAAAGAATAGGTTCCAAACACACGTTGCGCCACCGCGTGGGCTTCGACACCAATGTCGGTCATGGCTTTGCTGATCTCAAAGGCCGCCGGGTTGGTATTTGAAAACCGAAAAGACCCCGTATCGGTTAGAATGCCCAGATAAATTGAGGTCGCCATCGCCTTGTCAAAAGGGATTTGCAAGGCGTTGATCAATCGATAAACAATTTCGGCTGTGGCGCAGGCATCGGTGTCGATCAATTGGAGATTACCAAAGCGGGTATTGGAGACATGATGATCAATATTCACAACCAGCGGTATTTGTTCAACAACCGAGCTGTTGTCGCCAACCCTGTCGATGTCGCCGCAATCAAGTATAATGGCCATATCATATGCTGTGGCTGTTTTAATTTGTGTGACGATGCGATCAACGCCCGGGAGAAATCGATAAACTGCCGGAATGGGGCTTGGATTAAACAATGTTATCGTTTTTTCCAGTTTGCTCAATGCCAATCCCAGTGCAACTAGGGAGCCGAGGCAATCACCATCGGGTTCTGCATGTGATGCGACCAGAATACGCTGACTTGCTTTAATGTGTTTGAGAATCTGTTCCATTTTTCCCTTTGGTTAATTTGATCAAACTGTCAATATGCGAACCATACTCTATGGATTGATCATAGAAAAATTTGATATCTGGCATGTATTTAAGGTCCAGTTCATTCGCCAGGGTTCGCTTGATAAATCCTTGGGCGCTATTGAACCCTTTAATGGCGGCCTCCTTTTTTTTGTCGCCGTCGGGCGTCGTAAAATAAATGCGTGCCAGCCTTAAATCACGTGAAACCTCCACACCGGTAATGGTGGTCATTTTCAATCGTGGGTCTTTGATATCTTTTTGCAGTATCTCTGAAAGCACTTTTTGGATTAATCCGCTGACCCGTTCTGATCGTGTGAAAGGAATCATAAATGAATGATCTCTATGTCCGTGTCGATAATTTCTGCTAGGCCGAGGTCTTCGGCCAGATTAATAATCTTATCTAATTTCGAGTTAATGACGGCGTTATCGTTGCCGACCATCGAAAAACCGATTTCGGCACGTTGGTATACATCATTTGATCCAACCTCTGCCACCGATGCGTTAAAATGGTTGCGCAGTCGGCTGACGATGGACCGAACCACTTTTCGTTTCCCTTTTAAAGAGCGGCAGTCATGCAATCTAAAGGAAATCGTCCCAATTCCAACTACCATAGTCGTTAATAGTTATTGGTTATTAGTTAATAGTTATTGGTTATTGGTTGTTAGTTATTGGTTATTTGATGATCAGTATTGGTAAGGAACTGTTACGATGCATTCGAATAACAAATTACAGATAACGAATAACTACTCTAGCTCGGGTCTGATCTCCTTCATATAATAACAATCGATCGTATCCCCTACTTTGATGTCATTAAAATGCTCGATACCGATGCCGCATTCATAACCGGCCTGGACTTCTTTGACATCATCTTTAAATCGTCGCAGCGAAGAATTCTTACCTTCAAAAATCACGATGCCGTCTCTGAGCAGGCGCAAGTTCTGACCGCGTTCGATTTTGCCATCTGTTACATAACAGCCGGCAATGTTGCCAACTTTGGGAATCTGGAAGACTTCACGAACCTCTGCTGTCCCCAAAATCTGCTCCTCAAATGTGGATGCCATCATTCCCGCCATCGCGTTTTTGACATCTTTGATGACGTCATAGATGACATTATAAAAGCGCATGTCCACCTTTTCATCATTTGCCATTGCCTGGACTTTGGGCGTGGGGCGAACGTTGAAACCGATAATAATGGCATTTGAAACGGTCGCTAAGGAAATATCCGATTCAGCTATCGTACCGCTGGCCGAATGGACTACGTTTACATTGACCTCATCATTGGAAAGTTTGGTCAGTGCATCGTTCAAGGCTTCGATTGACCCATGGACATCCGCCTTGATGATGAGGTTTAAATCCTTGACTTCACCTTCTTGCATGCTTTCGTAGAGCTTGTCGAGACTCAACCGGCTGGATTGTGCCAGCTCCTTTGACCTTTGTTTCTGCTGACGATGTTCGCTAACCTGCTTGGCATTTTTTTCATCTTTCAGCGCGAAGAATTCGTCGCCGGCCATGGGTACGCCAGACAGACCAACAATCTCTGCCGGTATAGACGGTCCGGCCGATTCAATCTGGCTGCCTCTGTCATCCAGCATCGCCCGAATTCTGCCATAGTGCATCCCACACACTACCGGATCGCCGGCCTGCAGCGTGCCCTCTTTGACCAAAATAGTTGCGATGGATCCCCGGCCTGAATCAACTTTAGCTTCCACCACATGACCGGTGGCCAATTTATCGGGATTGGCTTTCAACTCCAGTACTTCAGCCTGAAGTAAAATCATCTCGAGCAAATCATCAATGCCCTCAGCCTCCTTGGCTGAAACTTTGACATAAATGGTATCGCCTCCCCAATCTTCGGGCGTCAGGCCAATTTCAGCGAGTTCGCGTTGTACTTTATCGGGTTCGGCATTTTGTTTGTCGATTTTATTGATGGCCACAATTATTGGGACTTCAGCTGCCTTGGCATGATTGATCGCCTCGTTGGTCTGCGGCATGACGCCATCATCTGCTGCAACCACTAAAACCACGATATCGGTTACTTGGGCGCCACGCGCTCTCATTGCCGTAAAGGCCTCGTGGCCGGGGGTATCTAAAAAGGCAATTTGCCCTTTATCCGTGTCTACTAAATAGGCGCCGATGTGCTGCGTAATTCCACCGGCCTCCGTTTCGGAAATCCGTGATTTGCGGATAACATCCAGCAAAGACGTTTTACCATGATCCACATGGCCCATTATGGTAACCACCGGCGGCCGCGGTGCCAGTTGGGCAGGATCATCGGTTTCCTGTTTTAACAGGGCTTCTTCCTCGAAGCTGGCGCGTTCCACTTCATATTCAAATTCGTTGGCAATCAAGGTGGCGGTATCAAAATCGATGGTTTGATTGACCGTGGCCATCGATCCCATCCCCATCATAAACTTGATAATCTCGCCGGCTTTAATTCCCATCCGTTTGGCCAGCTCTGACAGAACGATGGCCTCATCAATTTTTATTCGACGTTTGATCGCTTTGGCAACCGTTATCTGAGTCTTTTGCCCGCCCGCCGGTTTCTTGCCTTTGCCGATCTTGCGTTGCTTGCGTGGTCGATATCCGGCCCCGTAAAGATCCTCACCTTCGACGACTGCTTTTCTGCGGAAAGAGATTTTCTTTTTCAGGAACTTCTTATCGACTTCTGAATCTTCATACTTTTTTTTGCGTTTCTTTTTCTTTTTAGCCGAGGTTGACAAGTCATCTTCCCTCGGTGGTTGTTCCCCTACCGCCTTGCGGGAAGGCAATGGTTCAACCTTTGCTTTTTGCGGTGCCGCCTTTTTCTCTTTTAACGGTTTTTCCGGCGGCTTAAGCGGCAGTTTAATAATTTTGGCAGACGGTTCTTTCTTGCGAGGTTTTGGGGGTTTGGGCGCTTCTGCGGCGGCCGGTTTTTCCTCAGCTTCCGGTTCGTCTACTATTTCCGGCTCGGCATCTGTTGTCGGCTCTGTTACTTCTTCGGCAACCTTTTCCGGTGCAAC
>JAAUXY010012208.1_pt1 | contig 10682 bp, 13 predicted proteins | sample 7278121 | NCBI WGS metagenome assembly JAAUXY01 (sample SAMN14350117, study PRJNA611818) | marine sediment metagenome | isolation source: surface marine sediment (1.8m) | place: French Polynesia: Moorea | collected 2018-08
GGGGCCATCTGGCCCTTTGGGTCGGCGACGAGAGCGCCATCCCCGAGCTGCAGCGACTGGGCGTCTGGCAGGAACTCCCCGAAGTCGAGGCCGTGGCGCGACGGAAGCTGGGCTATGACGGCCCGTCCTTCCAAAAACTCATCGAGAACGGCCATGGCGTCCTGGAAGCGCTCAGGCCGGGAGTCACCCTCAACACCTTCAAACATTTTCTCAATATCGACGACCTTGCCGTCTTACGGGATGCCTCGCTGACCGACGAGCAAAAGAAGGACTTCCTGCTGCGGGCCTTTGCGCAGGTCGGCAAAGGGTATGACTTCAACTTCAATGTTCAGACGACCGACAAGATCGTCTGCTCCGAGTTGGCCTTCGTCGTCTTCGATACTTATGAGTGGCCGGTGGAGAAGAACGTCGGCCGTTACGTCATCAGCCCGGATCACGTCGCCAACCTGGCGCGGCGTGAGGACGACCCATTTGCCCCGGTGCTGCTGTTCCATGACGGGCGGAAACTCCCCGAACGGCACAACCGGGAGAACTTGAGCCGGCTCCTGAACGAAAAGTATGACCAGCTCCAATTTTGATCCAGCCACTCCAACCGGCGGGCTATTGACCAGCACGCAGCCCTGCAGACCCGGTCATTGCGAGTGCAGCGAAGCAATCCAGAAATGCGGGTTCGAGGGCCCCGGTCCCGGTCAGGTTTGTGTTGCTGCGGGCAGCCCCTGGATTGCTTCGCCTTGCTCGCAATGACCAAGGGCACGGGACGAGCCGTTCCACCCCTTACGCGGTCACGCGTGTCAGAAACACCAGCGACACCAGCAGCAGGACGATCGCCAGGATCCGCAGATAGACCCCCTCCGTCTTCAATGCGCTCCACGGCAGCCGCCGGAAGAACAGCCCGAACGGCCGTCTGACGTCCCCCTTCTGAAACTTGATCCCGGCCAGCGCCTCGACCGCGCACGAGGCGAGGAAGAACACGACGAACAGCACCACAGCCAGTGCGGGGCTGATCGCGAGGTCGGAAAGAAAGTCAGGCACGGGCCCTCCGGAGCTGGCTGCACAGGGGGCCTATATGCACCAAGGGCGCCGGCCGGAACACAGACGACGCATCGCCCGTGGCGAGCCATCACCCGCGGATCTGAACCAGGAAATACAGCGCGGCCAATACCGAAGCCTGGCTCACATAGAACAGACCGACACCCGTTCGGTTCACATATTTCCACGGTCGCCAGTGGTAATCCCGCCGCAGTTTCACGCCTTCTTTCCGGCAAACCGTAAGGGAGACCCCAAAAGCCACGACGCCGATGAGGGCGCAGGCTACTAAGAGATTGAGGGAGAGAGCGGGGCTGAGCACGAGGCCGCGCTACCTTTCCGCAGTCCACCCCTCACTCTGCCGCCGCCTTCACCTCGCCGGCTTGCGCGAGCGCCTGGTCCAGGTCCGCGATCAGGTCCTCCACCGTCTCCAGCCCGATCGACAGCCTGACCACGTCCGGTCCGGCGCCGGCCGCGATCTGCTGCTCTTCGGTGAGCTGGCGGTGGGTGGTGCTGGCCGGGTGCAGGATCAGCGAGCGGGTGTCGCCGATGTTGGCGAGGTGGCTGAACAGCTCGACCGATTCCACCAGCCGCAGCCCGGCCTCGTACCCGCCCTTCAGGCCGAAGGTGAACACCGAGCCCGCGCCGCCCGGCAGGTACTTCTTGGCAAGCTCGTGATACGGGCTCGACGGCAGGCCGGCATAGCTGACCCAGGCGACCTGGGGATGGCCCTCCAGGTGCTTGGCCACCGTCTGCGCGTTCTGGATATGCCGGTCCATGCGCAGGTTCAGGGTCTCGATGCCGTTGAGCGTCAGGAACGCGTTCATCGGCGCCATGGTCGGCCCAAGGTCGCGCAGGCCGACCGCGTGCGCCTGGGTGGTGAACGCCATGTCGCCGAAGGTCTCGTGGAAGTTCAGGCCGTGGTACGCCGGCTCGGGTGCTGCCAGCCCGGCGAACTTCTCGCTTTGACTCCAGTTGAACCGGCCGGAATCCACCACGCAGCCGCCCATGGTGGTGCCGTTGCCGGACAGGAACTTGGTGGTCGAATGGACGATCAGGTCGGCACCCCATTCGATCGGCCGGCACAGGTACGGCGTCGCCATGGTGTTGTCGACGATCAGCGGGATTCCGGCGTCCTCGGCGATCCGGGCCAGCGGCTCCAGGTCGCTGATCACCCCGCCGGGGTTGGCGAGGCTCTCGCAGAACAGCGCCTTGGTCTTCTCGCCGACCGCGGCCTTCACGGCGTCCAGATCGTCCATGTCGACGAAGTCGCACGCCCAGCCGAACTTCTTGAACGTCTTGCCGAACTGGGTGATCGAGCCGCCGTACAGTTTGTCGGACGAGACGAACCGGTCGCCCGGCTCCATGAACGCGAAGAAGGTGAGGATCTGGGCGGCGTGGCCGGACGCGCAGCAGGTGGCGCCACGCCCGCCTTCCAAGCTCGCGATCCGTTCCTCCAGCACCGCCACCGTCGGGTTGGTCAGCCGCGAGTAGATGAAGCCGAAGGTCTGCAGGTTGAACAGGCTGGCCGCGTGGTCGGCGTCGTAGAATACGTACGAGGTGTTCTGGAAGATCGGCGTCTGCCGCGCGCCGGTCACCGGCTCCGGCTGGGCGCCGGCATGGATCATCCGGGTCTCGAACCCATGCGGGGCGTTGAACGGCGACTGGCGCGGCCCGCCCCCTTTCTTATCGTCGCTCATGGCGAAATCCTCTTATGCCGCCGACAGCCGGCGGCGCTTGGCGGTGACCACGCCGGAGTTGAACCCGCCCCAGCTCAGCTCGGTGTTGAGCCGGCCGAACTCGATCTTCGGGCAGCGGTCCATGATCACCTGCAGCCCGGCCGTCTCGGCCCTTTGCGCGGCCTCGTCGTTGCGCACGGTGAGCTGCATCCACACCACCTTGATCCCCTTGTCCTTGGCCACCGCGATCGCCTCGTCGGTGATCGGACCCGCGGCCTCGGAGCTGCGGAAGATATCGACCATGTCGATCGGGTCGGGGACCTCAGCCAGCGAGGCGTAGGCGGTCTCGCCCAGGATGGTCGTGCCGGCCGCGCGCGGGTTCACCGGGATCACCCGGTAGCCCTTCTCCTGCAGGTACTTCATCGCGAAATAGCTGGGCCGGTTCCAGTTGGCCGAGGCGCCCACCATGGCGATCGTACGCACGCGCTGCAGGATGCGGCGGATCTGATTGTCCGCGTAGTGGTCGTGGTGGGCCAAGTGCAGGGTCATTTCGAGTGCAGGGTCATTTCAAGTGCAGGCTCATTTGTGGACCCATTCGGGCTTTTCCTTGGCGATGAACGCGTCCACCCCGCGGCCCACGTCTTCGGCCATCATGTTGCAGGCCATCACCTCGGACGCATACGCGTATGCGTCCTCCACGCCGCGCTGCAGCTGCTCGTAGAACATACGCTTGCCCGTGCTGACCGCGACCTGGGAATGACGCAGGATCTGCGCGCACAGCTCGTCAACCGCCGCATCCAGCGCGTCCGGTTCCGCGACCCGGTTGATCAGGCCCAGCGTCTTGGCGGTTTCCGCGTCGATGAAGTCGCCGGTGATCAGCATCTCGAAGGCAGGTTTTTGCGCGAGGTTCCGGCTCACCTCGACCGCGGGCGTGGAGCAGAACAGGCCGACATTGATGCCCGAGGTGGCGAACTTGGCCTCGCTGGACGCAACCGCCAGGTCGCACGCGCCGACCAGTTGGCAGCCGGCTGCTGTCGCGATCCCGTGCACCCGCGCGATCACCGGCTGCGGCATCCGGTGCAGGGTCATCATCATCCGGCTGCATTGCGCGAACAGCGCGCGGTAATAGTCCTGGTCCGGCTTGGTCCGCATCTGCTTCAGGTCGTGGCCGGCGCAGAACGCGCGGCCCTCGCCGGCGATCACCACCACCCGCACGGCCTCGTCCTCGGCGATCCGGTCGAGTTCCGTCTGGATCGCGTCCAGCATCTCCTCGGACAGCGCATTGAACTGCTTTGGCCGGTTCAGGGTCAGCCGCGCGATACCGTCCGTGTCCTCGCGGCGCAGCAGCGGCTCGTTCGTGGCCACCTCGACATCGGCCTGCTGGGCGTTCATCGTCGTCATCTCGAACCTTCCTCCCCGGGCCAACCGGATCATCCTAAGATCGGGGCGCGATCACGGGAAATCCATAGCGCATCCGCGGCTTTCGCGGAAGGATGGACGCCGCAAGGCGTGTCGCCCTATGCTCGCGCGCCCGGAACCAAAGCCACCTGGACATGCTGGATCAAAACCCTATCACCCCGCAGATCACGCTTGAGCAATTCCAGACCATATGCGCCAGGAGCCTGCCGCTGGCCGAGGTGTTCGGCTTCGAGGTGGTCGACCTGAAGCACGGCCATGCGATCGGGCGGATGCCTTTCGATGACAAACACCTTCGCCCCGGCGGAACGATCAGCGGGCCCTCGATGATGGCGCTGGCCGACTACGTGATGTACGCGGTCGTGCTGTCGATGATCGGCCCGGTCGAGCTGGCGGTCACCACCAGCCTGAACATCAACTTCCTGCGCAAACCCGGCCAGGCCGACCTGTTCGCCGACGGTCGCATCCTGAAGCTCGGTCGGCAGCTTGCCTATGGCGAGGTCGAGCTGCGCTCGGCCGGCCAAGACGATCTGGTCGCCCATGTGACCGCCACCTACTCGATTCCGCCGGAGCGCAGCAATGCCTGACGCGGCGGGCAGGGGGCGGGTCGCCGGCAAGGTCGCGCTGGTCACCGGCGGCGGGTCGGGGATCGGCCGCGGCTGCGCGCGGCTGCTGGCCGCCGAAGGGGCGCGGGTGATGGTCAGCGATCTCGACCACGCGACCGCCCAGGCGGTGGCCGCCGAGGTCGGCGACGACGCGCGTGACCTGACCCTGGACGTCCGCGACGAGCTTGGCTGGCGCCGCGGCATCGCCACCACGCTGGAAGCGCATGGCCGGCTCGACATCCTGGTCAACGCGGCCGGCCGGCTCAATCTGGCCAGCATCGAAGACGAGAGCCTGACCGATTTCCGCGAGCTGCAGGCGGTCAACGTCGAAGGCGTATTCCTGGGCTGCAAGTTCGCCATCGATGCGATGCGGCGCACGACCATCGACAAGCCGGAGCCCGGCGGCTCGATCATCAACCTGTCGTCGGTCTCCGGCCTGATCGGCGGGCACAATCTGGCCGCCTACAATGCCTCCAAGGGCGCCGTCCGCCTGCTCACCAAGTCGGTCGCGCTGTACTGCGCGCGCAAGGCCCCGGGCGTGCGCTGCAATTCCGTGCACCCGGCATTCATCGACACCCCGATGGTCGACCGCCTGGTCGGTGCGGTCAGCGGCGATCCCGACGAGATCCGCGAAAAGCTGGCCCAAATGGTGCCGCTGGGCCGGATCGGCACGGTCGATGACGTGGCCTACGCGGTGCTGTACCTGGCCTCCGAGGAAAGCGCGTTCATGACCGGGTCCGAGCTGGTGATCGACGGCGGCATGACCGCCCAATAGAAGACAAGCTGGATCAACGACCTGTGGATGCGGTATGATGATACCGCATACATAACAAACTCACAGATATGCGTTTTTCGCAATTGACAGCGCCGCCGGATTCCGGTTGTTAGCGCGCTGCGAATGCGTCCGGGGCCGCGCTGGCGCCCCGCACGACCTCAACCCCGCGAGAACAAAAATGAAGACCTATTCCGCAAAGCCGTCCGAGGTGGAGCACAAGTGGTATCTGGTGGATGCCGAAGGGCTGGTGCTCGGACGACTGGCCGTCGAACTGGCCAAGCGCCTGCGCGGCAAGCACAAGGCGCAGTTCACTCCGCACATCGACTGCGGCGACCACATTGTAGTGATCAATGCCGAGAAGGTCCGGCTCACCGGCAACAAGGCGGCTCAGAAGACCTATTACCGGCACACCGGCTACCCCGGCGGGATCAAGTCGATCACCGCTGAGAAAGAGCTCGCCGGCAAGCACCCGGAGCGCGTGATTGAAAAGGCGGTGCAGCGGATGATCCCGAAGGGCCCGCTCGGCCGCCAGGTGCTGCGCAAGCTGCGCGTCTACGCCGGCGCCCAGCATCCGCACGAGGCGCAGCAGCCCGAGGTGCTCGACATCGCCGGCATGAATCCCAAGAACAAGAGGGCTGTCTGACATGGCTGCCGATGAAACCGCCGCCGACGAGGCGACCGACCAGAAGAAGACGCTCGCCGATCTCGGTGGGCTGACCGGCGTGGAGACGCCGGACGAAGCGCCCAAGCACGAGCAGGTGCTGGACGCGCAAGGCCGTGCTTATGCGACCGGCAAGCGCAAGAACGCGATCGCGCGGGTCTGGATCAAGCCGGGCGCCGGCCGGGTGACGGTCAACGGCCGCGAGGTCGAGGTCTACTTCGCGCGCCCCGTGCTGCGCATGATCATCAGCCAGCCGTTCGAGGCGGCTGGCCGGGCCCAGCAGTACGACGTTATGTGCACGGTGACCGGCGGTGGACTGTCCGGCCAGGCCGGTGCAGTGCGTCACGGCATTTCGAAGGCACTGACCCATTACGAGCCCGACCTGCGGCCGGTGCTCAAGCAGGGCGGCTTCCTGACCCGCGATGCCCGCGTGGTGGAGCGCAAGAAGTACGGTAAGGCGAAGGCCCGCCGGAGCTTCCAGTTCTCCAAGCGCTGATCGCACGTCGCGCGATCCGACTTTTGGCAGGGCCGCCGCTTCGGGGCGGCCCTGTTGCGTTGCAGCACGGCGTCACCCGGCAGAAAAATTTTCCGCTCTTTCGGCTATCCACCTTGCCGTCCCCTGGCCGTCGCCCGAGTCGGGGATGATTCGGGCCGTTTTCCACAGTCCATACCGCGAACGCTGGAACAACTGACCGACTCCCGGGCGATCCGGCGGCCGGGAATCGGCGGAATCTCAGGCTGTTACCGGCCACCGCCGCGATGTGCATGAAAAAAAACCACCCTCGTCTTGATCACCCAGCATCTAGTGTGTCTAAGCTTCCTCACCACTAAATATGCCAACGAACGAGGGAAGGTCCGTCATATGGAGTGGACAGAAGACCGGGTTCAGATGTTGCGCGATCTATGGGCGGAAGGCCTGTCGGCGAGTCAGATCGCCGAGCGCCTCGGCGGCACGACCCGAAACGCGGTCATTGGCAAGGCCCATCGGCTGCACCTGAAATCGCGGCCGTCGCCGATCAAGCGCCAAGGCCCAGCGATCCTGACCCTGAAGGAGAACATGTGCCGCTGGCCGATCGGAACGCCGGGCCAGCCGGGCTTCACCTTCTGCGGTGAGCAGAGCCTTCCTGGTCGCCCTTATTGCGCCTCGCACTGCGAGTTGGCCTATCAGAAGAAGCGGGAGACGGCAGCTTAGTCCGTTATCGCTGAGTGAAAGACATCGCCGCCTAGTCAGCGGCGATGCATAGACCCTGCGCCTGCGCCGTGGCCTTGGTTCAGGCGCCTTCCCTTTGTACCAGCGCTGCGGCTCTGGACAGTCGCCGAACCAGCGTGCTGTAACTCCCGCTCGATCGGCGGGAGTTTCTATGATGGCCCATAACGGTAAAGACGGCGCGCCCGATCCGGTTCAGATCGGCATCCTTGGCGCCAGCGGCTACACCGGAGCGGAACTGCTGCGGCTCCTATCGGATCACCCGGCCGCCCGCATCGCGGCGGTGACCGCCGATCGCCACGCCGGAAAGCCGCTCGCCTCTGTGTTCCCGCATCTGGGCGACATGGACGTGCCGGACCTGGTCCGCATCGAGGACGTCGATTTCGACGGTCTGGACGTGGTGTTGTGCGGCCTGCCGCACGGCACGACGCAGCAGGTGATTGCCGGTCTTCCCGAGCATCTGAAAGTCGTCGACCTGTCCGCCGACTTCCGCTTGAAGGACATCGCGACGTACGCCGAATGGTATGGACACGAGCACCTGGCGCCCGCGCTGCAGGAGGAGGCGGTCTATGGCCTGACCGAGGTGCATCGCGGCGCGATCCAGACCGCGCGCCTGGTCGCCAATCCGGGCTGCTACACCACCACCTCGGAGCTGCCGCTGGTCCCGCTGCTGAAGGCCGGGGTGATCGAAACCACCGACATCATCATCGACGCCAAGTCGGGGGTCACCGGGGCCGGCCGCGCGGTCAAGGAGGCGATGCTGTTCGGTGAGGTGGCCGAGGGCATGCACGCCTATGGCATCGGTTCGCACCGCCATCGTCCGGAGATCGAGCAGGAACTGTCGCTGGCCGCCGGCGAGCCGGTCAGCGTCACCTTCACCCCACATCTTGTGCCGATGAACCGGGGCATCTTGGCGACCATCTACGTCAAGCTGGCGCCGGGCGCCGGCATGGAGGAGCTGCGCGCGGCCTTGGCTCAGGCCTATCATCAGGAACGCTTCGTCTCCTTGCTGCCGCAGGGCTCGGCGCCCGCGACCCGCCACGTTCGCGGCTCAAACCACTGCCATATCGGGCTGTTTGCCGATCACGTGCCGGGCCGCGCGATCCTGGTCTCGGTGCTCGACAACCTGGTCAAGGGCGCGTCGGGGCAGGCGATCCAGAACATGAACGCGATGCTGGGCCTGCCGGAGGATCTCGGACTGCGACAGCAGCCGACCTTCCCCTGAGCGAGACATGCCCCAAGGCGCAGTGCTGCCCTATCGCGGCGTAGTCCCGACGCTGGCCGACGACGTCTACGTGGCCGACAGCGCGACCGTCATTGGCGATGTGCGCATTGCAGAGGGATCCGGCATCTGGTTCGGCTGTGTGCTGCGCGGTGATGTGAACGAGATCCGCATCGGCGCGCGCACCAACCTTCAGGACGGCACCGTCGTTCACGTCTCCAGCCACGGCCAAGGCACCTATATCGGCGACGAAGTTTCTGTCGGCCACATGGTGCTGCTGCACGCCTGCACCGTGGAGTCCAATGCCTTCATCGGCATGCGGGCGTGCGTGATGGACGATGTGGTGGTGGAAGAGGGCGCGATGGTGGCGGCCGGCGCTTTGGTCACTCCGGGCAAGCGCGTGCGCGCGGGAGAACTATGGGCGGGCAGCCCGGCCAAGTGCGTGCGCGCCGTGACCGACGAGGAGCGTCGCCATTGGGATTGGATCTGGCGCAACTATCAGGAGCTTGCCGCGACATATCGCGCAGCCCGTGAGGCGTAGACGGAAATCCCGCCGCCGCCGCGCCGTCGGTCCCTTGAAGGGTCTGTTTTGCCTTCCCACTTCCTTTTTTTGAGGGGACAATCGAGGGCAGCATGCAGACCCAGCAGCACCATAACAGCCCGTCCGGCTCGGACAGCCTGGTCATTTGCGCGATCAGGGTGTCGGTGTTGCTGCTGTTGTGCTGGGTGGTGGCTTCGATCTGGCCACCCGAAGTGTTCCCCGCTCTGATGCAGGCCTTGCTCGGCTGGATGGCATTCGCGATCGCCATGCGTGCCTGGATGCTTTCCGAGAAGATTTCCGATCAGCGGTTCGGCCGCTGGGACGAGGCTGCCTTTCTGCTCGCCATGAGCGCGCTGGCCGGACTGTTCGACAGTGCGGATGCCGCGCTTCTTGGGGCGGACGCCCTGGGACAAGCCCCGGCGTGATCGCCACCACGGCGTTGGTCGCGGCGATGGCGGCGGTCTTGGCGCTGACCGCCTGGGTGATCGGTGGATGGTCCGCCGTGCTCTGGGTCGGCGCGGCGCTCGTGGCGGCCTTGCTGATCATGCCGAAAATCCCGGCCGCATTCGTGATGCGGTTGCTCGGAGCGCGGCCGATCAGGCCATACGAGGCGCCGGAGCTGGCCGAGATGATGCGCGTCTTGGCAGACCGCGCGGGCTGGCCGGCACCGCCTCAGCTTTACCGGCTGGCCGATCCGAGACCGAATGCGATCACCATCGGGGCCGGCGGGCAGGGCGCGATCGCCGTGTCCGATGGGCTGCTGCGCCAGATGCCGCCGCGCGAGCTGTTCGGCATCCTGGGTCACGAGATGAGCCATCTGGTCTCCGGCGATGCCGAGCTTATGCGTTTGTGCGGCCTGATCGCCGAGGCGACCCGGCTGATCGGCTTCTACGGACTGATCGTGTGCCTGTTTCTGGCGCTGGGAAGCGACGTGGAGGTGCCGCTCACCCTTATTCTGCTGTTCGGTCTGGCGCCGACCGCGGTCGTTCTGCTGCAGCTGGCCCTCGCCCGGCGCCGCGAGTTCGCCGCCGATGAGGGTGGGGCGCGGTTGACCGGCGATCCGCGCGGCTTGGCCCGCGCATTGGCGCGCATCGAGGCTGCCCGCGGAACTTTATGGTGGCGCTGGCCATACCGGATCCTGACCTTGCCCCAGCGCGATCCGGCGCCCTGGCTGAGCACCCATCCGGACAGCCGGGCCCGCATCGAACGCCTGGCCCGGATGGCCGATCAGGCGTCCTGGCCGACCCGCGAACAGATGGTTTAACCCGCATCTCTCACCAGGGACTGGGCCGTCACGGCCGAGAGCAACCGACAGGCTAGGAAAAGCGCGAAGCCCGATGCAGCGCATCGAGCAAGCGCTTTGACGCGGACTGTCGGCTGCTCTCGGTCGCCCCCCACGTGCCATGTTGGGGGTCGCGCCGGGCGGGCCGCCCCCTTGCGTCATTCAGGGGCGTCGAAGGCCTTGACCATAGCGCTGCTATGCTCCGCGGCCTTCTCCTGGCGGATCGAGCACCACCCAACGCGATGACGGCCCGGTTTCTTGTGAGAAA
>JAAUXY010089139.1_pt1 | contig 10679 bp, 11 predicted proteins | sample 7278121 | NCBI WGS metagenome assembly JAAUXY01 (sample SAMN14350117, study PRJNA611818) | marine sediment metagenome | isolation source: surface marine sediment (1.8m) | place: French Polynesia: Moorea | collected 2018-08
ATTTGAAGCATCAAATTTTTTTCAGGTACCCCATTCATCCAGTATTCCATCACTCCTTTGAAATATAAATATTATGATTATTATTATATATTTAGTATAATTATATAAACCAATAAATGAATATTTTAAAAAGGGGGGGGATATTGGGATATAAAACGAAAATCGCAAGTTTTTTCAGGGACTAATATTATCAGGGATTGATGATCCAGTATTTTTTTAAAACAAAGCCTAATTTTCAATTCTTGGATTAGATTGTAATTTGAATATGCGCTCAAGAGTCAATCAGATGATGATCAAAGGTCGAAGAAGTGTGAGAAGCAACGTTTCAATTTTGGTGAAAAAAGAGAATCTGAAATCGTTTGGAAGTGTTTATACTCAAATCAATGGGGTTTCGTCAATGATAATCAAAGGTTCTGAAAGTGGTGGTATGTAGAGAATACCGCAACATTGCCGATCTTACAGATACCAAACGGGTATCACAAGAATGTTAATTATTTTTTACTACCGGCAATGATTTCTGTTTGATTGATTTAATGAAATGAATCCCAACGATGATGCCAACACTGGCATCTGGTCAGGGTTGTGCGCTAAACACCTGGGTTGTGGGATGAAATGCCTGCCAGGCAAACCAGTAGGCATAAGTTGCTGCAATCGGCTGACCTTTGCGGTTACGGACAGCCACAACCTCACCGATCGAATCAACCTCGATTTCAATGATTTCACCGTCTAATTGATCTCTATGGGTACCCGGGTTGGCCTGCAACCATTTCAACGGATAAGCCTTAGCCGCTTGATTGATTTGGATTCCAAGGACGCGTTCTTTGGCTGCCAAATCCTTACGCACGTCGCCCAACGGAAACATCGTGCCGGCGACGCGATAGTAGCCCTTATAAGGATCAATGGCATAGTTGCGATTGTATCCCGTATCGTCAGAAAGCACCAGCGTATCTGTATTTCGCATGCGCCAGGTTTGCCAACTAACCCGGGTGGACGGTATTTTTTCCAGTTTTTGGCCGGCCAAAGGCCCGGAGACGGCTTTTTCCATCAGTTGGGACCAGAGACTTTCGGTCTGATGATCGTAAAGCAGGACGTTGCTTTTGTACAATCGGCCGGATACACCAAAGGTATATTCCCGATCTTGAACTGTGCGGGAGTACACGACTCCCGTTTGGGTGAGCGGTCAGAAGGTCACTGCAATGGGTTTACCGTTTACGGTATCATTGACGACTTCATGCCAGTTGAGGATGTTGATCGGATAGGCCCGCGCTTCCCCATCAATTCTGACACCGATGACCTGATCCGTAAGCTGAAGATAGGTGGCTTTATCCGGCTGGATAAACTCAGGCTTTAAAATAGCTGGGATGCCGTCTTTGGGTGGACCGCCTGATAAAATCTGTTCTGGCGGCACAATCGCATTATCCAGCTTAAATCCCGTCATAACCAAGAAAACGAATAGCAAACCGATGCCTACCCATATTGTTTTCATCGTAGCGTCTCCTCTTACTTGTTCAACAACAGTGTCACCGTCAACAGCACAATAGTTCACAGGCGGTGATATAATTTGTCGAAAAGAAGGCAGAGACCTTACAGTAGTTGTTTCGCAGCCGTAAGTGCAATACCGAAATCAGATGGTCGCAGATTTGGCACTTGATTAGACAGGGGTGGTCAAACGGAAAGAACCGGATGTATGTGGACAAAAATCACCTCAAGCCTTTGCGCGAACTTGAGGTGACGTTTAAAGCATCAATCAGTAACACGTATTAAGGGGGATGGGCCGTCCGGTACGCATTGCGCCAGACGTCATTTGCGGTCGATCGATTTAAACCTTGCCGGATCGACCGTCATCGCAGGGTTCATCAAAATCATCAAAGCGGGAATGCTCTGCTGTTGAGCTCAATCCACAGGCTTTTAAATCTTCAGCCGGTTGCATGGCGTTTCCACAGCATTCAGGTGTTTCCGACGCCTCTGCTTTGACTTCCATCGTATTTCCGCAATTTGCACATTCATAAACTTGCATGTCTGCCATGAAGTCCTCCCTATGTTTCCGATAAGATCATCGGTATTTTTAATGATGTCACCTGTAAAATAATGGATATAACCGTTAGTGTCAACCCGAGCATGATTGGAAGTGAATCTTTTGGGTGTCAACCGATGATGCCGACAACCGCTCCGGTCATAGAAGTTGCCAAGGTACCGGCAATGATAGATCGCAGACCTAAGGCAACGATTTCAGAACGTCGATCAGGGGCCATGGTCCCCAGACCACCGATCATAATCCCAAGGCTGCCCGGATTGGCAAATCCGCACATGGCGTAGGTCATAATCAACAAGCTTTTGGGGCTCAATGCCTCTGGTGAAAGACGGCTCAGATCGATATAGGCCAACAATTCGTTTAAAATGGTTTTGGTTCCCATTAGCGCACCGGCTGTGGTGGCTTCACTCCAAGGAATGCCCATCAACCAGACCATCGGTGCCATAACGATCCCCATTATGCGTTGTAGGGTAACCGGCGCGCCGCCGATACCGGGCAAAAGTCCTAAAATCAAATTGACCAGATAGACCAGCGCCACTAATACCACGAGCATGGCAATGATATTCAGCAGCAAGTCAATCCCCTGCAATGTTCCTTTGGTGACGGCATCCATTGGGCTGGATGCCGGTTCCGGAGCGCTTAATTGACCAGCGGTGGGCGTTTTGGTTTCCGGCACCATGATTTTAGAAATCGTCACCGCCGCCGGCACACTGATAATGGAAGCAGTCAGAATATGCCCCATCACATCCGGGATTTTGTCGCTCAAAATACTGGCGTATAAAACCATGACGGTTCCGGCAATGGTGGCCATGCCGCAGGTCATCAAAGTGAAGATCTCGCTGCGGGTCATCTCTTTCAAATAAGGCCGAATAAAAAGTGGTGATTCGATCATGCCGACAAAGATGTTGGCCGAAACCCCCAGTCCTTCGGCCCCTCCTAGCCGCATGGTTTTTCGCAACGCCCAGGAAAATCCTCTGACAACCACCGGTAAAACCTTCCAGTAAAACAGCAAGGCCGACAGGGCACTCATTAAGAGAACGAGTGGAAGGGCTCGAAATGCCAAAATAAAGCTCGCACCCGGAAACGTTTCGGCAAAGGGTAAATCGGCGCCTCCCAGGTAGCCGAAAACAAAAGATGTTCCTTCCGTTGTGGCGGCTTGCAATGACAACACCAACCGATTCAACACCAGAAAAAATTCTCTGAAGATCGGCAGTTTCAGTAGAATCATCCCAACAGCCAATTGTATGATGATGCCAACGATCGGAATCTTGATGCTGACCTGCTTGCGGTTTTCGCTGAAGCACCAGGCGATGCCGGCAAAGACCAGTAATCCTGCGATACTCTGGATGATCATGGTTCAGCTAATCCTTTCGCTAAAATATCACAGAAAAAAGACCTCTAATTGAGAAATTTGCTGGGTTGCGTATTATGTTGAAAATCCAAGTGAGGGCGCCGGATGAGTGTTGTCGATGATCTTCGGTTGGCAACATAACAAAACGGTCAGGGGTTGTCCATACCGAAAGACACTGTAATGACAATCGTTTATTCGGGTGACGGTCTTTAGGCCTTGACAACTTCCCGCACTTCACCCATAAGAGCCTTATGTCCATTTTTGCGAAAATCGTCGTCGGTATCATGGCTTGTTACGGCGGGTATTGTGTTTTGCTTTTCCTGATGCAGCGGTCGATATTATTTCCGCGCAACCAGATACCGCTGCCCCCCCATACCGATATAGAGCGCGAAATCCCGGGTGCAAAAAAAATCTGGTTGCAAACCGATGGCGACCGTGTGGAAGCATGGTTTTTACCGCCCCTTGATGATCCGGATTCATCGCCGGCTCCGGCTGTCATTTTTGCCCATGGCAATGGTGAGCTGATTGATTATTGGCCGCAGATGCTGCAGCATTTCAGTCGGATGGGCGTCGGTCTGCTTTTGGTGGAATATCCGGGATATGGGCGCTCCGGCGGTGTCCCAACGCAAAAAAGCATTACGCAAACATTTGTAGCGGCTTATGACATGTTGATCACCCAAAAAGGGGTGGACCCCAAGCGCATTATTTTATTGGGCCGTTCCGTCGGAGGCGGTGCGGTATGCGCTTTGGCTCTCAAAAGGCCGGCTGCGGCACTCATATTGATGTCCACCTTTACCAGCGTTCAATCCATGGCGTCAAAATTTTTAGTGCCGCCGTTTTTAGTGCGGGACCCGTTTCATAATCTTAAGGCGATTCAACAATACCCGGGACCGGTGCTGTTGATCCACGGTCGTCATGACCGTATTATCCCCTTTGACCACAGCGCACGTTTACACAAAGCCGCTGCCAACAGTATCCTGATACCCTACGACGCCGGGCACAACGATTGTCCGCCGGATTGGCATCAATTCTGGAGGGATGTTGCGGCATTTCTTGCAGATAACAACCTGATCAAACAAAAGAGCCCGCTTTTAGATAAGTGATCTTCTGAGGCAAAGCGCAAGACAATCATTTCTGGCCGACGGCAATCATGCGATTGTTCATAAAACCATAATCGCCCGCAGTTTCATGGGGTGAAAAATCGGTGTGAATGGTAATTTGGCTATAACCGCTTTTAACCAGCAAATCCGATAAGCCGGCGGGATCATACATTCGAATGGCATAATTTTGATCGCGAATGAGCCCATCTGTTTTACTCATAACAATTTCGCGGGCACAGATGAAAGGCTCCTGAATCTCACGCTGGCGACAGACCACGAAATTGTCATCGATTTCATGCCAGGCATTAGCAGTAAAGGAAGATCGAACTGCCTCGCCATCGGCCACATCAACCAAAATCCAGCCGCCCTTCCGCAGCACTCGATAGGCTTCGGATAGAATTTTGGCATCGGCCCCTTCTTCCTGAATGTACCCCAATGAGTTGCCCATGATGATGACGTGGTCATAGCGGTCCGGTGCGATATCCATCTGGCGCGCATCACCGCAGACAAACTCCATCTTAAGATCATTATTATTGGCATTGTTTCGGGCGATATGGATCAATTTTTCAGAATAGTCTAAAAGTGTACAGGCGGTATTTCCGCGGCGGCTGAGCTCCAAGCTGTGACGTCCGTGGCCGCCGCATAAGTCTAATAAATTCTGGCCGTCTTGAATGGGTAACAACTGGCAAATCAGATCAACTTCCCGCTGGGTCACCTTACGGTCACAAACCGAACGCGCATCTGTCAGCAGATAGACTTCGTCAAACAGCGTCTTCCACCATCCTGGATCAACCTTTATGCTCATGTGTTCCTTTCCAGACGGTTATTGCGATCATAATGTGATTGCAAACTATGGCTTGCCTTAGGTTTCAGTGTTATGGCCGCTGGCTTCTTGCTTCTGGCTTCTCGCGAGAAACTGGGAATCGGCTGCCAGCCTGCGACGAGCTCCATTCGGCCCGAGCTCATGGCCGAGGGCAGCCGAGTCGAGGCCAGTGGCCAGCAGCGAGAGGCCAGAGGCTTGACAGCTATGAACTTTAAACCTTTGAAACAGAAATTTGACAAGACTTATGAAGATTATTTACGGTCATCCGGTGCTGCACCAAAATTAAACAATCCATCAGATGCGATGATCGCCGCCGAGCCTTTCCATGGCTGCAAGCGGGCGATATCAAGCTCTTCTTTTTCAATTTTGACCAATTCGTCCAATTCACCCGCCAGCCACATCTTTTCCAGCAACAGGCAGTCTGTCCATAATTTTTGGCCGTAATCCTGGACAGCTTTTAATTGCTGCGGGGTAATTATCCGCGGTCTGAGCGCTACCCGAATCGGCCCCAGCAGATAGGTAAATGCCATATCCGTTGCCATTTGATTCCGCTCTTCAATAATGTGCTGCAACTCACCACTGTCCATGGTCAGGATCGCATCATTCATCCGGGCAACTGCATCGTGTACGCTTGTTTGCGAACGCAGCAGCGCCAATGGCTGAAACCCACCGCCGCTGCCGACATTGGTCGGTACCCCCCCAAAACGACCCACAAATCCCAGCAGCCCTTGGGGTCCCACCAGACAGCGAAAATCCGTCTGAATCCGTTCAAGGGCGATGGTATCTTTTTCCAGATACGGAATTTCCTCGGCCCATAATGGCAAGGGCACTTTTTGCTGCACAATGTAATTGCCTTCATCCAATGCCAGCGCGATGGCTTCGTCGATATCGGTGTTCACCGAGCCCACCCGCACACCGTGTCCAGAGTAACCTCTTTCCGGTTTGAGCACCAGGTCATCCCAGTTGCGACGGGTCCATTCGATCAGATCTTCAATCGGGCTTCCATCAGGCCCATGGGTTTTGCGGGCATAGAATTGCCGCGTCCAGGGGGTGCGGTCGACAATTTCTTTGTGAAACCGCTGGGCCTGGCTGCCGGTGATAAGTTCAAACATGCTCTTGACATTAAATGGTTCGGTACCGCGGGGATTGATGACACGATTTTCTTTGACGGCTTGCAGTACCGGGGTTAAATCATGTTTACGATGTAACTTCAGCAAGACGTCGGTATTGAAATCCATAAAGATGATCGATACCGGCTGACCTTGCCAACAAACAACGCCGTTTTTGATGTCTAACTCTTCAGGCGCCATCAGCGCACCCGTAATTCCGTCGGCAGTGCTCAAACGCTCGGCCAGATTGCGGTTTTCAGTAACATCTTCCAATGTCTCCGCCTCTGCCACCACAGCAACAAGTCCCGGGTTTTGTCCGGCGCGGGTCCTGTGAGCCGCAATCAGCATTTCGGCAAAACTGTCCACTGGAAAGAACGACGGATGGTCGAAATCCAGGTCCACGTCAAATTTTAATCTGCGGGATAACTTCTGCCAAACAGCCTTGCCAATCATCTGAGTGGTCTTTTGATAATCCCAGCCGCCGGGACTGCCAAGGTTCCATTCCGAGTGATAGCCTTCAAATCCTTCCACAACAGATTCCTTTAACTTCGATGATGCGCACAGCTTTAATGGTCGCATCCAAACCAAGAGCATCTACTGCTTATTTGGTTTTGATGGCAACCAGGGATGCCAGCCAAGTGCGGTCATCATCTGTTTTGGTTTCAGTTTCACGATACAGTAAGATATTCAACGATATAAATGCATGCAACAGCTCATTTTGACGCAAATAATAATCGGCATGCTCCGGAGGATGTTGTCCCGGCGCTGATATGTCTATTAAGGTTTCAAAAATCAAAACACCACCCGGCGTGAGTCCTGCCTCGATATGAGGAAACAGCCGTCGGTTCAGGAATTTAATATTGACGATCAGATCATAATGGTTGGCTCGAATATCATAAGTATCCAAGTCAGCGCAAATGGTATGGATACGGCGATGTTTACGGGAAAACAAGGCCAGACCCGCATCGGCGATATCGATTGCATCGACGACAAATCCCTGGTCAGCGAGAAAAAGAGCGTTACGGCCATTGCCTGCGGCAATATCCAGCGCTTTTTTGCCACGGGCCAGTTTGGCATATTTTTTAACAATAATTGCTGGCTCTTGCGGGTATTCTTCAGTTTGGTAGCGCTTATTCCATTTTTGCCGGTCCTGGAGCATTCTAACTGCCACCGTCATGCGGGTTTGTATTATATACAAAAACCGGTCGTGTCTGATGCATTCATAAATTGAAATAGGCGCTTTCGTCAAGAATAGATCCCGATTGAACGTGTCTTGACCGGGGAATGCTATTTCATCTTGTCTTCTTGACCCGCTGGCATGTGAATGTTATCCACAGTTGATTAAAACCCATTTTCCTGACAACACCATCGGGAACTCAAATGAAAAACCTCCAGGAAATTTCCCTGAAGGTATTCTGGGCTGGTGCGCCCGGCAGGATCCTTCGACAAGCTCAGGATAAATTCGAATCCGCCAAAGGCGGATTTCGCTGGCGCTCAACCTGCTGCTTGGCTCTCATCCTGCCTATGGCACAAAAATTTCGGTTTTGGTAGTTGCCCAACCATCACCGCAGTTGTGTTTTGGTGCGCCCGGCAGGATTCGAACCTGCGACCTACGGATTCGTAGTCCGGCGCTCTATCCGGGCTGAGCTACGGGCGCATTTTTAATCGAATAAATGTGAGTTTGTTCATAGGCCATACGTTACCGATTGTCAATCCATTATTGTGCCCTTGGCCGGCCCCCACTAAGCACCCCCTACAGGACGGATTTTAAATGGATAGTCAACATCTTGAGTGGATGAAAATGGCGCTTCGCGAAGCGGCAAAGGCGCGCCAAAAGCAGGATGTCCCTGTTGGTGCAGTGCTGGTTGCTGAAAATAATGAACTCCTCGCAGCCGCTCACAACCAAATCATTGCCCGCCAAGATCCGACCGCCCATGCTGAAATACTGACTCTGCGACAAGGTGCCGATAAGGTCGGCAATTACAGATTGTTAAATACAACGCTTTATGTTACGGTCGAGCCCTGTCCCATGTGCATGGGCGCTGCCATTCATGCCAGGGTTTCACGCATCGTCTTTGGCACGCGCGATCCTAAATGGGGCACAGCCGGGTCATTGTATAACTTTGCCGCTGACCAGCGCTTTAATCACCAACCGGAAGTTGTAGAGGGCATTTGCGAAAACGAATGCAAAAAACTGATGCAGGACTTTTTTCGTGAGAAGCGCCGATAATTGTTGTTTAGTTTGAAATACAAAAGTCATTGGTATCAAACTTACAACCTGGTGGATGATATAAATATTATATGAAAGCTTTAAGAATATTCAATTTTGTTCAATGTCAAGGAAGGTACAGAGATTGGGCAAAAGGGGATGTTCTTAGCGCTTTCAGAGGAGATGATTGTGGCAAACGTTGTTATAGTCGGAACCCAATGGGGGGATGAAGGCAAAGGTAAAATAGTTGATCTATTGGCCGAATTTGCTGGTGTTGTCGTTCGTTTTCAAGGCGGCAACAATGCCGGTCACACCATGGTCGTCGGTGATGAGCAACTGATCACCCATTTGGTGCCCTCCGGCATTCTGCAGCAAAAAGTTTGTGTGATCGGGAATGGCGTTGTGGTCGATCCTTCAGTACTGATTGAAGAACTTGACCACCTGTCCAACCGCAATGTGGATGTTGGTCCGGAGCGTTTAAAAATCAGTGAAAAGGCCCATGTGATTATGCCCTACCACAAACAGGTGGACCATGCCCGGGAGAAATTTAAAGGCGACAAAAAAATCGGTACCACCGGCCGGGGCATTGGGCCGGCCTATGAAGATAAATCCACTCGCAGGGGTATTCGTTTTGTTGATCTACTTGACGCCGACGAATTTACTGAAAAAGTCAAAACCATCCTTGATGAGAAAAATTTTTATTTGAAGAACTACTTATCGGCCGAACCACTGGATGAGGCCCGGATTATTGAAGAATATGCTGCCTACGCGCAAAGATTAGCACCCTATGTCACGAACATTTCTCTGGTCATTGATAAAGCCATTAAAGCGGGACAACAGATCCTTTTTGAAGGTGCCCAGGGCACGCATCTGGACATCGATCACGGCACCTACCCTTTTGTGACCTCATCCAATACCCTGGCCGGCAATGCCTGCTGTGGTGCCGGTATCGGTCCGCGGGCGATTACCGATGTGATCGGTATTGTAAAAGCCTATACGACCCGGGTCGGCAAGGGGCCATTTCCTGCTGAGCTGTTCGACGAAGTCGGTGATCGGATTCAAGAAAAAGGTGCGGAATTTGGTGCCACGACCGGTCGCCGCCGCAGGTGTGGCTGGCTGGACACTGTCATCCTCAGAAACGCAGTTCGCCTCAACGGTCTCACCAGTTTGACGGTAACCAAACTGGATGTTCTCGGCGGTCTGGATACCTTAAAAATATGCACCGGCTATGAATATCAGGGTAAAATTCTCGAAGATTTTCCAGCCAGCCTCAAGATTCTGGCAGAGTGCAAACCGGTTTATGAAACCCTACCGGGCTGGCAAGAAGATATATCCGGTATCAGAGATATGAATGACCTGCCCGTAAGTGTCAAAGATTATCTTAAACGCATTGAAGATTTAACGGAAACCCCCATCCACATCGTATCGGTCGGAGCGGAAAGAAACCAGACCATCGTACGCAAAAATCCGTTTCATTAAGATGCAACATCTTTGGAAGGGATTATGAAAATTTAGCGTGGATCGTTGATGACTGTCCGCACGCGGGCATCTAAAAATTCGATTTTAGATTGACAATCCCGATCAAGTGGAATAGAGAACATGATTTAGTCGGGACGTGGCTCAGTCTGGTAGAGCACAGCGTTCGGGACGCTGGGGTCGCCCGTTCAAATCGGGCCGTCCCGACCAAATAAAATCAAAGGCTTATCATGCTTTATAGAACATGATAAGCCTTTGATTTTGGTCATGTATGACCGATACAAAAACAAGAAAATTTATTGATTTTAGCTCAGACCTAAATTATGAAAAGCCATAGCGCTACGGCGATCAGATCCGCTCACCTTATCCGAGTCAAACCAAAAAGATTATTGAAAATGACGCAGCACAACTGATTAGAGCCATTTGTTCGTAATGTTCAAAATAATAGAAAATCTGAATATTAATGAACTTGATCGGCTAATTGCTTTTTGGAGTTAAACATTCAAATGTATCTTGCTCATTATAATCTGACGTTAAAACCTTTTGAAGAAAGCCCAGATCCCCGGTTCTTCTGGCTCA
>JAAUXY010148223.1_pt1 | contig 10676 bp, 6 predicted proteins | sample 7278121 | NCBI WGS metagenome assembly JAAUXY01 (sample SAMN14350117, study PRJNA611818) | marine sediment metagenome | isolation source: surface marine sediment (1.8m) | place: French Polynesia: Moorea | collected 2018-08
TCCCATGGCACTCAGCGTTGCCCGTTGTATTTTTGGGGAGAGCTCGCCGTATCGAGGAACAAGGTACTTCAACGCTTCTCGGGCGGCATCGATGGCTTCGTCCGGGCGGCCGAGCCGGCGAAGGAACGCCGCCAGGTTGCTGAGAGCGGCCCCTAACCTTGATTCCAGGTTCGGACGGCGCTCGGCAACTCCGCGACGGAGGATGTCCGTCGCCTCTCGGCAGGCACGGACGGCTTCTTCGTGGCGGCCCAGTTTGTGTTGGGCTGCGGCAAGGTTGTTGAGACAGTAGGCGAGATCGGTCGGCAGGGATTGAGGCAGCGCTTCGGCGAGACGACGCCGGCGCGTCACGGCCTGATCAAGAAGTTGACTAGCTTCCTCGCTTTGCTCGAGATCATCCAGGATAATTCCGACGGTGAGCTCGCAGTCGGCGAGATGCTCCTCGTTGCAGAGGTATCTGTCCCCCAAAGCATGGAAGATGCCAAGCGCTTCCTGGGCCGGCGGGAGCGCCTCTTCGAGCCGATCCAAATAGAAAAGCACCAGCCCGATATTGTTGAGGGCGATGGCGATCATATCTCGGAATTCATCGCCGCTTTGGGCGACGACTTGCCGGCAGATCTTCAGGGCTTCTCGCGACGTCTCGACAGAAACTTCGAGATCTCCCAAGGCGTGAAACTGACCCCCTAGGGTCAAAAGGGCGGAAGCCAGCTCTGATAGGTACACTCCTGGCTGTTCGGCCGCCAGAGAACGATAGAGCTCGACGCTTCGTGTCGTCGCGTCGAGGCCATCTTCGGGCTGACCCGCCGCCAAGAGTCGGATACCGAGCTCATGGTAAGCGGCCGCGCGCGCCCGGCGCGAGGACAGACGACCGTCGGCCTCTTGCTGGTCGAAGATCTTGACAGATCGGCGAGCATCGTCCAGAGCGGCATTCCATCGTCCCAGAGCTCCCCGGGCCTTCGCGCGATGGATCAGACACCATCCCAGGAGCGAATACAGAACTCCGACTCGGTTCGAGTTACGGTCTTCCATCAAGCGCTGTAACGTGTCGATAGCTTCTTCGACAGCTTCGAGGGCGGCCTCGGGTCTGCCTGCCTGCAAATGTTGGTCGGATTGAGCGTCGAGGGCTTCAGCGAGTTGCCCATCGAAAGCGCGCGGATAATTGCCGGCCAGCCGGCGGAACAGGCGAACCGCCTGTTCGAGCATCTCTCCGGCTCGTTTCATCTGTCCGGCGGTGCTGAGTCGCGTACCGCGGAGTCCACGGCTCAGGGACCAGGCCAGTGCGGGATCGAAGGCGGTCGGGCGATCTTCCGCCAGTCGCTCGTAGATCTCCGTTGCTTCGTTCATGAGTTTGTCAGCTTCTTGCTCACGATCGAGGTTGTAAAGCAGAAGGGCGAAGTCAGCCAGCGCGAGAGCGAGCTCGGGCTGGAAAGCAGAGGGCAGATCGGCAGCGAGCTGACGACGGAGGGCGACGGCCCTTTCCAGAGCTTGACGGGCTTCGGCGTGGCGCCCGAGGTAGTTGAGTTGATTTCCCTGACAGACGAGTGCGTTGGAGAATCGATGCAGGCCGAAGTCGTCGAGCTCCTCTTGGTGAAGCTCATAGATGTCAACGGCCTCAGTCGCCGCCCGCAGGCTCTCGGGCACGTGGCCCAGATCGCTCAGGTCCGCGGCGAGATTGGTCAGGTCTCCGGCGAGCGGGAGGTTGCTGTCGGCTCCAGCCCGCAGGCGCCGCAGCGCCACCGCCTCCCGGCTAATTTTTAGAGCTTCGTACGTGCGGCCGAGCTTGTTGAGTATGGTGCTGTATTCGAGCAGGTACGTCGCCAGCGTCGAGGGATCCGGATCAACGGTGGCTCGCAGCATAGCGAGCGCTTCTTCCTGGGCGGTTAATGCCTCATCCCATCGGCCCAGATAGCTCAGATCCTGAGCCAGGTTGAGGGCGATCCCAGCCAGGTAACCGCGACCCGCATCATCGAGCTCGGACCAGCTGTCTCGGTAGTGGTCAAGACATCGGGCCAGCGCGACGACGGAGACGTCCCGTAGGGTCAGTACCGAGGCGTATGGATCCCGCGACAGGCGTTCGACCAGGCGATGCATCAGTTCGATGGTTCCCTCGGTCTCGAGTCGGCGAGCCAGGACCTTGCCGAGCGGATCTCCTGTCTCGACCGCCACGTCCAATGCCACTTCACCCAGCTTGTCGAGGCGGCCCGAGAGCACCTCATCCAGAAGATGCTCGTTTTTCGGACGCCTTTGAGCCAGGAAGGAGAGTTTGGTCAAGGCGGTCGCCGGGGCCGAATTTGCCGAGGCCGATAAGATCCTCATAGTGGCGAGTCCCCGATAAAAAGGTGGCGACGTCCGACCCTTGAGTCACGATGAAATGGTAACTAGATCCTGGCTGAACGGTAACCGAGTCCGGTGATAGCGGCAATACGTCTATCAGAAGATGTGAGCGCGTTTAGAATCACCCCCACGCTGGAGACTTCCCGATGACAAAGAACTTCAAAGCCTGGCTGGCGCTTATTATCCTCCTCGCCACAATCCACGCGGCACCCGCGTTAGCCGCGGATGACGAGTTGGAGACCGCCACGTTCTCGATGTACTGCTACTGGACTGGCGAAGCCACTCTCGGTCGTGTCGACGGGGTGGTGGCCTCGCGTATCGGCCACTGGGGCGGTCAGGAGATCGTCCAGGTCGACTACGATCCGCGGCGCACCGACGTCGCCGAGTTGACCGCTGCTCTCAAGCGGCAACGTTCGTTTTACTCGCGACTGGTGTCAACCGCGGCGGACCCGGCAACGGGTAGAGAGGCCCAAGTCCAGACCGGCAAGCCTCGGTTCATCGAGCCCAAGCATTCGCTGCGCACCCGCCATCCGGAGCTCCATGCCTTGGGGCTCACCGAGCAGCAGGCGATCGCGCTCAACAGCTGGAGTTACTTTGGCGGCGAGATGCCCGACGTCCTCACCGAGGAGCAGGAGCAGGAGCTGCTGAAGCGTTGAGGACCGAGCACTCTGTCTGAGTCACCGCCGCTGGTCTCGATCGTGACGCCGTCCCTAAACCAGGGGCGATTCATCCGCGAAGCGATCCGGAGTGTCCTGGACCAGGATTATCCTCGGATCGAGTATCTGGTGATCGATGGTGGGTCGACCGACGAGACTCTCGACGTCCTGCACTCTTGCGATGCTCGCGTCTCGTGGGTTTCAGAGCCCGACGCGGGTCAATCCGACGCCATCGCCAAGGGTTTCGCTCGAGCGCGTGGCGATATCTTGACCTGGCTCAATGCCGACGACGTGCTGGCCGCCGGCGCGGTCGAGCGTGCGGTGCGGGAGTTCGAGCGATCCCCTGAGGTGGGTTTGATTTACGGCCACGGCGTGATCCTCGACGCGGAAGGTGAGGAGACTGGGCCGTTTGTGGAGATCGAGCCTTTCAACCTCTGGCGCCTGCTCCACACCCTCGACTACGTTCTCCAGCCGGCGGCGTTCTTTCGCCGCTCGGCTTATGAATCGGCCGGTGGCCTCGACCGGGACCTGTGCTGGGCCATGGATTGGGACCTGTGGATTCGGCTTGCCGCGGTCTCCGAGGTGCGGTTTATCGATCAGGTGCTCGCCGGTTCGCGCGAATGGCAAGATACGAAGACCGCGACCGGAGGCTGGAAGCGGATCCGAGAGCTCCGGAGGGTGGTCCGGCGACACACGGGCCGTTCCTGGAGTCCAGGCATCAAGCTCTACGCCCTCGATACCCTACGCCTGCAGCTGCGTTCGGCGCTGCCGTTTCTGGCTCGTGCCGTTGACTCAGCCGTCGCCTTCGCCTCGCGGCGGATCATCCGGGGTACTCCGGTTCACGCGGATGGCTGGCTGGGACCGCGGGCGTCATTGGTCGTACCGCGCCGCTGGGGTGGCTTCGAGGTCGAGCTCGAGGCTCTGAGCCTGCCGCCGCGCGGCAGCTTTGAAGTGCGTATCTCGACCGGGGAGCGGGAGCTCGGTCGCTGGACTGTCGAGGCGATCGGCAGTCGACGGCAGAGCTTCCGCCTGCCGGATAGTGCCGGGCCGGATGGCGCCGGGCCGTTCGCTGAGGTTCAGATTGTCAGCGACTACCATTTCAGCTCAGCGGCCGATCCGCGCAAGCTCAGCCTTCGCTGTGTCGACCTTGGCCCGACCCCTGGAGGCATCAGCGCAAACGGTAAGTGATCATACCGCGGACGTTGAACAAGTCCTCGCTGTCGGTATTGAACTGGTTGCTGCTCCGCGATATTCGCCGCGTGACGTCGCCCAGAGGCGTATAGAAGAGCTCGCCGATGATGCGCCACTTGTCCGATGCCCGATAACCGAGGCCGGCCGTGAGGGAGACGGTGGTGTCGTCGGCGAGCAGCTTGGACCGATCGACCAGGTTGAAGTAGAGGGCGTTGACCTGGAACTCCATGTCGAGAGAGTTGACCGCCAGGGCGAAGTGGGGCTCAAAGCGACTTTCGGAGCGGCGAGCGGTCGAAATCTCGAAGCCGATGTATTCCATGGTGACTTCATCGTTGGACACCGCCTCGCACCGGAAGGGGTTGCGCTGGGGGTCGTTGCCCGCGGCCACGGTGTCCTCGTCGCAGGTGAAGTCACCTTCTACCTTGCCGGCTTGAGCGAAGAGGCGCCAGCCGAATCGCCAGTCGCCGCGTTCGGCAAAGGGGCGGCCGAGGGCGACAGCGAAGAGATTCGGCTCGGCACCACCGACTTCGAGCGGCGGCGTCCAGGCGAGGGTCAGGGAGAACTTCTTGGGTAGGCCGAAAGTGACCCGCGGACGGCCGAAAACACTGGTCTTGTTGAGGTCTTCAGTCTTGCGGCCATTGAAGCCGACCCGACGCTCTTCCTCGTTGAGCGACGGCACCCAGCCGCCTTCGAAGCCGATCTCGACCGCGCCCGGCTCGAGCGCCTCGGGGCTGCCCAATCCTGTGAGCAGCGAGACGCTGGTGAAATATCTCATGCTCCAGGCTTCGGGGCGTTCGGATTCCAGGTCGGTGACCACGTCGACGACGTTCTGGCCGGAGGCGGTACCGGCCAAGAAGATCATCGCGGCCAGGAGCCAGATCTGGGGGGTGATATGGGCCTTGAGGGCGAAGGAGGACTTCGTTTCCATGGTGGGTCTCCGTGATGGATGAACAGTGGCCGAGGTCTCGGCTCGCTTTGCGTTTCGGCTCTCTTTCCGTCTGGGGAATCTCTCCCCAGTTTACCGCAAGCCGTGACGTCCGAGCAGATACGTCCGGCCCAGATAGCTGGATCTTCGTCACTGTGGACGCTCGTCTCGCGAGGACGAACGGTCGGCTTCGGAATTCGAGCCTCGATCCATGGGCTGCTGTCTCGGCGGCGAGGCGCATTCTCGACAGGATCTCGCTAAGATTGTTGTGGGATGAAGAGTTGCTACAGCTGGACTCAGAGGCCGGGATCTTGAGAGCACGGCGTTCGCGGCGGGCGCGAGTCGTCCTCTACAATCCCCAGGCGGTGTTCTACACCATGCCGCTGGCGCTTGTCGCAGTCGGCTCGGCGCTCGACCGTCGAGAGGTCGATGTCGAGATCATCGACGCACGGCTGGAGGACGACGGCCTCAGGCGGGTGCTATCGGCTGTTGAGGGTGCTTTGTGTTTGGGCATCAGCGCCCTCACCGGCGCGCCGCTGAGAGACGCTCTTGAGGTGAGCCGGGCGGTCAAAGCTCGTTTTCCGGATTTGCCGGTGGTCTGGGGCGGCTGGCATCCTTCTCTCTTTCCTGAGGAGACCCTGCGCGAGCCGAGCATCGACGTCTCCGTTCAAGGGCAGGGTGAGGAGACCTTTCGCGAGATCGTGGCGCGATTGCTCGCTGGCGAGGGGCTGGAAGGGGTGGCCGGCGCCACGGTGCGAGCCGGAGAAGAGATCGTGCGCGGCCCGGCCCGGCCCTTGGTCGATATGGATGCCTTGCCGCCTCATGACTACGAGTTGATCCCCGTGGAGCGGTTCTTCGCCGCCAAGGGGCGGCGGCAACTCGACTATATTTCTTCGACCGGCTGCCCTTTCCGCTGCGCGTTCTGTGCTGATCCCTTCGTTTACCGGCGCAAGTGGGTGGCGATCGGGCCCGAGCGCATGGGTGAGGAAATCGAGGCTCTGTGGCGTCGTTACCGTTTCTCCGAGCTCGCTTTTCAGGACGAGACGTTCTTCACTTATCGCCAGCGCGTCGCCGGCATCGCCGAGCAATTCTTGAGCCGCGGCCTCGATTTCAAATGGACAGCTACCATGCGGGCCGATCAGGCGGTGCGGCTCACCGACGAGACCTTCGATCTGTGCGTGCGTTCAGGCTTTGATCGGGCGATGATCGGCGTCGAGTCCGGATCCCAGGAGATGATGGACTGGATGCAGAAGGACATTCGAATCGAGCAGGTGATCGAGAGTGCCGAGATGTGCGTTCGTCACGGCGTCGGGGCGATCTTTCCGTTCATCGTTGGCTTTCCAAACGAGTCCGAGGAGTCGGTCCAGGCCAGCTTCGAAATGATCAAGCAGTTGCGATCGATGAGCCCGCGCTTCGAGACGCCGGTCTTTTACTTCAAGCCCTATCCCGGATCTCGGATCACAGAGCAGGTGGTGGCTGCCGGTTATGAGCTTCCCGACTCCATCGAAGGCTGGGCCGATTTTGATTTCATCGGCTCTTCGGGACCCTGGGTGAGTCCGGAGATGGAGCGTTTCGTCGAGCGCTTCAAGTTCTACAACCGTTTCGCCGGCGGGCGCGAAAACTGGTGGCGGCGACCGCTGCAATGGCTCGCTCGCTGGCGATGCCAGCGAGACGCCTACGGTTGGCCTTGGGAAAAGCGCCTGGTAGAGCTGCTCAGACCCCAAGCCGAGCTGTCGTGATGGCCACTGAGTGGGCTCGGTGATGAACCTCTCAAGCGGACCGATTGTGACTTCATCGGCAGATGGCAAGAGTCGCGACGGATAGAATGTCACTATGTCGGCGCGATCAGCATCCCCAAGCCGCGCGGACCCGAAAGCCAGTACGGTGGTCACCGCGCGGCCGAAGCAGATACATCGTTACGAGATCCTGTCGGAGCTGGGTCGGGGATCGATGGGTCGGGTTTATCTGGCCAGTGATCCCAATATCGATCGCCACATAGCGCTCAAAGTTCTGATTCCGGAGCGTCTGCGGGGGTATGGCGAGGAGGAGATGCAGCGGCGTTTCCTTCAGGAAGCGAAGGCCGCCGGCCGCCTGAGCCACAGCGGCATCGTCACGATCTTTGACGCCGACACCGATCCAGAGAGCGGCTGCCCCTTTCTGGCGATGGAGTGGGTTCCGGGCTGCTCGCTCAAGGAACTGTTGCGTCGCGAGGGCCCATTCGTTCCTGAACGGGCGGTTTCGATGGCCGTCCAGATATCGCGCGCCCTCGACTACGCCCACCGCAATCGTGTTGTGCATCGGGACATCAAGCCGGCCAACCTACTGGTGAGCGGTGGAGAAACGGAACGGGTCAAGGTGGTCGACTTCGGCATCGCCAAGCTGGTTTCGAAGTCGATCACCCAGCCGGGGCGGATTCTGGGTAGCCCGTATTACATGGCGCCAGAGCAGGTGCGGGGACTCGACGTCGACGGCCGGACGGACCTCTTCTCTCTGGGCGCCGTGCTCTATGAGTGCCTGACCGGTCAGGTGGCTTTTGGTGGCGAGACCGTGGCTCACGTCACACACAAGATTCTTGCGGACGATCCGCGGCCGATCGAGCTCTACAATCCTGACGTGCCCGTGTCGCTCCGTGCGGTGGTTCGGCGCGCGCTGGAGAAGCTGCCCAAGGATCGCTATCGCAGTGGTGCGGAGATGGCGGCGGCGCTCGAAACGGTGGGTGCCGAGTTGACGTTGGGCCTCACCCGGGCAACCTCGATGGCACCCTCAGACGGTGGCGGCACGACAACCCAGGTGCTTTCGGAGCGAGGGCGAGTAGAGCGAGCCAGACCTTCATCAGCAAGAGCGATCACTGGTGCCGGTCAGCCGGCTGTCGGTCGGCGGTGGCCGCTAGCTTTGATGCTCGCCACTGTGCTGCTGAGTGCCGGGGTGTGGATGGGGCGCTCGCTCGTGCCGCGGCCGCCCGGCGTCGCCAACTCCGAGGCATCGTCGAGCTCCGCGCCAGTCCCGGAAGCCACCGTTGACCCGCCGATGCCGGCGGTGGAGGAGCAATCCGAGGCACCCACCGTGATCACCGACGAAGCCGAGGAGGTGCAGGAACCCCCGGATAAACCACCGTCGGTTGAGGATGCGGTGCCTGCGGTGAACCCATCTCGTGTTGCGGCCCCGGCTACCAGATCGAGTCCGCCGGCAACCATTGCCACCACCAACCTGGAAATCATTCACGAGAACCGTATCAAGCGTGCCTATCTAAGCGTCTGGATCGACGGTCGCCGCGCCCTTTCGGCAAAGCTCGAAACCCGGAATCCGTTCAAACGGATCAAAGGGCGCGAGCACCGCTGGCTGCTCCCGGTGCCTACCGGCAAACGCTCGGTCGAGATCCATGTCTCGGGCGTGTCGAAGTCGCTGGAGGCGCGGCGCAAGATCTGGCGAGTCTTCTCAGAAGGAGATGCGCAACGGCTGACCGTAGAGGTACGACAGGGATCTGAGAGGCTGGGCTTCCTTTGGGAGGAGCCCTCTTCGTAATGCCGCCGGGATCGTTGGCGACACGATTTGAGTATTTCTCACTCAGCGGACCCAGTCTTGCAGTCGTCGGGTTAAGAATTCCAGCGGTCGTATCCGGTAGCTGCCCCTGAGAGCCGGAGCTATAGTTTTCCCATGGCACTCACCCGCGAGCTGATGCTCGACCGCATGCTGTCGAGCGACGCCGAATACAACGGCCGTTTCCTGACCGGTGTTTTATCGACCGGAATTTATTGCCTGCCGTCGTGTCCGGCACGTAAGCCCAAACCTGAGAACGTTCGTTTCTTCCGCCGGCCCGAAGACGCCGAGGCTGCCGGCTTGCGTGCCTGCAAGCGCTGTCGGCCACAGTTGTTCTACCGTGACCGTGATCCGGATCGTGAGCTAATCGAAGATCTGGTCGAGCGGGTGGATCGCGATCCTCAGGAGTTTCGTAACGTCGGCGACCTGGTGCAGGCCTCGGGCCTCGGTTCTTCGAAGCTGGGTGAGCTGGCGCGACGGCACTACCATGCAACGCCTTCGGAGATTCTCAGTCGCCGGCGTGTCGCCCGAGCCTGTCGTCAGTTGCTCGAGCAGCGGGAACGTTCGATCGCCGACATCGCCTTCGACGTGGGCTTCGAGACGCTTTCGGTGTTCAATGACAATTTTCGGCGTCTTCAGCGGTTGAGCCCGCAGAGTTATCGCCAGTTGGCGGGCTCAGCGGCGTTTGATTTCGAGTTGCCGGACTACTTCGCCCCTGACCGTGTGCTGGCCTATCTCGGTCGGGATCCTGCAAGCCTGACGGAACAGGTCAAGAGCGACACCTTCGCGATCGGAACGCGCGTCCAGGGTGTGCCCGCGAAGATTTGCGTCAAGTTAGGGGAGGGCGTGGCCCAGTGTCGAGTCGATCATCCGTCAGGGAGCGACGCGGAGGGTGACGCTAGTGTCGTCCACGCACAGGTCTTGCAGCTTCTGGGCTTGGCCATTGATCCGCGTCCGTTCGAACGCCGAGCCGGCCGCGATGGCGAGATCGCGCGATTGATCCGCGGCCGGCACGGATTGTCGATCCCGCAGACGCCGACTGTATTCGACGCCCTGGTGTGGGTGATCGCCGGCCAGCAAGTCAGTCTGCCGGTCGCTTTCGCCCTGCGACGTCGTTTGACCCGCCATGCCGGTATCCGGCTCGACGATCGGCTCTATGCGCCGCCCTCACCCGAGCAGATTGCGGAGCTCGAGCCCGATGATCTGCACCGACTGGGCTGGTCGCGGCGCAAGACCGAGTATCTGTTGGGTGTCGCGCGGCAGGTGGTCGAAGGCAGTTTGACTCCCGAAGCTCTGGCCGGGCGATCGGCAACGGCAGTCGAACGCGAGCTTCTCATTATCCGTGGTCTTGGACCGTGGTCGGTCAATTATCTGATGATGCGTGCCCTTGGCTTTGCCGACTGCGTACCGGTCGGCGATGCCGCCCTGACTCGCAACCTCAAGCGCTTCTTCGACCTGACGTCTCGTCCGGACGCGAGCGCCACCCGGCAGTTGATGGAGCCGTTCGCGCCCCATCGCAGCCTGGCAACCTTCCATCTCTGGGCCTTGAAGGAGGAATCCCAATGACCTATTACACCCATCGCATGCCTTCTCCGATCGGCGATCTCGGCCTGGTGGTCGACGCCGCCGAGCGCTTGGTGCGCATCGCCTTCCTGACCGAGGGCGAATCTCTCGAAAGCCGGGACGGGGACGAACTGATCGACGATCCCTCACGCACCGCCCGGGTCGAGCAGCAGCTGAGCGAGTACTTTGCCGGCGAACGCGAGACCTTCGACCTTGAGTTGGCTCCTGAGGGCACCGACTTTCAGAAGCAGGTTTGGAACGACCTGCTCGACATTCCCGCGGGACAGACGCGAACCTACTCTGAGATTGCCAACCGTCTCGGCCGGCCGGGTGCCGCGCGTGCCGTCGGCCGCGCTAACGCCACCAATCCGATCCCGATCGTCGTGCCATGCCATCGGGTGATCGGCGCCGACGGTACCCTCACCGGCTATGCCGGTGGCTTGCCGATCAAGCGCGGCCTGCTCGAGATCGAA
>JAAUXY010090760.1_pt1 | contig 10669 bp, 10 predicted proteins | sample 7278121 | NCBI WGS metagenome assembly JAAUXY01 (sample SAMN14350117, study PRJNA611818) | marine sediment metagenome | isolation source: surface marine sediment (1.8m) | place: French Polynesia: Moorea | collected 2018-08
CGACCCGCTCGGTAATGCGACACACACGGCGCTGTCCTTCGACCTCGTCGGCGAAGACGTCCTGATCACCGGTGCCGGCCCGATTGGCATCATGGCAGTGGCTATCGCGCGATTCGCCGGTGCCCGGCACATCGTCATTACCGACATCAATGACTATCGGCTCGATCTTGCGCGCCAGATGGGCGCCACGAAAGCGATCAATGTGACGTTGGAGTCACTGGACGACACGATGCGGCAACTCGGGATGGAGGAAGGCTTCGACGTCGGTATGGAAATGTCGGGCAATGCGGCTGCGTTCAACGACATGCTGCGCACAATGCACCACGGCGGCCGCGTCGCGATTCTAGGCATTCCGCCCGGCGGAACGACGATCGACTGGAACCAGGTGATTTTCAAAGGCCTGATCCTGAAAGGCATCTATGGGCGCGAGATGTTTGAGACCTGGTACAAGATGTCGAGCATGCTCCAGAGCGGGCTCAACATCGCACCGATCATCACACACCACTACCCCGCCGCTGAGTTCCAGCCGGCCTTCGACCTGATGGCGTCAGGCCAGTCCGGCAAAGTCATCCTCAACTGGCAGTGAGCGCGCGCGGGCGTCTAAGTGACGCCGGCCTGCAGATCACTCGATCCTGCAGAAGCACTGGGAGTAGATGCCCTTCGGGTCGTTGAACTGGGTCAGCGGTTCAATCATCTGCTCCAACTCGCCGGCCAGGCGCTCAAGCGAACCGGGGCGGCGGGCAAAGCTCGTCGGGTCGAGACCGAGGCTCGCGCCAGCGTTGACGAAGTCGACGAGGAATTGCTCCGTTGACGACAATTCTGCCTCGATAAACTTGACGCCGTAGCTGCCCTCGGACATCTGCGCCAGTTCGGCTGCCGCCGCGATCGCGTCATCGATGTCACCGAGCTCGTCAATCAGGCCGTTCGCCAAAGCATCCTGGCCGGTCCACACTTTGCCCTGGGCAATCTGGTCCACGGCCTGCTTGTCCATGCCGCGATAGTCACTGACGTGGGAAATGAAACTATCGTAGCTATCCCGAATAAGTACGTTAAACAGCTTCCGCGAGCTGTCGGACATCTCACGATCCGGACGGAACTGACCGGACCACTGGGTCGAGCCTATGCCATCGGTTGCAATACCGAGATACGCGGCGGTGCGCTGGTAGGTCGGAAACATCCCGATGACACCAATCGACCCGGTAATGGTCGCCGGGCTCGCAAAGATCCTGTCTGACCCCGCTGCGATGAAGTAAGCGGCCGAAGCCGCAGCACTGCTCATCGAGACGACGACCGGCTTGCCGGCGACCTGTAGAGCCTCAATCTCGTCCGCAATGACGTAACCGGCGAAGGCGCTACCGCCACCGCTGTCGATATGCACGACGACGGATTTGACGGAGTCGTCGTTCATGGCGCGGCGCAGCAGATTCCCCGTCGACTCTGCACCGATGGTTCCCGGTGGTTGATCGCCGAACAGGACATTGCCGGAGGCGACAATCACGGCCACGTTCTGCTGTTTGACCTGTTCCACGTCGAGCATGCGCATTTGCGACACGTATTCATTCATACCGATCGCGTTGTACGTGCCGCTTTTCTCGCCGGCATAGCCGATCATGACATCGCGTACGTCGTTGCGCGTCATAAGTTCATCGACGAGGCCCTGCTGGACGGCGACCACTGCCGGATCGCCGCCTGCGGTCTCCAGGTTAATCAGGTAGTTAATCGCATAGTCGTCGATAACGCCTTCTTCGAGGCCGCGTGCCGCTTCTACGTCTTCCTGGTATATGCCCCACAGCTGGTCGATCAGGCTCTTCGTGCTCTCACGGTCTTCGTCCGACATCGACATGCGCGTAAACGGCTCAGCAAACGACTTGTGCGTGCCTGCACGAAAAACATTCCAGTCGATTCTCAGTTTTTCGATTGCATCGGCGAAGTAATTCATGAAGCGACCGTAGCCCTGCAGGAGCAGCATACCTTCCGGGTGCAGGTAGACCTTGTCAGCGTGCGATGCGACGTAGTAGGCCTGCTGTGACAGGAAATCACCCGTCGCAATCACTGGCTTACCGGATTCCTTAAAGTCCGTGACGGCCTCGGCGATACGTTGGAGCTTGGGCAAGCCTGCCCCGCCCATTCCGCTGAGCTCGAGGTGCACGACCTTGATACGGTCGTCCGTCTTCGCGTACTCGAGCGCATCGATCACGTCGCGAACGCGCGTCTGCGGGCGCGCCTCGTCGAGCAACTCCTCGACAGCACGGTCATACGGGTCACCCTCGAATTCCTCGACCAGCGAACCGACCGGCTGAATGTACAGTGCGGCCTGATTCGGGAATATCGGCGCCGTGCCTGACATCGCGCCGACAAAGATGGCGAACACGAGCAGCAATAGCACGAGGTGCAGGATCTTGCGGATACCGTCGACGCCAGTCCAGATGGCAGAAAAAAGGCGAATCAGCGGGTTACGTTTCATAAGAGTTCTCTTCTAGCGTAGCAGCCACAGGCTCAGTGACGGCCAGAATGTTATCAATATGACCGAAAGCATCAGAATCAACAGGAAAGGCAGCGTGGCCGAGTAAACCTGCATGATCGGTTTCTCGAATCGGTAGCTGGCGATAAACAGGTTCAGGCCGACCGGCGGCGTCATGTAGCCCAGCTGCATCGCCGCAAGGAACACGATGCCTAAGTGAATGGTGTTGACGTCGTATAAGGCTGCGACCGGCAGCAGCAGCGGTACGACGAGCACGATCGCGGAAAAAATATCGAGTATCGCGCCCAAGAGGAGCAGGAACAGCAGCAACAGGATCAGGAACGTCGTCTGGCTGCTGACGAACTCCGACAGGTATTCGAACAGCGTCGCCGGCACGCCGGCAAGGATCGTGTAGCTCGTCGACGCCAGTGACAGTCCGAGGATGATCAGGATGCCGCCAACGAGCAGCATCGACTCGCGAACGACTCGCGGCAAATCCTTAAACTTGATCTCGCGCAGGATCAGAACTTCGACGATGAAAACGTAAACTACGGTGATCGCGGCCGCTTCGGATACGGCCAGGAACCCGGAGTAGACGCTGCCGAGCACGACGAACGGCAGCGGAATCTCCCAGATGGACTCGCGCACCGCCGACACGAGCTCGCTCCACGAAAACTTCCGCAGCTCTCGCGTATTCTTACGACTGACCCAGATACACCAGGCCGACAACATGCCGATCATCAGGAAGCCGGGAATCAGGCCGGCCTTGAACAGGTCGTCGATACTCACTTCGGCGACGACGCCGTACAGAATTAGCGGGAGTGACGGTGCGAACAGCAAGCCGAGACTCCCGGACGTCGTGACGAGTCCGAGGTTGAACTTGTCGTTGTATCCATCTTGCTGCAGCGCCGGGTACAGGATTGCCCCCAGCGCGATAATCGTAACGCCGGAAGCGCCGGTGAACGCCGTGAAGAAGGCACACACAACGAGGCAGACCAGCGCGAGGCCGCCCGGCATCCATCCAAGCACGGCCTGCGTCATCCTGACCAGTCGCTGCGGCGCATTGCTTTCACTCAGCAGGTAGCCGGCGAAGGTAAACAGCGGTATGGCCGACAGGAACTGGAGGTCAACCATGCGCATCAGCTCGATCGCGACGTTCATCAACGGCTCATCGATGCTGGAGAAGCCCAGCATCGCGCTCGTCGCGATGATCGCAAACAGCGGCGCGCCGAGGATGGCGAGCAAAATCAGGATGATCGTAAAGACGATCACGACGCGGCCTCTTCCTCAGGTTTCATGAACAACTCGAGCGTCTGCTTGATCACGAGCACGCCAAAACGATAGCTGAGCAGCGCGAAGGCCAGCGGAACGATAACGTGGGCGGGAAACACCGGCAGGTCTCCGAGCACCGTGAACTCGAGCTCGACCTCGAGCTTGATGAACTCCCAGACGAGCGAGGCAACAACGGCGCAAACGACGGCGGCAAACAGGTCCACGAAGATTCGTATCGCCGTCACGGCCTTCTCAGGCAGCAGGTGGGACAGCAGGTCGATACGAATGTGCCGATTGTCGCGACAGGCGGCCACGGCGCCGACCATGGCCAGCCACAGCACCATCAGGCGGATCAGCTCGTTCGCCCAGATGACACCGGTATCGAAGACTTCGCGGGCGATGATTTGCGTGAACGCGACGATGACCATGCCGGCCAGCACAATCATCAGCGCCACGTTTTCTGCGATTCGGCCTGCCTTATCGAGCTTGCCGAAAAACGCTATCAGTCGCGCCACGTCATTTACCGTGAGGCGGCCTGACCGCCCTGGCTTCGGTAGTCCTCAATGTGGCCCAGCATCTCGTCGTAGAGCTCGAGCGAAAACTCGCCCTTCTTGGCCAGCTCGCGGTTTGACGCCAGCAGTACTTCCCGAACCTCCTCGAACTCACGTCGGTCGAATTCGATGGTCTTGATGCCGGTCTTTGCGGACAGCAGGGAGTCGCGCGCTGCACGATTGTCTATGAGGTTTTGCACGTTAAAGTTCTCATAGGTCGCGCGCATGACCTCCTGGACGATCGCCTTGTCGGCGTCGCTGAGCTTGTTGAATGCTTTCTCGTCGACTGCCATGAAACCCAGCGTGTAGGCCAGGGGAAGCTCGGACACATACTTGATCTTGGTGTGCCACTGCAGCACCAGCGCGCCAATCGGCGACATGGCCACTACGTCGATCAGGCCCGTCTGCAGGCCGGTCAGCACGTCCGTCACGGGCAAGGTGACCGGCGCCAGCGAGAGCGCTTCCATCGACGCGTAGCTGATGGGGTCACCCTCCGGCACCCAGACGCGTTTGCCTTTCATGTCCTCGAGGCTTGTGATCGGCGTGTTCGACATCAGCACGGCGAATCCGCCGGCGGCGAAACCGAAGTTAACGAAGCCGTTTTCTTCGAGGCCCTGTTCGAGACGCTCGTCGAGTTGGTCGCGAACATAGGCGGCCTCCTCTTCGGAGTTGAAGACCAGCGGCAGTCCGTACAGGTTCAAATCCGGGTAACGCGACGCGAGCGCCAGCGGTGTGAAAGCGCCGCCCGCCAGCGAGCCCAGGCGGATCTTCGCAAGTACCTGCTTGTCGTTGCCCATCGCACCACCGCCGTAGTACTTGATCTTGACGCGCCCGTCGGTGCGCTCCTTGATCTCTTTGGCGCTGGCTCGCATGTCTTTCATCCACTGCGAGTTCTCCGGCGTAACCGTCGCGATTCGAAGCGTCTGCGCGTCGGCGAATCCGCCGATCGCAACCAGGAACGCAATTACCAGTAACTTCTTCATGATATCTACCATTTACCCATTTACTGCCCAGAGGAGCAGTCTCTAATCAAAAGTAGTCTTCGGCCTCAGCCAGCAAAACTTCAGCGTCTCGTTGCGCGATGACGTTCGATAACGTGAGCCTGTCGGCGTACGGATCCGACTCGAGCACCTCGTTGAGCAGCCTGTCGTGCAAGTCCCGGTCGTACAGGAGCTTCGCATAGCCTCTGGCGAACTCGACCTTCGCCGACAGATCGCGACCGTCTGTCATCGCAATCGCCTTCTCGAAATGACCCCGCGCCTCTTCCGGCTTGCCGCCCAGTGCCGGTGGCCGCAGCGTCAAAAGGATGCCCATGTAGGTGTGCACGGCGCCCTCGGCGTCCTCCCCGGCCATCTCCAGATAACGGTTAAAGAGAGCCTCTACCTGGGGCAGGAATGCGAGCGAGTCCCAGTCGGCGCTGTGTGCGCGAAGATAAGCCAGCGTCGCTACGCCATAGGCGTAAACGAGGTCGGCGTGCTTCTCCGGAATCCCCGGCAGGCTGTCCACGAACATCTCGTACGACTGAGCGTGCCACTCACAGCTCTTCTCGTAACTGACGCAGAGCGCCTTCAGGCCATAGTTTCTAGCGCGCGTCGTGAGTTTTGACGCCCGTTCCTCGTCGTCGGCGAATACGGCGCCGTAGGACGCATACAGGTTTGCACCGGCTGCCAGCAGTGCTGGGTCATCCGGGTTACCTTCGATAAAGCTGTCCAGCAACAACATGTAGGACGGCGCGCCGGCGCGAACCGTCTCGGGGTCGTCCTGGTTCAGGATAGCGACCGACAGATTGTCGGCAAGCCCCGTCGCAGCGGACGAAACCAGTGACGCGCAGCCGCCGAGTGGCAGCGTCGCGAGAGCCAACAGGATAAGTCGATGGAGCGTGGTCATGCCTCGAATGACCTCCATGAGTGCAATAGGTTCAGGCTATCTGAACGCCTGCTCGCAGATTGTGAGCTTGCGCCCAGATTAAAGCCCATGCGTAGCGAAAAAACGGCGATTCAGGCGGATTTTATGTCAAAAACCGCGTCCCATTAAGCCGTTCCACAAACGAAAACGGTTACCTCCATCCAGTCTACCTAGTTGTAGCGGGATGAGAAGTAACCGTTCGTAACGCCGGCCCGGGGCCGGCGCGAAGCCTGAATCGGCTAAATTTTTTCCTTGATACGGGCGGCCTTGCCGGTGCGTCCACGCAGGTAGTACAGCTTGGCACGGCGCACGTCGCCGCGGCGCTTGACCTCGATTGAGGCGACGCTCGGGCTGTAGGTCTGGAAGACTCGCTCGACGCCCTCGCCATGCGAAATTTTGCGAACGGTAAAGGAAGAATTCAGGCCGCGGTTGCGACGGGCGATGACGACGCCTTCGAATGCCTGCAGGCGCTCGCGCGTGCCCTCTTTTACCTTCACCTGTACGACAACGGTATCGCCCGGCCCAAACTCGGGGATTTCCTTGCCCATCTGTTCCTGTTCTATCGCTTCAATCAGTTTGCTCATCGTTCTCTACCTGCAGGCTCACGCCTGGTGTTGTGTCGGCCGCAAGGCCGGTTTCCTGTTTGTATTCGTCCAACAGCTCGCGCTGTTCGTCACTCAAATTCATCTGCCGAAGCAGGTCGGGTCGACGCATCAGCGTGCGGCCCAGTGCCTGCTTGTGCCGCCATCGGGCGATCTTCTCGTGATCGCCTGACTTCAGCACCTCCGGCACCTCCCGACCGAGCACCGTATCCGGTCGAGTGTAATGCGGATGATCGAGCAGGCCCTGCATAAAGGAGTCCTGTTCCGCCGACTCCGCATCACCCAGCGCCCCGGGCAGCAATCGGACAACCGCATCAATGACGGCCATCGCCGCCACCTCGCCGCCGGATAACACGAAGTCACCAATCGACAGCTCTTCATCAATCGAGTCGTCGACCAAGCGTTCATCGACACCCTCGTAACGACTCGACACCAGCACGAAGGCTGGCAGTGCCGCCAGACGCTGCGCCGCACGCTGGTCAAACGGCTTTCCGGCAGGACTCAGGTGTATGACCGGAGCCTCTGCGCCAAGCTCATCCTTGACCGCGTCGATCGCCGCCTTCAGCGGCTCGGCCTTCATCACCATACCGGGACCGCCGCCGTAAGGTCGATCGTCGACCGTCCGGTGCGCGTCCGTCGTGAAGTCCCGAGGGTCTCCCACGGTTAGCGACGCCAGCCGATTCTCGATCGCTCTTCCAACCACACCAAAATCAGCAATCGATTCAACAACTTGCGGGAACAAGCTAATGACGCCTATACGCATCAGTCCCATTCCCAGTCGACGGTGATCACGCCCTTGTCGAGATCAACGTCGACGATAAATTCGTCCAGTACGAACGGTATCAATCGTTCGATGTCGCCCCTGATGACCAGCACGTCGTTAGCGCCGGTCTCAAGGATCCGCTCGACCCGCCCTATCGACTCTCCGTCTCGGCGGACGACGGACAGGCCCTCGAGGTCTGTCCAGTAAAAGCTGCCATCGTCGGCCTCAGGCAACTCCGACCTCGGCACGGAGATTTCCGCCTCGAGGTAAGCTGCTGCGGCGTCCCGATCATCCACACCTTCGAGGCGGGCGATGACCGATTTACCGTGGCGCTTTCCTTCCGACAACTGAACCGGCGTTGTTTTACCGCCCTGGCTCAATTGCCAGCTCTTGTACTTAAGTATTGCTTCCCGAGGATCGGTGTAGGAGAAGACCTTTACCCAGCCCTTGACGCCGAAGAGGCCGACGATCCGGCCCAGCGAAACACCTGTTTCCTCGCTATCAGACATGCCTTACGACACGTCAGCCCGGCATCAGTTGGCCGCGGCAGCCTTGCGATGCGTTTTCAGCAAAGCGGCAACGCGCTCAGACGGCTGCGCGCCCTGGCCGATCCAGTAGTCGACGCGCTCGACGTCGATGCGCAAGTTTTCCTCATGCTCCTTCCCGACCGGGTTGAAGTAACCAACGCGCTCGATGTAACGGCCGTCACGACGGTTACGGCTGTCGGTAACAACCAGGTGATAAAAAGGACGCTTTTTCGCGCCAGCGCGCGAAAGACGAATGCTAACCATTTCAATTCCGTGTTTGTTCAACTAGGGGGCGGACACGCCCAATTCCGGGCCGAGGCCCGAGCAGACCGCGCATTGTACCTGTTTGGATTGAAATGTGAAGCGAAAAAACGGCTGGAATTCCTAGCGTTTTCCGCTAGTTGGACGACCGATCAGCGCAATCCGGGCGGCATGCCTCCAGATTGCATACCGCGCAGCATCTTCTTCATGCCGCCGCGGGCCATTTTCTTCATCATCCGCTCCATCTGGGTGTGCTGCTTCAAGAGCCGGTTCACGTCCTGGACCTGCAATCCGCTGCCCGCCGCTATGCGCTTCTTCCGCGATCCGTTGATCGTCTTGGGGAAGCGCCGCTCGCCCGGTGTCATCGCGCAGATAATCGCAATCTGTCGCCGAATCTGCTTCTGGTCGATGTTGTCCTTGAGCGCCGCCGGGTTCATGTTGCCCGGGATCGGCAGCTTGTCGAGCATCGCCGACAGGCCGCCCATTTCCTGCATCTGTTCCAACTGGTCCTTCAGATCCGACAGGTCGAATCCGCGGCCCTTCTTCATCTTGTTGGCGAGCTTGGTCGCCTTGTCTTTATTGACCTTGTCTTCGATCTCCTCGACCAGCGTCAGTACATCGCCCATGCCGAGAATGCGCGACGCCATACGGTCGGGATGAAAGGCCTCCAGCGCGTCGGTCTTCTCGCCGACGCCCAGGAAACGGATGGGCTTGCCGGTGATCTCTCGTACCGACAGCGCGACACCGCCCTTGGCGTCGCCGTCCGCCTTGGTCAGGATGACGCCGGTCAGCGGCAGGCTCTCGCCGAAGGCACGTGCGGCATTGACGGCGTCCTGGCCCGCCATGCTGTCGACAATGAAGAGTGTTTCATGCGGCGCCGCACGCTCATGAACGGCGACGACCTCCTGCATCATCTCACCATCGATATGCAGACGACCGGCCGTGTCGACCAGCAGCACGTCGGCGTGCGATCGCTTCGCCTCATCCAGCGCGCGATCGACGATTGCGATGGGTTTCTCGCTGGCCTCGCTGTCGCAGTGCAGTGCGCCGACCTCACCCGCCAGGACCTTCAGCTGCTTGATCGCCGCAGGGCGATGCACGTCGACACTGACCAGCATGACGCGTTTCTTGTCCTTGTCGATTAAGCGTTTCGCAAGCTTCGCTGCGGTCGTCGTCTTACCGGCGCCCTGCAGGCCGGCCAGCAGGATGACGACCGGCGGCTTGCTGCGCAGGTCCAGCGGCGCATTGGTGTCGCCGAGCAGCGTGACCAGTTCCGTGTGGATGATCTTTACGAGCGCCTGCCCCGGCGTAAGGCTCTTCAGTACCTCCTCGCCGACGGCCTTCTCGCGTATGCGCTCGATGAAGCTCTTGACGACCGGCAGCGCAACATCGGCCTCGAGCAGCGCGAGACGCACTTCCCTCAGCGTGTCCTTGATGTTGCTTTCGGTCAGTCGACCTTTGCCACTTAAGCGCTTGGCCGCGTCGCTGAGTCGTCCGGTCAGATTTTCAAACATGCACGTGTTCCGAGTTTCGCTGAACCCGGAGTGTATGCGAATCCGGGCCTAAACGGTAAGCACGGTCCCGCGGGAGAGCATCTGGATCTTCTTGTCGGGCGCCGCCTGGATCACCTGGTCGAGAATCAGGTCCTCGGAACCGGGCTTCATGCCGGTGATCCAGATGTCCGGATCGTGGCGCAGCTTTTTGAGGTCGCGCGTCATCGTTTTGGGACAGTAGTGACCGGCCTCGGTGGCCAGAGCCTCGAGCTCGTCCGGGAACGACACCTCGATAACGAGCAACCTCAGGTCCTCGACGGCGTTCAGCGCAGGCCACAGCGTCTGGTTGGTCCGGGTATCGCCGCTGATCGCGAACGCGCCCTTCGAATTCTGTACGGTGAAGCCCAGCGACGGCACGCTGTGGGTGACGTCGACGGCGTTGAAATGCCGCTTGCCGAGTTGGACGCGGTCGCCCGGCGCCAGCGTCTCGAACCTCAAGATGGGGTTGTCCGGATTCGGAATCTTGCGGAAGTCAGGCCAGATGACGTCGTTGAACAAGTGCGCCTGTACCGCGGCAAGCGTCTCTTTCCTGGCGTAAACGGTCAGGGGAACCTCGAAGTCCTCGTGGAAGATGCTGTCAACCAGCATCGGCAGGCCGGCAATGTGATCGAGGTGAGCATGCGTCAGGAACACGTGGCGAATGGCATCGAGATCGTCGAGCGACAGATCACCGATGCCCGTACCGGCATCGATGAGCACGTCATCGTCGACAAGCAACGCTGACGTTCTCGAACCAGCGCCGATACCGCCGCTGCAACCCAGGATCCGAATGCG
>JAAUXY010039782.1_pt1 | contig 10666 bp, 7 predicted proteins | sample 7278121 | NCBI WGS metagenome assembly JAAUXY01 (sample SAMN14350117, study PRJNA611818) | marine sediment metagenome | isolation source: surface marine sediment (1.8m) | place: French Polynesia: Moorea | collected 2018-08
CCGGCATCCAGTAGGTCTCGCGGTATTCTTTGACCCCCGCGTCGTAGGTTTTTCTGGAACTCATTTTTCGCTCTCCAAAAGTAAAAAAATCAGGCAGCCGAACTGGCGGCTAATTTGGGATCGAGTTCGCCGGCGGCATAGGCCCTGGCCATGTCGGCGACGCTGATCGGTTTGATTTTCGAGGCCTTGCCGGCGGTTTCGAACTGCTCGTAGCGATCGCGGCAGAGGTCCTCCATGGCTTTTAATGCCGGGGCCAGGAACTTGCGCGGATCGAACTGGCTCTTATCCTGCTCGCCGATCCTGCGGAATTCGCCGGTCATCGCCAGGCGGCAATCGGTGTCGATATTGACCTTGCGCACGCCATACTTGATACCGCGCACGATCTCTTCCACCGGTACACCGTAGGTCTGCGGCATCTCGCCGCCGAACTCGTTGAAGATATCCTGCAATTCCTGAGGCACCGACGATGAACCGTGCATGACCAGGTGAACCTCGGGCAACTTGCGGTTGATTTCCTGGACCACGTTCATTGCCAGGATTTCACCATCCGGCTTGCGGCTGAACTTGTAGGCGCCATGGGAGGTGCCCATTGCGATCGCCAGCGCATCCACCCTGGTGCGGGTCACGAAGTCGACGGCCTGGTCGGGATCGGTCAGTAACTGTTCCTTGCTCAGGCTGCCTTCGAATCCGTGACCATCCTCGGCTTCACCCTCGCCGGTTTCGAGCGAACCGAGGCAGCCCAGTTCTCCTTCGACCGAGACGCCGATGTCGTGTGCAATTCGGGTGACTTCGCTGGTGATATCGACGTTGTATTCGTAGCTGGCCGGGGTCTTGGCGTCGGCCTCGAGCGAACCATCCATCATCACCGAGGTAAAACTGGCCTGCATCGCGGACACGCAGGTCGCGCGGTTGTTGCCGTGATCCTGGTGCAGGCAGATCGGAATTTGCGGGTACATTTCCTCGGCCGCCTCGACCATCTTGCGAATCATGATGTCGCCGGCATAGGAGCGTGCGCCGCGACTGGCCTGCAGGATCACCGGCGCGTCGACCGCCTGCGCGGCGTTCATGATCGCGAGCACCTGCTCCATGTTGTTGATATTGAATGCCGGCACGCCGTAGCCGCGTTCGGCGGCATCGTCGAGCAACTGTCTCAATGTAATTCTCGCCATATCTCGAATCCCCGTATCGTCAAATCTGCAGCATGCACCGCACTTCGTCGCGCACCGCTTCCGCGGTGATGCCGAAGTGGTCGTATAAATCTTCCGCCTTGCCCGAAGCGCCGAATCCCTGCATGCCGATGACGCGGCCGTAACGGCCGGTCCAGCGGTCCCAGCCCATCGGCGACGCGGCCTCGATCGCGACGCGGAACTCGTTGCCGAGTACCGCCTGCTGGTATTCCTCCGACTGTTGCTCGAACAGTTCCCAGCAGGGCATGGAGACGACGGCGACCTCGACGCCGAAACGCGCCAGCATGTCGGCCGCTTCGAGCGCAATGGCGACCTCGGAACCGGTCGCCAGCAGCGTTGCACGGCGTTTGTTTTCGGGTTCGCGGATGACGTAGGCACCGCGAGCGACGAGGTTTTCGCCGCGATGTTCGGTGCGCAAGGTTGGCAGGCCCTGGCGCGTCAGGCACAGCACCGACGGGCAGTCCCGCTGCTGCAGCGCGCAGGCCCAGGACTCGGCCACCTCGACCGCGTCCGCCGGACGAAACAGGAGCAGGTTCGGCATCGCGCGCAATGAGGCAATCTGCTCGACCGGCTGGTGGGTGGGACCGTCTTCGCCGAGACCGATGGAATCGTGGGTCATGACGTGGACTACCCGCTGATGCATCAGTGCGCCGAGCCGGATTGCTGGCCGACTGTAATCGGCGAAGGCCAGGAACGTGCCGGCCAGCGGGATGTAGCCACCATGCAGCGCGATACCGTTCATGGCGGCGGCCATGGCATGTTCGCGGACGCCGTAATGCAGGTAATTGCCGCTGAAATCCTGCGGCGTAATCGACACGGCGTTGGCCGGGCGGGTACCGTTCGAACCGCTCAGATCGGCTGAACCGCTGAGCAGTCCAGGGATCTCATCGAGCAGCGACTCGATGACTACCTGTGACGACTGGCGGGTGGCGAGTTTCGGTTGCTCTTCGCTGAAGCGTTTTTTCAGCGCCGCGATCACGCCGTCGAAATCCTCGCCCAGCTCACCGGCCAGCATTTCGTCGAGCCGCCGTCGCGTAGCTGACGGCAGGCGCGCCAGGTTGGCCTGCCAGGCCTGGTGCGCGGTCACGCCGCGCAGCCCGCAGCTGCGCCAGCGATCGAGCAGTTCAGTCGGAATTTCGAACGGCGGATGTTCCCAGCCGAGGCGTTCACGCGCGGCGGCAATCTCCTCGTCGCCGAGCGGCGCACCATGGGTGGCCGCACTGCCCTGCTTGTTGGGCGCGCCGTAGCCGATCACGGTACGGCAGGCGATCAGCGACGGCCGGTCGGATTGCTGTGCCCGCTCTATCGCGGTAGCGATCGCTTCCGGGTCGTGGCCGTCGATGTAACAGCTGTCCCAGCCGGCAGCGGCAAAACGCGCGAGCTGGTCGGTCGACGTTGCCAGGCTGGTAGGCCCGTCGATGGAAATCGAATTATCGTCGAAAAGCACGATCAGCTTGTTGAGCCGCAGGTGCCCCGCCAGATCGATCGCTTCGTGGCTGATGCCTTCCATCAGGCAGCCATCGCCGGCGAGTACGTAAGTGTAGTGATCGACGATGTCGCTGCCGAACTCTGCCGCGAGCTTGTGCTCCGCCATTGCCATGCCCACCGCGGTGGCAATACCCTGCCCCAGCGGGCCGGTCGTCATTTCGATACCCGCAGCATAACCGTACTCGGGATGACCGGCGGTACGCGCACCCAGTTGCCGGAAGTTGCGAATCTCGTCGATGGTGATGTCTTCGTAGCCGCTGAGGTAAAGCAGGCTGTAGAGCAGCATCGAGCCGTGCCCGGCGGACAGTACGAAACGGTCGCGGTCCGGCCAGTCCGGCGCCGACGGATCGAATTTCAGGTAGTCGGCGAACAATACGCTGGCGACATCCGCCATGCCCATCGGCATACCGGGGTGTCCGGAATTGGCGGCCTGCACCGCGTCCATCGACAGCGCGCGGATCGCGTTCGCCATCCGGCGGCGGGTTTCGATGCGGGCGGTATCCTGTTTGACCTTGGTATCCATGTTTCGACCTCCTTCAGGCAGCGCGTCGTTTACGCTCGACCATCTGCAGCACGAGCGGGGTGAAAATCAGTTGCATCGCGAGATCGATCTTGCCGCCCGGAATGACGATGACGTTGGGGCGCGACATGAAGCTGTTGTCGATCATGTTCAGCAGGTACGGGAAATCGATGCCGCGCGGGTTGGCAAATCGAATGACGACCATGGATTCGTCCGCGGTCGGGATCCAGCGCGCGATAACGGGGTTGGAGGTATCGACCACGGGTACGCGCTGGAAGTTGATGTCGGTATTGCTGAACTGCGGACAGATGTAATCGATGTAATCCGGCATGCGCCGCAGGATCGTATCGGTGATGGCCTCGGTGGAGTAACCGCGCTTGGACTTGTCGCGGTGCATTTTCTGGATCCATTCGAGGTTGATGACAGGCACTACGCCGACCTTTAGGTCCGCGTACTGCGCAACATTGCCCTGCGGCGTATCGATCGCCCCGTGCAGACCCTCGTAGAACAGGATATCGGTGTCGGCCGGAAACTCTTCCCAGTCGCTAAAATTGCCGGGCTCGACGCCGTAGATCGCGGCCTCGGTGTCATCGTGTACGTAATGACGGGTGCGCCCGGTGCCGGTCTCGCTGTACTGGCGAAACACGTCTTCGAGTTCGCCGAACAGGTTGGCCTCGGGTCCGAAATGGCTGAAATGGGTATTGCCGGACTCTTCCGCCGCGGCCATGGCCTGTTTCATTTGCTGGCGATTGTAACGATGGAAAGCGTCGCCCTCGATGAAACAGGCCGAGATCTTTTCGCGAAAAAAGATATGCTCGAAAGTTTCCTTGACCGTCGTGGTGCCGGCGCCGGAAGAACCGGTAATAGACAAGATGGGATGTTTCTGAGACATGCTGGGATCCTAATTTCTGAATAAACCGCGATGCTCGAACAGCGGGAAGTGGGTAGTTTCCAGCGCGACTCCCGAAATGTACTCGATCACCTCTTCCACCCGGTCGTGTGAGCCGAATATCAGCGGTACCCGCTGGTGCAGCGATTCCAGCCGCTTGTCGAGGATATGCTCGGTGCCGTCACAGGCGCGTCCGCCGGCCTGCTCGACGATCATCGCCAGCGGCAAGGCTTCGTAGAGCAAGCGGAGTCGGCCGTTACGATAGGCCGAGCGGGAGTCGCCGGGATACAGGAAGACCCCGCCGCGCATCAGGATTCGAAAAGCCTCGGCCACCAGCGACGCGTTCCAGCGCATGTTGAAATCACGCCCCAGGTTGCCGTCTTCGCCGGCGATACAGTCGTCGATGAAATGGCGTACGCTGTCGTCCCAAAAACGATAGTTCGAAGTATTGATCGCGAACTCGGGCTGCCCTGACGGTATCGTCACCCCGCTGTTGACGAGAAAGAACTGGTCGGCCTCGGGATCGAACAGGTATACCTCGACGCCCTCGCCATAGGACAACACGAGACGCGTCTGGGGACCGAAGCAAATGAAACCCGCGGCACGCTGGCAGCGGCCCAGCGGGGTTTCCAGCAAATCCCGGGCGCCGATTTCAAGTACCGAGAAAATGCTGCCGATGGAAAGATTGGTTTCGATGTTGGACGAACCGTCGAGCGGGTCGATGGCGACGCCGTAACGCGACGAGGAATCGATTTCGATCAGATCATCGCTCTCCTCGGACGCCAGGAACGTGATCGGCATTTCCCGCAGCGCATCGAGATAGAGCTGGTGGGAAAACAGGTCGAGCGGTTTTTGCAGGTCGCCGTCAGCATTTTGGTCGCCTTCGGTCGCTTCGAATTCGACCAGGTCGTAGCGGGCGATGATGCCTGCGAGCTCGGCACCGGTGTGCGCAATCGTCTTGAGGATCGCGACCAGGTCCACGCGCGACGTATCCTGCTGCGCCCAGCGGCCGAGGGTGTTTTCCAGACTGCGCCCTGATGTCATGCCCGCCCCGTACTGATTATATTAATAAGTCGCATTATGGGAGACTTGCCTTTTAAGTAAAGTTTAATAAACTTTCTATTTATGAAAGAAAAACTTTACCCATGGCTGCGCCAACTGACGCTTAAGCAAATGCGTGGTTTCGAGGCCGTCAACTCAGCGGGCAGCGTCTCGGGAGCCGCGCGCAGCCTGCATTTAACCCCGCCGGCAGTCTCGCTGCAGTTACGCGATCTGGAGCAAGCCATCGGTGCTCCCCTGCTCGAGCGCGGCGAAGATGGCCTGACGCCGACACCGGTCGGGCGTGAACTCGAAAAGCTGGCGCGGGAAATCGACGACGCGATGCTGCGTTTCGCCGAAACGGTCGACGATCTCAAGGGAGTCGACCACGGCGTGGTCTCCGTTGGCGTGGTCAGTACCGCGCGTTATTTCGCCCCGACCGTGCTAGCCGCCTTCATGAAAATTTACCCCGACGTTCGTATCCAGCTGCAGGTCGGCAACCGCGAAAGCACGATGCAGAAACTGGAGCAATTGGAACTCGATTTTGCGATCACCGGGCTGCCGCCGGAACACTTCGAAGTCAAGCGCGAGTTCATCGGCAAGCATCCCCAGATCATCATTGCCGCCCCGGATCACCCGCTGGCGAAGGAATCGCGCATTTCGCTGTCGGCCCTGCGCGGCGAAACCTTCCTGTTACGCGAACCGGGTTCGGGTACCCGCAGCGTGACGGACCGTTTATTCAGTCGTGACAAGCACTTGCCGAGTTCGGGCCTCGAATTCGGCAGTAACGAAACCATTAAGCAGGCGGTGATGGCCGGCATGGGCATCGCGGTGATATCGGCCCACACCGTGGCCGCAGAGCTGGCCGAAAACCGGCTGGTTGCACTCGACGTCAAGGGTTTGCCGATCAATCGCAAGTGGTTCGTGGTCAAGCATGCCGGCAAACGCTTCCTGCCGTCGGCAGAAGCGCTGTGGAAGTTCATCGCGCGCAACGGACGCCACTACCTGTCGTCTCCCTGATAAAAAACGGCGGAACCCGCCGCCATGGCCAGCGATCCCGAAGCGGGAATCAGGCTTTCGAGTAATCACGCGACCTGAGCGCGTAGTAAACCACCGGAATCACGATCAGGGTCAGCAGGGTCGAGATCAGGATGCCGAATATCAGCGCAATCGCCAGCCCGCTGAAGATCGGGTCGTCGAGAATGAAGAACGCGCCGAGCACCGCTGCCAGCGCGGTCAATGCAATCGGTCGAGCGCGCACGGTAGCGGCCTGCACCACGGCTTCCGCGAGATCGACGCCGGCGGCCAGCTGGTCGTTGATGAAATCGACCAGCAGGATCGAGTTGCGCACGATAATACCGGCCAGGGCGATCATGCCGATCATAGAGGTCGCGGTAAACTGCGCACTCGACCCGAACAGCGACACCAGCGCGTGTCCCGGCAGTACACCGATAATGGTCAGCGGAATCGGCGCCATGATCACCAGCGGCGTCGCGTAGGAACGAAACTGCGCCACCACCAGCAGGTAAATCATGATCAGGCCGACCGAGTAGGCCAGCCCCATATCGCGGAAGGTTTCGTAGGTCACCTGCCACTCGCCGTCCCACTTCAGGCTGTAACGGTAGGGATTTTCCGGCTGCCGCACCAGGTACTGCTCGACCGGCTGATCCAGCGACGCGAGCGCATCCGGCTCGCGCAACTGCCGCAGAACGTCGAACATGCCGTACAGCGGGCTGTCGAGTTCGCCTGCCATATCAGCGGTGACGAATACAACCGGCAACAGGTCCTTGTGATAGATGCTGACCTCGTTGCGGCTCTCGATCCTGCGCACGACTTCCGACAGCGGCACGAGGCTGCCCGTTGCCGAACGCAGCTCCAGCGACAGCAACCGGTTGGGCTCGGACCGATCCCCCTCGGCCAGCTGCAGGCGCAATGGCACGGGGTACTTGATGTCGTCGCGATGCAGGTAACCCACGTCCTCGCCGCGCACCAGGGTCGCGATGGCACCCGCGATCGCGGCCTGGTCGAGCCCAAGCCGGGTTGCCTTTTCGCGATCGATGGCGAAGATCCAGCGCTCGGATTCACTCTCCACGCTGTCGTCCACGTCGACGATACCCTCGGTAGCTTCCAGCACGTCGCGCAGCTCGCGCGCCAGCGCGATCTGCCCGGCGTAGTCGATACCGTAAACCTCGGCCACCAGCGGCGCCTGTACCGGCGGTCCGGGGGGCACTTCGACGATCTTGACGTTGGCGCCGTAACGCCGGCCGATCACCTGCAGCGGTGCACGCAGCGCGAGTGCTATGTCGTGACTTTTGCGATCGCGCAAGGACTTGTGCCGCAGGTTTACCTGGATGTCGGCCAGATGTGCCGATTCGCGCAGGTAGTACTGGCGCACGAGCCCGTTGAAATTGATCGGTGCGGCGGTGCCGACATAGGCCTGGTAATCCGTGACCTCGTCGACCTCGGCGACCGCGTCGGCAAGTTCCTCGATTACCCGTCGACTGCGCTCGAGGCTGCTGCCTTCCGGCATGTCGACGATGACCTGGATTTCGGACTTGTTGTCGAACGGCAGCATCTTCAGCACTACGAGCTTGAAACCCGCAAGGCTCATCGAGGCCAGGATCAGTGCGATAATGCACAGCAACAGCAGCCAGCGGTTGCGCCGACCGCGTTGTGGATCGAGCAGCGGTGCGAATATCCTGTTGAAGACCGGGTATAGCGACTGGTCCCCGTGCGCCTCGTGGCCCCCGGCTTCTGCCTTGGCGCCGAGCAGTTTGAGGCTCATCCAGGGCGTCACGATGAAGGCTACCGCCAGCGATATCAGCATGCCGATACTCGCGTTAATCGGGATCGGGCTCATGTAGGGGCCCATCAGGCCGCTGACGAAAGCCATCGGCAGCAGCGCCGCAACCACGGTAAAGGTTGCGAGGATGGTCGGCCCGCCGACCTCGTCCACCGCCAGTGGAATCGCCTCGCGCAGGCTTTTGCCGCCGATGCCCATGTGCCGGTGGATATTTTCGACCACGACGATGGCATCGTCGACCAGGATGCCGATGGAAAAGATCAGCGCGAACAGCGATACCCGGTTCAGGGTAAATCCCCAGGCCCAGGACGCAAACAGCGTCAGCGCCAGCGTAACCACTACCGCGACGCCGACGATGACCGCTTCGCGCAGGCCGAGTGTAACCACCACCAGCAGCACCACGACCGCGGTCGCGAAGGCCAGCTTCTGCATCAGCGTCATCGCCTTTTCGTTGGCGGTTTCGCCATAGTTGCGCGTCACCGTGACCTCGACACCGTCCGGAATGACCAGGCCGCGCAACTGGTCGATGCGCCCGATGACCTGCTCGGCAACGTCGATCGCGTTGCTGCCGGGTTTTTTCGCCACCGCGATGGTCACCGCCGGATAGCGGCCATCGGCATCGATACCCTTGTCGGCTGCGGCCGGACCCGTGCCGAACAACACGTACTGGTCGGCCTGGCTCGGTTCGGTCTCGATGTCGGCGATATCGCCGAGACTGACCGGTACGCCGTCCGACAGGCCGATCACGAGCTCTCCCACCTCGGCCGCCTCGCTCAGAAAAACGCCCGACTGCAGGCTGATTTCACGGTTGTCGCGCACCACCGCGCCGGCATCGTAGGAACGATTGGCGGCCAGAATTCCGTGTCGAATCTGTTGCAGGTCAATGCCGTAACCCGCCATGCGCACCGGATCCAGCAGTACTCGCAGACTGCGCGCGGTGCCGCCCAGGGTGTAGATATCGCGCGTACCCGGCACCCGTTTCAGCTCGGCTTCGAGCGAGTGCGCCACCTGCAGCAACTCGACCGATCCGCGCAGGGATTCTCGCTGCCACAAGGTCAACGCCACTACCGGCACGTCGTCGATACCGCGCGGCTTGACGATGGGCTGGCCAACTCCCATGTTGGCCGGCAGCCAGTCGGCGTTCGAGTAAAGCTGGTTGTAAAGCCGCACGATGGCGTCGGCGCGGGTTTCCCCGACTTCGAACTGCACGGTCAAAACAGACATACCCGGCCGTGACACCGAGTAAACGTGCTCGATACCGGCAATCTCGGCCAGCACCTGCTCTGCCGGCGTACTGACCACCTGCTCGACCTCGAATGCGGTGGCTCCCGGAAACGGGATAAAAACGTTGGCGAAGGTAACGTCGATCTGCGGTTCTTCCTCGCGCGGCGTTATTGCGACCGCGAACACACCCAGCAGCAGCCCGATCAGGGCCAGTAGCGGCGTGATTTCCGAAACCAGGAAGGTTTTGGCGATTCGGCCGGACAGGCCCAGGCCGTCAGCCATTATTGACCTGCCAGCTGACGTTTAAGCTCGATGCCCGCCTGTACCGGGTCGAGCGCCACACGTTCGCCGGCTTCGAGGCCGGCAAGAATTTCGATCCGTTCACCAAATCGGTTACCTGGCCGGACCTGGCGCAGCGACAGCCGGCCGTCGGCATCGGCGACATAAACTGCATTGACTTCACTGCGCGAAACCAGCACGGCGCTCGGCAACAGCAGGCGCTCGGTTTCGCCGACGGCAAGCGCGACGTCGACCAACATGCCCGGGTACAGGCCCGATGCCTGTGACGGCAGGTCGAGGCGCACACGAAACGAGTGGTTGGCCGGATTGGCGAAGGGATGAATCGTGATTTTCTCAACCGCCATTGAAACGCCGTCTTCGAGGCGGATGACGCGTACCTCGCGCAGGCGCCGCAGTGCATCGATCTGCGATTGCGGCACGTCGGCGCTGACCCGCAGCTCACCCTCGGCGTAGCCGGTAATGATCGGCTGGCCCGGCTGCATGCTTTCGCCCGGCTCGACGTGTCGTTCGACCACGACGCCGCTGTAAGGCGCGCGCAAAACCGTGTATCCCAGCAGCTCTTCCGCACCGACAACGGCGGCGGTAGCCGAATCCGTGCGCGCGACCGCCGCCGCGAGGCTCGCCTCGGCCCGATCGAACTGGGCCTGGGAGATCAGTTTCTGCTTGCGCAGGTCTTCGCTGCGGCGAAACTCGAGGCGCGCCTCGCGCAACGCCGCCTCGGCTTCGGCCAGTGCCGCGCGCGCCTGTTCGAGCCGCGCGCGGTAATCACGATCGCGGATCTTCATGACCACGCTGCCCTGCTCGACGAAGTCGTCCACGTCGAAATAGACCGCCTCGACCTCGCCCGCGACCTGCGCCGACAGCGTGGCCTGGCGGCGCGCCTCGACCACGCCGTCCACCCGGTATTCGAGCGGTTGCACGATACGTTCGGCAACGAGGGTTTCCACTGGCGCCGCGGCCAGGCGGGACGCAACCAGCAGGCCCAGGATGACCAGCACAAACTTTAGCCTGGATGACATGTCGAACTCCGGGTGACGAGAGGTTCTCGATTTAAGCGAATATATTAGATTTCTCTAATATAGATTCAATATCACCAAGGAGGTAGACTTCGCGCCATGATGACCGCAGCACAGCTCTTTATTCGATTGCTATCGGCGCGCCTGGCGTTGCTGTTATTCCTGTGTTTCGGCCTGTTCGGCACGGCGCTGGCCGGCAAC